>OGWR01002087.1_pt1 | contig 14978 bp, 14 predicted proteins | sample 1576061 | NCBI WGS metagenome assembly OGWR01 (sample SAMEA3541511, study PRJEB24748) | human gut metagenome | biome: human gut; feature: human-associated habitat; material: faeces | place: China | collected 2012 | reverse complement strand
ATAAATGATAAAACTGTTATGGTCGAATATTGTGTTTACTGGTTAGAGAACGGCGTCGGCTGCGATGCGGCCGATGTCGCGGTCAGGAATTTCGTCATGTCGGCCGAAGAGCTCCGCAAGCGTCTCGGCATACGGCGCGGCGGCGACGGCAATGTCAGAATAATCGGCGCGCGTTCGCGCTCGCGCAAGCTGTTGCTTCTGCTCGGCGCTCCTTTGAAAAGGTAGGCATAATGGTTATGTTATAAGGTACTTTCAAGAGAGCGAATAGTGGTATTATAAATTGCCGAGAATTGCGGTTGGGGAGGCTTCCATTTGTGAGAATGCAAAGAGTTTCTTGCCAAGGTCTTTAATAGATGCGCCGATATGGAAGAGAGTGTCATCAATAATCAGAAAGCGGTCGTGGATTTTATTGGAGGTATGGACATTTATAGGTGCATACTGGTCGTTGTGTCGTTTTATATCCAGACCTAAATTGTTATCAATCTTCTTAGTATATATTGTTGCGAGAACACCTCGGTTGCGTTTATTCAGTAATGTCAGGACTGTCTCATCAATATAGTTATCAATAAGAACGATGCGTTTTCGGGAGCGCCTAATGAGGTCACAGACAAAAACGTATGCGTCGAATATCTGTCCGTCAAAAAGAATGCCCTCACGTGGTGGCAACGACGTCTTAATAAAGAAGTCAACTTTGCCATAGAGTTCCTTTATCTGATGGTCATGTTCCGAAAGACGGCGGTCGATGCGGTTTTCCATGTAGAGGAGACGTTGATTTATGCTGTATCCTCTTAATAGATATTCCTTCAATATTTTGTTGGCCCATTGACGGAATAACGTCGCATTCCGGCTGTTGACTCTATAGCCAACAGACAGGATTGCATCAAGGTTATAATACTTGGTTGTATAACGCTGTTTGCCGTCATTACCCATGTGTTCCAAAATGGAACATGTGTTATTTTCTTCCAACTCGCCTGATTTGTAAATATTTGTCAAGTGCTTGGTTATAGCCGGACGTTTAGTCCCGAACAAATCGGCAATCTGTTGTTGGGTCAGCCACACGGTTTCATCTTCAAGTCTTACTTCGAGTTTTAGGGTCGAGTCAGGTTGATAAATAATTATTTCATTTTCAGGTTTTTGCCTTGATAGGGTATCTTGACTTTCGTTCAAAGGCTGGAATAGATATTGTTTATTTTCTTTCATAAAGATTGCTTTTCTTCGCAAAGTTATTAAAATTTACTGGCAAATCGGTGGATTATTATAGTACACAGTGTAAAATCTTTGGAATTTAATAACGCTCTCTTTCACGATGCCAATCTTTTACAGAATAATTGCTATCTTTGGGGTATGAACCGACGAGATTTTCTGGTGGCGGCGGCTGCGGCGACAGCCGGGGCCATGATTCCCGAGCGGGCGATTGCCGCGGTCGGGGTGCCTGCTGTGGTTAAAAGGCCGCGGATGGAGATGCGTTTCTTTCCCTATGAGCTGAAACTGCGTCATGCGTTCAATCTGGCCCGCAATTCCCGGACGACAACGCCCGACGTTCAGGTTGAGATCAGCTATGACGGCCTGACAGGCTATGGCGAGGCCTCGATGCCGCCGTATCTCGGCGAGAGCGTCGACAGTGTGACCGGTTTCCTCGGCAAGGTTGATCTGGGTCAGTTCTCCGACCCGTTTCTTATTGAGGACATTCATGATTATCTCGACGGAATCGCCGATGGGAACTGCGCGGCGAAGGCTGCTGTCGACATCGCGCTTCATGATCTGACAGGCAAACTGATGGGGCAGCCGTGGCACCGGATCTGGGGGCTTAATCCCGGGAAGACGCCGAACACGTCGTTTACTATCGGGATGGACACTCCCGAGGTTGTCAGACAGAAAGTCGATGAGGCTATGCCGTATAAGGTGCTGAAGGTCAAAATGGGGCTCGACAACGACAGGATGCTCGTCGATATTATCCGGCAGAAGAGGCCTGATGTCCCTATATGTGTCGATGCGAACCAGGGCTGGAAAGACCGCGAGTATGCTCTTGATATGTGTCACTGGCTTGCCGGACGCGGCTGTATCTTTGTTGAGCAGCCTTTCGACAAAATGGCTCTCGACGATATGGCATGGCTGACCGAGCGGTCGTCGCTTCCGATTATTACCGACGAGGGGGTGAAACGGCTGGCCGATGTTGCGCCGCTAAAGGGCACATGCCATGGAATAAATATAAAGCTGATGAAGTCTACAGGTCTCCACGAGGCTTATCAGATGGCAACACTGGCGCGTGCGCTCGGCATGAAGGTGATGTTGGGCTGTATGACCGAGACGTCATGTGGCGTCAGTGCGGCGGCCCAGCTTTCGCCGCTGGCCGACTATGCCGATCTCGACGGGAATCTTCTCATTGCGAACGACCGTTTCCGCGGAGTGTCGGTTATCGACGGCCGCATAACTCTGCCGTCGCTTCCCGGCATAGGTGTCGAGCCTGTTCAGACGGGGAGAATGCCCTGAGCGTTGAGAATCCTGAATACCAGATCGTGGAGCGCGTCATATGGATCGACGCGCGAGCCTATGCCTTTGCTGCGGGTGTCGGCTTCGCGGATGGCGCCGATTATTTCGATGACTTTATAAGCATTGTAGTTGCGGGCTGCTCCGGTGTAGTTCTTCAGCTGCCATTCGCTGCGAAGCCCCATTGCGGCCACGAGCGCCGCCGGCGATTTGTCGCGCGAGAAATGGAATATCATCAGGTCGCTGAAGAAATTGAATATGGCGCTTATTGTCATTACGAAGGGATTCGACTTCGGGTTGGCGCGGAAAAACTCGATAATGCGGTAGGCTTTGGCTCCGTTGTGGGCTGCAAGCGCGTTGATAAGCTCGAAGTTGTTGAAATCTTTGCTGAATCCGATATTCCTTTCGATAGATTCGGGCGTTATCGTTGCGCCGCGGCCGAGGGCCACGGCCAGTTTGTCGACTTCGTTGTGGAGCCGCGACATATCGGTGCCGACATATTCGGTCAGCATCGCCAGACTCTTCGGCTCTACCCCGAGTCCTTTTTCTTTAATGAGGGCCTGGAGAACACCGGCAACGGCCGATTCCTTAAGCTTTTTCGATTCGAAGATAACTCCATTTTTGCGTATCGCGGCAATGAGGTCTTTTCCTTTGGCCTGCTCTCCGCGACATGAGATAACGAGCACTGTCGACGGGGACGGATTCTCACAATATGTGTGGAGTTTGTTCAGTTCGGTGGCGCTTATTGCCTGGGCTTCCTTGAGAATCACTACCATCCTGTCGGCCATCATGGGAAAACGGCGGCAAGTTTCGTCGACAGCTATCATCGACGTTTCGGGCGCATAGAGCGTGTAGAGATTGAAGTCGCGGTCGTCGGGAGATATGAGTCCGACAAAGTCATTGATCAGCAGATCGGTGAAATATCCTTCTTCGCCGTGTAGAAGATAGACGGGCGCTGTTTTTCCTGACAGAATCTGTCGGTGGAGTTGCTCGTAGGTTAGTGTCGCGGGTGTGGCCATTGCCGTTTAATCGGAAAATTTTCGTAAATTTACGCAGAAAAAACCGATTGCCAAAATACGCGATGACCCAATTGCCGCCACCTTTGAATCTTCCGCCTGTCGAAGCCCGGATAGAGCGGGCCGACTCGGGAGCTTTAAAAATTTTTGATCCGTTAAGACAGAAGATGGTGGCGCTGACTCCCGAGGAATGGGTCAGGCAGCATTTCATCGCCTACCTTATGTCGGAAAAAGGTTTTCCGCGGTCGCTTATGGCCAACGAGCTGGCGCTGACGCTCAACGGAACGCGCCGCCGCTGTGACACCGTCGTTTTCGACCGCACAGGCCGTCGGCCGCTGATGATAGTCGAGTATAAAGCGCCTCATATCGCGGTTTCGCAGCGGACGTTCGATCAGATCGCCCGTTATAATATTGTGCTTAAAACTCCGTGGCTTGTTGTCAGCAACGGCATGAATCATTATTGCTGCCGGGTCAACAGCGATGCGGGAACGTATTCTTTCGTCGACAGACTTCCGACTTATTCCGACATAGCGGGAGCGGCGCGCTGATTGTCCCTGTGATGGATTTCCGCAATAGTTTTTTCGAAAAAAGTTAGCTGACAGTCGCCGTTTTTTGACTATTTTTGCAGTCAGAAACAAACTAACCTAATAAACAATTCCATATTATGAACGCAAAAATTCAAGACGCTATCAATGAGCAGATTAATGCTGAACTTTGGAGCGCTTATCTCTATCTTTCAATGGGTATGCAGTTTGCCAACAGCGGTATGCCCGGTGTGGCCAACTGGTTCCGCATCCAGTATCAGGAAGAGCAGGCCCACGCTGAGATTTTCATGAACTATATCAACCAGCGCGGCGGACGTGTTATTCTCAAAGCTATCGACGCCGTTCCCACAGAATGGGCAACCCCTCTCGATGCTTTCAAAGCCACTCTCGAGCATGAGCAGAAGGTGACCGCTCTCATCAACAATCTCTATGCGCTGGCCGAGGCCGAACATGACTACGCCACCCGCGACCGTCTGGCCTGGTTCGTTTCGGAGCAGGTCGAAGAGGAAGACAATGCCCGCACTCTTATCGACAAGTTCACTCTTATCGGTAACGACGGTATGGGCCTTTATACTCTCGACCGCGAGCTTGCCTCACGTGTCTACACTGCTCCGTCGATTCTCTCGGCCGAGTAAAAACATAAGATATAACGCAAAGGGGAGGTGCATCGTCTGACGCATCTCCCCTTTGTCTGTCATTAACCGGAGGTTATTGATGGCTCAGGGCTGCTTCATAAGCTCCGGGTGTGGTGAAGATTTCGACAGCCTTGAGGTAGACCGGGTCGAGGCGGTTGGCAACGCGCCAATAGGCTTCCTGATCGAACAGGTCGCGCGCAATCAGTCCTTTCAGGATCGTCAGGATTGTCTCTTTCGAAGTCTCGAATCCTTTTTCATCGTATGGAACACCCTCATCTTCGCCGAGCTTGACCATGTCGTCGATGAGCTTCTGACTGATTTCGAAGCCTGATATGAAGTCGCCGACGTTCTTGTAGGTCTTTTTCAGCTGCTTGCGGTTGGCGTCGATATAGTTTGTGACAATTCGGTTATAGACGCCCTTGGCCATCAGATCGCGGTAATATGTTGAATAACCTGTGGTGTCGATAGGCACGAATTTATCGGGAAGTATGCCGCCTCCGCCGTAAACCGGTCGATGGAGCTTCAGGGTGTAGTATTTAAGCGAGTCGGGCAGAACGATGCTGTCTTCGCTGAGATATTCGCCATGTTTGTAGCGGTTTATGAGGTCGTCACGATAGGCGTCGTCGTCGCCGTCGTGATAGGGCTTCTGGATGCATCGGCCTGACGGAGTGTAGTAGCGCGCTACTGTCAGGCGTACCATAGAGCCGTCGGGGAACGGGAAAGGTCGCTGGACAAGGCCTTTTCCGAAGGTGCGCCGTCCGACGATAATGCCGCGGTCGTTGTCCTGGACAGCACCCGAGAGGATTTCGCTGGCCGAGGCGCTGAACTGGTTGACGAGAATCTGAACGGGGCCGTCGAAGAGAGTGGAGGGGGCGGCGGCATTGTATGTCGAGCGTCCGAGGCGGTCCGAGCCGGTGCTGACGATCGGGGCATCGAAGGGGAGCAGCATCTCGGCGAGGGTGGTGGCGCTCTGGAGGTAGCCGCCCGAATTGTCCTGAAGGTCGATGATGAGCTTCTTCATGCCCTGTTTATTCAGTTTTTCGATAGCCTTATACATCTCTTCGGGTGTTTCTTCGGCAAAGCGCGAGAGGCGTATGTAGCCGATCTCGGGGTCGACCATATATGAGGCGTCGACACTGTAGATCGGAATATCGTCGCGGACGACACGGAAGTCGATTGTCTCCTTGCCGCGCAGAACCTTTAGGTTGGCGACAGTTCCTTTCGGCCCGCGCAAGAGTTTCATGACGCTCGAATTAGGTCGTTTTACGCCGGATATCAGCGAGTCGTTCGAGACGAGAATGCGGTCGCCGGGTTGGATGCCGACGCGCTCACTGGGCCCTCCGGCGATTGTCTGGATGACATAGAGCGTGTCGTTGAGCATCTGGAACTGAATGCCGATTCCGCTGAATTTTCCTTCGAGCGGCTCGGTAACTTCCTTGGTTTCTTCGGCGTTCGTATAGCTCGAATGGGGGTCAAGTTTTTTCAGCATGGCCCTTATGCCTTCATCGACTACTTTGCCGGTGTCGACAGGATCGACATAGAAAGTCTCGATTATTTTCTCTACCGAAGCTATTTTCCGGGCAGGGTCGAGAGTCTGCGCCAGAGGAACCAAAGCGCTGAACAGAACTGCGAAAAGAAGAAATTTCTTCATTATTGTCACGAGTGAGTAAGGGGTTATGGCAGATATTGGTCAATGTCGACGCCGTTGTGGCTGAGCTCACGCAGGGCCGACGAGCTTATCCAGGCCAGCTCGGGCCTCGATAACAGTAGAACGGTTTCCAGCCCGGAAATGTTGCGGTTGATGTCGGCAAGATTCCGCTCATATTCGAAATCGGCGGCATTGCGCACACCGCGCAGCAGGGCTGTCGCTCCGGCCCGGCGGCAGGCGTCGACGGTCAGCCCTGTGTAGGCTGTAACCTCTACGCAGGGATTGCCGGCGAAGACGGCTCTGATGGCTTCAACGCGGCGCGACGTTTCCCAGCCGGCCGCGTTTTTCGATTCGTTGATTCCGACACCTATGACTACGCTGTCGAACATCGAGAGTGCACGGTCGACAATGTCGCGGTGGCCTACAGTGAACGGATTGAAAGAGCCGGCGAAGAAAACCCGGCGCGGCTGTTCAGGAAATTTGGCTGTCATCTTCGACAATTAGATTTTCAACAATGAAATTCTGACGCTCGGGAGTGTTCTTGCCCATATAGAATTCGAGAACTTCGGCTACGGCATCTTCCTTCCTGAGGCCTACGCGGTCGGCGCGCATGTCGGGGCCGATAAAATGGCGGAATTCGTCGGGCGATATTTCGCCGAGACCTTTGAATCGTGTTATCTCGGCGTTGTTCCCAAGACGGTTGATGGCGTTGATACGTTCTTCGTCGGTATAGCAGTAATAAGTATCGTCGCTGATCTTCGACGACGCCGAGCGGCGCGTGGCCTTCTTGTTGCGCACGCGGAAGAGAGGTGTCTGCAAGACATAGACGTGCCCCTTCTTGATCAGGTCGGGGAAGAACTGAAGGAAGAAAGTCAGCAGCAGGAGGCGTATGTGCATTCCGTCGACATCGGCATCGGTAGCTATGACAACGTTGTTGTAGCGCAGTCCGTCGATGCCCCCCTCGATGTTGAGGGCCGCCTGAAGCATATTGAACTCGTCGTTTTCGTAGACGACTTTCTGGGTCAGTCCGTAGGAATTTTTCGGTTTGCCTTTGAGCGAGAAGACTGCCTGAGTCTCGACGTTGCGTATCTTTGTTATGGAGCCGGCGGCCGAGTCGCCCTCGGTTATGAAAATCGACGATTGCAGCTTTTTGTCGGTATCGCCTTTAGGGTCGTTCAGATGTATGCGGCAGTCGAAGAGTTTCTTGTTGTGGACACTGACCTTCTTAGCTTTTTCGCGGGCGAGTTTTGTGACTCCTGCCATCGACTTGCGCTCGCGCTCGCTTTCCTGAATTTTTTTCAGGATAATATCGGCGACATCGAGGTTCTTATGGAGATAGTCGTCGAGCTCTTTTTTGACGAAATCACCGATGAATTTGGCTACCGTAGGGCCTCCCGGCGCCATTTCGCGCGAACCGAGCTTGATCTTCGTCTGTGATTCGAACTCAGGTTCCTCGACCTTAATGGAGAGGGCGGCGACCATGCCGTTGCGGATGTCGCTGTATTCGAAGTTGCGGTTGAAGAATTCTTTGAAAGTGCGGCTGACAGACTCTTTGAAGGCGGCCAGATGGGTTCCGCCCTGGGTTGTGTGCTGGCCGTTTACAAAAGTGTAATATTCCTCGCCATACTGGTTGGCATGGGTGATCGTCAGCTCTATGTCGGTTCCTTTGAGGTGGATCGGCGCATAGAGCGGTTCCTTTGTCATATTCTCGCGCAGGAGGTCGAGAAGACCGTTGCGCGAATGATAGCGCTGGCCGTTGAAATTCAGCGTCAGGCCGGTGTTGAGGAAAGAATAGTTTTTAAGAAGGGGAACAACGAACTGCTGGCGGTATCTGAATCCGCGGAAAAGCTTGTCGTCGGGAGTGAACCTGACGAGTGTTCCGTTGGCCTCCGAGGTGTCGGCTATCGGATCGTCGACAGTCAGATTGCCTTCGCAGTAGGCTATATGCTTCGTCTTGCCGTCGCGGAAACTCGAAATCTCGAAGCTTGAGCTCAGTGCGTTCACGGCCTTGATTCCGACACCGTTGAGGCCGACAGACTTCTTAAACACCGAGCTGTCATATTTGGCGCCGGTGTTCATTTTCGACGAAGCGTCGATCAGCTTGCCGAGCGGTATTCCGCGGCCATAGTCGCGCACGCTGACCGAGCCTTCATCGGTCAGGGTAATGTCAATCTGCGAGCCGAAGCCCATCATATATTCGTCGATGGAGTTGTCGAGAACCTCTTTGAGCAGAACGTAGATTCCGTCATCGAAATTCGAGCCATCGCCCAGTTTGCCGATATACATGCCCGGGCGGCGGCGGATATGCTCTTTCGGATCAAGCGTGATGATTGAATCTTCAGTGTAGGCCGCACCTGAGAGGTCGGGGGCTATGTCGTCTGGGAGCTCCGGAAGCTCTGTTGGAATCAGATCACTCATTGGCACTTATTTAATCACACAAAGTTACGAAAAATCTCCGAAACCCGAAAATCCCGGTTCAGAAGCTATCGCGGGCGAATCCGCAGACCCATATTTTGCATCATAGCGAGGGCGGACGTAAAAAAAACGACCACTGAAAATCAGCGATTTTCAGCGGCCTTCTATGGGTTGATTGACCCTTTGGTGATCCGTCTGGGAGTCGTTAAACTCTAATGCTGTATATTGAGTATCAGCGAGTTATCAACCAGATGGCCGGGTGACTCACTTATCTATCACGCTGATTCTTCAATGTTCTGCACAGGATTGCAAATCCTGTAATGCAAAGTTACAAAATCTCTCCCAATAACCAATGCTCCAGACCGTTAAAAATGCTTGGATTCACGATACCTGTGGTCATGGGTTCAAATCCTATTTCACTCTATTCTCGACTAGTATTGTTGCCATATACAATTTCGGCGATAAATCAAATTTATCTGTTAATGCATCTATCAATAAAGAATATAAGCCAAATTGGATTCATCCGGCAATTTACACATTCGTTTATAATAAAATCTTTCAACTCATTTTAGCATTTAAATAATTTAGGAACGAAGAGCATGACACAAGCATAAATAATGCTTCTTCATTAGATGGAGTGTATTTACCTTCATCATCCATTAATGCATGTCGAATGCCTGTATCAGGTTGATTGGTATATGCGTATAACTTATCAAATGCGACTTTGAGCATCTTTGGAATAGTTATGCCTAATGACTCTAATTTGTTGAGGGACTTTCCTAATGTTTCTTCATTCGTCTTTTCTCGACAATATGCTTCAACCGCAGAAATTGATTCTTTTATTGAGTTGCGATAATCTCCATAAGGACGAAGAGAATATAATTCTAAAGCTTTATTTAAATGCAATCGAATATTATTTGTAGAATCGGCAATTGCTGTTTCTATTGACACGATTTCGTTTTCTGATGTGATTTCGACAATTTTCTTATCTACTATCCTATACGCAAAATTATGTCGCTTGAACTCTGAATTAAGCTCTCCAATATAATTATTCATTATTGAATGATATGCGTGAATCTCAGATCCTCTTCTATCAAGGTATCTTATAATAAATTCGATGAGATTTAATTTGAGATACCATTGATTCTTTTGGTCTTCAAAGAATGGAATTGCAGATAAAAAATAACCATTACCGCTATAAAATTTAGCCTCACGCTTGTTTAAAAAATACACCCACAAGTATTTTTCCAACGTTGCAATATGACTGTCACTAATTGAAAGACGGCTCAAAGAATTGGATAGTCGGTCATAACACGAACATATAGCGTTTTCAATTTCAGGAGTAATTTGTTCACGAATTATGACATCGGAAGGTTTTGTATAGCCATAGCGCTCTGAAAATAATGCCATTGAAAATTTTATAATTGAATAAATAGAGGTATAGTTACTTTTATTCCTTCACCGAAATGGTTAAATGGATTTAGGATATAGTACGATCAATAATCTGCAACTTTGCTTGCGATGGCTCTTCGTAGGCGTTGCAGGCGGCAAGGTAATTCTTCAGCTCTGTAAAGTCTGTGCCGTAGAGGTTGTCGCTGAACTGATGGAGCTTCGTCATTACGTTTATGTATGTCAGCGGGTCTTTGTGTCGCGTCAGCTTACGCAGGGCAAGTATGTAATCTTCGCGGAACACTGTCGGTACAATGATACGTGACTGGTCGGCACGGACAAGTTCAGCGTTCATCATCACGCGGGCGATACGACCGTTGCCGTCATTGAACGGATGCACCTCACTAATCATAAACATCATGAATATAGCACGGGCAAACGGATCTGTCAAGGCTGCATAATATTTGAAGCCTTGTGAGAGTGTGCCTTTCACAAGTTGATAATCCACAAACTCCGTCATTCCGGCACGATTGTTCTTCGTTTTGAAAATGCCGGGGTTCATGTGCGGTCGTCCTTCAAGAAGGATGCTGTGTCTGTGGCTAAGAATCGCAAACAATTCTTTAGGCGATGTCGGTGTCTTCATCATTTCGGCGCGGTTTGACAGCACCTTGAATGTTCCGAGTATGTCGTGTGAATCCTCATCGCGTCGAGGCATAGGGATACCGGAGTCAACAATCGCTTTTGCCTCATCTATCTCAAACTCCGTTCCTTCGATATAATTGGAAAAATAGCTCTCAAAGAATGAGAAAAGCCGGAACGATTCCTCATCAGTATTACGGTTGTTGCGGATAACAAAATATCGGTCCTTTATCGAATCAAAAAGCACTTCAAAGAGTTCAACCCTTGTTTGGTCAAACGGATTACCGACAGCGAGTGCTTTTGCAGAGTCTGTTGACAGCACCCCAGCGTCATGAGTTGAGAGCAATGCGGAAATTATACTGTTGATTTTGGCAAACTCCGTCTGCATCCCCAATTCTTCAGCAACGGTTCTCAGTTCATCGCGATATTCGTTAAGACGGTCTTCACCACCGGTTAGCAGTATCTGTTCAAGTTTATTTTCTATCACACTTATAGGAAGAACACGTGATTCATCACCAGATTTTCTTGACACTTGCATATTCTCAAGCATATACCGGTGTTCTCCCGATATGTGCATACCCATAAACGGTATATCATGCGGCGACGCTTTTGGCCCTTTGACAAAATTGAGAATTATACCGGGTAAGTCTGTTACTCTCCTTGTAGTTGAATTGGTAAGGAAGAAATCACCGGTCGCTGTCGGCCGCATTTCTTTTGCGCTGCGATGGCTTATGATAGCGTCCGGATACCGATATACCAGAATATCTATGAGGTTGCGACGCACGATATTCTCCAAGCTATCAACTAAATTGGTTGTGTATATGCGCGGAGCAACCTTCCGCAACTCACCATCCTTTTCCTTCTTACTAAGCACACGGGAAATGTTCGGATCAGATGAGCCGAAGATAATCTCTTTCTGGGTGTCAACTTTCACTGCCATACAAATAATCACGATTAAGAGAATGCGAAGGTACAAATTTTTGCGATTATAACCGCGATTTTTACAAAAAACTGCGGTTAGGCATTTGTGCCAATAACCAATAACTCATCCATAACTCCATTGAGGTCTTACAGCCTGTATAATACAGATGTAAGCCGTCATGTTGTTCTTCATTTATTCGTTAGTTACTCCCCCATATGGAAAAAAGTGAGACTACTGTCAATCATTAGATCTTTGTATTTATGTTTGATATTACTGGTTTGCAATACTTATGAATTAAATTTGCCTTTCATTTTATAATGATGATTTTTGGCCCTGGCATATCATCAATGTCGAATCTTTCAAATTCGACATCCTTCAGACCTCTGGGAATAGGATTATTTCCAATAAACTTATAATTTTTGATAATTGGATTGATACCCACAAAAAAACAGGCTTGTTGAAGAGATACTAATTCTGCATCAGTACACTTTCTGTCGATTCGTACTCTGTTTATCACCTTTCTCCAGTCGATATTTATATCCAGACTTTTTGCCATTTTACTCTTATTTCGTACACCTCCAGCCTTTGGGATAATAAACAACCTCACTTCCTGTTCATACGTATAAGCCTCACGTTTTAGAGACAATAGTTTCAAAAAGGAATCAAAGGAGAAGGAGTCGAAGTATGTTGAGTATAAACGACTACGTTTCTTATGCAATTCCATTATATCGTTATCATTTTTATATTCAATAGGCCTCTCTTCGAATCTATGCCCTGAGGCTCTCAATTGCCTACGCAGTTCGGCAATATCTAATTCAAATTGCAAACAATGTGAACCAAGTCCTTGACCATTGGCATATACCTTCCATGCAGCTTCATTATTCATCGCACGTGTGACGCAAGTCGCAAATAATTGCGGGGTATTCCCTTTTGCTCCTGCCAAAAGATATTTAGCACAATAAAACCTCTGCTCGAATTGATCATTCCATTTACTTGGTTCAAAAAATCTCCAAGTTTTATTGTAAAGGGATGTCAAGAACGCTTCTAATGTCATATATTTATATACTTTGACATATCGCATTGCAGTTGCAGAATCTGGTGTAAGGTTCCCCTTGATTCCCTCTTTAAATACGTATGATGTTTGACGAGCTGGAGATGTTATTTTCCTTGAAAAATATGTGGTAGATTCGCTCTTTTGTATTTCAAGTATTAAAACGTATTTTCTACTGTTCTCAACAGGTTCTGCGTTGATGGAATATTTTATGCCAATGGAAAGGGTGTTAATACTATTTTCGATTTGTTGTATGAGGCTCTTTATGTCGCCCGTCAAACCTACAACGGACATATTACGATCATCAATCCCGAAAAGAATCATTCCTCCACAAGTATTTGCCATCGCAACTGCCATGCGTACTATATTATCAAGGTTATGTGGCACCTTAAACTTTAATTCTACGAATCTGCCATCATCCAGTTTCCCATCAAAAGAAGTATTGTTTAACCTATTTAGATTGTTTATGATAAAGTTTACTTTATTTTTCATGAGGTATTAAATTTATTATAGTTATAGTGCTTTATTGATATATCCATTTTTAGACTAATCATAATTCAGCGCAAACGCATCCTGATAAGATATGGCAGAGCGATTATCCTTGTTCTCAATCCAACCTTTTTCAAGATGACTTGTCTGAGAAATTTCTCCGGCATTCATTTTACCGAAGTATTCGCATACTGCCTCTATTGTGGATAGTTCAGATTCACTGAGAATATTCTCGTTATGTTCAACAGACTCCAATTTGATACCACTTTGACCACTCGGATAGACGTATTCTTCCATATCAATTCCCGACAGAGAATTATATAATGTTCCCCAATGTTCGGGGACTGGGCCGAATGGCAAAGCTTTATATGTAAGGCCGGTTATTCCATATCCATGCTTTTTATAATGTATGAAATCAGCATAGAACAGGAGCTTATTCATTTTGGTGACAAAAGTCGAGCCTATATTGGCGATAATCAACTGCACGATATTTGCAATCTTATCCAAGGACATTGAGCGGAATCCGGTGTGTTCCGATGGCAGTCCGCTTGGTTTGTAATCACCTTCCGCCGCTTCTACTTTCTTTTTAATCCGTAGATATTCCTGTTCGCTCATTTCAGACTTTGAGGCTTCTACAAAGGACATAAAAATATCCTTTTCGCGGGCTGCGATGATTGTGCGGGCATTTGATACGCTCGGCACCTCGCCATCTTCATACATACGGTATTGGTTTATGCCGAAACCAAGTATCTGAGCCATTTTTGCCGCCGACAGACCGTAGTGTTCCCTTATCCCGGATATTTCGTCAGGGAAAGGAATACCATGCTTGACACGATACTGGTTATACACCTGAAATATGTTTGCCTCATCCATTTCGGTCGTGGTCCACATTTCACCTTCCTCATCAATAATTCCGGTGTGAATATAGGAAAACTCCTCTTTTCGGAAAGTTATTGTTCTTACTTCCTGAAAGTATTTTTCTCCGGGTAATAATTTGTTATTGTCCATTGTGTTTATTCTTTAAGGGGTAAGACATCGGATGTTCTGCTTTATGAAACGAAATACAAATCGTATGAGAGTTAGGCTTTCCAAGAGTAATCTTTATATAGATCTCATTTCCTCTTACATCTTTGCCGAACACCCACATTTCACCTTGATTATTCAAAGCATCCACAATCGGACCTTCGGAATAATCGTAGCAACTCAAATTCATGACAACCTCCATTCGTTGATTAGGAGTTATGCCCAGCTCAACGAGGCTGTTATGGTTCTTCTGGCGATCATCACGGAAACGGATTCCGAAGATTTTGACCTTCAGACTAAAGTCCTCTAAGAATTTTTCGACTTGTTCTTTCGTAATCATAGTGCAAAGATACGCATATTCTTTTGATAATACAACTTTATCGTTGCATTTGTTCTCAATAAATCTATAAAGTTGACTTAATATAAAATATTACCTCTCTTGACTATATACAAAAACACACGATTATAACCTGGTGCAGGTACAAATTTTTGCGATTATAACTGCGATTTTTACAAAAAATTGAGTTTAGGGCACATTTCACTGCGGAAACGGAGAGAGGCGTGGCGGCTCACAGTGCTGTCGTCGGCTATGCCGTCAGAGTGTGACGGCGAAGCAGGCTTCGCTGACACACTCTGACCGCACTCCGACTATGGGAGCCGGCTAAACACCGGCTGCCTCATACGCCTTGTGAGATTGCGACAGGGATGTCGCACACACA
>OGWR01002068.1_pt1 | contig 15082 bp, 9 predicted proteins | sample 1576061 | NCBI WGS metagenome assembly OGWR01 (sample SAMEA3541511, study PRJEB24748) | human gut metagenome | biome: human gut; feature: human-associated habitat; material: faeces | place: China | collected 2012 | reverse complement strand
AAAACAGGAGGACTCCTTATGCTTAATTCTACAACAAATACTTATACTTTGAAACTGGAAATTTTAACTTTTTCCAAAAAAATTTCAAAACATCTTTCCAAACCAGATAGAAAGATTACTGCTGATATGACCTACGGCATGCTTGCCTCTCAGAGCTGCCTTCTGACAAACATTGTTGACCAGCTTCATGAGAATTCTAAAAAAGTTAATTCTGTGGAGCGTCTTACAAGACATCTCAACAAAGGAATTCCGAAAGATGCTCAAAAGTCATATCTGACCTTTGTTCGTACAATGGTTTCCAGCAATCCCATTATCCATATCGATGATAGTGATGTGATAAAACCGGAAGGCCGCAGGTTCGAGGCACTTGGACTTGTTCGTGATGGTTCTAAAAGCACTAATACTAAAACCGTTTATGAAAAAGGCTATCACGTAACAGAAGCCTGTGTTCTTACCGGCAACAATCATCCCGTGAAGCATATCTGTCTCATGTAAAAGTTCAGATAACCGCTTCTAAAAAAGATATTGACCTGGTGCTCGTCTATGGTTTAACCGAACATCCAATGATGCTTGCAACCAATAAAGATATTAAATCAAAAGAAGATGTAATCGCTGTTGCAAAGCAGTACTTTTCGAGATGGAAAATAGAGGAATATTTCCGCTGCAAAAAAACAGATGTTTCAGTTTGAAAACTTTCGAGTACGAAAGCTGTCTGCCATCAATACGTTAAATTTTTATATCACCTTATGCATGGCTTTTCTTGCACATATATCTATGAAGTCAGAAACAAATGCCCTTAAGGTTTCAATTATACAAAAAGCAGACCCTGTAAAGAAAAAAGTATATTTCTGCTATTACCGGTTAGCTAAAGGTATCTCTGGCATACTATCGTATGCAAAAGAAGGCGTCAGGCTATGGTTCCGGACAAAACGTCCGGCATATCGTCAACTCTGCCTTAAGCTGACCGCTTATCGTTCCATTCCGGAATATCCGGTTACGTTTTATGATATCAATCATTTCTTCATGTATGCTGCGTATTTCATCCGGGTTTATTCTGGAGAGAAGGTCGCGGACTGCATCAACTTTTGGAATCCTTCCACTGATACAGTTTTTCAGTCTTTTTGACATGCTTTCAGGGTCTGAAAAAATGGTATGGAAGCTCTCATACTGCAGCATCAGAAAAAGCAGTACCGGCATGACAATGTTGAACAATGGAATAGATTTTCTTTTGTCCGTTAAACACTTGATTTTTTGTGGGATTTTATATTGAAAATGGATATCCCCTGTTTTTCCTGAAATTCACAGGCAAAACCAGGGATTATATTTTTAAAAGCGAAATCTCTGTCTTTAAGCCAAGGATTACTTTCTGAGAAAGACCGAATATACTGTTTTTCTCAGATTCGCAGGCATCAGGATTACAATTCCACGGGCTATGACAGATGTCAGAAATTCCAGTAAATTAATGTATCCGCTATTTAACATGATTTTCCGAAACTCTGCCATATCTTTCAAGTATGAAACTCCTCCGCGCCTCGCATACATGCCATTACCGACTCTCATGTACACTAGCACTTCAGATAGATTATATCCCTTCATCCCGCCTGAGAGCATACGGAGCCATAGATAGTAATCCTCAAATCCATGAAAATCCATATAACTTCCAGCTTTTATAACATCACTTTTTTTAAACATCACTGCCGGATGATTGAAAGGATTCCTTTTTTTTGCATATACCGCTATCTTTTCTGATGATTCCGGAACATATCTGACAGTACCTGCCTGTGCTGTATCATCCATAAATTCCTGCACAGCTCCACTGATAATCGATACATTATTTTGGGCAAAAGCTTTTAACTGCCATTCACAACGCTCTGGAACACTGATATCATCGCTGTCCATTCGTGCAACCAGTTCATTTTTACAATAAACCAGTCCTTCTTTGAGTGCTTCTCCCAGTCCTCGGTTTTCAGGCAGTTGAACTATCTGAAAACATTCCGGATACTCCTGCTTTTTTTTTTGGAGTACCTGATTTAATTCATCCCCCAGCAATCCATCACATACAATCACGAAATCCTGCGGTGGTACTGTCTGGGAGAGCATGCTGTCAATGCTTTTTTGCAAATACTCAGCTTTTTCTTTTCTATATACAGACATTAAAACGGAATAATTCTGTTCTATCATTTATATCACCATACTTTTTCGTTTATAAACTATCCATGATCCGAAGCAGCTTCGTACCATAATCCGCATCTGCTGCCCAGCCTTTTCCATATGGATTCTGTGGAATCGCAAGCCACTCCACGTATCTGGCTGTTCCACGCGATACATACTGGAAACGCTTATCCACACATGCATTGTTTAATCCATCTGTACTTGCGTATGCTTTTAAGTGCTGTACCTGCGCACGGAGTCCGGTTCTTACATCTGCAAAAGTCTCACCTGCTGCACCGCCACCGACTGCACCGAGTCCTCCAAAGTTACACTGACTCGGCTGCACATCACCGCCGAATTTTAATCCTCCGGTCTCTAACATAACCTGCGCAAACAATACATCTGCTCTTACACCCTCGGCTTCTGCCTCTTCTTTTAAGATCTTAAAGAATGCCTCCGCAGAATCTGCTCCCTTATCACGGTAAGTATCTGCCGGGAAGGTATAACGTTTATTATAGTAAGATACCATCTGGTCGACTGTCAAACTGCTTGTACCCATGATCTCATGCGCTGCAGCTTTTGCTTTTACCGCTGACCATGGTCCGTACATACGGATTCCGTTGCTTAAATCTTTGTATGCTCTTACTTTATAGTAATATGTCGTTCCCTGTACCAGATTACTGTGTGTAAAGGATGTTGCACCAGAAGTCTGTAATGTGGTATAAGTTCCTTTTTCGCTGACCGCACCGGCAAGTTCATAGCCACTTGCATTTGCAACACTGTTCCATGAGATATTTAATACATTATTATCTCCGAGTGTGATAGAAGAAATACTTCCCTGTTTTAAGACTGCAACCTCTGTTACCTTACTATAACTTCCTCTGCCTGCACTGCCTTTGATCTTATAAGTTGCTGCAATTTTATAGTAATACGTATTGCCGCTCTTTACGCCCTTATCCGTGTAAGTCAGTGTAGATCCGGATGAAATTGAAGCGATCTTTTCAAATCCACTGTTTGACTCGTCGCTCCGGTAAATATCATACCCCTGTGCTTTTGAAACTTTCTTCCAGCCAAGTGTGACCTGATTTTTGCTGTCACTTGTGATCTGGGAGAATACCACCTGTTTGATCGTCCATGCCTTCTGTGCTTTTGAGAAAGATGCCACACCGTTTTTAGCACTGTTGCTCTTATATGCACGAACCTGATAATAGTAAGTTTTTCCGGCTTCTAATGTTTTATCCTCATATTTTTTCGTATTTTTACCTTTGACCTGTCCGACCTTTTTATAACCACTGTCTTTTGACGTACTCCGGTAAATCTGATAACCGGATGCCCCATCCACAGCTTTCCATTCCAGTCTTACGGAAGTACTTCCGGTTGCCTTGACTGCCGTAATGGATGTAGTTTTCAAAGTCTTTGCCGACACAGCTGCCGAATTACCGCTGTATCCTTTTTTGCCATTTACCTTGTTGATCGTCTCTACCTTATAATAGTAGGTCTTTGCAGTTTTTAACTTTTTATCCTGATAGGTCGTATTATTTTTTCCTTTTAAAGTGGCAACCACTTTATAAGTACCATTCTTTGACGTACTACGTTTGATCCGGTAGCCGTAGGCACCTCTCACTGCTCCCCAGTTTACTTCAATCTGATTACTTCCATTTGAAACAGCATACTTGATCTTCGCTTTTTTCGCTGTTCTTCCTTCCATGGACGCTGAATCACCGCTATAACAGATATTGTCTCCTGTCTTTACCATCGTTTCAACCGTGTAATAATAGGTCTTTCCTGCTTTTACACTGGTGTCTTTGTAGCTGGTCGTGTTTCCGGATTTAATCGTCTTAACAACTTTGTAAGTACCATCTTCATCGGTACTTCGTTTGATACGATAACCATAAGCTCCTGTGATCTTATTCCACTTGATCGTCAGTGTTTTTTCATTTGTGGAAACGATTGATGTGATCTTTGTACGTTTTGCAGTTTTTCCTGCCACCGCGTCTGATGCACCGCCGTATCCTTTTGTACCGCTGTTGACATTATATGCTTCGACCTTATAGTAATAGGTCTTTCCTGCTTTTACAGTATCATCTGTGTAGGATGTTGTCTTTTCTCCTGATACTGTATCTATTTCACTATAACCACTATCTTTCTTTGTGCTGCGGGAAATGATATATCCCTTTGCACCGCTTACCTTATTCCAGGAAATTTTTAATACTTCCTCATTTGAGGACGTGATGCCTGTAATTTTTGCTTTTGCAAGTGTCTTTGCTGATTTCGTGGAGGAATATGCACCGACACCCTGTTTACCATTATTTGTGTTATACGCCTGTATTTTATAAGTATATGTTTTGTTATTGGATTTCACAGTATCTGTGTATGTCAGAGTCTTTCCTGAAGTCACTTTACCGATCTGATTATACTTTCCATCCTCACTGTCTTTGCGATAAATGAGATATCCTTCTGCCTGTGAAACTTTTTTCCAGGTTAAAGCGACCTTCTTTCCGCTCTTTGCCTCGATTTTCGTAAAGTTTGTCTTTGCTAATGCCACACCAGAGATGGATTTGGAGTATTCTCCCGTAGTTCCGTCATTAAATACCGGACGAACCAAATAGTAATATCTTGTTCCCAATTCTACGGTATCATCGATAAAAGATGTAGCATCCGATACTTCATCAATCTTTTCATAATCATAGGCATCTTTAGTATCACGCCAGATCTCATAATAATCAACATTATCAAGTCCGCTCCATTTGATTTTCAGACTACCATCCGCTCTTGACTGCGTATAGGTACAGGTAACTGTCTGAGCACCTTTTGTCAGACCGAAATATTCTGCGATCGCAGTAGCATCTGCAACCCCGAGTGCCTTTAATTTTTCATCTGAACTTAAATATGTATAATAATCATTTGCATTGTCCAAAAAGGCATGCTCGATGATCAGTCCAGGAATGCCATTATTTTTACAACGGCGGATCAGTCCGTAATAGTCTGCCGCAGATCCATCCGGATATTTGTCATAAGAAGCATTCCGAATCTTTGTGCCACGATAATTTAATCCAAGTGCTGCCAATTTGTCACATATTTTCTTTGCAAGTGCCTGTCCGTTGCTTCCCACCTGCGCATTATAGTTGCTGTTCGGATAATAAACTTCCACACCTCTCGCTGTTCCGTTTGCAGTATTTAAATGGAAACTTACTAACACATTTGCTCCCACATTCTTTGCAAGGTTTGCACGGGCATCCAGACATGCAATATAATCTCCGCCGCCTGCCGGACAGCTTGCACTCTCTCTTGTCATATAAACAGTAATACCATTATAGGTAGATAATTCTTCTTTACAATATGTGGCGATCTTAAGTGTCAGATCCGCTTCCTGTACTCCAAAACCGGGTGCTCCTGCATGGGTGCCATCATGTCCCGGATCGAGTACGACTTTCACATTACTGTTCGCACCTTTTAAGTTATCTGCAACACTGGCGACAGCATCTGAGATTCCCTGCTCCAGCACATTTTCCACAGTGTTTTCGGAAATAACTTCTCCATCTGCGCTCATAGTAACAACATCAGCATCCACATCCGCATAGGCATCTTCATCATAAAGTACCTGATCCGGGTTCGTCTCTGCCTGTTCATTGACACCAAATCTTACATCCATGCCAAGGTCTGATAGCAGGATTTCCTGTTTTGTTTTCTCCTGTGTAAACTGCACGGAAGTGATCTGATACTCTCCTGCCTGTCCATTTTCTGAAAAATCCATGGTAAACCGGATCATATCCTCTTCTATTCCTGCAGTTTTTGTCTGATATGCTTTTCCGGTGGTCAGATTCTTATAATTTAAGACGATATCCGAAAGCTGCTCATCGCCTGTTCCAAGACTTAAGACCACATTCTGCGTTCCCGGTGTCTCAACGTACGGTGACTCTACCATCATGTAGTTAAGTTCTGCTGCCTGGACAGTCTCTGTCTCCGCAGTCTCCGTTTCGGTCGGCTCTTCTGTCTCTGTTTCAGTTGTTTCCGTTTCGGTTGACTCCTCTGTCTCCGTTTCAGCTGTCTCCGTCTCGGTGCTCTCTGTTTCCGTAGTTTCTGTTTCGATTGTTTCTGTCTCTGCCGGTTTCTCTGTTTCCGAAGTTTCTGTCTCTGCCGGTTTCTCTGTTTCCGAGGTTTCTGTCTCTGCCGGCTCTTCTGTCTCAATCGTCTCTGTTTCGATTGTTACCGTCTCGGTCGTTTCTTCTGTCTCTGTCATCTCCGTTCCGGTCAGTTCTTCTGCTGCATTCCCAGCGTTTTCTGTCTGGGCTGATTTCTCTGCCGGTGATGTTTTCTGCGTGCTTTCTGTCTGAACTGCACTGTCTTCTGCTGCACTTACATCTGCAGGCAGTGCTGTCATACTCACGCAGACTGCCATGATTACTGCTAAAATCCTTTTTTTCATTTTCCTTACCCTCTTGTATATTTTTTGACACTATTTAATGTGTAATGTACCATATAACGCAATGCATTTAGCCGGTTCTTTCCTATAAAACGGTAAACTTTCCACTGCATTTTAGCTGACTTGTATTTATTGCGCGACTTTCCGTCACTGCTCCACATAATCCCGTGCATTATAAACCGGCATAATAACAGATATCTGTACTTCGCTTGTCTGTTCCATCTCTATGATTCCTTTTTGATCGCTGTCGTCTGCTTTTCATCTACACCTTCTGTGTTTTCTTTCTGAAACATAATCTTAAATGTCATAAGCATTAATTTCACATCTAACCACGCTGAATATGTCTGTATATAAGTCAGATCCAGTTTTAATTTATCATATGGTGTTGTATTATATTTTCCATATACCTGTGCATACCCTGTCAATCCGGCTTTTACTTTCAGGCGGAACCTAAATTCCGGAACAATTTCTTCATATTTTTCAGCAATTTCCTGTCTTTCCGGTCTAGGACCAACAAAAGACATTTCTCCCTTTAAAATATTAAAAATCTGAGGAAGCTCGTCTAAATGCGTTCTTCGAATTATTTTTCCAACCGGTGTGATCCTGTCATCATCTTTTTTGGCAAGCTGTGCTCCCTGTTTTTCCGAATCTACTTTCATGCTGCGAAACTTGATAATCTGAAACGTCTCGCGGTCTCTCGTCAGACGCTCCTGCTTATAGAATACCGGTCCCCCATCATACAGTTTGATTGCAACTGCAATGACCAGTAAAAACGGCGATGAAATAACAATCGCGAGCAGTGCAAACACGATATCCATAGTCCTCTTTACAAATCTCTGCTCTATCGTAAGTCCCTGATTTCTTGACAACATAAGAGGTGTATCAAACAAATGGATTCGTTCCGTTCCATTTAAAATAATATCCGATATCTTCGGTGTAATATAGGTTCTTTTATTCTGATCATAACAGAACTTTAAAATTTTATTACGGATACTTGCCGGAAGATCACATAAAACTACCGCTTCATACTCTAATATTTTAGAATACAATGCCTCATATCCCATATAGGCGCTGGCAGTTGCACAAACATTGTACTTATCTTTTCTGGAATTAATCTTGGAAATCAGTTCTTCCGGAGAATGTTCCCCGTATATTACGATCATACGTCTTGGCGGATATAATCTGACATAAAAATATCTTACAACAAAAACGGTAGGCAGTGTCACTGCAATCTCAGCTGTCGTCAATAACAGAAGCGGTGATGCTGACATATAATCATTTGCAATCATACAAATCTGAAAATACTCGATAATATTTGCAAACAAAATTCCAAGGATCTGCGACAAACAAATATCTGTAATTCTAAGGTATCCGATCCGGTATCCGCCAAATGTACGGATAAAAAAGAACAATACCAATGCATACATTCCGATTACTGCCCAGTTTCCTCTATTCCAGAACTTATCCTCCAATTCCGGCACATACATTTTATACCATATAAATGCAAACATTGCTGTCTCAGCCACAAGCATTACAAAATTAGCAAATAAATTCAGCAAATGTTTATATCTTTCCCTTTTCCTCATGAAGTACCTCACATTCATACCTTTGCATAATCTATATTATTCTATCATAAAACCCAACCTTTGAATATATCTTACCAGAATTTTCATAAAATCTTAAAAATACCCCGGCAGGATGTATGATGATCATCCCACCGGGGTATCTCTTTTTACTTTTATTTCGCTTTGGTCTTTACGGAAACAACGGAAGAATAACTTCCATATACTTTCTTTCTATCCACTTTACGATATACACGGATCTTATAATAGTAAGTCGTTGATTTTTTCAGTTTTCCATCTTTATAAGATGTCGTACCGCCTTTGGATATAGTTTTTACTTTCTGGTATTTTCCATCTTTTCTGTTGCTGCGGTAAATCTCATAGCCATTTGCGCCTTTTACCTTTGACCAGGTCAGCTTTACGTTCTTTGCATTGGATGCTTTCGCTTTTAGTGTTGTCTTTGCCGGTACAGCTTTTGCAGATTTTACATTGGAAAATCCACTGGTCTGATTTCCATTCTGCGTCTTAACAACTACTTTGATCTTGTAATAGTATGTTTTTCCGGTTTTTACACTGCTATCCGTCCAGGAACTGGTTCCCACACTGTCGATGGTTTTTATATTCTGGTAATCTCCATCTTTTTTCGTGCTGCGGTAAATCTGATAGGAAGCTGCAGCCGGCACAACTTTCCATGAAACTTTCAGTTTATTGTATGCTGTCGATTTTACGGAAGTTACGCTTGTCTTTTTATTTCCAATCTTATTTACACAGAGGGTATATTCTTTATCTACAGCATTTTTTGCAAATGCCTGCACTTTCAGATAATAGGTTCCTCTGCTTAATTTGACTGCAGATGATTCTGTATAAGTACTTCCTGCATAAGAATAGATATGGTCATAATCCTGATAACCTCTCTTAGCATTTGCATTATAAAGTGTTACATACCAGCTTCTTCCCGCATCATTGATCTTTTCATGTGCCAGACTGAAATTGATATACTGTGCTTTTGTAAGTGTAAAACGATAATAGTCTTCGTCTGATGAATAGCCTGTGATCACACCCTTTACCGCTTTGCCTACCTGTATATTATCTGCGGATGCCCAGTCACCGTTATTCTCTGTCTCCCAGCCGGAAGCTGCTTTCTGTGTCAGGCAGATCGTGTAGTCTCCGGTATAAAGGGTCGAAGCCTGACTGACGCATACGTAATATTCCCCCGCATCCAGTCCTAATTTACAGGATGTATAAGAAGTCTCTGTCCCGGTATTCGTAAATTTATAAATTTCACTGTTATCCTTATTGTAAAGAACAACATTATAACAGCTTGCTGTACTCTGACTGTTTTTATGTCCAAACTTAATCTGCAGATAGCCTGCTTTTGACATTTTGATCTTATAGTAATCTTTGTCCGAGGAACTGCTTGTGCTTCCGTAATAAGTTTTTCCGTTCTTTACGGTATTTGCAGTGGCAGCAGAATCATTCGACTCCACTTCCCGGTCACTTGCTGTCTTTGCTTTGATACATACATCATAGTTTACAGGATAACTCGTTCCGCTCAATAATGTTCCCGTCGTATTTCCGGTTCCTGCGATCTTAATGTAATACTCACCTTTCGGCAGTCCAAGGTTCGGCGTGGAAATGCTTGTGTCCCCGCCACGGATCTTCGTAGTGTAGACTTCTGTATACTGGTCTTTATCCACTTTGCGGATCACGCTGAGCACAAACATGTTTGTTGTTTCCTGTCCGCTCACAACCGGATGCGTCAGTTTCACATTGATATAACCATTTGCAGAAAGTGATGTTTTAAAATAATCCACATCACTGTAGGTACGGATATCTCCGCTGTATGTTGTGCCGGAAACAGCCGTATTTGCTGTATCGTAAGTATCATTGCTCTCGTGCTCCCAGGTACTGCACGCCTTAAAGGTAGTTTTGATCACATAGTTTCCGCCGTAATATGCATTCTGACCTGCCACCTTAATATAATATTTACCTGCTGACAGTCCCAGTTTAATGGAATCCGTGGCTTCATCTTCCGCTTTACTGGTCATTTCGTAGATCGAATTGCCGGAAGTATCACAGACTGTAACTGCATAAATAGCCTTATTCTGCCATCCTGTAACTTTCGAATGCTGCAGATTGATCACGATATATCCGTCTTTTGTTGTCTGAAAACCATAATAATCAGAATCACTGACACCATACAGACTTCCGTAAACTGCCTTGCCTGATGTCATTGTGTCTGCTGTATTTATATCATCATTGCTCTCGCTCTCCCAGTTGTCTGCATTCGTCCAGGATACCTTCAGCTTGTACGTCTCTCCATTTGCTCCCTGAACTGTCAGTGAACCTGACGCATCCATATATTGGATTCCTGATACTTTCAGATAATAGGTTCCGGCGTCAAGTCCAAAATTAACCGACTCGGATTTCTCCTCATCTTTCTTACTTGTCATTGTATACAACGTATTTCCGGCAGCATCGCAGACTGCTACACTGTAAATATCTGTTGAAAGCCTGCCGCTCACTTTATCGTGCTGTAACTGAAATGAAAGATATCCTTTCGTGGTGGATGTGATCTTATAATAATCGGTATCCGATGCAGAGGAAATGCTTCCTGTTATCGTCTGACCTAATCTGTCATAATTATCTGCTGTGGCAATCGTATTATTTTGTTCTGTCTCACAATAGGTATCTTCATACTGTACGCTGAAGCTGTAAGCTGCAGACCCGACTGTAAGTACTCCGGTTCCGGTAATCTGTACATAATAGGTACCGGCATCAAGTCCTATTTTCGCCGTCTGGTTCTGTGTATCCTGCATTCCGCTTGTTACAGTGACTAACCCACCAACCTGATCGGCAATAAAATCAATCCTCCAGGCCGTACTGTTGCTTGCGCTCGATAAATTCGCATGTGCAAATTTCAGTTGTACCATACCGGCTTTGCTCATCGTAAATTTATACCAATGTGTAACAGATGTTCTGGATGTCGTTGCATTATAAGTTGTATTCAGTCCAATCGATGTTGCTGCCGCATAGGTACTTCCCGGAGTCACATTTCCATCTTTCTTTAGAATATCCTCACTTTCTTCTTTCTCCGTGTCTGCCGCTTCGTTATCCCCGATAAGTGCCTCTGTACTTTCTGTATCGTCAGTCATCTCTGAATCTTCTGTTGCCTGCGTACTCTCTGTATTTTCAGTCGTCTCAGGAATTTCTGTACTCTCCGTATCCGCCGGCATCTCAGAATTTTCTTCTGTTCCGGTATTTTCCGTTGTCTCAGAAATCTGATCTTCGCCACTATCTCCTGCTTCATTCCCCTCTGCGTTTTCAGAGTCTCCCATCGCCTCCGTGCTCTCTGTCACCTCAGGATTCTGTGTTAGTTCTGTAATCTCTGTTTCATTTTGTTCACCGGCTGCATATACCACCTGCTCTGCCGGAACTGCTGTCACGCAAAGGCTCAATGCCATAAGCCAAGCAGCGATCCTTTTTCCTGCCTGATGTCTTTTTTTCATATTATTCTCCATTCCTGCGCTGCTTTCAAGCGCATCTCAAGTTTGTGCGTACTATATTGGTTATACCAGTCGCATTTTTAATCTTTCAAATACACGACATAACTGTCTGTCTTTCCAAAACATGTATACCCTGCTTCCTCCATTTTAGGTTCATCATCATCCGAAATCCGTAGCACAATACAGTTACTGCCATAGCGCTCAGCAACATCAATCTGATGATCTACCGCCTGTGGAACCGCCACAATGGTTGCACAGGCCTCATAAAATTCTTTTTCTTCTTCGTCTTCAGAGACATCTTTTCCATCTATCATCTGTCTGATCAGATCTTCCCCATACAAAAGCTGCACCGACTCATTTAATTCACGGATCTGTGCACATACTTCCCTTGGCGCAATCATATTCGTAATTGCAGGATTTTCACTGCGCAGCAGGGTATCAAGTTCCACAATATCTTCTGAAACCTTATATGTATTCTGTAACAGTTGTATTTTTACCTCGCCAAAACAAAAATACATGCTGACAACTATAAGGCACACACACCCAGCTATACATAATACCTTTGTGAAAAAGTTTTTAACTGCTGAAGTCAGCTCTGTTACGAGAACTGCTATTACAACAGCCGGCATGAGCAGCATAAATATTTTCGCATAATCTTCCTGCATCCAGAAACTGCTTATATTATTGCAACCAAACGGATTTCCAAGAAGCAGAAAAAACAAAATTTCATATTTTACCAGCCGTCCGATACGCCAGTCAAGTCGTTCTTTCTCTGCTACAAGAAAAAGAACTGCAAAACCTGTCAGTGCCAGACTTATTCCATCTGTACCAAAATTTCGAAACTGCTCTCTGAGTGCTTCAAATGCTGCTTCCATTTTTCCACCTCATAATACCTGTCATAACTATAACTGCCACCCATGCAAATGTTATCATAAAAAATCCTTTTTCATACATCAGTTGTCCTGCCAGCGCCGATGCCACATAACAGATCAGTACCGGCACAGATGCATAATTTTTCAGACTGCGCAGCTCTTTTCCCTTTCCGAAAATCTGTAATATCGACCACGGCAGCAGAGCCAGGAAAAACAACGGTTCTCCATTCCATTCATTTTGAAAAACACTGAAATAAAATGCCTTGTCTGCTGCCAGCGGAATTGCATACAATACCCATATCATCGCAAGAAACATATATCTTTTCCCCGCTTTTTCCCCAGGGAATAAAAATCTTGCCCAGAGAACATAGACAGCATAATATATCGGAAACATAAAAAACGGTAGGATCATCCGGATGAATTTAGCCGGATTCAGGTTACATATTTTCAAACAGACTGCATAATATGCATCTAACGGAGATCCTGCCATCTGTGCTAACAATTCTTTTTCTACCGGCAGCATCGGTGCTTTTCCTGTCATCGGATTGATCTGATACAGCGTATCAAAAGTATACATAGTCAGCACGGATTCTACCGTATTATCTTTCTGGCTGACCGTCACTGCTCCCACACTAAATACAGTAAGTATGATCACAACCAGTATACCTGGTATCAGTTTTTTCACTTCCCTGATGATATCTGACAAGCGTATTTCTTTTCTTTTCCAAAAAATAAATGCCAGCGCCAAAATGATCACAAGTATCATAACTTTGCACCATATTTCTGTCAGCACGGACAAAGATAACTTTTGCATAATCACAATCCGTGCGATCAGATAAAACAGTCCAAATAATATTATGATTCCCTTCAGATAACACTGCAGAAAATCTATATTTTGGGCACCACTTTGTTTTTCCACCACAAATCCCACCGCTGTGGGGAAAATATACCAGATGCCTGTAAGTACAAGCAATTTAAAAACAATAAGCAATTTTCTGAGCCTCCTAATCGTTATTACAGCGATATAATTCGTACCCGTCTACCTTATCAACATAGACCAGATCAAGCAGATCCATATAATAATCCGAATAATACTCTGTATTCCGGACAAAATATTGTACTTTATTCTTTTTTAACAGCTTATTTGCTGTCTCAGGATCGATTTCCACTCCTCTGGTAAACATGGATAATGCCCTTTTATTGTTTTTATACTGTTCTTCCGGATCTATACCGGAAGCTGACTGAAACTGGTACAGATCCATTACTTTATTTGACACTGCAAGCACAACTGACGGATCATACTGACGCAGCCAGTAATACAGATCCGCATCACAAAGCACAACCGGATTTTTGGTATCTTTATTTCTCCCGATCATGTCTGACACCTCAATGACTGACTGATCTATCTTATAAACATTATCATCAAGTTCGATTGCCGTTGCCCTGCCGCTGCACAGATACAAAAAACACAGCAGAAACAGAAACAGAATATTTCTCTCAGCACCTTTCTTCTGCCTTACGATCAGCTTTGCTCCCATAAATGCACACAGAAACATTACCGGAAGAATCCAGTAAAATCTGCTGTAGCGGTCTCTCCATCCCAGTTTTTTCAACACCCATTCCATAATAAACGGATTAAAAATGGTAACCAGTGAAATAAAAAAAGGCCATACAAATATCTGTTTTAATACCTCGTCCTTTTTTTGGATAATATAAAATAAACATCCCAGATATGGCACAATATAGAGAACATTCCACCAGAACCCCAGAAAAGTTGTATGAAAATAACTTAGATTAAACCATTCTTCGAGCATTTCATCCCTCTTTCATTACAAAATCCGAATCATTGCCATTACTATCCCCGGTATCATGCACACAAATGCCCGGAACAGATACCGCCATTTTTTCTGTACAAATATGATGGACAGTAATCCCGCTCCTACCATTACCGTGATAATAAAAATACCGCTGATAGACATTGATACACCTGCAAATGCGATCAGACAGAGTATCAACCAGTTTCTTTTGCTTTCTATTTTTTTTGCTAAAAGTACCATCGCCAAAAGTACCATTGGGAGATACAGATTAGCCAGCATTGACTTTGATTCTGCCGTTCTCTGCCACAGATAAAATGCTGATGTTTCCTCAAACTCATAGCATAAAATACTCATAAATCCATAAATTCCAACTGTCCAGTCTGCAATGTCTCTTCTGCCGTCAGAAAGACGTCTTGCGATTTCATACACGATCAGACTGGCGGTCAGAATCTCTACACATGCCAGTACCCGGCTGCTCGCCACAAGCGGATGCATTCCAAATATCCTTGCTAAAAATGCGATCAGCATCGGATAACAATCATGCACATAGTTTTCCTGCCCGATATATTCGCCTGTTCTTGCATTATACTGGTAAATAGTATCTGTATACAAAGCATTTGCTGCATGTCCGTTATAATAAGATGTATCATAACCATTGATCCGGCTTCCATTGTTCATTCCATAAAAGATCTGCAGTCCAGTCTGATCGGGGAGATCCGCAGACTGTTCCCGGAAATGGTGCCAAGGGAAA
>OGWR01002052.1_pt1 | contig 15136 bp, 11 predicted proteins | sample 1576061 | NCBI WGS metagenome assembly OGWR01 (sample SAMEA3541511, study PRJEB24748) | human gut metagenome | biome: human gut; feature: human-associated habitat; material: faeces | place: China | collected 2012 | reverse complement strand
CCCCGGAACCACTCCGGAGTTCAGCGCTCTGGCCTGGCATTTCGCCAAGTCGCTCAACAGGATTCTCGATGTGCCGGTAGGCGTTATCGCCTGCGCCTACGGAGGCAGCAGTGTCGAAAGCTGGCTGCCGCAGACAACCGTCGACAGCTATCCCGGCTGGAGTGTCGAACGCGAGAAAAACGACCCCGACCAGAAAGACTGGGAACGCGCGTCGGCGATGTATAACGCGATGCAGCAGCCGATCGCCGGTTACACGGCCCGCGGTTTCATCTGGAATCAGGGGGAGACCAACGTAGGCCGTCACGCCGAGTTTGTCGGACATATGAGCGACCTTATAGCCCAATGGCGCAAAGACTGGGGCAATCCCGACATGCCGTTCTATCAGACGCAGCTCCCGGGCTGGGACTACAGCGATGTCGACGCCACAAACGCCGCCCTGCTCCGCGAGGCTCAGGCCCGTTGCGCCGAAACGGTTCCGAACGGCGGTTTTGTCTGCACCATCGACCTGACCTATCCCTACGAATCGAAAGATATTCACGCCTGCCAGAAAAAGCCTATCGGCGAGCGTATGGCCATGCTGGCTGCCAAAGATACATATAAAGTCGACGGAATGCCTTACAGCTATCCCTCGTTCAAATCGATGAAAGTCGACGGTAAGAAGGCTCATATCGAACTCAACGACGCCTGGAACGGCCTTACGCCGAACAACACGCCGCTCGAAGGCTTTCAGGCCGCCGGCAGTGACGGTGTCTATCATCCGGCACGCGCCGTGGTAAGACTCAACACTCTCGGAATCGACATAGAATGTGACGACGTCGACCGAATCGTAAACGTCCGTTATGCCTTCACCAATTTCCCGCGCGGAGAGCGAGTGCGCGACCTGATGGGAATGCCTCTGCTGCCTTTCCGCACCGATAACTTCGAAAAGTAATTCACCACCTTATATTATTATCGTGAAAAAGATTCATACACTGCTTCTTGCAGGAGTTGTGGCGGCGTCGGCTCTCGGCGGCTGCGCCACCAGAAAAGCCGATGCCAACGACAACGAGATGGTCAGAGTGGCCGACGGCGAGTTTATGATAGGCGATTCGACCTACAGGTTTGTCGGCGTCAATATGTGGTATGGCGCCATCCTCGGAAGCGAGGGGCGCGGGGGCGACCGTCAGCGCCTCGAACGCGAGCTTGATTCGCTTGAGGCCATCGGAGTCAATAATCTCCGAATCCTCGTGGGAGGTGACGGCGAAGAGGGCATCCCATCGCATATCTCGCCAGTTTTGCAGACAGGCCCGGGGCAATATAACGACACACTGCTGCGCGGCCTCGACTATCTTCTGACACGTCTTGAGGCCCACAATATGAAGGCCGTGCTCTATCTCAACAACGCATGGGAGTGGAGCGGTGGATATGGCGCCTATCTCGAATGGGCCGGTGCCGGAAAGGCTCCCGTGCCAGTTGTAGACGGATGGGACAAATATCAGACATATATTGCTCAGTTTGTCCATAACGACTCGGCCAAACAGTTGGTCTACAATCATATCCGCAATATCGTCGGCCGTACCAACTCGATAACCGGAAAGCCCTACAAGGATTCGCCGGCCATAATGACATGGGAAATCGCCAACGAGCCGCGTGCCTTCGGCGAAGATTCGCTCTCGAAAGCGCGCCTCGAGGACTATATCCTTACTTCGGCACGCATAATCAAGGAGATCGACCCGAACCATCTCGTGTCGACCGGTTCGGAGGGCCTTTACGGCTGCGAGCGCGATCTCGACCTTTGGGCGCGTATCCATCAGGCTCCCGAGATCGATTACGCTATTTTCCATCTCTGGCCCTACAACTGGCGTTGGGTCGACTCGGCCACGACTGTCAGCGGTGTCGATTCGGCCTGGATGAAGTCGAAGGAGTATATCGATAAGCATATCAACGCCTTCAAGGGCAAGCCTATCGTTCTCGAAGAGTTCGGCTATCCGCGCGATTTCATGAGCTATGCTCCCGGAAGTCCCACGGTCGGGCGCGACAAATTCTTCGAATATGTGCTCGACATGATTTTCAAAGATGGCAAAATCAGCGGATGCAACATCTGGGGGTGGGGAGGCACGGCAGTCCCGCGCCACGACAACTGGCAGGCCGGCGATCCCTATGTCGGCGACCCGGCTCAGGAGCCGCAGGGCCTGTATTCGGTGTTTGCTGCTGACAGATCGACAATCGATATTATCAAACGTTATTCGCGCCGCTGAATGAAAAAGACTGTGCTGTCGGCAGCTCTGTCGGCAATCCTGCTTACCGCCTCCGCCAATGTCAACGACCGCGTGTCGTTTAACGGCGGCTGGCTTTTCGAACTCCAGCCGACGGGAACGACGGTAGTCGACCGTCAGGCGGCTGATACCGACGATTCTTCATGGCGTTCGCTTGATCTGCCCCACGACTGGGCTGTCGAGGGGGATTTCTCTGAGGATAATCCCTGCGGCACGAGCGGAGGTGCTCTGCCGGGTGGTACGGGCTGGTACCGCAAGCATTTCCCGACGCCTGCCGACCTCGGCGAGGGAGGGCGTGTGTTTGTCGATTTCGACGGCGTATATATGAACTCGACAGTCTATGTCAACGGAAAGAAAGCTGGCGAGCGCCCCTACGGCTACTCTTCGTTTACGTGTGACATTACACCTTTCCTCAGTCCGGCCGGCGACAACGTCATCGCCGTCAAGGTCGACAACTCGCAGCAACCTAACTCGCGATGGTATTCGGGCTGCGGAATCTACCGTAACGTGTGGCTTCGGACGACTTCCGGGGTGTTCATGCCTCTGTGGGGAATGCATGCTGTCCCCGTTGTCGGAGCTGACGGAAACGGCACGGTAGACGTCGCTACCGATGTCGAGAATTCCGGCAAGAAGAAGAGAAATGTCACTGTCGTCACCTCCCTGCTTGCCCCCGACGGCAGCATTGCCGCAAAAAAAGAGACAACGGTCGCAGTGAATCCCGGGTCGGTGGCTACTGCCTCGCAGCAGCTTGAAGTCAGCGCCCCGAAACTCTGGTCGCCGAAGTCGTCGCCCGCGCTCTACACTGTCCGCACCGAGCTTTTTTCCGACGGAATGCGTCAGGGCATGTATGAGAGCAAAACAGGTTTCCGCACACTGAAATTCGATGCTTCGGAAGGGTTCTCGATCAACGGAGAGCGCATGAAAATCCGCGGAGTCTGCCTCCATCACGACGCAGGCGCGCTGGGTGCCGTCGTCAATCGGCGTGCCATAGAGCGTCAGCTTCAGATTCTAAAGGAGATGGGCGCCAACGCCGTGCGCACTTCCCATAATCCCCCCGCGCCCGAACTGCTCGACGTGTGCGACTCACTGGGCATAATGGTCATGGACGAGGCTTTCGATATGTGGCGCAAGAAGAAAAACAAATATGACTACGGCTGTTATTTCAACGAATGGCACGAACGCGACCTGAGCGACTTCGTCAGGCGCGACCGCAACCATCCGTCGGTCATAATCTGGAGCATCGGCAACGAAATCTACGAGCAGTGGACTCACGCCGACGCCGACACTCTCAGCCTTGACGAAGCCAACAGGCTTCTGCGTCTCGACGACGTTATTGCCCGGAATGATACCTCAATGTCGATTAACTCGCTTCTTACAGCCAAACTTGCCGGTATCGTCCATGATCTCGATCAGACGCGCCCGGTGACGGCCGGATGTAACGAGCCGTCGCCCGTCAGCCATCTGTTCCGTTCGGGAGTTCTCGATCTTATCGGCTACAACTATTTCGAGAAATGGTATAAGAAAGTTCCTGAAAACTTCCCCGGCAAGCCGTTTATAATAACGGAGAGCGTCTCGGCGCTGATGACGCGCGGCTATTACCGTATGCCATCAGACAGCCTGTTTGTGTGGCCCACCTATCCGACATTCTCCGATCCGTCGTTCGCCTGCTCATCCTACGGCAACTGCCATGTTCCCTGGGGCACGACCCACGAGCATTCCATGGCCGACACTGAGAACAATGACTTTATCTGCGGTCAGTTCGTCTGGACCGGCTTCGACTATCTCGGCGAACCGACCCCCTACGGATGGCCCGCACGCAGCTCGTATTTCGGCATCGTCGACCTCGCCGGATTCCCGAAAGATGTCTACTATATGTATCAGAGCCACTGGCGCGACGATATTGACGTGCTCCATCTTTTCCCTCACTGGAACTGGGAGCCGGGGCGCGAGGTCGAGGTCATGGCTTATTATAACAACGCCGACGAAGTAGAGCTGTTTGTCAATGGCCGGTCGCAGGGCGTGCGCCCTCATGAAAAAGGCAGCTGCCGCGCCGTGTGGCGCGTTGTCAGCGAACCGGGTGTGATAGAGGCTGTCAGCCGCCGCGACGGACGCGAGGTCATGCGCCGCCAGGTTAAGACCGCAGGCGCTCCCGCTGCTGTCAGGCTCACTGCCGACCGTCAGGCGATCCGCCCCAACGGCGATCTCTGCTACGTGACTGTCGACATCGTTGATGCCGAAGGCAATCTCTGTCCGTGGGCCGAGAACGAGGTGACATTCTCGGTCGGAGGCTCCGGCGAGAATGTCGGCGTCGACAACGGTTCGCCTATCTCGCTTGAACGCTTCAAGGCCGACCGCCGCAAGGCCTTCTACGGAAAGGCGCTGCTCATAGTGAAATCTTCCGACACCCCGGGCGGGATTACCGTCTCGGCCACGTCGCCCGGCCTGAAATCAGATAAAATAGAAGTAATATCGAAATGACCGATCCCATTCCCGCTTATCTCGATCCGGCGCGCTCTGTCGAAGAGCGCGTCGTCGACGCATTGTCGCGCATGACCCTCGAAGAAAAAGTAGCGCTCTGCCATGCTCAGGGCAAATTTTCATCGGCGGGAGTTCCGCGACTCGGAATTCCCGAGCTCTGGATGAGCGACGGCCCTCATGGCGTCAGGGCCGAGATAAACTGGAACGACTGGAACTATTCGGGCTGGACCAACGATGCCTCCACGGCTTTTCCGGCTCTGACGGCACTTGCGGCGACATGGAACCGCGTCCTCGCGGCTCTTTACGGCCGCAGTGTTGGCGAGGAAGCCCGCTATCGCCATAAGGATGTATTGCTCGGCCCCGGTGTGAATATCTGCCGGACACCTCTCAACGGACGAAATTTCGAATATATGGGGGAAGATCCGTTTCTTGCCGGAGAGCTCGCTGTGCCGTATATCCGCGGAGTCCAGAGCAACGGCGTTGCTGCCTGTCTGAAACATTTCGCCCTCAACAATCAGGAGAAATGGCGCGGCAATGTCAATGTGACGCTCTCCGACCGCGCCCTGTTCGAAATCTATCTGCCCGCTTTCCGCCGCGGTGTCGCCGACGGCGGAGCGTGGGCCGTCATGGGCGCCTACAACAGGATATGGCATCAGCACTGCTGCCATAACGACAGGCTGCTCAACGGAATCCTGCGCGACAGCTGGGGGTTCGACGGAGTCGTCATAACCGACTGGGGCGGTGCCCACGACACTCGCGAGGCAGCGCTGAACGGCCTCGACATCGAGATGGGTTCCTTTACCGACGGACTGACCTCCGACGCGGGCCATGGTTTCGACGACTATTATCTTGCGCGCCCTTTCCTCGAGATGATCCGCGGCGGGGAACTGCCGGAATCTGCGGCCGACGAAAAGGCCCGGCGGATACTGCGCCTGATCTTCCGCACTGCCATGAACGCGGGCCGATCCTTTGGCCGCGGGCCGTGCCCCGACCACTATGCCGCCGCGAAGGCTGTGGCCGATGAGTCGATAGTGTTGCTCAGGAACAACGGACTGCTGCCGCTCGAACCGCGCGAGGGACTGAAGCTGCTCGTCGTGGGCGAGAACGCCGTCAGGCGCCTCAACGAGGGGGGCGGATCATCGGAGCTGAAGGCTAAGGATATGTTCGCGCCTCTCGACGCCCTGCGTGAGGTCTACGGCTCTGGGGTAGAGTATGCCGCAGGCTACCGCTCCGGTCGGCCTATGCTCGCCGAAGAGGATGTTATTCCCCCCGTCGAGCTTGAGGAACTTCGCCGCGAGGCTGTGGAAAAGGCACGCCGGGCCGACGCCGTCATCTATGTCGGCGGCCTCAACAAGAATGCCTTTCAGGACTGCGAGTCGACCGACCGACGCGATTACAGCCTTCCGTGGGGTCAGGACGAGCTTATCGAAGCGCTTGCCACGGCCAATCCGAATCTCATTGTGGCCAATATGTCGGGCAACGCCTACGCAATGCCATGGGCCGACAGGGTCGGGGCCATCCTGCAGTGCTGGTATCTCGGCACGATGGCGGGGCCTGTTATGGCCGATGTTATCTCGGGGCGCGTCAATCCTTCGGGCAAACTTCCGATCTCGTTCCCGGAACGTCTCGAAGACTGCGGCGCCCACAGTTTCGGCCTTGCGGCATATCCCGGCATCGAAGGTGAGACAGCCGGATCGGCCGCCGACGACCTCAAAGGAGCCGACGTCAGCGCGGGGAACGATCCCGAAGTCGAGTATCTCGACGACATTTTCGTCGGCTACCGCTGGCACGACACCATGCGTATACCAGCGCTTTTCCCGTTCGGCCACGGACTCAGCTATACGACATTCGCCCTGACCAACGCCCGCCTCTCTGCATCGGAGATGACCGCCGACGGCTCCATAGAAGTAAGCGTCGACGTGACCAACACCGGCAGCCGCGCCGGCAGCGAGACCGTCCAGCTCTATATTGCCGACGACGAATCGGCCCTTCCGCGCCCGGCCAAAGAGCTGAAAGGATTCGAAAAGATCCGCCTCGAGCCCGGAGAGACAGCTACCGTCACGTTCGTCATTACGGCTACTATGCTGAGCTACTACGACGACCGCGTTGCCGGATGGGTCGCCGAGTCGGGAACGTTCCGCGCCCTTGTTGGATCATCTTCGGCCGACATCGCCGCCTCGCTCCCTTTCGAGCTGAAAACGACCGAAATATGCGGCAAGCGGTCTTGAGCGTTTTGCAACCCGGATTAAATTGACTAACTTTGCGGCGCAAAAGCAGAATTGCAGGATAAAGAGTTTTGTAATCCTCATCGGAGGCAATCATAGCCGGACAAGATGACTGGGTAAAACCGCCGTCTTATCCGGTAATTTTTTGCGGCTGAATTATTAACCCATAAAAATGATTGACTCTATGAAGAGAGACTCGCTCGATCTGGGGAAGATGAATATCCCCGTGCTTTTCAGAAAGTATTTTGTGCCGACACTGCTCGGTATGCTCAGCATTGCATCCGTAACCGCCATCGACGGCATATATGTCGGTCACGGCGTAGGAAGCGACGGAATAGCCGCTATCAATATCTGCATTCCGCTACTGATGCTGTTCACCGGGTTCGGTCTGATGCTCGGCATCGGCAGCTCGGTCGTCGCCTCCATTCACTTGTCGCACGACAAGGTGAAGGCGGCCCGGATAAACGCCACTCAGGCTCTTTGGTTTGTCACCATAGTCACCTCGCTTGCCGTTGCCGCCATAATGATATGGCCTTATGAAACCGCCCGGATGCTTGGCTCTTCGGAACATCTGTCGTCTCTCGTAGTAACCTATCTGCTGTGGTTCGGGCCATCGATATTGTTTCAGATGTGGCTCTCCGTATCGCTGTTCATTATCCGCCTTGACGGCTCGCCGCAATATGCCATGTGGTGCAATGTCGTGGCGGCTCTGCTGACAGTTATATTAGGCTGGATATTCATATTCCCGCTGCATCTTGGCATAGAAGGCGCGGCGCTCGCCGCCACAGTCGCAACCGCTGTCGGTGGATTAATGGGGCTGTTATACCTTGTGTTCATGGCTAAGAAGCTTAGGGTGATCGCCATAAAGATTTCTTTCAAGAGCCTTATTCTGACAATGCGGAACATCGGCTATCAGTGTAAAATCGGCTCTTCGGCTCTGCTTGGCGAAGCGACACTTGCCACCCTGATGTTCGTCGGCAATCAGGTTTTCATGAAATATCTCGGCGACAACGGGGTCGGCGCATTCGGAATTGCCTGCTATTACGCCCCCTTCGTGTTTATGGTCGGAAATGCGATCGCACAGTCTGCACAGCCCATCCTCAGTTACAATTATGGCATGAATCTCCGGGAGCGTGTGTCGCAGGCCGAGAAACTGGCTCTGAAAACCGCTTTGATGTGCGGTATCGCGGTGACGGTGATATTCTATTTCTTTCCCCACTGGCTTGTCGGACTGTTTCTTCCGCTTGAAAATGCCGCTGCGAAAATCGCCGTGGACGGCCTTCCGCTTTTCTCGCTCGGCTTTATCTGCTTTATTGTCAATCTGACAGCTATAGGATATTACCAGAGCCTCGAAAGAGTAGAAGCTGCAACAACTTTTGCACTATTGCGCGGGCTGCTGATACTTGTTCCGGCATTCTATCTCATGCCGATGGCGTTTGGCAACAGCGGCATATGGCTTGCCATGCCGTTTTCGGAGCTAACGACGCTGATTTGCAATTTCTGCTATTATCTTGTCCGTCGAAAATAGTCTTCTTTTTACGGCACATTCCGGGCTGAATGATAGGGGCTCTTCATTGAATATGGAGAGCGACTTGTCATCTGTTACCCGGTTATTTCTATGTAATTGCCCTCGGGGTCGGCAATGGCGCATTCATAATAGCCGTCGCCGGTAGTGCGCGGAAGGCTCAGTATTGTGATGCCGTCTTCCTTGAACCGTCTTGCCATATCGTCAACGATCTCCTTGCTGCCCACGGAGATGGCGAAATGAGCCAGCCCTTTCAGATCGCCTCTGCTTGCCGGTGCGTTTTTTCCGGGTATGTTCATTATTTCGATACGCGCTTCTCCATCTTCAAAAGACAGAAAATATGAGCTGAAATCCTTTTTAGGATTGACATACCTGTCATTGCATGACATATTGAAATACTCCATATAAAATCGGCGGAGCAGTTCGATGTCTTCAGCCCAGATTGCTATATGGTCGATCTTCATCTTTAGCCTGTCAGTTATTTTCAGCATTGTTTTTCAGCCACAGCGATCTGCGGGCGTCAGGCAGATGTTTGACGGTAAAATCTTCAAACGTAGCTTTGAATCCGTTTCCATCCGGACAGGCGGCGAACATACCGATCTTCACGGGATGGTTCGCCTCGATCCAGGCATTGCGCATCATATGATATTCCTTGTCGTCGAAAGAATAGAATATTTCTATTGCATCGAGGCGGCGCACAGCCTTTATCCAGAGGTGTTCGACAGGGCGGTCGAGAGCTATTACACTCCAGTCTGAAGTTTTGTGAGTGACAACCGTGCTGATATTGTATTTGCCATCGACGAACTCTATGCCGGTCTTGATATAGTTTTCGTGGTCGAGGCGTATCATCATTCCCGCCTGATCAAACCTCACTTTGTAGTCACCCGAGACTTTCACCTTAGCCTCGAATTCTCCACCATATTCGGCATAATAGAACGGGGCGTCGTCGACTGTGAAACCGTAATGTGATATGCGCCAGTAGTCGCTGTTTGGCGTCACATTCATTGTCAGAGTCCTGCCGTTGATCTGCCAGTTGTCGGGCTCATTAAACCAGTTCATCTTTTCGAGAGACTGGGCAAACCCACAAAGTCCGGATAAAAACAGGATCGCCGAGAGTAGAGTTTTCTTTTTCATATCAGGTTTTATTAGAGGATACTGTCACAATCGAATGTCAGAAATGCCGCTGTCATCTTCCGGCATCTTTGTTTATAACCATTCGTTTGATTAACTTTGCAAAGATAATAAGCTAAACAGTAACAGCCAATGGTCAGAAATAACCATTTTGCGGGTAACCGGAAAACGCTCGACAAATTGCTCCGGGGTGGGTCTCGGTTCGGGGAATGCGTCCCGTTGCCTGATATTTTAGCTCATGTCAGTTTTTGGGCCCGGATAGAGAATGTTCTGATTGTGGTCAGCGATATGGCTGATGGCACGAGTCACATCGTGGACGGAGGTTTTATGCGCAATCTTAATATTGGCAATTATCAGCAGGAAAACTCAATATGGGAAAACAGGATTTTTTCTCTGATGTCGCCTGAAGAACAGGAGGAAAAGTATATCGCCGAACTGCGTTTTTTTCATTATCTGAGGCATTTACCCAAAAGTAAGAAAACTCAGTACTATCTTATTTCGAAATTGCGATTCCGTTTTGCCGACAGTGAAATTCATGATGTCTTGCATCGTATGTTCTATATCTTTGACGAGAAAAGAGAGAATGTAAGATATGCTGTCTGTGTTTATGGCCCTTTGCTTTTTGATTTCAAAGGGAAAAGTTTTGCAGTAAATTCGATTACCGGAATAAAGGAAGAGCTAACAGTCACAGGGAATGACTCAATTCTAAGTCGCCGCGAGCGCCAGATACTGTCAATGATAGATATGGGAATGAAAAGTGAGGAAATCGCCGGTCAGTTGAACATCAGCGTTCACACCGTAAGCCGCCATCGTCAGCAAATCATCGGCAAACTCCAAGTAAAGAATACCCACGAAGCCTGCCGTATAGCCAAGTCGATGGGATTGCTTTAATAGAGAGGCGTTCATAAGCATACCCCGACGAGATAAGATATATATTCAAATAATCAATAGATTCAGGCTGACACGCTCATAAGTCCTATACAACATTTCCATAAATAAATATTATCGCCTGAAGATTGTCGTGAATTGGTTATTTTTCAGTATTTGAGGGCTGCGGGGTTTGTTGTAACTTTGCGGATGGATTAATTCATACTTACCTTCATCGTGAAAAGCAACTTTTTCTTTCTGCTGTCGCTGGCAATGACTGCGGCAGCATCGGCCGAGACTGTCAGCTCGCCGTCGGGCGATATCGTCGTCGACTTCGGAATTGCTGACGGCCGTCCGACCTACAGCGTGACCTATAAAGGCCGCGACGTTATCAAACCGTCGCGACTTGGTGTGAAACTTGCCGGAGGCGATCAGCTTGCCGAAGGATTTGAGACCGTCGGGTTTCAGAGAGCTTCGAAAGACGAGATCTGGCACCCCGTCTGGGGCGAAAACGCCGAGATTCGCGACAACTGCAACGAACTGCTCGCCGAGCTGCGTCAGCCGTCGACCGGGCGCCTCATGAACGTGAGGTTCCGTGTCTACGACGACGGCATCGGCTTCCGCTACGAATGGCCCCGTCAGGACAAGCTCAATTACTTCACTATCGACGCCGAGCTGACCGAGTTCGCCATGCCATCCGACATGACGGCCTGGTGGATAGCCGGCGACTATGATACGCAGGAGTATAACTACACCGAGAGCCGCCTTTCGGAAATACGTCGCCTATTAGCCGGCAGCGTCGACGGCAACGCCTCGCAGACACTCGCGTCGCCCACGGCGGTGCAGACGTCGCTTCAGCTCCGCAGCGACGACGGACTCTATGTCAACCTCCACGAGGCTGCTCTTGTCGACTACTCCTGCATGCACCTCGAGCTCGACGACTCGACGATGACCTTCCGCTCGCTGCTGACGCCCGACGCCACTGGCCACGCCTGCCATCTTCAGACCGACGCCCGTTCGCCATGGCGCACCGTCATTGTCAGCGACGACGCGCGCGATATGCTCTCGTCAAACCTCATCCTGAACCTCAACGAGCCGTGCGCCTACGACGATACGTCGTGGATAAAACCGATCAAATATGTCGGCGTGTGGTGGGAGATGATCACCGGCGCCCGTCAGTGGAGCTACACTTTCGACCTGCCGTCGGTCAAGCTCGGCGAGACCGACTACAGCAGCCTGAAGCCTCACGGCCTCCACGGCGCCAACAACGAGAACGTGAAGCGCTATATCGACTTCGCTGCCGACAACGGCTTCGACCAGGTGCTCGTCGAGGGATGGAATGTCGGCTGGGAAGACTGGTTCGGCAAACAGAAAGACTACGTGTTTGACTTCGTGACCCCTTATCCCGATTTCGACATCGCCATGCTCAACGACTACGCCCATTCGCGTGGTGTCAGACTGATGATGCACCACGAGACTTCCGGCTCGGTCCGCAACTACGAGCGCCATCTCGGGCAGGCCTACGATCTGATGAACCGCTACGGCTACAACGCCGTCAAGAGCGGATATGTCGGCAACCTGCTTCCGCGCGGCGAACACCACTACGGCCAGTGGATGAACAACCACTATCTCTATGCCGTCAAAGAGGCCGCGAAGCATAAGATCATGGTCAACGCCCACGAGGCTGTGCGCCCGACAGGTCTCTGCCGCACTTATCCCAATCTTATCGGCAACGAGAGCGCCCGCGGAACCGAATACGACGCTAACGCCGGAAACAACGTGGGCCACACGACCATTCTGCCCTTCACGCGCCTTCAGGGAGGTCCGATGGACTATACTCCCGGCATCGTCGAGGGGAACATCTCGCTGCTGAACCCTGACAACCATTCGCGCATGAAGAGCACCATTGCGCGCCAGCTTGCGCTCTACCTGACAATGTATAGCCCGCTGCAGATGGCGGCCGATACTCCCGAAAACTATGAGCGCCACCGCGACGCCCTGCAGTTCATACGCGAAGTGCCTGTCGACTGGCAGAGGAGCATCTACCTCGAGGCCGAGCCGGGACGCTATATCGTCGTTGCCCGCAAAGACAAGAACAGCGACAACTGGTTCATCGGCTGCACCGCCGCAGAAGAGGGGCACAAGTCGACCGTAAAGCTCGACTTCCTCGACCCCGGCCGCAAGTATGAGGCGACCGTCTACCGCGACTCTGACGATGCCGACTACCGCACCAATCCCGCCGGCTTCGTCGTCGAGAAGAAGAAAGTGACTTCGAAGACGCGCCTGCCGCTGAAAGCCACCCCGGGCGGCGGCTACGCCATCACCATCAAGGCCCTGTAACGAATTTTCGGGATTATCTCGATTAATCAGACGAATTTGCGTTCTCACGACAAGCGCGGGACGCGCGAAACCTCTACAACCGGCCGCGTAAGCCGCCGGCCCCAAAATCTCCTTCGCAACTTCGCGGCAAGCCACGGTAGTGCGCGCCGCCGCGAAACGCGACAGCACACGTCGCGGGCCTTGGCTAACTTATAACTCAGCTATGGCAAGGTCGTAGACAACCCAGCATACGATAGAGGCGATGAAAATGACTATGAAGTAACGTAGGGGCTTCGATTTTATAATTCCGAATTTGTCGAAAACCCAGAGCAGAAGTGCTGCCACTACAGCAATTATCAGATAGACATACCAATGTTCGCGCATAACGTCTTGTATTTGAAGTTCTATCTATTAGACGCAGATTTCCGCGATTAGTTTCGGGCCGATGTCGGGAAATGTCTGACGGGCTAAATATAAAAAGGAGCAACATCACGCTGCTCCTTTCTATGAGTTTCCAATAGGTACAATTTCTAAGGTAAAAAAGATTGTTTCAGGTTTGTATTGCAAAGGTACGCCTACATTTTAGACTTGCAAAATAATTTTATATGTTATTAAGCAGTGTTTTTGAAAATATTTCGGTAAGCGTCTGTTGCAAAATTAATTACGTGCTAACAATTTGTTAGCGCGTTTAGAATTGTTTATATTTTTTATGAAACAGACCTCTCAAACGAACCTATTTTTGAGCGGTGAAATGCTTTAGCTCGATTTTTTGGCCGTCGAAGACGGCGTAGGTCATCAGCTTTATCCAGTCGCCGAGGACAATGACTTTTTTGCCGCCGCCGAGTTCCTGTTCAAACGCGCAATGCAGATGACCGAAGACGAAATAGTCGATGTCGGGGCGGCGTGACAGTTCTTCGCGCGCGAAGCCTACGAGCGGAGCGCAGGTCTGCTCCGCCGGCATTTCCGTAGCCGACATGCGCGAATGGCTCGACCAGGCGTGGGCCAGCGGTATTGTCCAGCGCGGATGGATAGCGGCGTAGCATTTCTGCGCTATCCGGTTGCGGAACAGGCCGCGTATAAGCCTGAAGCCGGCTGAGCGTCGCCCGACGCCGTCGCCGTGTTCCATGAAGAAGCGGTGGCCGTCGATGTCGGCGATATGGGCGCCATCGATGACCGTAGCGCCGAGTTCTTTCTGAAAATAATCGAAGAGCCAGATGTCGTGGTTGCCTTTGAACCAGTAGATCCTGACGCCCCGGTCGACCAGTCGGCCGAGAGTGCCCAGAAACCTCACGAAGCCGCGCGGAACAACCGTTGCGTAGTCCCACCAGTAGTCCATGATGTCGCCGAGCAGATATAGAGCGCGAGCCCGCGGCTCGATAGAGTCGAGAAACTCCACGATGCGCCGCTCGTGGGCTCGCGGGTCGGCGATATACGAAGCTCCGAGATGGAGGTCGCTGATGAAATATGTCAGGTCGCGGGCCATGGAGGTGTCAGAGAAATCCGAGATCGAGCTTGGCTTCTTCGCTCATCATGTCCTGAGTCCACTGTGGCTCGAAGACGATCTGGAGGTCGACACTTTTGAATTCCTTGATGGCTTCGAGCTTCATGCGGACGTCTTCGAAAATGAAGTCGGCGGCCGGACAGTTCGGCGCTGTCATGGTCATGTCGACATGGAGGACGTTGTCGTCGTCGATGTCGATTTTATAGATGAGGCCGAGCGAATAGATGTCGACAGGTATCTCGGGGTCGTAGACGGTTTTCAGGGTCTCGACAACTTTCTGTTCGAGGGCAAGTTTTTCTTCAGGAGTGAACATTGGAGGGTAGTTTTCGGGAGTTGAAATATAGAGCGGTATGGCGGCGCACGACGCCGCTCAGTCTCAGAAGTGTGGCCATCGTCGGGAACACCATCAGCGCGAAGAAGAGGTCGCAGAGGCTCACCGCCGCGCTCAGCGGGATGACGGCGAAGATGACGAGAGTGGCGATAAAAAACCAGGTGTAGTAGCGCGCGCGGCTTTCGCCGAAGAGGTATGCGGCGCAGCGGTTGCCGTAGAACGAGTAGCTGAACATCGACGACAGTGCGAAGCAGGCCACTACAAACAGCAGCAGCCATCGGCCTCCGGGAATCGACGATCCGAAAGCTGTTATCGCTACCGACAGTCCCCTGATGCCTTCGGCCTGGGTTATGTCGCAGCCGAGCATTATGGCGAGGGCGGTCAGCGTACACACGAGGCCGCTGTCGATCGCAGGCCCGAGCATGGCTATCAGACCTTCGTTGACGGGCGACGATCCGCGCGAGGCGCCGTGCATTATCGAGGCTGTTCCTACACCGGCCTCGT
>OGWR01002045.1_pt1 | contig 15186 bp, 10 predicted proteins | sample 1576061 | NCBI WGS metagenome assembly OGWR01 (sample SAMEA3541511, study PRJEB24748) | human gut metagenome | biome: human gut; feature: human-associated habitat; material: faeces | place: China | collected 2012 | reverse complement strand
GCACGAGGAAACCGACGGCGGCGAAGGCCAGCCCGACGCTCAGGGCGTTGGCGGTCTGATAGGAGGTCTGCCAGATGGTGGCGTAGGCCTGCGTCTGGCCTGGGCCCTGCGTGAAGCCCGCGCCGAGGAGGTAGCCGTTGACGGTTTCAAACGTGCCCCCGAACAGGTCCTGCCACAGCACGAAAACGCCCTTGCCGATGAGCGCCTGCACAGAGAAGGTCATACCAAACACGAGCGCGATCCACAGGGCGCCACGCATCACAACCTTGCCGCTGGCGGGCTTCTTGGTCTGGAGCAAACCGATGCCCACGAAGCCGAACGCGAACAAGTGGAAGGTGATCATACTGAAAATGTTCGGCGTAATGTCCTTCCAGCCGGTGGAGGTGGGCATCCCGACCAAATCAAGGTTGATCAGCACGAACCCGATGAGGCCACCTATAAGGGAGGAAGGAAACAGCAGCTTCTGGAACAACGGCACCTTGGCACGGATTAACGTCCCGAGCATGAGCAGCATACCGATCCAACACAATGCACCCAGATACGGATAAAATGACGCTTCCATGAATCCCTCTCTTGGTAAGGCAACCGTCAAAGTTGTGAGTATCCGCAACCACAGGAGCCGGGGAAACCCGACGGAGAAGGCGGGAAGGAGCGCCCCCATGCCGCCGGGTTTCCGGCAAGGCTATTCCAGCGACCCGTATACGAGTTCGTTGCCGACGATGGTCGCCAGCACCGGAATGTCGCGGATAGCCTTTTTGTCCACGGCGAGGGGGTTGTCCCCAAGCACGACCATGTCGGCCAGCTTGCCGGGTTCGAGGCTGCCCTTGCTCGTTTCCTCACAGGCCTGATAGGCGGCCCACGAGGTCACGCTGCGCAGCGCGTCCATGACGGAAATGGTATATTCCTCGCCAAGGACTTGCCCGCTGCTGGTGATGCGGTTGACCGCAGACCACACGGAGAGCAGGGGATCAATGGGGGTTACGAACGTGTCGTTGTGGTTGCTGAACAGGATGCCGCGTTTCAGGGCGCTGCGGAGCGGGCTGATGCGCTTGGCGCGATCCGGGCCGAGGAAGATATCGCGGTGGCGGTCGCCCCAGAAGTAGGTGTGGACCACGAAGAACGAAGGCACCACGCCGAGGCGCTTGATACGGTCGAGCTGATCCTCGCGCACGGTCTGGCAGTGGATGATGATGTGCCGGGCGTCGGCGCGGGGATAGCGCTTCTGCGCCTCTTCATAGGCATCCAGAATGAGCTGGATGGCTTCATCGCCGTTGCCGTGGATGGCGATCTGCCAGCCCTGCCGATGCAAAGCCACGATGCGATCGATGAACCCTTCCGGGTTTTCCTGGATATAGCCGCGCCACATGGGGCCGTCCGGCAGATCATAGATGATTTTGTGGTAGGGATTGCTCAGGCAGCCGGTATAGCATTGCAGGCTGCCGTCGACGAGGTGCTTGACAGCGCCGAGGCTGATCTTGCGGTCGGCGGTCAGCGGCGTACCGGAAGTGTGAGAAGTGAACTGGTTGAGATCGCAGCAGCCGAGGCCGGGCAGGATCTGCACTCGGTTACGGAGCAGTCCCTTTTCATGGGCCTTGCGGAGCTGTGCCCACTGCTTTTCCTGCGTGAAGCCGTCCTGCGCGGACGTGACGCCCTTCGCGGTGTAGGCGTCGCAGGCGGTTACGATGCTGCGCATCCAGTCTTCCTCGGAAGCTTCGGGCAGCAACGCGGCAACGGGATTCATCGCCGGGGGTTCCTCCAGAACGCCGTTGGGGTTGCCGTGCCCGTCGCGGCGGATGATCCCGCCAAGGGGATCGGGCGTATTCCGGTCATAACCGACCAAGGCCAGGGCGCGGCTGTTGCAGGAGCACAAATGGCCGGAAACATGGCGCAGGAGCACCGGATGATCGGGCGTCACGTCGTCCATGTCGGACGCGAGCGGGTGGCGGCGATCCGCAAGGGCGGTGTCATCGTAGCCATACCCAAGAATCCACTCGCCCTTAGGCGTGGAGGCGGCCTTTTCCTTGAGCAGATCGCGGATTTCGGCAATGTCCTTCACCTTGCCTACCGGCGGGGAGGAAAGATCAAGCTGCGTGGCGAACATGAGCCCGGCCCATACAAAATGGCTGTGCCCATCGACGAAACCGGGCAGCATGGTCCGGCCCCGTAAATCAGTGACCACGGTATCCGGCCCGGCATGGGCCATAACGTCATCGTCCGTTCCCACAGCGAGGACGACGTTGCCTTCAACGGCCAACGCGCTGACCACGCTTCCCCGTGAATCCATCGTCAATATCGTACCGTTCCGGTAGATCTGCGTTGCCTTGCCCATGGTGCTGGCTCCTTTGTTGAGATTGTTCACGCGATTGATCTTTTTAGAGCAATCGACATGCCAATCGGAAAACGCGGAGCCTATTAGCAGCGATCCCTATGTTTCTATTACATTATCTTAAAAAAAGCCCCCCGCATCCCCCGCGGAGAGCAAGCACCAGAGGCCCCGGAGTCCAGCTTTTTGGACAAAACGGAGTTAGTGTGAACATAATATGTTGAATAAAAATGAGAAAAGAGAAAAAAGAAAACGCTGAAGCGGCGTAGAAAAAGGACAGGAGGGAAATCTCTTTTCCCTGAATCATTAAAAATCATTCATCCTTTTCAAAAAGAGTCTTTCTTGCATCACTGCCTCACCATGTTTCCAGAAAACTGGAATCATCCAAAAATAAAGACGCGGCTCTTTCCACTTTGCCTTTTTCGAAGGGACAAGCTCCCCCGACAGGTTCATCCGGCAGAGATGATAATCCGAGGAAAGCCACTAGAACACCTGTGGGCCCCCGCTCCGCACTGCGTGAGGCTTTCCTCCCTTATAGACACGAACCTGTCTGCAACTCCCCCTCTTTTGTTTTGCCGCAGCTGCTCTGTTCCTCTATGCCAAGCTGCGGAACAGGACTTTTCCGGCAAAGGAAGTTACCTTGACATAACTTTAAAAATAAAAAGTTCCTCCGGCGACAGCGTCAGCCTTCCGAAACATCATCTGGCGGAAACTGGCGAAGATACGGCGTGGCATACACCTCCGATCCCACACCCCATCAATCCGCCTTTTCCCCCAACGGTTTTTGCCCATGCGCAAAAGGGCCGGACGGATGGTTGCCGCTTTGGGCGCGGACTGTTTCCAAGTGACCTTCCCATCTTGATTTGTATGCGTCGCGCTCTTTCTCGGCTTGCTTGAGCGCATCCTTGCATATGGCAAGCTCCTTCTGAATCTCGGAAAGCCGGCTCTCCAAGACGGCCTCCTTTTCAGATTGGCTCTGTGGGATAACGGCCCGGATGTTCATCCCCACCGCCTGCATGTACCGGAGCATGTCCGGGAAGGACGTCTTTTCCCCACCGGCACCTTCAAGCCACCGTTTTGTGGTCACTTTGCTGACACCGCACATCTCTCCAAGCTGTTCATAGGTCATTTTGGGCTTTTGGTTGCGCAAGGCCTCAAGCCTCCGGATGAACTCCCTCCAGACCTGTTCAAAAACTTTTTCTGCGTTCATTTTAGTTACATAAGTGAAACGATGTTACATCGGTAGTTCGGTTTTCGTTGACTTAGAAGTTTCATTGAAGTAACTTTTTATTATAAACGAACATGGCCACGGCCTCTCAAGCGGCTGCCACAAAGGGCCCCTCTGACGCCCAGGAAACAGCCGAGCACCAAAAAATGCAGGGCCAAAGGGACTACTGCATACCCATATGGCATAAATAACACAATGTAATGATTATAGTTTCAACATCCATCCGGGGAGAGTGCTCATGACGCAGGGAGTGGGAAACTGGACCTTTAACGTGCTCCCCTGCCAAGCGGGCAGGCGCAGCGAGAAGCAGTCTCCGTGGTATGACATGGCTACGGCGGCGGTGGCCATGATTGCCCGGCCCTACATCCCGCAGGGCGGCAAAGTGTATGATCTGGGATGCGCTACCGGGAACGTCGGACGCGTGCTGGCGCCGACGCTGCATGAGCGGGAGGCGCAGTTTGTGGCCCTGGACGGCTGCCGGGACGTCGTGGTTGCCTACTGCGGGCCGGGAAGGGCCATTATGGCGGACGTGGCCAGTTATCCGTACAAGCCTTTCGACGTGGCGGTGGCCTTCCTGACGCTCATGGACCTGCCCTCCTCGACGCGGCAACTTTTATTGTCGACATTGCGGAGCAAGATGAGGCCGGGCGGGGCAATCATCATCATAAATAAAGAAAAGCCCCCCAGAGGTTCCCTGTCCGCCACAGCATCCCGGCTGACATTCGGCTGCAAAGTGGAAAGGGAGGCCCATGAAGCAAGGAAGTGGAGAGGACACTATACGTTAGAGATATATTCGGCTCTCTACCGCAGCGAGTTGGGGCCCGATGCCGTGGAGGCTTTCCGGCTTGGCGATTTTGTGGGGTGGCTGATAGAGGGATAAAAAGCTATATCCCCTCTTGGAAATCGGAAGGATAACCGACTTCCTATCCAGATCCCCCCAGCCGTAATAAGCATATTTCCTTTGCTGCCACACCAATCAATGCCTCGGGCCGTTGGCATACCTTATTCCAGAGACGGATAGGGCTGGCCACGTCCGGCATATCCCTTCAGCCGGTGCCTTTTATCTTTCAGGCGCCATACATAGTGTCGACGTTTGGTTTCCGACATAGCTGATTTTCATATGAAGTCCTTTTCATTCCCATCGGATATCCCTATAAGACCAGATACGGTTCTGCCGCTCACCATGCGCCATATACCGCATACGGACGCGCCGCCCTCCCCGGCCTTTGGAGGTATCCATGCCCCGCTCTCTGAATCTTCCCCAAGCCATCCTCGCCATCGCCCTGCACGCCGCCGGACGCCCCCTCCTGACGCAGGAACTCGCCGTGCTGGCGGGAAAACCGCAAGAGGCCATCGCCTCCCTTCTTGAACCGCTCCTCGGCGCGGGGTTCGTTGCCCATACCGAAGCCCCGGACGCGTGGGTTTGCCCCGGCCTGCCGGATGCCGTGCGGGACGAATTCGTGCGCCTTCTCGTCCGGAACGCCCCTCCGGGCAGCCTCACCCATGCCCTCGCGCGGCTCGGGGCTCCGGACATGGCCCTCGACGACTGCACCGCCATCGCCGAGGCCATCGGCGACGATCTCGGCAAGCAGCGGCCGGGCAGCATCATCTGCATGGAATGCGCGCTGCGTTTCCTGATCGCCTGGGGCGAGCGCCACCTGTACACCGCCGGAGGCTCGGAAAGCTGCCTGTACGGCAGACTCGCCCTGACCTTTCAGAGCATGTGCATCCTTGCCAACCGCCACATTCCTCTGGCTTTCAGGCTCTCGTCCATCGCCTACGAGCTGGCGGGCTACGGCGGCAACGAACGCTTCCGCCCCCTCATCGGCATCCTCAAAAGCTATATGCGGCTGCTCTGCTTGGAGCTCCCCGAAGAGCCCTGGAACATCAGCGAAATCGAGACCGAATTCCTGCGCCTGAAGGACGCCTGCGAACAGGAGATGAAAAACCACATCGCCTGCTTTGCGGGCCTGCTCTATGCCATCAGCGGCAACTATCCGGATTCGCTGCGCAGCCATGTCCATCAGGGGGAACCCGGCGACTGGCTCAACCGGATCGCGCTGTTCCATGCCATGAGCATCAGCCAGTCGGCCATGTACCTCGGACGTTACACCCTCGCTATCGGGACCGTGGAATCCGCCCGCCACTCAGCCGAACTTGCCGGAGAGAAAACCTTCTCCCTGCTCTGGCTGACCCATTTCTGTTTCCTGCTGCTGCGCAAAGGCGATTGGGACGAAGCGCTCAACCATCTGGACTTCCTGTTTTCCTGCACCCATCCGGTAGAGAATCCCAAAATTTTCTCCAGCACGGTGCGCGGGCTGGCGCTCTATCACTATCTCAACGGACGGCTCGACGCCGCCTACCGCATCCTCCGCCGCGAAACAGAAAACGCCATTGCCGCGGGTTCGCCCCACTCCCCCTTTGTCGATCCCTATATTCTGGATATGCTGTATGGCTTCACAAGGGCGGGGTATCCCGAGATCCCCCGCTACGCATTCCGGGACACGCTCGAAGCACTCCTCCGCAGCCCCAACCGGCAGCTGCGTGGTGCGGCACTCCGCGTCAAGGCCCTGTGCCTGCGGGACGGCAGGGCGGTCCTGTGGGATGCGGAGGAAACCGATCCCGTAAGCCTCCTCCGCCAAAGCGTGGGCTGCCTCGCCTCTTCCCAGGACGTACGGGAATTGGCCCTGTCCCGCCATGAGCTGGCAAACACGCTGGAAAGGCTCGGACGCCACGATGAGGCCCGCCCCTTCCGTATGCTGGTTTCGGAGTCCATAGGCCGGGCATCCCACGCGGACATGGACCCCCTCGAAATCTCGATCCTCGCCACGCGGGACAGGGACAGCGACGTCTTTTCGCCGGGCGTCCCGAATATCGGCACCCTCTTCCTGAAAGAAGAACTCATGGACCGCTGCCATGACGCCTTCAACGACGTCCCCATCCGGCAGACGCTTGAGGACAACCTCCAGCGCATCGTCAACGTCGCCCAGCTCGAACTCAAGGCCGAGCGTGCCGCGCTGTTCAGGCCCTCGGCGGGCGGCAACTCCGTGGAGTGCGCCGCCTCGGTGAACCTTACCCGGACGGAGATGCAAAGCCCGGCCATGCGCGACCGGATTGCGTGGATCGCGGATTGCCTGAGCAATGGGAAGGGGGACCGGGATCGGCAGGCGATCTGCCTGTCCTTGAATGTCGGCGGGCGGCAGCCGTGGCTGCTGTATCTCGACACACGGTTCGGGCCGGGCTTTCTGACGCAGCTCAAAAAAAGCGAACTCGGGGAACTGGCGCGGCTGTTCGCGGCGGAAGTGCGGACCGCACTGCGCCTCGACGACATGCTGCAACAGGAAATCCATTGGCAAAGCGCCAAATTCAACGCCGTGACGCTCCAAAAAAACACGGGCGAAGCCCCCATCATCGGCGAAGGGCTGAAACCGTTCGTCTCGCAGGTGCGGCAGGTGGGCATGACGGACGCCGCCGTCCTGCTTTATGGGGAAACCGGAGCGGGAAAAGACGTCATCGCGCGGCAGATCCATCTTTTCAGCCAGCGAAAGGGGCCCTTTGTGGCGGTCCATCCGGCCAGCACCCCGGAACAGCTTTTCGAAAGCGAGTTCTTCGGGCACGAAAAAGGCTCCTTTACAGGCGCTACGAGCCAAAAAATCGGGTACTTCGAAATGGCCAACGGGGGGACCCTCTTCATCGACGAAGTGGGGGAAATGCCCCTGAGTATGCAGGTCAAGCTCTTGCGCGTGCTCCAGAACCAACGGTTCATGCGTGTGGGCGGCACCGCCGAAATCATATCCCGGTTCCGCCTCGTCGCCGCCACCAACCGAGATCTGCGCGATGAGGTCGCCAAAGGGCGCTTCCGTGAAGATCTCTTCTACCGGCTTTCCGTGGTCCCCCTGCGGGTTCCCCCGCTGCGCGAGCGCCGGGAGGACATCATCGGGCTTGCGGAGGCGTTCGCGGAATCTTACTGCCAACGCTACGGCAGGCCATCCCTCCGGCTTACGGATGCGGAACGGGCCTGCCTCCTGAACTACTCCTGGCCCGGCAATGTAAGGGAACTCAAGAACATCATCGAGCGGGCGGTCATCCTGAACGCGCCCTTGCTCGAACTGGTGTCACCCAGCCGAGCGACCGCTTCCGGATCGGGGGCGGGGGCCTTCATCATCCCGGATTTTCCCACGATCCCGGAACTTGAGGAGCGCTATCTGCGCTATGTCCTTGAGCGGACGGGCGGCAAGGTCTGCGGCCCGGACGGCGCGGAATCCCTGCTCCACCTCAAACGCTCGACCATCTATCTCAAGCTGAAAAAATACGGGATCATTCCTTCCGACTTCATATAAAGGCGGAAAACGGACGCTTGGGGGCAGTTCCGGTTCAAGCCGGGAGACCGTTTCCCTACATCCAAAGCGTTTCCTTGGGCATCCGGCTGCCAGGGAAAAGCCATCCTCAAAAAGCATTACGGGCGGGAAGCCCTTTGGCCAAATCTCGGACGGGGTTCCATCCTGTTGGGCCAACATTGCGGCACTGGCGACGGACAGGCAATCTACAGTAGTGTTCCGGGCTCTTTTTAGGTACTGTCGATACGGTGTCTTGATTGGTTGTATCTCTTCCGTTTGACACATTTTTGAAAAAGGACTTGCACTATGAGCCTTTATTTTTCGATCTGCGCCCCTTCCGGCAAGTTTCTTTGCGCGGACGCGCTGCTTGACTCTTCCATCCATGCGTTGAAAGAGGCTTCGGAAAAGGCTGCCGGAACCTTCACGCTCTCTTTCAGCCAGGATCAATGCATCTGGTCCGTCATGATGGAAGCGAAAGACGGCAAAACCACGGTCATAAACCCTCATTTGTACGAAAAAGCAAAAAAATTTAGTATGATGATAGAGGGATGGAATAAAGAAGCGGACTAGCGTTTTCTTGATGCCCTCCCCTGCTTCCGTTTTACTCTTATACCAACCATCAACATGAAAAATACCGACAGCGGCAAAAAAAGAAGTCCGGTGAAAAGCATCACCGGACTTCTTTTTTTGCCTTCGAGAAATGCAGCGTTGAAAAATGCCCATGCGCACCGGACGCCGGTTCAGCGTTCCGCAACGCCGTGCGGATCCCAGAGAAAAGCCCTGGTTTCCGTCAGAGGGGTGTAGCGCTACCTTCTCATTGAAACGTCACATGACAGTCCATTCTCCGCCAAAGAGGTCTCCCCACCTTCTTTGACGGAGCATTCGGATTATGTCCTCACCATGCCTTCTGGTTACGCTATTTGCCAAAAGAGCATTTCATTTAATCTGATAATATATTGTAATAAATAATATTACTATCAAGAATTATACATCGATGCCCCCATATATGCCCCCGTACTACATCTCTTGGATCTGTGAGGAAGATCACCCTTCAATCAGCCACCCCGCAAAATCCCCGAACCGGAACACCTCCACGGCGTCAGACCCCAACTCTCCCTTATACAAAGGCCGCTGCACGCCGGACAATGAAAGCTCTTTCCGCATCACCGCCCCCGGCTCCGCTCCCTGCCTGAGCTTGCAATCCCACGTCAGCCGGGACAGCACCGTTGCCGGATAGCCGCCGGGCGATTCTTCCTTGTCCACGACGATGATCGCCCCGCCCGGCTTCACCTTCTCCCGCAGCGTCGCAAGCAACCGCCGCCGCGCCGGGACGGGCAGGAACATGAGGACGAGGAAACAGACCGCGACATCAAACGGCTTATAGGGGTATCGGGCCACATCAGCCATAATCGCCCGACCCGGCCCGTTGTACGCCTTCACCATGTCCGGGACTTCATCAAGCGCAACAAACCGTGCGTTTCTCTCTGCCAGCGTGGGCGAGAGAGCCCGCCCGACGTTCCCCGTGCTGGCCCCAAGGTCATAAATCAAACCCCGCCGGGGAATATAGTGCCGCGCAATCAGCGCGACGGATTCCGTCGCCATCCCATACCACGGCAACTGTTCCCGCACATGGGCATCAAATTCCGGGGCAAATCCCTGAAACGTCCAATCCTGCCATTTATTCTGTTCAGCTCCTGTCGTCACTGAGTTAGGTCCTGTCTTGCGCCCCGCCGTTCCGCCTGTTACCCTTCGTGCGCCCCGTAGAATGGGCACGAACACTGGCGGAAACTCCGCACGATATGTCCTTATCGTGTGGGGCCGTGGTCCGGTGACCGTACACCGGGCCGGTGGGGGAGGGTCCAATCTCCCCCGCCTCTGCCTGAACATACTCTAACGGTTTATGTTTCCGGGGTCACGCGCCGCAGTTCCGGTTCCGCAGGCCACGGGCAAACGGGATCGTCCGGCCCCTCCCATGGGAAGCCCGGCTGTTGCGGCAAATCGCGGAGCGCCTGCCTGTACGCCAGCCAGTTCAGATATCCGGCGTCCGTGAGCGTCGTTTCCCCGCCGCTGGCGAGCTGGTCGCGGTGGCGTTCGACGAGCCATGCACAGGCCGCCAACCTTGTGTCCCGTTCGGCGCGCACTCGTTCGGAGCGGGCCTCCGTGCCATTGTACTCGGCAAGCCGGACCGCTTCGGCTGCTTCGGCTTCTGCATCAAGGCGTTTCCGTTCACGCTCGAAAGCCCGGATGCCGGGAAGCACATACTCCCGGTACGTATCGCCCACGTCGTCGCCCTCCGCCATAAATTCAAGGTTGGGGCGGCCGTCGTCGAACTCCACATGCCCCACGCCGTTCCGCCACTGAACGGCGCGCACGGCTTCGGGATATGCGTATGCGGCCTCCAGCGCTTCGCCGTCCACGATGACAAGCCCGTCAGCCACAATGATGGATACGGATTCAGGCATGGCTTGCCTCCACGGGCTGTATGGCGGCGGTATGCTCAGGCTGGATCAATGCGGGATCGCCGTGCGCCAGCCCGATGAGCTGCCTGCGGGTGGCTTCGCATTCCCGGAGGTTTTCAACGCGGCCCGCCGAAACCTCGGCACCCACCTTGTTCACTTCTCCGGCCACGAGGCCAAGGGCATTGGCGTTTTCAAGCAGGAGCATGGGCGTCAGCACAAGGGCGCATCCCTCCATATTGGCATCCGTCACGCCGCCTTTGCCGCTGTAGCTCATCCACAGTTCGCACCCGCCTTTCTTGTTGTGTTGCGGGCAGTCCTCAAAATTCCTGTACGGGCATCCTGCCATGTTTCCTCCTATGCCTTTTGCGCGACGATGAAGTCGATGTATTTGACGTTGAGATTCAGAGCATGGGAATGCGAAATGCCGGAGAAGCTGTGCGTGTGCGCACTGCTCCCTCCCGCTTCCGCGCATGTCATTGTACCGCGATTCGGCCCCGTCCCCGCGTACAGGAGCGAACTGAAATCCCCGCCGGATTCACGCCGCACGTAGTGCGTCACCGAGTGCTTGTGTTTCGGCATTTGCGCCACGGTCAGAGTGGTGGCCCCGACGCTTCCGCCCCCCGCCGTGGCGGTCGTGGCCCTGCCCGAAGCGAAAGCCGTGGAGAAAGCCAGCCCCGCCGTATAGTTCGTGACGTTTCCGGTCACGAGCCGCAAGGCGGCGTTGTTATACTCCGCCGCGGTGATTTTCGTCCATCCTGTGGGTGCGTTCGTTTGCTGGAAAAGCATCCGGGTGCCGGAAGGGATTTCGACGCGGCGTTCGACGGATACGGTGCCGTCGCTTGAGATCTGAAGGCCGTCGCCAATCTGCTGTGCGGTGATGAGAAGATTATACCCGGTAAAGCCTCCTCCCTCCCCGGTATAAACGGAACTGATGGCGGCGCGGGGGCGGGTGGATCGTCCGTTTGCCAGCAACAGGGACGATCTGTATTGGGAAGATCCCAAGATTATTTCAGCAAAAGGGCCGATAAAGGGCGCGTTCGTGGAACCTGAGGCCGGGGCGGTATACATCCCCGGTTTTTCGTTGAGCATTCCCGTTAAGAAATTGTGCGCGGCCTGATTGCTGGAATTCCCAATCTGTCCCCGTTTCGATGCCAGATCCCCCGTGTCGCCGCCGATGGCCAAATCTGTCGTATAGCCATTGATGATGTTCCCGTAGCTGTAGACTCCATTCAGCGTTCCGGGAAGAACGTTCCTGCGGTTACCCGGATCATATATTATCGACTGCCTGAACAGAAATTTTTTTCCTTCACAACGTGAGGCATTAAGAAAAGCGCTTGCAGCGATACCTGAACCAAAAATGATTTCGCTAAAACCTTCAGCAAAAATAAAGCCCTGTGAATAGGAAACTGCTTCTGTGATATCGAATGTCGCACCGCTGAGGATATCCAGAAAGCCTTTTCGATAGGCGTAGGCGAAGCCAACACTCTGTTTCGTTTGCGTTTTGACTGCAGTGATAGCAATAGCGTCAAAACGGAATCTTCCACTGTCGCTAACGCTTACCGCTCCGATTTTGTTATAGTATTGTGCGTGGAACCTCGACTGATACGAGCAGACGACACGATCCACCTCTATATTTCGTAAATATGCTACAGCGCTGTTTTCCGCTGTGATTGTCCCGAATTTCGGCATGTCTGGGGGGGCGGACGTTGCGTTTGCCCCTGCAAGGGTGGTCATGACGACTGCCGCACCGGAAGAGTAGAATTTGTGCAGCGTGAAATCTCCCCAGTCTCCGGGTCCAAAATGCAGGACGATATTCCTCCCCACTCCCGGCTTCATCATGAGCATTTTGTAAATGGCCATACCAAGGGTCAGCACAGGCTTATCGGAGGTATACCCGCTGTTTGTATCCGAACCGTTCTTGGCAACATAAATATGCACGTCGCTGTTCAAAAAACCGGAGACGGGAAGCCATCCACCCCATGTCGCACCGTTATCGTAACTTGAACGGGACATCTCAAATTTATATGAGTTGCCCGCTGAAGAGCACCGCTGCGTGATGTTGTTGTCTCCCCAATAGATGACGTCCAACAGCATATCCCCGGCAATGGGGAAGTTCAGGGCGGTCGTCGCCTTGTAAACGTTGTAGCGCCCCTGCTTGAGGATCGTGTTCGCGTCCACGGAGGTCAGGCTTTTTGCCCTTCCGAGCTGTCCCACCTCGCTGGCCTTGGTGCCGGAAGCGTCGATGACGACGTCGGTGACGAACCCGTCCGTGCGCCCGGTGCCGCCGCGCGCCGTTGAAAGCGTGCCTTTGGTGATATTGGCCGCGTTGTCCGCGCCGAGGTTGGCGCGGGCTGCCGCCGTCGTGGTCGCCCCTGTACCGCCTTTCGCCAGTGGCACGGTATATCCGTCCCTCAACGCTGAGGCTTCGGAGGCCGTAGACGCGTTTCCGGTGATGTCGCCGGGGAGTTTTCCGCTGGCGTCGCGCACGGGGATGGTGTTCGCGGTGGTCCCGGTCGCCGCGTGTTTTCCGTCCACGGTATCCACGTCGTGCATGAGCTTGCCCACCGTTGCCCACGCATTCGAGGCGTATTTCTGTATCTGCACGCCGCCCGTTACGGATGCGATGCGCTTCACGTTGGCGGGGATGCCGGTGATCCCGGTGAAGTCCATCTTCGCCAGCGCGTCGAGCATCGTTTTGATGGCGGGCACGTCGCTGGCGATCTTGTTGGCGAGCGCGACCGCTCCGCTCCATGAAATAGCCATGAGCCTTCTCCTTGTTTATACGCCGTATGCGGCCCAATCCACCGTACCGGCGGCGCGGTTGCCGTTCTTGTCCTTGACGAAGATGCGGAAGCCCTTGGGGGAATCCACGTCTTCAAATACCGTGTAGGCGGTGAGGTTCTGGTCATTGACCACATTGGGCTTGGGCAGGCTTTCGACGTCGACGAAGCCCACGTTGAAAGGCACCCATTTGCCCGTGAGCATGGGCGTTGCCGATTCGGAGGTCCATCCGGCCCCGTTGTCCGTGGCCTTGACCTCGACCCGCCCGAAGTCCGATTTCCGTTTCACGTCCAGCGAGTAGTTGATGTTCGAGATCGCCGCCATGCCGCCCGTGGCCGTGATGGTGTACCGGACATAGCGGAACTGCGTGGCGAAGACGACCGTGGCGTTGTCCGAAATGGTCCGCCATGTGGCGTTGTCCTGGCTCACCTCGATCTTGCAGGCAAAGGCTGGATTGCCGCTCAACGTGCGGGAGGAGATGGTGACCGTAATCTTGGTGGAGGGCACGAGCTTGCCCACGTCCACGGTTTCGACATACTGCCCGATGCCGCCGGCCAGCAAAGACGCGGGCATCCTGACCCAAAGCTGCGAGTAGCGCTGCACTGTGAGCGCGGGGATGGCCCCCGTGCTGTATTTTGACACCAGCCCCACGGCCCCGTACCAGTTTGAATGTTTGGGCTGTCCGTCCAAGAGTGTGTAGGAAGACGACGAGATCGCCAGCCCATACGGATATGAGGTCCCAACCTTGGCCACGGCCTCGAATCCGTCCACGGCGTCGGTCGCAGTACCCACATTGCCGTAGTACGCCGTGGCCGGATTGTCCGTCTGCTTCCAGCGTGCATAGACCGATGCATTGCCGCCCATCGGCCCGGTGGCGTCGGACTGGAACATGAGGAACTCGAATGTCCCGTCCGCCTGCCGGAACGATTCTCCGGCATCTCTGAGCATCCAGAGCTGCGAGGCCAGCGTGCCGTCGGCGTTGGCATACTTCCATGCCCGCTCCTTGTCCGGAAACAGCGTCATGCCGTCCGCGCCCACATCCTGATAATAGATGCGGCCCCAGAGCGCGCCGTCATAGGAAGCCAGCGGCAGCCCGAACGCGGGTTCCAGCCATGTCAGGTATTTTGCGGCATTCTTGTCCTGCCACGATTCCACGGCCCTGCCCGCGAGCAGCCCGGCCCGGGCGACGTTTTCGGTCCATGTCTCCTCGGGCACGGGGCCGATCATGCTGCCGCGCCCATCCAGCACGAAGTTGGCCTTGACGCCGTTAAAGAGCGAATCCTTGTTGTGGTAGAACACGAAGTCCGGCGGCTGGCTGACGGCCATCTTGATGGTGGACAATGCGCCCCGGTTCCCGCCCGCGTCCACGGGGGTGACGCCGTAGACATATTCCCCGGACACTGTTTCAAAGGACGAGGCGAACTGCGCGTCGATCCGGCCTATCTCCATCTCGTAGCCGTCCCCGTCGATTTCGGAGAAGACATACTCGCGGATAGGGAAAAAGACCGTGTCCGGCGCGGTCCAGTACAGCATGACGTTGTTGTCCACGGTGGCGCAGTTCACGAACGCCACCTTGCCCGGCGCGACAACGGTGAAGTCGCAGTCGCCCCAGCCCGAGACATTGCCCGCGCTGTCCACGGCCCGGACCATGAAATAATGGACGCCCGTGGAGACGGCGGGAACCGTCAGGCAGTCGACGTCCAGCCGCCCATAGTCCTCCTCATGCGTCTCGATGACCCCGTCATCCCGGGCCTCTTCCCACTGGCGCACCAAGTCCCACGCCACGATGGGGAGCTGGTGCCCCGTCGCGGTCCAGCGCACGGTAATCCCGGCCCCGTCCAGCGCCGCCGTCACCTGCGGCGGTTCGGGCCTGTCCACGGAGATGGAGGCTTCCCCCCATTCCCCGAGGTTCCCCGCCGCGTCCACGGCGCGGACACGGTAGCCGTGCGTCCCCGCCGCCGGGCAGGGGAAACGGTAATATGTGGTCTTCGCGGAGCCGATCTGTTCGCCATGCACGGTCACGATCTCGTAGCGGTCGATGGGGAATGACGACGCGAC
>OGWR01002029.1_pt1 | contig 15265 bp, 7 predicted proteins | sample 1576061 | NCBI WGS metagenome assembly OGWR01 (sample SAMEA3541511, study PRJEB24748) | human gut metagenome | biome: human gut; feature: human-associated habitat; material: faeces | place: China | collected 2012 | reverse complement strand
AAGATACAAACAAATTAAAGAGATACATCTCTGAGAGAGGAAAAATTCTTCCTCGTCGTATCACTGGCAACTGTGCAAAACACCAGAGAGCTCTTACAGTAGCTATTAAGAGAGCCCGTCACGTTGCATTAATGCCATACGTATGCGAATAAATTCGCAACGAATAAATTCGCAACGAATAAAATTCACAGTGAATAGAATTTACATTGAATAGAAGAAATCCCCTGCAACCTGCTATATTTGTATTGCTGGTTACAGGGGATTTTTTAACTGTTCCGGCGTTAGATCAGCGTGTTATTCCTCGTTGGTCAGGTCAAATCTTTGTACAAGCTGCTCTAGCGTAGTAGCCTGAGCGGCAAGCTCTTCCGATGTGGCAGAAGTTTCTTCGGCAGCGGCAGAGTTGTCTTCCACTCCTTTAGAAATTTCTTCAATACCAATCTCAAGCTGTTCCATGCTCTGCTCCTGCTGGACATAAGTTTCGGAACTCTTTGAAATCATTTCATTTACTTTCTGAACAGCCTCCATGACTTCCTGAATGGAAGTGACGACGTCATTTACAATCTGGTTTCCATGTTCAATTTCGTTAATGGAAATACCGATGAGATCTTTGGTCGTATTGGCTGCTTTGGAGCTTTCCTCGGCTAAAGAACCTATCTCGGAGGCAACAACAGCAAATCCTTTTCCGGCTTCACCTGCCCGTGCAGCTTCAATGGAAGCATTTAATGCTAACAGATTTGTCTGGTCTGCGATATCTTCAATTGTCTTAATGATGCCGACAACCTCATTGGAGGTCTGTGTGATCTTATTCATTGCTTCTGTCATTAGTGACATCTGATCTTTGCTGTTTCGCATCATATCAGTTACTTTTAATGTTTCATCAGCCGCAACCTGTGCAGCAGCAGTATTTTCTTTTACCTGATCGGTAACAGCAGTTGTGGTGGCAACAAGTTCTTCTACGGAAGCCGATTGTGTGGTGGCGCCTTCCGCAATACTTTGTGCTGCTTTGGCAAGATCCTCAGAACCGGCAGACACCTGACTGGAAGTGTTGATAATATCAGTCATGATGTTTTGCATGGATTCAGAAATATTGATAAGACCTTCTTTTACTTTTGAAAAATCTCCGGCATAATCATATTTCAGTGTAAATTTTAACTTTCCATCTGCTAAACGGTTTAAGGCATAGGTAATCTCATTAATGTAATTAATGTATTCCTTCAGGCGGTCTACCGTTAACTGGATGGAGTCAGACAGTTCGCCGATTTCATTGTCAGAGTGAATCTTAAGGGATACATCAAGGTTTCCTTTGGCAAGTTCCTGTGCAACATCATTTAATGTACTGATCGGTTTTGTAATAGCAGAAGCGACTTTGCGGATGGCAATGACAGTGGCTGCAATACCGATGACAATCAGTACAAGCATAATAACCATGCATATGGTGAGGCTGGAAAAATATTCACTGGATGGCAGACAGCTTAAAACAAAATAATCGGTATCTGTAATGTCTACAATATATCCATATCTCGATTTATTTCCAATGGTATATTTTACTGCGGTATTTCCACCTCCAAGAGCATTGACAACATCATCACTTACACCAATCTCAGTAAGGGTTTTTAACTGATAATCTGTATTTGGATGGTAAATGATGGTTCCGTCAGATGTTAAAAGAATTACAAAACCATTATCACCTACTGTGTAGGAGAAAAATAATTCGTTGATATGGTCTAAGGCAATATCCAATCCGGCAACACCGACAACATTTTTTCCGGAAGGATCGTATACGGGTGCGGCGGCGCTTAAAATTAATTTGCCTGTGCTGACATCTGTGTAAGCGTTGGTGAGCATACTTTTACCGGTTTGTGTTACCTGATACCAGTCTCTTTGCGTGATATCAAAAGAACTGTCACTGGTATAGCCGTCTGACTGGGTCAGAACATTAGCATCAATATCACCGATCCAGGCAGCAAGAATGTTTTCACTGTCTGTTGCCTGATGACTCTGCAGCTCTTTAAATACATCCTGATAAAGGGTGGCTTCTTTAATAGAATCGCCGGATTTAGTTTCAGTCAGGATTTCCCGTATATCGGGATTGAGAGCCATCTGTTCCACGGTCGTTGTGTATTTTTTAAAAAAGGTTTCAAGCTGATATGCAGCAGCTTTTGACTGCAGTTCCAGTTCGTCTTTCTGCGAGGACAAGCTGATGTTCCCGATCATGATCGCAACTACAATAGAGAAAATGACGAATATTGTGATAACGACCGACAGAATGCGGATTGAGATTTCATTGGAAATCTGTTTTCTTTTGTTTTTCATAACCGTATGCTCCTTTGCGTTTTTCTTCCATTATATACCCATGCAAACGAAAAACAACGAATTTATTGAAAATAATTATAAATAAAGTAAATAAACAGAAATTTTTGCTGATAAGATGGAAAAATATAGTAAAAAAACGAACGCTGTTGCGCAAAAATTGGGCGTGGATTTATAGAAAAATATTTTATAAAAGCACAAAAATAATATGAATAAAATGCAATATAAAGACAAAGTGCACAAAAAGTGCATGCAAATTCTATGATTTGTGTCTATTGCGCAAGTTATATGTGGCATATATAATAGCAATATGAACAAACGGTTGCGCAAAGAAAAAAACGAGAAATGTTGTTAAAACTGGGAAAATGAAATTTCTTTCAGAGCATAGGAACAACAGCGTTGCGCAAACAAGATGTTGAGGGAGGAAAAATAATGAAAAGTGGGATGGTAAAGCGCATGCTGGCAGCGGCACTGGCAGCGACATTGATTGTGACAAGTGCCGGGGCAACGGATGTCTGGGCAGCAGGAAGCGAAGAGACAGTTTCTGTGAGTGTGGAAGAGACAAAGGAAAGTACGGAGAATGTAAAAACTGCAAGCAGCAGTAATCTGATAACAAATGGAGATTTTGAGACAGATGCATCTGGATGGACATTTTTGTTGGGTGGTGGCGATTATTCGCCAAACTTAAAAAAAGGTACAGACACAGGTATGACAAATAATACGACGGGTTATATCAACATTTGGTCGGAAAACGAAGCCGAGTTTGTTATGTCTCAGGAGATTACGGGACTTTCAGCAGGAAATTATACCGCTATGTTAAGTATAGATGGAGAAAATGATAAAACTGCAGATTTAAAGTTTTATGCGGGAGACGAGAGTACAGTATTAAGTACGGAAAATGGCTGGAATAACTGGTCGACGTTTAAGGTTGAAAATATAGTAGTAGATGAAAGCGGAAGTATTATTATTAAAATTGCAGGTACATTAGGTGCCGGATACTGGTTCGATGTAGATGACATTACATTAACAAAAAATCTGTCTGATGGAGAGGAAAAAACCGAAGCAGCAGAGGCTTTAAATACCCTTATCACAGCCTGTGAAGCCCTGACAGAGTCAGATTACACTTCAGATACCTGGAGTGCATTACAGACAGCGCTTACATCAGCAAAAGCAGTTTATGGGGATAAAGACAACAAAACCGTAGAGGAATTAACAGAAGCTAAAACAGTCCTGCAGGCTGCAAAAGATGCACTGGTTGATGCAGGCATCGTTGATACCGGAGCTGATGGTATTTTTGTACAGAAAGTAGATGGACTGAGCGATGATTTTATCAAAGGTGTGGATGTGTCATCTTATGTCAGCTTAAGAGACAGCGGAGTGACATTCAAAGACTGGAACGGTAACGTGATAGGTGATCAGGAGTTCTTCAGCCAGTTAAAAGAAGCAGGTGTCAACTATGTGCGTATACGTGTGTGGAATGATCCATATGACAGCAATGGAAAAGGATACGGTGGTGGAAATAACGATCTTGCAAAAGCAAAGAAAATCGGAAAATGGGCAACCGACGCAGGCATGAAGGTGTTAATTGATTTCCATTATTCTGATTTCTGGGCAGATCCGGGAAAACAGAAGGCACCGAAAGCCTGGGCAGGTTATACGATCGATCAGAAAGTGACAGCTGTATCTGATTATACAACAGCGAGCATTACAGAACTGTTAGATGCAGGTGTTGATGTTGGAATGGTTCAGGTTGGAAATGAGACAAACAACGGTGTCTGTGGTGAGAGTACATGGGAAAACATGTGCAGGATCTTTGATGCCGGTGCAGATGCGGTTCACGCAGCAGGAGAGGCAAAAGGAAAGAATATCTTAGTTGCTGTTCATTTTGCAAATCCGGAAAAAAGCGCAAACTATGCAACTTATGCAAAAAATCTGAATACATATGATGTAAGCTATGATGTATTTGCATCTTCTTATTATCCATACTGGCATGGAACACTTGACAATCTTACCAGTACTTTAAAGAATATTGCTGATACTTATGACAAAAAAGTAATGGTAGCAGAGACATCCTGGGCAACAAGTTTAGAGGATGGCGATGGACATGAAAATACTGTTCGTAAAGGTAATAATGATACAAAAGTAGATGGTATGGATTATACATTTTCCATACAGGGACAGGCAAATGAAGTAAGAAGTGTTATTTCAGCGATCAACAATGTCGGTGACAATGGTATCGGTGTATTTTACTGGGAGCCGGCGTGGATTCCGGTAACTGTATACGACAGCAGTGCGGATAATGCAGAAGAAGTACTTGCTTCAAACAAGGCAGCATGGGAGAAATACGGTTCCGGATGGGCTGCAAGCTATGCAAGCGAATATGATGCAGATGATGCAGGCAAATGGTATGGAGGTTCAGCAGTTGATAATCAGGCATTGTTTGATTTTAATGGAAAACCACTTGCATCTTTAAACGTATTTAAGTATGTAAATACCGGAGCAACCACAACAAAAAGACTTGATTCAGTGACAACACCGGATGCTGTGGAAGCTGCATATGGAGCAGATATTGCGTCAGTATTACCGGCAGTTGTTACAGTACAGTTTAATGACGGATCAGAAGATACCGCTTCTGTAACATGGAATAGTGATGATATTGCAGCAATTACGACATATGGAACCCATGAAGTAAAAGGTACTGTATCCTATACAGACGGTGAGGGAAATACTTCCACGCTCAGCACGACCTGCAGCGTGTCCGTACTGCCGGAAAACCTGTTGCAGCAGGGTGGATTTGAAGATGGCTGTGATGCGTGGACGATCGAAGGAAATGGTGCACAGGGAAATACGAAAGAAGATCCAAGAAGTGGAAGCATGGGATTGCATTTCTGGTCATCAAGCGCAGTTGATTTTACAGCAAAACAGACTGTTACAGTTACAAAATCCGGTGTATACAGTGCATATATGTATATTCAGGGTAATGATGGAGGAGATTCTGAGGCAGTCAGTATCTCACTTTCCAATGATACGCAGAATACAGCACAGACCGGAAATGCTTCTCTGGCTGGATGGAAAGTATGGCAGCAGCCAAAAGCAGAAGGAATCGCCGCTTCCGCTGGAGATAAACTGACCGTAACGATCCATGTAGCAGGTGATGCAGAAGCATGGGGAACGATTGATGATGTATATCTGTACAGCACAGAAGCTTATGAAACATATAAGATCAACTATATTTTAAATGGTGGAACAAACAACGATCAGAACCCGGCTTCTTATGATAAAACACAGACGGTTACATTTAAAAATCCGACACGTTCCGGATATACATTTGAAGGCTGGTATAAAGATTCAGGTTTTACAAAACAGATCACGCTGATCGAGGCAGGAACAACCGGTGAGATCACGGTATATGCAAAGTGGAATAAGATCGAAGATAATAACGGAAATAAAGACACAGAGACAAAAGAAGTCAAAGTAAGTAAAATTACATTAAACAAGACACAGGCTGGAATGAAAAAAGGTGAAACCCTTACATTGAAGGCAGTTGTTACACCGTCGAAAGCAACAAATAAAGCTGTAAAGTGGTCTTCATCCAACAAAAAAGTTGCTGCCGTTGACAAAAACGGAAAAGTAAAAGCGTTGCAAAATGGAACTGCCACGATCAAAGCGACAGCAAAAGACGGCAGTGGTGTGAGTGCTTCCTGTAAGATCACAGTAGGTTATAAGATCACTTATAAACTGGGGAAAGGAAAAAATAACGACCAGAATCCGGAGTATTATTACAACCAGAAAATCAACTTAAAGGCAGCTTCAAAGAAAGGTTATGCATTTAAAGGCTGGTATACAGACAGCAAGTACACAAAGAAAATCACAACGATCGCAAAGAACAGTAAAAAGAACATTACTGTATATGCAAAATGGGAAAAAGTCGTTGTGAAAAAGGGCGCTGTAAAGAAAGTGACAGCGCTTTCCGGAAAGAAAGCAAAAGTAACTCTTCAGAAAGTTTCCGGCGCAGATGGATACGAGATTGTTTACTCTACAGATAAGAAATTCAAGAAAAATGTAAAGAAAGAGACAGTGACAGGAACATCAAAAACCTTAAGCAAACTTTCAAAAGGCAAGACTTATTATGTCAAAGTGCGTGCTTATAAGAAAGATTCCACAGGCGCAAAAGTTTATGGAAGTTTCAGCGGTGCAAAGAAGGTAAAGATCAGTAAGTAGCCCAAAAAGTAAATTTATAATATATGTCATGTGGTAAAAACATGATAGAAAGTGGAGAATTTTGTTTTTTGCAGGATTCTCCACTTTTTTAACTCATGATAATGGATGTCTGCAGAGAGTGTATTCTATTATTTGTCCGGTTTTTTTCTATAAAAAATCCCCTATTTTTAATATTTGCTCATGCTAACATAAATTTGTAACTGTCAAAAATATATAAAAGGAGGAGAACGGGGTTTGAAACGAAATTGGAAAGCAGGGGTATGCGTAGCTTTATGCAGTGCTATGGTTTTTACCGGGATAGGACCGGTGCTGACACCATATCTTGAAAATGCAGTTGTCTATGCAGATGAAAACGAAAATTCAGGGGTAAAAAAAGTTTTTACTGCAGATCAGCTGAAAGTGGCATGGGGAGACGCGGATTATGAACTCGCAGATGGACAGTGGAAATTGTCCTTTGCAAAACAGTATAATCAGGTGAAATGGACGTTGCCGGAGAGTATCGAAATGTCACAGGTGAATGCTGTTACATTTCAGGTGGCGGATCAGAAAGTACCGATCAGTCTGAAAGTATACAACGGTGGAGATGATGCAACAGCAGCTAATACACAGTACGGATTAAACGGACAGACGGAGTACACGATAAATCCATCGGGGGATGGCGCTATTGATGCAGTCGGAATCATGATAACGGAAGATAAACCGGAAAATGCAACGGTAAGTCTTGTCAGTGTGACATTTGAACTGAAAGTGGGAGCAGGCGATGCAAAACTGGGGAATAATATTATAAAAAACGGTGATTTTGCAACGTCTGATGCGGTGGAGTCATGGAACAGTGCAGCCGGAGAATCGGTTGTTTCAGTTGCAGCAGAGGAAGAAGAGATCGCAGATTCCGGTCTAAAAACATACGGTGTACTTACACGTAATCAGGAAACTGCCACCCCTGGGGATTGTTTTTCGCAGGATATCACGGATGCGGTTGAAAAAGGGGAAACATACAAATTCTCATTCTGGGCAAAATTGTCCGATGATTACAAAGATGCTCCGGAAGAGCAGAGAAATGTGGAGTTTGCACCATTCTATGTTTCCGGTGGTGAGGCAACATATCTTGGAAGTTATTCAGCAGGTATTTTGTCAGGAGACTGTACAAAGACATTAAAAGCTGGAGAATGGACAAAATATGAGGGAACTTTCAAAATACCGAAAGCTGCAGATCAGGTGGTCATCCGTATTATAGAACAGGGAACCAACTATGGACAGGGCGATTGCGTAAAAGGGACTTACTATGTGACCGGTGTGTCCATGAATAAGATTGAAAGAGAAAAGCCATCTATTGAGAAGGACATCCCGGACTGGAAGGAAAGTGTGAAAGCTGCTTTAGGCAATGATGTAGTTGCCGGCACAGCAGTGACCGGTGATGAGATCAATGATGATACGCTGATGGAACTGGTGGAAAAACACTTTAATGCGGTTACACCTGGAAACGAATTAAAACCGGATGCATTGTTCAACTATCAGTTAGAGGATAAAGTCAATACAAAGACAATCCAATTTAAAGGACAGGATCTTGAAGTCCCGGTCGTAAATGAAGCCGGTGACAGCTTGGACTTTTCACGTGCAGATAAATTAATAAATAAAATCTGTGAGTGGAATAATGAAAATCCGGATAACAAAATCCGTATCCGTGGTCATGTCCTTGTATGGCATTCCCAGACACAGGAATGGCTTTTCCATGAAAATTATGATAAAACCAAACCTTATGTGGACAAAGAGACCATGAACCGCCGTCTTGAGTGGTTTATTTCAAGCGTTTTTGAACATTACTTCGGGGAAGCTGCAAATGGAAAATATGACGGATTATTTTATGGCTGGGATGTTGTAAATGAGGCTGTCATTGGAAATTCTTACCGTACAGATACCGTGAGTGCAGCAGAAAGTCTCGATGAGATCCGTCATGGAAATAATTCAAGCTGGTGGCATGTATATAAGAGCAACGAATTTATCATCAATGCATTCAGATATGCAAACCAGTATGCACCGAAAAATGTAGAGCTTTATTACAACGATTTTGGTGAGACGGATAATACAAAATGTGAGGGTATCGTAAAACTCATCAATGATGTAAAGGCTGCCGATGGAACCAGACTGGATGCATTTGGCATGCAGGCACATTACAGTGTGGATAGTTTTTCTGCCATGCAGTTTAAAACAGTGGCTGAAAAATATGCAAAAGCTGCAGGAAAAGTACAGCTTACAGAGCTTGATTTTAAATCAAGTGCATCTTATACATCAGGTATGGCAACAAAAGAGAGCGAGTATACTAAAATTGCATATTGCCATAAACAGTTATTCGATGCGATCAAAGGCTTAAAAGCAGATGGTTCGAACGTTTCCGGATTGACCGTATGGGGTGTCATCGAGCCAAATTCATGGTTACATGAACAGTCCGGTGTTGGTGGTGGTGCAGACGGCTCTGCGCAATGCCCATTGCTTTTTGATGGAAATTATAAAGCAAAACCTGCGTACTGGGCGTATGTAGATGCATCCAGACTCCAGCCGTCAATTCAGGATGTAGTTGCTGCAGAGAAAAAAGGTGATGCAGTGACAGGAAAGACATACAGTATCATGCAGAATGATATCACGGCTTCCTTTATTTCGATGTGGGATAAAGATGGTCTTACCGTGCAGGTTACGGTAGAAGATGCCGTAAAAGATGATAATGATGCAGTTACTGTTTATGTGGATACTGCAAATTCCGGAAAAGATGACATCACACCAGTGACCGTAACGGTAAAAAGAAGCGAGGCAGCAGAAGTAGAAAATGGTTATCAGGCAACCATAAAGGTACCGTTATCAGGACTTTCCGTTGCAAAAGTGATCGGAATGGATGTTGTGGTCACAAATGGGGATAAAACAGCCGCATTTAATGATTTGACAGGAAAACAGGGCACAAGCAGTAAATATTATGCGAAAGTAACAATGAAACCGGGGGTAGAGGAAGCTGCCTATGGTACAGTTACCGTAGACGGGGATAAAGATGCGGCATGGGATAATGCCGGAACCATTCCGATTACGATCAATCTCGGCTCCAATGTTTCTGCAAATGCGAAGTTACTCTGGGATAAAGACAATTTTTATGTATATGCCGAGATCAAAGATCCTGTCCTCAATAATACCAACGGTGATGCATGGGAGCAGGATTCCTTAGAAGTATTTATCGACGAAAATAATGGAAAATCCAACTCTTATGAAGACGATGACAAGCAGTACAGGATCAGTTATGTAAATGATCACTCATTTAATGGCAAAAAGTGCCTTGAAGAGAATATGAAGTCTGTGGCAAAAATAACTTCTGACGGATATGTTGTTGAAGCGTCATTTAAATGGACGGATATCACACCAAAAGCCGGAGATGAGATCGGACTTGAATTTCAGATCAATGATGCTGATGCAAGTGGCAAAAGAATTGGTACATTGAGCTGGAGCGATGAAACAGGAATGGGATGGTCTAAACCGGAAGTATTTGGTACTGTAAAACTTGGAGAAATTAAAAATGCTCCGGAGAAAGATACAGAAAAGAAACCGGAAACAGAGAAGAAAGAAGTAAAAGTTAAAAAAATCACGTTAAATAAAACAAAAGCCGGAATGAAAAAAGGTGCAACGCTTACATTAAAGGCTGTTGTTTCACCATCTGATGCAGATATTAAAGACGTTAAGTGGACATCTTCCAACAAAAAAGCTGCGACTGTTGATAAGCATGGAAAAGTAAAAGCATTGAAAAATGGTGTGACCACGATCACGGCAACGGCAAAAGATGGAAGCAGAGTAAGCGCGTCCTGTAAGATCACAGTAGGTTATAAAATTACCTATAAGTTAGGAAAAGGTAAAAACAGCAGCAAAAACCCGGAATATTATTACAATGAAAAGGTAAATTTAAAATCTGCTTCCAAAAAGGGATATGTCTTTAAGGGCTGGTATACAGACAGCAAGTATACAAAGAGAATTAAAACAATCTCAAAGAGCAGCAAAAAGAATCTTACTTTATATGCGAAATGGCAGAAAGTGACCGTAAAGAAATCTGCAATTAAGAAAATGAAAGCTGTTTCGGGAAGAAAAGCAAAAGTTACAGTCCAGAAAGTGGAAGGTGCAGCCGGATATCAGATTGTTTATTCTACGGATAAGCAATTCAAAAAGAATGTAAAGAAAGTAACAATATCAGGCACATCAAAAACACTTGGAAAATTGGCAAAAGGCAAGACATATTATGTAAAAGTGCGTGCTTATAAGAAAGATTCCACAGGAGCAAAAGTTTATGGAAGTTTCAGCAGTGCAAAGAAGATAAAGATCAGTAAGTAGTTCCCAAATAAATTTAATATACCCGTCATACAGTAAAATGTGTGGCACACCGGAAAGAGGATTTTGCAACTAAGTTGTGAAGTCCTCTTTTTGCTTTGCATGATAGGTGTGTGTTTTTCCAGTACCATAAACAGGAATCGGAATTGATAAAATTTAAAATGTCAACCGATTGGCATAAAATAGCACGCTATAATAGTTCTAAATACCTAGAAATGATTAGAAATGCAAAAAATTTATTGTAAATATGTACAAAAAATAATGTAATTATTTGATTATAACTGACAAATCATATGTCAACCGCTTGACATAAACAAAAAGCGGTGTTAAAGTAAGGGCACAGTAAGGACAGCGATGACGGACAGCCAAAAAGAATTAGTAAAATGGGAACGGGAACCTATCATATTTTAGATTCATGAAAGAGTGGAGGAAAAACGATGAAAGCAAAAAAAGTGGTAGCAGTATTCATGACAGCAGCAATGACAATGGGGATGTTAGCAGGCTGCGGAAGTAACAACAGTAACACAGGTACAGCAAATGCGGGCAGCACTAACGCAGAAAGCAAAACAGATGCCAGCGAAAGCGCAGATGCAGCAGGAACGGAAAGTACTGGAAACATTGATACTGCAGATTTAGCAGGAACACAGATCACGATGTTAAACAGTAAAGGTGAAATCCAGACAGCACTTGAAGATATGGCAGAGGCATTTAAAGAGGAGACCGGAATCGAACTTGAGGTTCAGGCATGCGGAACCGGTGAATCTCCATATACGAGAGTGACAAGCGCATATAACTCAGGAACAGCGCAGACCATGGCGATCTTAGACACCACAGACGTTGTTGCACTTGCTTCCCAGTATGCAGTCGATCTTTCCGATGAGGAGTGGGTGAAAGAATGTGTAAACCAGACCACACAGGTGGATGGAAAAGTATACAGTTTCCCATGCTGACCAGTGAAAGATGTTATGTGCTTACAAGTGCTGGTTAAAAAGGAAAAATATAAGTAGGAGGTTGTAAGACATGGAAAAGGAAATATACATCAAAAAAGGGTGGCTGTTTATTCCGGTCTGTGCCACGTATGGCGAGCTGCCGTTTGGCGGTAAAAAAAACAACCGTATGCTTGAGATGTTTTGCCGGGAGGATAACAGCGAAACAAAGCTGTTTGAATTTCAGATCCCGGCAGGGAAGACAGAGGAGAAAACATACCCTGTCAGTTATTATGCCCGTTTTCCGGTAAAGCAATTTACCGATAAAACACTAATTCTAAGAGGGGATTTTGGGAAGGCTTTCTTTGACGGAATCAGAAATGAGGATGTACCTGCAGCAGAGGAGCAATCTTTTTGCAATACGCAGGGTGAGGCTTCCCGCCGCCCTTCGATCCATTTTACACCGCAGACCGGATGGATGAATGATCCGAATGGTCTTGTGTATGCAGATGGCGTGTATCATTTATATTTCCAGCATAACCCATTTGATGTGCAGTGGGAAAATATGAGCTGGGGACACGCAGTAAGCAGGGATTTACTGCACTGGGAACAGAAGGATGATGTACTTTTCCCGGATGAGACCGGTACGATGTTTTCCGGAAGCGGTATTGTAAATGATCGTAAGATGCTCGGACTGCCGGAAGATGCGGTGATATTTTTCTACACGGCAGACGGAAATAATAATAAATGGAGCGCAGGGAAACAGTTTACCCAGCGCATTGCATACAGCACCGATCTGCTAAAATGGGAACAGATCGACGGTGTGCGTCATGCGGCATACATTAATAAGATGGCTTATGCGGCGCAGACTTACAGCAATACAGGAAACTTGTGTATGACGGTACAATGAAAAATGTCCGGCAGCAGGATACTGCAACAGAAATTCAGATTACCCGTGCACAGTTAGAGGACATTTTAAGTGCCCGCATCAACCAGAAGACTGACTTTGTATACAATGCAAAAACCGGAGAGTTAAAAATCGGTGAAGAAACATTTGTAACAGATGCCGGAATCCGTGATTTTTGATGATGTGATTCTTGAAATGACTGCATATTGTGGTACAATTACAGATATATTCGAACTGCCTGAAATTGCAGAAAAGTTTTGCAATGAAAAAGAATGGGAGTACATGGAAATGTGCATGAGCAACCGCGTGGCAGGAGTCATTCTCTGCAGTGGAACGGTCGTCGTGGAACTGCTCGTCCGTTCCGGCAATGGGGAACTTGTGCCGAACCGCACTACTCTGCCGGTATCACTTGTAGTAAGGGAGACGACTTAATTCAATATGTATATGAGCCAGGTATATAGCAGGAAGGTAAATAGTGCATGCGCAAAACCGGCGCAAGAATGGAGGATTCCTATGGAAGAAAAAAAGTGGTGGAAAGAAGCGGTAGTCTACCAGATCTATCCGCGTAGCTTTATGGACAGCAATGGTGATGGTGTCGGCGATCTTCGCGGCATTAAGAGCCGGCTGTCTTATTTAAAATTATTGGGAATTGACGTGATCTGGTTATCCCCGGTCTATCAGTCCCCAAACGATGACAACGGTTACGATATCAGTGATTACAGGGATATCATGACGGAGTTTGGTACACTCGAAGATTTCGATGAAATGCTTGCCGAGGCACACAAACTTGGCATTAAGATCGTCATGGATCTGGTCGTCAACCACAGTTCCGATGAGCACCGGTGGTTTGTGGAGAGCAGAAAAAATAAGGATAACCCGTACCGTGATTATTATATCTGGCGCGAGGCAAAGGACGGAAAAGAACCGAATAACTGGGGTTCCTGTTTTGGCGGATCCGCATGGGAGTATGATCAGACAACAGATATGTATTATCTTCACATGTTTTCCAAAAAACAGCCGGATCTCAACTGGGAAAATCCAAAACTCAGACAGGAAGTCTATGACATGATGACCTGGTGGGGTGAGCGCGGCATCGACGGATTCCGTATGGATGTCATTACGATGATATCAAAAGACCAGCGTTTCCCGGACGGTGTAGTGCATGGCAATGAAAAATTCGGGGATTTTTCTCCTTATGTCAACAATGGTCCGCGTGTGCATGAGTATTTAAAAGAGATGAATGAAAAGGTAATCTCCAGATTTGACTGGATGACAGTCGGCGAGGGTGCCGGAGCAGGCGTTGAAGATGCAAAACGCTATGCCGGGACAAACGAAAATGAGCTGGATATGATCTTTACATTTGAGCATGTCAATCTCGGACAGACACAGTATGGCAAATGGAGTGACGGCAGTTTTGATCTGGTGGAGCTCAAAAAGGTATTTCAGAAGTGGGAGGACGGACTTGAAGGTGTGGCATGGAACAGCCTTTACTGGGATAACCACGATCAGCCAAGAGCCGTGTCAAGATTTGGAAATGACAGCGAGGAGTACCGTGAGATCTCTGCAAAAATGCTTGCAACCTGTCTGCATTTTATGAAGGGAACACCTTATATTTATCAGGGCGAGGAACTTGGAATGACAAACCGGAAATGCAGGGATTTTTCGGAGTTTCGCGATATTGAGATCAAAAATGCATACCGTGATTTTGTCGGGGGCGGCATTTTAGACGAGGAGACCATGTTAAAATTTGTCAATGCCATCGGTCGTGACAATGCAAGATTCCCGATGCACTGGGATGACAGTGACAATGCTGGATTTACGACAGGAACACCGTGGATCTCTGTCAATGAGAATTATAAAAAGATCAATGCGGCAGCACAGGTAAATGATCCGGATTCTATATTTTCTTATTATAAGAAACTGATCGAACTGCGTCATCAGATGGAGATTATTGTGTATGGTGTATACAAGAGTAAGGCGATTGAACACCCGGATGTGTTTGCGTACACTAGAACACTTGGAGATGAGAAACTGTTTGTGGTCTGCAATTTCAGGGAGCAGGAGATGGATTTTACCCTGGAAGACGGTTTTACCGGGGACGAGAAAGTCCTGATCAGCAATTATGACGATGTGGTAAAAACAGAAAATGGCATCTATTTAAGACCTTACGAGGCAAAGGTATTTTACCGGAAATAAGTTTGGTGCGGAAGGGGAAAAACAATGGCGATCATCATAGATCAGGAACAGAAACTGATCACACCGCATACAAAAAATACGACTTAATACAAAACGTCCTTCCGGACATGTTGCAAGAAAGTTTGTGGTTTCCTTTGATTTATGAGCAGAATGATTGTCGCAAACAATTCGAATGATATCACCCTCTGGGTATTTTTCATTCAACTTTTTAAGCAGATTGATAAAATCTGAACTTTTGTGTGTCTCGCTTACTATGGGAACATCGGTTCGAAGCAGTAATGATTGAAAAAGTCATTGCTGCTTTTTTAATTTATAGGAAATTTCTCAAATCGTCAGAAATAGTGTATAATAGGCT
>OGWR01002028.1_pt1 | contig 15273 bp, 15 predicted proteins | sample 1576061 | NCBI WGS metagenome assembly OGWR01 (sample SAMEA3541511, study PRJEB24748) | human gut metagenome | biome: human gut; feature: human-associated habitat; material: faeces | place: China | collected 2012 | reverse complement strand
TCAAATCATAACGCGGATAGACCATATTAGATACCCAGTTGAAAATCCAGAAAGCTGAATTCCAAGAGAATGTTATATAATCGGCTCCATCTACACGGGTATAGCATACCGGAACTTTCGTTGCGCAGCAATAGACCGGAGTAAATACCGTCATGTTGGCATCATCCACACCAAACCAAAGTACACCACCTATCGGGTCCGGCTTATGAGCACGCATTTGTGCAACAAATACAAATCCGCTTTGTTGAGTGGAAATGGGACGTTCGTTGAAATATTCCTTATCGTCTACTTTAAAATTCAAAGGAGAAAGGCGATAAGGTGTCTTATAAGGACCTGCTCCAAAATCATTGGAAATATCAAGAGGCGTACCTTCATAGTGGTCGCGCATCATATCTTTTACATCCTGTACAGACAGTTTATGTTTCGGTTTCACGAAAAGAGGCATTGGAGTATCAGTCTTTCCCTCAATATAAGGAAGATACTCTTTTCCATTATCTGTGAACTTATTAAAATAGCTCCACACACGTGCCTCACAGAAACGACGGGCACCAAAATCAAGAGGCGCATAAGCTAACGAAAAGCTAAAATCTTTATTTACTCCATTAAAATATCCCTTCTCACGAGCGAAAGAAACGACATCCGGAGAGTACATACAGTTCTCCTTGTCATTCATATCAAACTGGTGGATACGTGACTGATTAGCATGAGCCGAGATACAATCATCGGGTACACGTACAGCTACCCAAACAGCTCCACGAATTCCGGGACCTTTACCAATCATTTCCATGATCCATATTTCGTTCGGATCGGCAATAGTAAAGGACTCTCCTTCGCTATAATAACCGTATTGCTGCACTAAATCGGTCATGATTTTAATTGCTTCACGGGCAGTGCGCGAACGTTGCAAACCGATATAAATCAGACTTCCGTAATCGATAATCCCTGTAGAATCGGCCAATTCCGGACGTCCGCCGAAAGTTGTCTCACCAATGGTAACCTGATATTCATTCATATTACCGACTACATTGTAAGTCTGACGTGCCTGCTCTATTTCTCCCAGATACTTGCCGGTATCCCATTCATACACTTTCAACATCGTTCCCTTCGGGTAGGTAGCAGCCGGATAATGATAGAGTTCTCCGAACAGGCCATACGAGTCAGCAGAATAGGAAACGATCGTCGAGCCATCGGCAGACGCATTCTTTCCGACAATCAGGTTAGTGCAAGCGAAAGTGTTCGCCACAGCTGCCATAAATATGGCAGCACAAAGAATAATTCTTCTTTTCATAAATATATGATTCACTTTTAGTAATTTACCAAACAAAGCTTTCACGAGCTATCGTTTCATTCCCACAACCATCGGTCACTGTGAACTCGACAGTATGCTTTCCGCCCTTCTTCACGTGTTTCGGATCAAGTACGCATTCCCAGTACGATTTCACAATATTGGGGCGTCCGAAAAGTGCATACTTACCATCAATCGTTCCACGATAGGAAGCAATTCCCGCCCCCTGATCTTTCAACCGATAGACAATCTTTCCGTTTCTTCCCCACTGGTTCTTATTGACAGGAATAATCTCCGGCGGAATGGTGTCGATGGCAACAGTATAAGTTCCCAGCTCCCTGATAGCGGCTTTCATGTATCCATCTTCATACTTTCCGCCTACGCTGTACTTTCCTCCCTTCGGAGTGATACGGGCTACATAATATTTGGTCGTATCGGCAACCGGCTTTCTACGCAACCCGATACGAAGTTCACAAGCTGCATGCAATGGAACCGTCTTATCATTCAGTTGATAAGTAAAAGCAACGGCACCACTATCCGCCTTCATCTGATAATTGAGGGGGACATCGTCATACAACATTCCTTTCGGAATAACCAGGCTCAATCCCGGTTCTTGCAAATAATTAGTCTTATTCCAGGTGAAATAATATTTCTCCCGATGATTCAACGGTTCAACCGGCTGCTTCCGGCCCCGTACGGTAAAACGATAGTTGGAAGTGTTTCCGAAAGCATCTTTCAACGTATATAAGAACTGATAATCCCGTTCCTCGTCAATCGTCACCAAACCACGATTATCATTCGACGCTTTCAGCAGACGCAACGTATTCCCCGGATCAATAAAAGATTTCATATATTGTCCATACGTCCAAGAGTTAATCATCCGGTTTTCTTCCTGTGAGAAACGATCTACTGTGCTACGAAATATTTCATTCCCATCTACCGCGAGCACAACAGAATAAACTCCATAATGGTTACTTACGCCATCCATATAATCGTATGCCTTGATACCCATACCTATCACTCCCCATGCTTCCACGGGACGTTCGCTATTGGGAAGAATCGTTTTATTCTCCTGCTTTCCATCCACAACTCCTTTGCCCGGTTGCGGAAAAAACATGATGCCATCCGCTTTCGGAGCACACGTATCTTTTATTTTCGATTGAAAAAAAGGCATAGGGTCAATATAATCTCCCGATTCCGTTTCAAACACATCCAGATGAAGATGCGGACCGAACGAATATCCGGTGTTTCCGCTCCATGCAATCTGCTGACCTCCTTTTACCGGATATTCTCCCGGTTCGGGAACAATCTCTACTTCCCAGCTTTCTTCTTCATATTGAAGTTTCTCCACCCTTTCGGCAATGGGAGAAACAAAACCACTCAAGTGACGGTTGATAGTTGAATAACCATTATGGTAGCAGACATCAAGTACATATCCCGATCCATTCGTGACACGAATACGTGAAATATAGCCATCAGCGAGAGCACGAACGGGTTTACCGATCACTCCGCCTGTTTTAAAATCCAGCCCGCCATGGAAGTGATTGGAGCGGATTTCGCCAAAGTTTCCACTCAATGTAAGAGGAAAGTCAAAAGGAGGCACAAAGGTAGCTTGCTTTTTCTCTTGTCCATACCCTCCGATGCAGCAAGCTAGCATCAAAGCTGTGATATATCGTCTCATCATTCCATTCACTTTTTTACTCCCGCAAATGTACACTATTCCCACTAAACTATGAAATATCTGGGAGGAATGATGGCCTTAGATTCTAGTTAATATTTCTTTTTAATGTTATATTCATTGCAAATTAGTAGTCATTATGTTATTTATATTAGTACTTTTGTAGCCGTTTTTTAATTATAATTAAAAGTTAGAAACTCAATGAGAATGTATGTAAAAGTAATGGCAGCGGTCATTGCATGTATATTGCTGAGTGGAGAAGCGCTCTCGGCATTTGCAACTACCCCCGCTACAGAAAATCTGAGTTGGTTTAAAAAGAAAAAGAAAAAACCAGAAGAGAAAGAAGAGAAGAGTAAAAGCGACTACGAGAAATTAGTGGAAGACAGTAAAACGACCAAAGGGATGTTTGCTGTACATCAAAAGAAAAATGATTATTATTTTGAAATTCCCACCTCACTTTTGGGACGTGACTTATTAGTTGTCAATAAGCTGCAACGAGTTCCTGCCGAACTTAATGATGCGGGCGTAAACCGCGGAGTAAACTATGAGAATCAGATGGTTTGCATGGAATGGGACAAAGCGACGGGCAAACTAATGTTACGCCAACAACGCCCATTACCTCTGGCCCCCCAAACGGATGCTATCTTCCGTTCGGTAAAGGATAATTTTATCTCTCCGTTGATTGCCGCATTCAAAATCGAAGCGATTAATGCAGATTCTACTGCATTAGTAATCAAGGTGAATGATATTTATGACGGTACTGAAACCAGTATTAATAATGTATTTACTAATATCAATCTGGGTACTTCGGCTATCAAGAACTTATCACGTATTTTATCCATCAAATCCTTTTCAAACAATGTCGTGGCAACTTCCGAGTTGACCACCAGAGTTACAGAAGGAACCACCACAGTTTATGTGACGGTGGAAGTTAGCTCTTCTATTCTCTTGTTACCCGAAAAGCCGATGATGGGGCGATTCGACAATCAGAAGGTCGGTTATTTCACTAATCCGTTATTAAGTTTCAGTGATGCACAACAACGTACGGATAAAACACAGTATATCACTCGCTGGCGTATGGAGCCTAAACCGGAAGACCGGGAGGCTTATCTGAAAGGTCAGCTTGTGGAACCTGCCAAACCAATCGTATTCTACATTGATAATTCAACGCCTTACCAATGGCGTACGTACATTAAGAAAGGTATTGAGGACTGGCAGATTGCTTTTGAAAAGGCTGGTTTCAAGAATGCGATTATCGCCAAGGAAATCACGGACAGTATGCATGTAGATATGGACGATGTCAACTACTCCGTACTGACTTATGCAGCTTCAGAAAAGAAAAATGCAATGGGACCTTCTCTGTTAGATCCACGTTCCGGAGAAATTCTGGAAGCTGATATTATGTGGTGGCACAATGTGCTTTCTATGGTACGCGAATGGATCACTGTGCAAACTGGAACTGTGTGTCCGGAAGCACGCAATGTGCAATTACCCGATGCTTTAATGGGAGATGCCATCCGGTTCGTTGCTTGCCATGAGGTAGGCCACTCATTGGGACTCCGTCACAATATGATGGGATCATGGGCTTTCCCGACGGATTCATTACGTTCCGAAGCATTCACTTCCAGAATGAATTCTACCGCTTCATCTATCATGGATTATGCACGATTCAATTATATCGCACAACCAGGAGATGGCGTGAAAGTTCTTTCTCCGCATATCGGTCCTTATGACATGTTTGCTATCGAATATGGTTATCGTTGGTACGGAAAGAAGACTCCGGAAGAAGAAAAGGATGTTTTATTCGATTTTTTGAGCAAACATACTGATCGTCTTTATAAATATAGTGAAGCACAGGATGTACGTGATGCGGTAGATCCACGTGCACAGAACGAAGATTTAGGTGATGATCCGGTTCGTTCTTCTTTACTTGGCATTGAGAATCTGAAACGTATTGTTCCGCAAATTCTTCAATGGACTACTACCGGCGAGAAAGGACAAACTTATGAAGAAGCATCTCGCCTCTACTACGCTGTAATCAACCAATGGAACAACTATTTATATCATGTCCTTGCCAATATTGGTGGCATCTACATTGAAAATACAATTGTAGGAGACGGCGTTAAAACTTATACATTCGTAGAGAAAGAGAAACAACAAGCTTCACTGAAATTTCTGATGGATGAAGTTTTGACATACCCTAAATGGCTGTTTGACACGGAAGTGGGGCAATATACTTATCTACTTCGCAATACTCCCATCGGAAAACAGGAGAATGCTCCTACACAAATCTTAAAGAACGCCCAAGCCTATATCCTTTGGGATTTACTAGGCAACACCCGTTTGATGCGTATGATAGAGAATGAGTCTGTCAACGGAAAAAAAGCCTTCACAGTAGTGGAGCTTATGGACGGACTTCATAAGAACATTTTCGGTGTTACCGAACGCGGTGGTATCCCTAATGTTATGGAACGTTCTTTGCAGAAAAACTTCCTTGATGCATTACTTACAGCCGCTGCAGAACCGGAAGCCGTTAAAATCAACAAGAAGATCGCCAACGAACATTTCTTGCTTGACCACGCTACTCCTTTCTGTAGCTGTTACGCTGCCGAACAACGTGCACTTCGTCAGGAAGACCGGATGGGTGCTCCACGTGTGCTCAATTTCTATGGCAGCCAGCTCAATCGTATTTCAGATGCTATCTCTGTGAAACGCGGTGAATTACTACGTATCAAGAAGTTGTTGCAGAACCGTCTCGGAACTTCCGATACTGCTGCACGCTATCATTATGAGGACATGATTCTGCGTATTAATACTGCTTTAGGAATCAAATAAAACCACTTATTACTTTAACTATCTACATTAATGAGAAAAAAATACTTGTGCATTCTTATATGCCTCTTTGCAAATGCGCTGGCCTTTGCCAGCGCTGCTAATCGTACAATCACCGGAGTCGTTATATCCGGTGAAGATAATGAACCTCTGATCGGCGCTTCCGTATATGTTAACGCAGATGACTTAAAAAAGGCCGTAATACTGAAATTATCATGGGACTGGAAGATGATTTTTTATTAGAAGATGCCGATGACGAAAAGACCGTCGAGTTTATCAAGAACTATCTGCCTCAGGAACTGAAAGAGAAGTTCGAGGACGATGAACTGTACTATTTTCTCGATCTGATAGACGAGTACTACTCAGAAAGTGGCATCCTTGACGCTCAGCCCGATAACGACGGCTACGTAAACATTGACTTGGAAGAGGTCGTAGCTTACATCGTGAAAGAAGCCAAGAAGGACGAAATGGGAGAATATGATCCCGAAGACATCCTTTTTGTGGTTCAGGGAGAAATGGAATATGGAAACTCTCTGGGGCAGGTGGACTAATTGTCGCTAGTCACCCACTGTAGATAAATGAAAGGAATATAGCCTGAAAGATTCACGTCTTTCAGGCTATTTCTTGTTGATATGTGCTTATTTTATAAATACCCATGTGGGAAATAGTTTCGGGGCTTTTATATGAGTGTCTATGATGCACCATATTCCTCATGCGCAATTAGTTGGAGCGGTGGAGGCTATCACCGACGAGTTGCAGACGCTGCTGTCCAGAGGATATATTGTGGAGTTTGGAGATTTAGGGCATTTTTCGCTGACTCTCTCTTTGGAGAAAGAGATCACTGACAGAAAAGAAGTGCGTTCCCCGTCTATTCGTTTGAAAAATATCAAGCTGAAGGTGAAGCAAACATATAAGAGAGAACTGAACTTTAAAATGGATTTAGAACGAGTATCTTTCCCGATACGTTCCAACATGAATATATCAGAAGAAGAATGTCTGAAAAGGTTGCTGGACTTTTTGGAGAGGCATCCTTGTATCAATCGGGCAGATTATAGTGCTATCACCGGAGTAAATAAAACACAGGCTATACGGCAATTGAATCTTTTCATAGAAAAAGGAATGATTCAGAAATATGGAAATGGGAAGACGGTAGTGTATATACGTGTTGTGTGTTAGATTTATTTGGAATTCACTATATTCCAATGATCAAATAACTGAATTTAAAAGTAAATAGAATGAATCACTTGCTTATGGCGTTGTAAGTGAAGCAAAAAATAAAGAATCCTCTATATTCTACCTTTTTGACGGAAAATTGGTCTATAGCTTATTTTATTTGCGCGATATTTGTAGCAAACAAATTGCACAAATAAAATGTCTGTTATGAAAATATTATTTATAATTCTACTCTTATTGGTTGGGCTAATAATTTTTACCTTGAACTATATGAGCTTGAAAAAGAATAAGAAGAACTTGTTAGAGTCTCTGATGTCATGTTTAACGGGAGAAATGCATTATATGAAACGGCATTGTTTACATTTGGAGTCTAAATTGAAACAAGAACAGTCGTTGGTTTCTTGTATGCGAGAGCTTTTGGAACAGTATCGGCAAAAACAAATTATTTTAGAAGCGGAACTTAAGAGGAAGAATGTTGAAGTAGAGCAACTGTCAAAACTATGTTTACGGAAAAAACTATTGCCCTCGTCTGTTTTTAATGCATTTAGGAATTTATACAAATATAATAAAGAGAATCCCGATGAAGGGAAAAGAGCTACTCGGGAAGAATGGAATGCTTTATGTTCGGAAGTGGATTGTGCATCTGTAGGATTTATTAGTAAGTTACGAGAGAAATACTGTTATTTATCAGAAGAGGATATTGACTTTTGTTGTTTGTTAAAATTGGAATTTTCATATTTGGAAATTAGCTATATATGGGGATGTACTCGCGCTGCTGCTTATAAACATGGATATACTATTTTAGAGAAAATGGGTATTGATGATCATCTAAACGTGAAATTGAAAAATATTTTGGAAGAATTATAAGTCAAAAATGGTGTGAAAATAGTCATTAGCGCTTTTTAACTTATTGGTGTACATTTTTTCTGATAAATATCCTTTTTCTTTGGGGACAGAAACTGATTGTTGCATTCTCTTTAAAAGAAAAGCTATGAAAAACCATACGGCGTTTTTATTGGCATCGCACAAATTGAACGATTATATTATTGAACAATATAATAAGTTACGTAAAGCGGCTGAGAATATAGGTGACCTGTATCTTCTTATTGAAGATGGTAATTTGGAGTCTATTCCTGATGATATTATGTTTTATTCATTCAATGTTGATACACTAAATGAACTGGGGTATGAACCCATTGCTGAAACGATCGTTCCCGGCAGCAATCATTTCCAAATTTTACAATTTTACAAAGATCATCCAGAATATGATTATTATTGGAATATAGAATATGATGTATATTTCAATGGGGATTGGTGTCATTTCTTATTAGCTTGCGAATTTATAGATGTCGATTTTATATCTTCGCATATTGCATATTATCATGATATACCTTCTTGGATGTGGTGGTCAAGTATGCAGTTAAAAACACTTTCTATTCTGCAAACAGATTTTATCAGATCTTTTAATCCAATTTATCGAATATCCAACAGGGCGCTAAAGAAATTGGATGAAGTATTGAAGCAACATAATGTTGGTCATCATGAAGTTTTTATTCCTACTGTTTTATATAATTCAGGTTTTAGTATTGGGGATTTGGGAGAATCAGAAAATTTTTCTGTTCCTCAAATAGCTAAAAGTTTTTATAGTCAAGGTATTGACGATAATGATATTAATTGTAGTATGAGGTTTCGTCCAATATTTGATAGGATGGATATAGAAAAGAAAGGAATAGATAATTTGCTTTACCATCCTGTAAAACGATGATAGCTGTAATCATATTAATATAAAATAATGGAAACGATGACTGTTAAAGAATTAGCATTATTACAGAGTGCTATGCGTAGATCCGATAACTATCTGGAGTTTGGCGCAGGTAATAGTACTTGTATGGCAATTAAAACTGCAAATATCCGCAACATCACGGTAGTAGAGTCTGATTCTGTATTTTGGAACGACCAAATGCTCATTATACCTTCTGTTGAAAAAGCTTATGAGGCTAAGCGACTGAAGCTTATTTTAGTCGATATAGGTGTGACTACTCACTGGGGATATCCAGTTGATACTAGTTGTATAAATCAATGGGCTATATATCATTCGTGTGCTTTTCAATCAGATGCTTCATATGATTTAATATTAGTAGATGGTCGTTTTCGAGTGGCTTGCATACTGCATGCTTGTCTTTCCTGTACGGAAGGTACGCAAATATTAATTCATGATTTCTTTAATCGTCCTATTTATTGGGTGGTTTGTCCTTTTTTGAATTTGGAGGAACAAGTAGATACGATGGGGCTTTTCTCTATAAAAAAGATTGGGAATCGTGATTTATTGAAAGAATATATCTCTATCTATGAACATACACCTGAGGCTTGAACTTTAAATACCGTTGTATGAGAAATAAGAAATTACAAGGATTTGATTTAGAAAGATCTATAATTCATCTTCTTTTATTACATTCCAGTTTACTCTCTGATATCGGTTTATATCGAGGAAAAACAGGTTTGGCCATCTTCTTTATGTATTATTATAAACTGACCAATGAAATCCTATATGAAGATGTGGCAGGAGAATTGATAGATGAAATAGAAGAAGAATTACATAACAAGTTGCCAATTTCTTTTGAAACAGGGTTGTCTGGAATTGGTTGGGGAATGGATTATCTGATTCAAAAAGGTTTTGTAGAAGGTGATAGTAAAGAGGTTTGTGAAGAAATAGATCGTAAAATAATGGAGACAGATCCAAGACGAATAACGGACTACTCTTTTAATATGGGAATAGGTGGAATTTTACTTTATGTATTAAATCATTGTAAAACTGTTTTTGAACAGCATAATGAGATGCCTTTTGATGATTGTTATTTGGATGACTTATATATCGCATGTGTAAACCTATGCTCCAAGAGAGAGCTTCCCGAAGAAACATTGCGGCTGGCAGATATTTATATAACGTCATATATTAATAAAAAGGTATTGGATAACACCGAATGGGATATTACTATGATAATGCAGGGCATTCCTAACTTAAATGAAAAGTTCTTATCAGAATATCCATTGGGATTGAATGGGGGATTAGCAGGTGTACTATTGGAGAAAAAAGAAATAAAAGAACAGTTAGTATGAAAGAAGTTTGTATTATTAATTACGCTAGTAATGCCTCTATTTACGGTATAGGTACATACCTAAGAGAATACATGCGTTGTCTAACTCGGATGGGCTATAGGGTTAATTTGATTGAGCTGGGTTTAGATGAGAATAATCATGAAATATATGTTACAGAGAAAGGATTGATGCGAACAATTCACATTCCTTATGTATCAAGGGGAAGTATGAATACATATAATAAGTGTATTTGCCGCTTGTTACGATTGTATTTGGTAGATTCAGTTGAACTTATTTTTCACTTTCACTATTTGCAAAGTAGCAGTCTATTCATGCATATAAAAAAGTATTTTCCTCTCTCGAAATCTGTACTGACCGTACATTATCTTTATTGGAGTGCAAGATTTAATGGCAACCTTATAGTATATGAGAATATAATAAAAAAGCGAAATAGAGAAGGCATAAAAAGAAAGTATAAAGATGTAATAGAAAACCACCAACAAGAAAAAGATTTTATTTGCGCAGTGGATAAAACTGTTTGTCTGGCATTTGATACATATAAACTTTTAACTGAATTGTATGGAATAAAAGAAGAAAAACTATTTGTTGCCCCTAATGGATTGGCTTTAGGAAAAAAAATGTTATCTGCTGAAATGAAGAAAGAATTACGGAGGAAATTTCATATACAAGATAATGAAAAAGTTATAATATTTGTTGGACGAATCAATCGCATTAAAGGTGTATATCCTTTATTGTCTTGTTTTGATAAAATAGTAGATAAGTATCCTGATTGTCGTATGGTATTAATTGGTGATGGAGATATCAACGATGTGATCAAATATGCTCGGGAAGCCATTAGCAAGATTACATTTGTAGGGCGGTTGGATAAGAGGAAATTATATCAATGGTATAGTATTGCTGATATTGCAGTCTTTCCGTCGTATTATGAGGAATGTAGTTATGTTGGCATTGAGATGTTAATGCATGGAATTCCTGTTGTTGCTTCAGATGGATATGCAGTGAGAAATATGTTTAGTAAGGATAATGCTGTAATCGCAGCCATAAAAAAATGGGATAAATCGGATGAATTTGAGAACAGTCTGATAAATGCTGTTTTTTCTTTGTTAGAGTCGGATGAATTGTCAAAAAATAAAAGAAAGCAGGCCTTACAAGAATACTATAGAACATATCAATTGAAATGTATGCAGAAGAAGTACGTTGAGTTGTTTACGGCACTTTAACCTATATCATTAAATAAAAAGTAAATAGAAGGAGATTGCATTATGAGACTTTCTTCAGATAAAAAGACTAATCCTTTAATATCTATTCTAACTTTATTAGATGTTAGATATACAAATGAATATACAAATAAATATTTCAACGAACATCCTTATAAATACAGTTTGTTCGGATTGTCCAAAATGCTTACTTATTACGGTGTGCATAATAGGGGGATAAAAATAACAAATAAAGAGGATATCCGATTTTTAGAATCTCCTTTTGTTGCACATATTGGGAATAGCTTTGTTGCAGTTGAAAATGTTTCAAATAATAATGTTAGCTATTATTGGCATAATAATAAGTTGAAAGTTTCATTAAGTGATTTTTTGAGTATGTGGACTGGAGTAGTACTTGTTGTTGAATCGGACATAACTTCTATTGAACCTGATTATGAACAACACAAAAAGGAAGAATGGATTAAACTGATTCCGAAATGGTTACTTTTATCAGCTGGGCTAATTTTGCTAGGAATTGGCTTTTATCAAAATCGTATTTATCAGAATTTGGGACTTATATTATTATTTATACTCAATCTTTTAGGAGTTTATGTCGGTTATCTCTTGATACAGAAACAGGTAAATATTCATAGCCATATATCAGATAAAATTTGCTCTTTGTTTGCTCAAGGTGATTGTAATGATGTGCTAAACTCTCCGGCTGCTAAGTTTATGGGAGTTATTGGGTGGAGTGAAATAGGACTTAGTTATTTTTTATCTAATATATACATTCTTCTTTTTGCACCCGATTTCTTAGTATATTCTGTTTTTATTAACATTTTAGTATTGCCTTATAGCTTTTGGAGTGTGTGGTATCAAAAATTCAGAGCTAAAGCATGGTGTCCAATGTGTATTATTGTCCAGATATTATTGTGGGCATTGTTTATTGTAAACCTTCTTTTTGGGGTGACTCGAATGCCTGCTTTCTCGATTTTGAGTATATTATCTACAGGTTTAATATATGGAGTTCCCTTATTATTAATTAATCAGCTACTTCCGTATCAGGTCATAATTCAACGATTGACAAATGTTACTCAACAATTTAACAGTCTAAAAATGAATGAAAAGGTTTTTGCAGGATTATTAAGAGACCAAAAAAAATATGAGGTGGGTGGAATTTCTACTATTGAATTTGGTAATTCTGATGCTAAAAACACTATTACTGTCTTTTCAAATCCACATTGCGAACCATGTGCGAGAATGCATGGGAAAATAGAGAAGTTATTGGAAGATACTCACAACAATTTTCGGATACAATATATATTGTCTTCATTTGATAGCACACTAGATTGTAGTTGTGAGTTTTTTATATTCATAAATAAAAGGTATCCAAGGGAGGAACGAAATAAAATATATCATGAATGGTTTGATTATGGTAAGTATAATAAAGAAAGTTTTTTTGAGAAATACTCATTTGATATAAATGATAAAACTATGAGTGAAGAATATGAGAGACATTTGGAGTGGAAAGAGAAAACAAAGCTACGGGTAACGCCGACAGTTATGTTTAACGGACATGAGTTGCCTACACTCTTTTTTCATGAGCTTGACAAACTTATTTTTTTTACAGATTTAGATATAACTGTATAATTTGAGATCGCTAAGTTGCAGAGCGAAATAAATTCTGCAGCATCACATAATTTAATTGATATGAAAAAATTGAGAAAGATGGAACTTAAAGAGTTCCATGAAATGACAGACTTTGAGATGAAAAACGTTTTGGGAGGTTATGAGGATGCAAAAAGAGGCTGTGACGCTTATACATGCTCTGGAACGTGTAAAGTGGCGCATGGTTCAGAATATGATCCTCATCCATATTTATATGATGGTACATGTGGTTGGACATTATATCCTTTTGTTAAGTGCACTTGTGCTGCAGGATTCTTGGGGTGATTTTTGAAAGATATACACTTAAGTAAACTGTTTATTATTGAAAAATAAAATTTAATAGGCGGGTTGAATAGATTTGAGTTTGGGATTTATATAGTGTTTGCAAATGAAGATCATTCAACTCTCTTATCAATAAAACTATAATTGATAATGAAACATATGTGTTTAGGAAAAAGGCAGATATTACTTTTGCTTGTCGTATTTCTTTATATGCTTAGTGCATATGCTCTAAGTGAGAAGAAAGTAAATCCATTTGATCAATGTTGCACCCTTGAACTTGAATTGATAGGTGGAGAATATGATAAAATGCAATTGATTATAATGGATAATAACCAAGTAGTTCATCCAATAGATGGAATTAAGGTTGGTGCATTTAGCTGGAAGTTTGCTTTCCCAGACAGTTTGTATGCTATTAGTGCTAACATGCAGCTTTCAGTGCCTACAGGCAATAAACAAGAACTTTATATGATCAATTTGCATTTGCTGACGCAGGACAATGATACAATAAGAAAAAATGTATTTAGCGTATCTCCAAACTCAAAATATGTTGCAGTAAAATACAGACAACATACTGTTAAAGGATTCCAATTCTATGGAGGAAAGGATGTGACTTTTGATTCATACATTGTTTCAGATAAGAAAAAAACAGATTTTACATTGGCTGCTTTAGCGCCTTTTACTCGAATTAATAAAAAAGATACTATTAATTATAAAGCTGATTTAGATTGTTTTATCTCATCAGTAAATGAACACAAAGATTCTCATTTTTTATTAATGGAGTTAGAGGCTTCATTATTTAACTTTAAATCAAAGGAAGATATATCACTTGTTTACGAATCTTTTGGCGATAAATTGAAGCAAAGCATAATAGGCAGAAGAATCAATCAATATTTGTATGAGAAAAAAATAATGAATATGAGGCTGATTAATAGCAAGACAGGAGTATATGAACCAATATTATCAAATAATGGTAAGCATGTTTTGGTACTTTTCTCTGCGTCATGGTGCCCTCCATGCCACAAACAAATACCTTTACTCAAAAAAATATATCAAGATTTAACCCCTGATATGGAGTTAGTATATATATCTATTGATGAGATAAATACTGTAGAGGCTTGGAGAAAACTAATGTCCGATGAATCTATTCCTTGGAAAAGTTTTTTGGCGTTAGGGACTGTGCCAAAAGTAAAAGAAGCATATTGGGTACAATATATACCTTTTTCATATTTAGTACATCCGGATCAATCATTTGAGATAATAGATGTCAGAAATGAGACCGATTTGAGAAAGTTATATGATTTATGTGGACATTCGATCAATGATTAGTTTAGTTATTCTCGTTTCATAATATGTAAATTTTCTAGATGCGAGTTTTGAAGTTAAGCATAAACATAATTGCTAAGTTGCGGGGCAATAAGTCTGTAACATTTATTAAATTGAATGATTATGAAAAAGTTAAAAAGAATGGAATTGAAAGAGTTTCATGAAATGACTGACTTTGAGATGAGAAATGTTATGGGAGGTTATGATGACAGTGACCAATATCGCACTATTTATCCACATTTAAGTGTGTGCATTGGAACGAAGGATTGGAAGAATTCATATAGTCCCGTTCAGTGTACAGATAATGCTTCTGATGCTATTGATTTTGCAGGAGATAATGGGAGTTGGTGTTGTAATTGTAGGGATGCGTATAGAATATGCGGTAACTATACTTAGGTAAAATGGACTTAATAATATTAAGGGGAGTTGTACAAATATTTTGCATTAGTTGCTTGCAGAGGAAATAAATAGGAAAATTTGATTTTTACAACATCCTCTGATGAATGTAATAGATACTATTGTTTTATAATCAAAGAGGTGTTATCTTTTGTATTATTAGTCGATTTAATTTTATAAATAAAAGGAGAGTTCACATGGGTGATTGTATTAAATATGGTGTAGTACTGATGTTTGTACTGAATCTTATATCTTGTTCAATAGAGAAGGATGCTACAGTTGTATTTCGTTCTGATAAAAACATGGATATTGAAGTTTGTGAT
>OGWR01002005.1_pt1 | contig 15405 bp, 6 predicted proteins | sample 1576061 | NCBI WGS metagenome assembly OGWR01 (sample SAMEA3541511, study PRJEB24748) | human gut metagenome | biome: human gut; feature: human-associated habitat; material: faeces | place: China | collected 2012 | reverse complement strand
CGTCATGCTGGCCAGCGCCAGGGTGGCACGGGGGCTTAACCCCACGGCCAGGCGCGGGTCCTTGCGGCTGGCCTGGGCTAGCGCCACAATGTAGCGGTACATCAGCTCATGCACAAATACCGTGCTGACCTCCTGCTGCATGGCAAGCAGATCCGCCTGACCGGCAACGGGGCGCACACGGTCCAGCAGGCGGCCTTTGCTCTGCCCGGCCAAAATTGCCAGCTCCGCTTCCTCATCGGGGTAGCCCATTACGGCGCAGACCATGAAACGGTCCAGCTGAGACTGCGGCAGCATCTGCGTGCCGGCGGCGCCGATGGGGTTCTCGGTTGCAATTACGGTAAAGGGTGCGGGCACCGGGCGGGTGGCGCCGTCCACCGTCACCGTGCCTTCTTCCATCACTTCCAACAAAGCCGACTGCGTGCGGGAGGAGGTACGGTTGATCTCATCGCCCAAAAACAGGTTGCACATCACCGCACCGGCGTGGTACACAAACTTGCCGGTCTCTTTCTGGTAGACCGAAAATCCCACCAAATCGGACGGCAGAACATCCGGCGTAAACTGCACGCGGCTTTCTTTCAGGTCCAGCGCGCGGGCAAAGGCCAGCGCCAGCGTGGTTTTGCCCACGCCGGGAATATCCTCAATCAGCACATGGCCGCCCGCCAGCATGGCCATCCAGATGGTGTTTACCGTTTGCTGTTTGCCCTGCACGGCCTTGTTTACTTCGGCCGTAACGGCGGCGGCCTGCTGTGTGTACTGCATGGTTAATCCTCCCGGTGTTTTTTCCATATCACCATAATGCCAACGGCGGCGGCAATAACCACCAGCCCGGCCCACAGTGCGTTGTTTTCCAACCAGATCATGGTATTGGAGATCGCGCTCCCCTCGGATTCCGCGCTGCCCTCCCCCGGCAATGGGGTCAGGGCCTGGGGGGCCACTTCGGCAATGGAGCTGCCGCCGGCATCCTCCACGGTCACCTGGCGCGGCGTTTCGTCCCAGGTAGCGGCGCTTTCCTGCAAATCCTCCTCTTTGGTGGTGTCCGCAGCGGCGGTGTCGTGCTCCGCAATTACCAGGTAGCGCTGGCTGTTGCGGGTGTAGGGGTGGCAGGTGGAAAGGGTCAGCAGGTCCCGCCCCGGCTGGATCAGCACGGCGTTGATATCGCTGGGGTCAATAATTTTCAGCTCGCTCACGCGGTAAATCAGCGTTTCCCACGGGGTGGTCAGCTGGATCTTGTCCCCCACCTGGATCTGCTGCACGTTGCGCAGCATTTCCGCGCCATAATAGCCGCGGTGGGCGGCAATCACGGTGTTGGTGTTTTCGCCGCCCAGCGGCATCGAGGTCTGGCCCAGCAGCGCCGCGCCTTTGGCCAGGCTTTCGCGGCTGGCGCCCAGGTAAACGGGCAGCTCCAGGTTCAGGCGCGGGATCCACAGCACAGCCAGCACATCATCGTCATAGCCATAGGCAGCAAGGTCCAGCGGGGCTTCCTCGTAGGCGAACGGGTCGGTCAGGCCGCTTTGGCCCCCGGCGTAAATTTCCGCGTTATAGTCCTGCATCGCGGCGTACAGTTCAGGGTAGGCGCGTTCCGGCTCCGGGGGTTCGGCTGTGGTTTTCTCCGCCGCGGGGGCGGTGGGCTGGGCTTCGGCGCGGGCCGCAAACTGCGCAGCGGTTTTGGCGTTGCGGGTGCTGGTCCACCACTGGGCGGCGGTGGGCTGTATCAACAGCGCCAGCCCCAGCAAAATGGCCAGCCAGGCCAGAATTTTAGCAATCAGCCGTCCCATTTAGTCATCCTCCTCGCGCTTTTTGCAGCGGTGCAGCAGCAAAAGCAGCAGCAGCGCTTCGCCGCCGATCACAATGCTGCCCGTTACCGCGATCCACGGCCAGGCATCCACCACGCGCTTGACCACCGTTCCGGTGCGCAGCGCCTGATACTGCACGGCCTGCGGGGTGTTGGCTTCTTCTTCTCCATTATAAGGGATGCGGGTGCCGCGCACAAGCATGCGGTGGGTGTTGATGGCATACGGCGTGCAGGTAACAAGGGTGCAGTAATCCTGCCCCGCGGTGATTTCCAGATCCTCGGTGTGCTCCGGTTCCACCACTTTGATTTGATCCACCTGGTACGCCAGCGTTTCATCCAGAATATGCAGGTAGAAACAGTCGCCCTCTTCCAGCTTGTCCAGGTCGGTGAACAGCACGGCTTCGGGCAGGCCGCGGTGGCCGGTCAGCACGCTGTGGGTGCTTTCGCCGCCAAGTGGGTAGCTGGAGCCTTCCAGATGGCCAACGCCCTTTTGCAGCACATCATCGCTGGTGCCTTCGTAAATCGGCAGGTTGACGTCAATTTTCGGGATGGTGATATACCCCAGGCTTTCGCCCACATCCACAAGGTCCACATAGCTGGTGCCGGTATCCTCCGCTTCGCCTGCGGCATCGCGCTCCACGGCGCTGTCCAGCTGCTGGTTATAGCGGCGGGCGGCCTCCTTGGCGGCGTCCAGTTTTTCGGTATCCATGCTTTTTACGGTATCATCGTAATTTTGGATCGCTTCGCTGGCGTGGCGCTGCGCCACCGCGTTGCTGATAACCGGGTACGATGCCACCCCAATGCCGGACAGGATCATCAAGGCCGCAAAGCCGACTTTTAGTTTTGTTGTGGTATCCATAGCGTCACCGCGAACCTTTCCGTGAGAGGGTTGAAGTTGGGAACTGATGCAATTAAGAATTAAGAATTAGCAATGAGGAATTGGAGGCAGACAAAATAATAAAGAATCATGAATCATTGTGGTGGACCGCGGCGCATTTGCGCCGCAAACATTGCAAATCATTTGTAGGGGCCGATGCCCGCCATCGGCCCGTTTGACGGGCCTTGCCCTATTTATTTTTAGGCTCTGCACGGGGAACCACCCCTCAGTCACCTTCGGTGACAGCTCCCCTCAAGGGGCGCCAATATCTTACCTTATGTTTGCGGTGGCTCCCCTTGAGGGGTGGTTCCTCGCCGCAAACCTGACGCCCGTGGGGTGGTTCCCCACGCAGGGCCTAAAAATCAACCGAACAACGGCCACGTATGCCCAAAAAATTTATTCCCCAATAACCCACCATAGGGGGAGGGCCAAACCCGGCCCTCCCCCTGTGTATGATGGATTATCCCTCTATACCCTATTGGTGAATTGTAAAATTGTTTTGCCTTGCGGCGGGCGCATCAGGCGCGGTTCTTCTTTTTCAGGCTCAGCAGCACGCCAACACCGGCCACAACCAGCAGCACACCAATGCCGCTGAACAGCAGGGTGCCGAAACCACCGGTGGTGGGCAGGTTGAAGCCCTTGCGGTTGATAATGGTATTAGTAACAGCACCAATCGTTTTGTCAGTAACGTTGCCAAATTCCTTTTCACGGTTCACCGTAACATCATGCTTCGTCAGAACACCATTTTCATAAGTCTTAGATTCATCCCACGTTTCTTTATACTGAACATTCAATTCAACCTTAACGGGTTCGCTCAACAAGTTGTATCCAGCTTTGGTTTCAGTTTCAACCAGGTAATAGGTACCGTTAGAAAGCCCAGATACCGACACCTTACCATTTTTATCTGTCACCAGTTCATCTTTTACAAGTTTGAGGTTAAGATTAGCGTCATCGCCTTTCAGTCCAATCTCACTACCCGTTACGTCACCATCAGTGGCCACTTTATATAGCTTAAACTTCACTCCCTGCAATTTTTCAGGTTTTCCATCTTCACCCTGCTGATCACTGATTTTTACAATGTCGATTTCGAAAGTGTAAACAATCGTCTCGTCATGGATTTCTTCTTTCGAATCTTTATTCGGCTGGCCATTTTCGTTAATTTTGTTAGTATAAATCAGTTTTGCTGTGTTCGGGTTTCCATCAATAGTCGTTACAGCCTTATCGCTCAGTTCTGCATTATAAGTAATGGTCAGCGTTTTTCCTGCATACGTAGCCATTTCTGTTGTCACGAACTTGATAGTAAAGCCATTACTACCCGTTGTTTCATCTTTGGTACCCGGTACAACAGTATAGTGCGTATCTTTTGTCAGAAGTTCATCACCACACTTAACCACAATACTATCAGCATCATCAATCAAGTGCTTGGGGGTGTCTTCAACATCAAACTGTGCAAGCTTCGTGATATTAGAAGGAACCGTTACACTAATCTTATAAGATACAGTATCCCCAACATTATAATCTGTACCTTCGACCCAACTGTCACCAGTACGTTTCTTAACTTGCTTGTTCAGATCGGGTTTATAGTTGTAAATCGTAATTGTTGCGCTATCTTTATTGATAACATAATCTTTTGTATTCGTAGTTATTTCTGTACTTTCCGGAACTTTCAGATAACCGTCTTGGTCAATTTCAAATTCATAGGTTTCATTAAGATCGAGGATATACTTAGAGTCGTCATTAGAAGTCTCAATAAAGCGGTATTTACCTTTGTTCAAATCTTCTACTGTAAATTTGCCATCTTGTCCAGTGGTAATTGTCGTCTTATCTTCCCATTCTTCTGTTGTATCATTATACCACTGAAGTTTGAAACTAACATTTTTCAAATCTGCGGCATTGCTATCACTACTGTCACCAACAGCACCTTTCTTTACGATGGTCACATTACCTTTTTTGGTGCTGTTCTTCGGGTAAACAACAACGTCATACTGCCACTCCGTATTTGCAGTATGACCATTGTCATCTGCAATACGGGTCATAGGAATAGAAATGAGAAATGGTGCAACAGCAGCCGTAACAGATACCGGTTTCGTTGTCTCCATCACAACATAAAGACCAACATCAAGATCTTCGAATTTTGCTACACCTTTTTTACCATCAACGGTCCCCGTTTTCACTTCTGCCCGATATGGCTGCACATCATTATCATTCTTAACAACTTTCTGTTTACCTGTAGTAGAATCGGTAGTCAAGTAGGTATCGACAGTAACCGTATTCGATTTACTGCCACTCTTATAATAGCCAACCAGTTCATCCGCATTCATGACCTGATAAATCGTAAAGCCTACCCCGTCTACAGCTTCAGCTCCAGCGGGAATCGTTTGTCCTTCGTTTGCTGTCGGAGAATTTGTCTTCCCGTCACTAGTATCTTCCATCAAGTACTTGTAAATAGTAAGTGTACCCTTTCTGCCAGTGTCAATCGCTGTCACAGGTGTAGTTCCAGATGTATCTGCACCTGTTCCACCCTCTGCCATTGCTGGCATGGCGCACAGGCTGAGGGCCAGGGCGGCGCTCAACAGGCCTGTGAGAAAACGTTTTGCTTTTTTCATTTCAGTACCTCTTCTCTTAAAAAAAGTCATCATCGGATGGGCGGCAAAGCCGCCCGGCTTAGGGGTTCTGCATCAGCACGGCGTGCAGTGCGGGGCGCTGTAGCGGGGAAACGCTGCCGCGCCGCCCGCACTGTGCCGTAAAGAAAAAAGGGAGGGAAAACCGGGCCGCTTGCCCACTTGGCTTAAGGTGCATCTGAAAACAAAGGAAATAACGGATATTTCGCAGCCACAAGCAGGATGTAAGGCAAAGAGCCACCGGAATCCTTTCCGGATCCCAAGGTTTTTTAAGCCTTAGCGCAACATCCGGCTGCGCTTATAGAAACAGGCGATATTTTCCGCTTTTCAGTTACACACCCCGGCTTATGACTGCGCCTGCCGTAAACGGGCGCGCACTGGCGGGCAGGCCCTGTACCCTGGGGGTTGCTGGGTTTCCGGGGGATGGTTAATGTCGCCGGCCCCCTTTCCTGTTGTAGCGGAATGTGAATATCAACAGCCCTGCCACCGCCAGCGGCATGCCGATCAGCAGCCACAGGCTTGGCGCGTCTGCACCCGTGTGGGGCAGCTCAGGCGTTTTACGGTTCAGAACGGTAAGGGTCAGGGTGTAGATGTTGTCGGACTGCACAAACGTTTTTGTGTTCGTAATTACCTGCCCATCAATAGAACACGTGCCGTCTTGGGTAAATTTGATCACAATTGGCTGTGCCAACAGGTTGTACCCCGGATGTGCCTTGGTTTCCGTCAGGCGGTATGTACCGGGTTCCAGATTTTTGAACGGGTTCTGGGTTATCTTGCCGTCCGCTCCGGTTGTACCGGTAACGAAATCTGTCTTTGTGCTATCGAATTTGTAGTTTTTATCTACTACCCACTGCGTTTTTCCTTCGGTTGTTGTTTCGACCAGCTTTTCCAGCTTGAACTCAACATCACTCAAGGGCACATCTTTGTCATTTTTGTCTTTTTCCGCGTCCTTCTTGATGATATCCAGTACAAACTTCGGGTTCTGCAGCTTGTTGGTCAGCACAATCTTGCCGCTGCCGCCGGTGATGGTTCCATCGGTGGCTGTGGCTGTATTGCCTGTTGAGCTGCCCGTGCTGTTCGTTTCGCTGTTTGCTGTTGCTTCAGCCTCAGCCTTTACAACATACGTTTTGCCGCCAATCGTAATGGTTTCGCCTGCCTGGGTAACGACTGCCGGGTTAAAGCTGCCTTCATCGCCCAACGTACCTTCCACAATGCGGTACACATAATTGATTTGACTGCCGTCAGCATTGATTTGGTACTGATCCAAACCGCTAAAGGTACGCCGCCAGACGCTTTCACCGCGTTTAATGGTAACATAGTCTTTCTTGCTGTCAGCCGGGTAGTTTACCGGTTTCCAGTCTTTTTCGGTTTTCAGGCGGCGCTGGAGCTGGATGTAGATTGTATCCGGCTGATTCGCAGTGCCAATTTCCGAACCATTTGCATCTTTCCAGAGCTTATCGAACTCAATGTTGATCAGTTTGCGCTTGGTGTTGGTAAAGATTGCGGTAACTTTCAGATTGGTCGGATCGTTCGGCTTTTCGCTCTCCACAATCACGCCTTCCACCATGGTGTTGTTCTTGATCAAATGGGCTTCATTGCCATCCGGAACGGTTACGCTTTGCAGTCTGGAACTACCATCTTCCGGTGCAACTTCCTCGATGGTATAGCGGGTGCCAACGGGGATGCCGGTGATGGTCACGGTGTGGTCTGGGTATTTTACCTCATCGCTCATGTTGATCTCAACATACCTTATGATGTCATCTTCTTCCAGAGCAGCACCGCCAACATCACTAAAGGTAACTTTGAACTTGTAGGTTCCGTCCAAGGTTTCGCCGTCTGCGGGCTTCTTTTGGATTTTCAGCCCGCCGGTTTTGACGGTGTTGACGTATTTTACCTTTAGCTTTGTCAGCGTGGAGCTTTTTTCGTCCGGGTCCTTATAGGAGCGGAAGACGATGGTGTTGGCGGTAGTGGGCTTCTTGTTCTCCGTGTAGCCATCATTCTTTACCCCCTCTTGATCGACATAAACTTCCGTTCGGTCATCATCGGGGCCTACGTCGGGGGAGTGCTGGCTCTCCAGCGACTTGGGCTCTCCTCCGAGCTTTACTGATGTATAATCCGTACTCGTCGGCTCCGTCGATTTAACCGCCTGCCCGTTCTCGTACACCGTCCATGTGGTGTCGTACAGTTTTGGGTTCAGTTCCTCTTTGAGCGAAATGTAGCTGCCGCGGCGGAACTGGTCGCTGAAGGTAACGGTTTCTCCAGCTTCCAGAACAAAGCGTCCCTCCTCGTCCACCAACTGGGTGTCGTTGTCCATGGTGGAGGTGTACTGTGCGTATTGGGCGTTTTGCAGCTGACCGGTTTTGGCGGAGCCGTAATCCGGGATTTTCTCCTGATCGGTTGTAAAGCCGGTCATCTTACTTGGCACCGCTTTGGGAATGAAGGTAAAGTTCCTGAAATAGATGTTGCGGCTATAGTTATCGCCCACGCGGATGGTTTTGACGTTGCCGCTAAAACCGTCCTGCTTTTTCATCTTGTGCAGGTCCAGCTTTACGGTGACCCATTCGTCTGTCTTCAGTTCGACCGAGCCATACGTTGCGCCGTTAATGCCTGTTGTGCCAAGGCTGCCTTTTTGGACGTCATTTTCATCCAGCAGTTCCAGATACAGGTTGTTGAGGGAAAGTTCACCACCATCCTCTGAATCAACGTAAACCTGGAACGTAAGGAAGCGCATGTCTTTGATATTGATGGGCTCGTTCAGCTTCAGGATGCCATAACGGTTCTTACGCCATTTACTGACGGGTTCCGTATCCGTATAGCGTGCGTACCAGTGAAGGACCTTTTCGGTATTTTGCCCGGAACCTTGCCCAGTATCTGGCTTGGAATCTGGATTGGGGTTATCAGCCAACTCGAAAATGTAGTCGCCTTTGTTTGATTCGGTTGGTTCGGTTGCGGGTTTAATCGTGTTACCAGTCGCAGTCAAATCCACCTTTTGGGGCTTAATACCGCCCGTATCCGGGTCAGCGGCCGGTGTTGTTCCATAATGGGTTGCCTGGTTCTGGATGGTGAAGTTGAAGATTTTCTGGTTTTTAAAGCAGTTTTTGAAGTCATCATCAGTAACGTTGGTCAGATCGACTTCTTTTTGAACCTGCAGCTCGTTATTATCCGGGAAGTTGAACGCCACCGCCATGTTGGACCCCCACATACCGCGTTCCATATAGTACATGGTAAGGGTGTGCTTTTGGCCTTTGTCGAATGTAAGAGTAGTGCCTTTCGCGGAGAAATTGATGTCCTTGCCATTATATTTTACGGTCTTGACAGGACTTCCATTTTGGTCACTTTCTGACGTTCCGCCTTTTTTGACCTTACTGACATAGGCTGTTACACTATTTTTTTTCTTTCCATTTTCCTCTGTCTCGCCAAATTCCAGCAGGCCGGAAACCTCACCATGGGCGCCGCCAACGTCAAGCGCCAGCTTGCCATCAATGAATACCCAAACGTCATCGTCACCGGAGAAGAAGAACTTGATGTTGGTGGAAATGGGGTTCCCGTTGTTATCATTTTTTTCGGTTTCCACCATACCGTTATCCGTCAGGGTAAAATCCATCTGCAGCTTGGTGCCAAAGCCGTAATTGTAGGTAGAAGCCACACCAGGTTTTGCTGTTTCATTGAACGGGAAGTAGCCATAATGGTCTTGCGGGGTCGATGACACATCCACATTCACAGAATTACCCTTTTTATCCTCGGTACTTTTTTGGAGAAAATATTTTGAATCCGAATTTTGTTCCGAATCTTGTTTTAGATACAGGGTTGTATCATTGCTGTCAAAGTACCAATAATCAACGCCGGTATCTTCGGTAAAAAGGTTCTTCTTTTTAGTAAATGGGAACTTTACATTCTCATACACTTCACCAAGCTTTGCATTTTTACTATTCTCTCCTAAGAGGAAGTCTTTGTTAAAATGCGGTTCTACTGTTGCTGGTGTTGTTCCTTTTAACAACGGTGCTCCATCTGCGTTAGTTGTACCCTCAACCAATCCCTGATAGGCATAGTATGTATGTTCCTTTCCATTGGTATTATCCTCATTACGCTGAGCGTTATTGATTGCCATAAAACGATCAATCTTGGCCTTGTCTTTGTTGTCGTACCCAAACAAATTTAATGTATCTGCAATCTGGCTAAATACAGGTCCACCTTCAGGCTGGAAATGTCCGGTATAAATCGGGTATTCGGCCTTTGCTTCCTGATAATAATCGCTCAGCGCCTGATCAAATTCACGGAATGTTACCCAGTTGCGGTGACTTGCATCCTTATATCCATTGTAATCGTATGTATCACGGTTCTTGCCATTCAACTCGTAATCTGTATAATAGTCATACAGCGTACTGGTAACATATTTTGTGTTTGCTTCTTCCGTAAAAGGAACGGATGCAATATCTACTACTTCAGTCTTCTTCCCCGTTTCGGCATCACGATTCTTCCACTCTTCGGCATCACGCTTGGTACCTTTTGGAGCCCAGTAGCCGCCACGTTGACCATTGGTATATACTGCATCGTCATTCGTATCCGCATAGAAGCAATTTTTGTCATCTGTGGGAATCGTCAGCCACGCTGTACTTAGTCCATGTTCTTTTGTCGTATTGTCATTGCTAATTTCTTCACCGGAAAAGATGATTGAACTATTTGAACTATATTTTTGGGGAATGTCAACATAATAAAGATTTTTGTTTGTACCATCTTTTACCAGCGTGCCGCTTTCGGATTCTACGCCGTCTCCTTTTATCCGAAAATAAATGGTCTCTTTATGGGCTTTGGGGATTGAATAGTCGCCGCCAGTATCCTCATTCTTCGTTGGCAGCTTTGAGAAAGTAGCATCGTAATAGATACGGAAAGAGTTTTCTCTACCCCATCTTACGTTGTCTGCGTCAGTATAGATAAAGCAGTCACTTGTTTCACTGTACATAAAGGATTCTTTATCATTACCACTAACAGATTCGTTATAGAAGTTATAGCATTTGCTGGATTTTTCTTCACCGTCCTCAACCCATGTAAACTGAACATAAGAGCATGGATCGGTTGGGATGGTAAATTTAACGAATTCTCCCTTAGGAACATCTTGAGCTGCTGAGTCACCATTAACCGGTGTTAAGTTTCCTTTTCCATCAGGGATATAGAAATTTGCCTTTACGTTCGTTAAATTAGCTGTACTGCGGTTTTCGAACTTGATGGGTTTGTTTGCATAGTATGTATGACTCGTCAGGATGGTATCGTCTGTCCAAGTACCGCTTTTTCCATCATCAGTTGGAACATACATTTTGTTATTGTAGTAGCTTATATTTTTCGGATTCGGCTCCGTTAGCTTAATCTGTCCTTTCCAATCTTTATCATTCCAAGCAGAATCCTTGTATAACTGGAACTGTATTTCTAGAAAGTTATCTCCTAATATATCTTTACAATTCTTAACGGCATAAATCTTACGTCCATCTTCTGTTTTCCATCCAGTCCACTCCATTTGATGCCAATGCCACCACTTATCATTAGTATTTGCATTAGTTGTTTCTACATTAAGCCTAATTGCATCGGTATCTAAAACGGTCACAGTTTCACTATCTTTTGGCATCTGATTCGGAACGACAAAGTAAACCGTGAATCCATCTGTCGCTTCCTGCTCACTAACTGCCTGCACGTTCTCCACGCTTTTTGCGGCGTACATCTTCTGCGGCTGTTCGGTCGGTTCCGGGGTGGCGGTGGGGGTCACGGTCGGCACAGGGGTGGCCGTTGCGGTGGCTGCCGGTTCCGGGGTCGGGGTAGGTTCTGCCGTGGGCTCCGGCGTTTCGGTCGGGGCGGGCTGCTCCGGCCCGGCGCTTTGTTCCGGTTCCGGGGTGGCGGCATCCGGCACCGGGGTGGCGGCGTTCTGCTCCGGCGGAACGGTATCCTCCCCGGAGGCCGTTCCCTGCTCATCCTCCAGCAGCTCTACTTCGCCAGGTGCGTCGGGCAGAGGATCCACCTTGGCGTATACAGGCAGGGCCATTGCCATAACCAGGCAAGCGGTGATAAGCAGCGCTGTCAGCCGGCGCGCCCAACCTGTTGTGTTGTTTCCTGTTCTATTCAATCTGCTCACCCGCCTTTCGCGCTGGCTTGATGGAAGCACATTGTTCCACAGGGGATCCCTGTGGAACAGTAAAGGAAGCCAGCTTCTTTTACTTGCGCAACCGTTGCCATGTTGTTTTCAAAAAAAACCGCATCGAGTTTTCTCATTGCGCATTTACTTTTTATTGTTAATAATATAGCACCTTTACACCAGAAAGGCAATACAATCCACGTAAATTCCTGTTTTTCAGCATTTTTACTGATTGCGCTTTCCTCCGATTATACAATATGTTCAAAGCCTTTGTATAATTTATTTCTAATTTTCTTTTTGGCAGCGGTCATTTTATATACTTTGACCGCGCGTTTTATGATCCTCTGCGCACGCAGAGCGCAACTTTGCAGCAAAATTCGCCTTTTTTGTTGCGTTTCCCTGTTTTTGCGCAATTATTTGTTTCGCATGCGCCTGTTTGCGGCGGGGCCTGGCGGCTGGGTGGGCGCCTTGTGGGAGGGATGGCAGGTTTGCGGCGCACGGTTCCCGTTTTTTTGCGGCGCGATGGGTACACCGCGCCCCTGCAAACGGTTTGCGGTGTTTGCGGCGGCGGGTGTGTGTTTGGTGGATTGCATGCCCGCCAACGGGACGCCGTTCTCCCTTTACAACGGGGTGCGGGTTTGCTGCAGATATGCCATTCGCTTTTTTGTCCCCCCTGCCCCGCCCCTGATTCCCGGTTCCCCATTGCTGATTTCTATTTGCGCCAGCTCCTGAGGTGCATCTGAGAGCAACGAAAATAGCAGATCTTTCGCAAGCACAAAATCCGGCTGCGTTTACTGAAACAGACGAGCTTTTTGACGTTTCAGATAGATCCCGGCTCCCAGCTTTCAATCTATCCTGTGTAAACTGCAACCCCTCACGCGCCATTCTGTGCGGCGCTTACCTTATTGTAAAAGGGGTGCTACCCTGTGTAAATTTGCAACTGATCTATTTGAAGCAGCTGTGTGCTGTTGCAATTTTGCACAGGGTATTGCCCGCATTCTGTGCCGAACATTCCCGAAACGTGTTGGAAAAACGCACAGGATTGCCTTGTTTCCCTATGCCGCTTACCGTTGGAAAACCGCACAGGTTACCCCCGGAACAGTTGCAATTTTACACAGGGTATTCCCGCTCCCCCGCCCCGCCGTGACCCGCGTACCTGTTGGAAAACTACACAGGATAGGCCCGTTCCCCGTGTTGCAATTTACACAGGTTTGGCTGCTTTTGGCTTATTTGCAACTTTACGCAGGTTGCTTTCCGCACAGGAAAATGGTGGTGGAATGCACAGGCTGCAGTTGGTTGAACACACAGGTTTGCGTTGTTAAATTACACAGGCTCTACCTATTACTAATATAGAACTAAACAACTAAGCCATAATAACAACCAGAGGTAAGCCGGGAGATGGGGGAAAACGGGAAAAAAATTGGTGTTGCCATTCCATCAGGTTACAGAACCCTGAAACAGCAGGACAGAAAAGCACAATAAAACCCTGTGTAACCTGCACCTGGGCTGCAACCCCCACAGGATATATGGCAAACCACAACGCGGGTGTTGCATTTTGCACAGGGTAATGGCGGTAAAACCCTGTGTAAATTTGCAATTCTTGCGCTGGATAACAGGATGTGCTATAATGTTTAGCATGATGTGCGTGACCACCCGGGATACAGCAACCGATATAGGAGGCCCCTGCTTATGGCGGCAAGTAAACAGAAAAAAGATGATCCGTTTGTCGTTACGTTTGAAGAACGCGGGGACCAGACCATCGTTCGCAAATCCAATGACCTTGTACAGATGACGCGCAACAACCTGACGCTGAGCCAACAGCGCCTGATGCTGCATATTTTTTCGATGATTAAGCCGGAGGATACGGACCTGCCCTCTTATGAGCTGAGCATTTATGATTTTATCAAGATGACCGGCATGGACCCGCACAGCGGGGCGCTGTACAAGCAGGTGCGCAAAAATATTGAGGAGCTGGCCAACGCGCCCATCCAGTGGATCAAGAATAACGGAACTTCCACGGTGGAAACATTCCGCTGGATTGATAAAGTGCGCATTGATGAGGGCCGCGCGCGCATGACCATCACGCTGGACCCGGTGCTGAAACCGCACCTGGTGCAGCTGAAAACCCTGTATACCACCATGGATGTGACCTACACCATGCTGATGCGGTCCACCTATTCCATCCGCATTTACGAGCTGTGCAAGAGCTACCAGAGCCTGTACCTGAAAAAGAAAGCGGCCGGGGAACCGCTGGTATGGAACCTGAGCATGCTGTATGAACAGCTTTCGTATACGGCCAACCGATGGTCGGATTTCCGCCGCCTGGCACTGGAAAAGGCAAAGGCGGAAATTAACGAAAAGACGGATATTATTTTTAATTACGATGTGTACGAAAAAAAGGGGCAGAAGGTTCTTTCGCTGGTGGTAACGATTGACCCGGTGGATGATGCCGCTGCACAGGCCAACCTGGACAGCATCAACAGCACAGTGCGCAAAAAGAGCAAAAAGAAGGGCCGCCCCACCGTGGCGATTGAGGATTCGCTGCTGGATGACCCCAGCGTGATCACCTTTGATTATGTTTCGGCACCGGAAACAACGATCCCCTATTCCTTTGGACGCCACCGCACCGAGCTGCGGGAGGAAATTGTTGTGAAAGCGCGCATGGATCAGCTGCGCGCGGAGATTACGCCCGAAGAGCTGCACGCGGTGGAAGTGATCATTGATGTGTTGGCAGATGCCTGCTGCACCATCCAGGCAGGCGATGGCGAGCAGGACGGCGGCAACAAAACGGTGTTTGGAAAGATGAATGCCATCATCCTGGATTGCGGCGGGCTGACCAGTTGGCTGGCCGGTGTAGCACCCCGTTATGCACAGGAGATCATTCCCCGGTCGCAGACGATGCGCAGCCCGGCGCGGTACCTGAACAAGGTGCTGCGCGAGGATATGGATAACTATCGCATTTATATTTTCCGCAAGGCAAAGCCGGCAGCAGAACCCAAAGAGGAGCTGTTGGAAGCGGAGTACCATGTGATGGACGAGCCGGTGCAGCAAACGATGCCGGAGCCTGAGCCGCCCAAGGTAGAGCTGATTCCCGAAACGATTGTAAAACGGCAGGATATGCGAAAAGAGTTTGCAAAGTTTGTAGATGATGGATACCTGGAAAAGACGTTGACGAGCGGCCAGCGCGGCGCTTACCACGAAATTTACCGCCACCTGGCAGCGCGGTGCGTGCCATCGCCTTCCAGCCTGCGCAATGGGCTGAAAGACGAAATGCGGCTGCATTACCTGGCCTGCATGAATGAAGTGATTGAAAAGTATGGCAGCCTGACCCCATTGATGGAAGCTATGGCGCATGAACTGGACTTTGATGTGTTTTGGGCAAAGGCCGCCAAGGACCCCAACGTGAATAACCCGATGGGGCTGTTCTACCACATTATTGAAGAACGCGCGCTGAACCCGATCGGCACCATAATGAACGACCAGGCACAACGGCAGAAGGTTGCCGCCAAGGAAAAAGGTGATAAAGATAAGTGGCACAACGAAAGCTGGATGGATGCTTTTGAGGAAGATATTCCGGATGACAGCGAAGAGTAATTGAGATGAAGCGGAGTGGATAATCCGGGAGCGCTATTATAATAAGGTAAGCAGCGGCTGGCAGATTGCTGGCCGCTGCTTTTTTTGGGGTGCAGCTGAGAAATGGAAATATCCGGCATTTTTTGATTTCAGATAGAGCTTGGGATAATAGGTGAGAATGAAGGCAGGTGAGCGGGAATGCCTGGATGAAGTGAAGAAGGATGGAAAGAAAAAAACGGCAGAGAAAATGCGTGAACAGCAACGAAGAGATGCCTGCATAATAATCGTCAAAATATCCGTTGACACGCGCGAAGCATATGATATAATAGAAACTATAACAGCAACGAAGAGATGCCGCACGGCATGGGGGGGGGGGAATTTTTGAGGTTGCTACGGTTATTTTTCTGATCGCTATGATGTGGTT
>OGWR01001986.1_pt1 | contig 15463 bp, 16 predicted proteins | sample 1576061 | NCBI WGS metagenome assembly OGWR01 (sample SAMEA3541511, study PRJEB24748) | human gut metagenome | biome: human gut; feature: human-associated habitat; material: faeces | place: China | collected 2012 | reverse complement strand
CTGCTGGTAATTTACTATGCGGCGATTTTATTGGGAAAGTCATGGAAAAGGCATTAAAAACCAGTGAGTCGAATGCCTGCATGAAGCGTATCGTGGCGGCGCCGACGGCTGGTTCATGTGGTGTTGTTCCAGCAGTATTTCTGAGTCTGCAGGAAGAAAAGGGATATTCCGAAGAGAAAATGGTGGAGGCATTGTTTGTGGCAGCAGGCATCGGCGGCGTGATCGCAGAGCGGGCTTTTTTAGCTGGTGCAGCGGGCGGCTGTCAGGCGGAGATAGGTTCGGCATCTGCGATGGCGGCTGGCGGTGTCATGCACTTATTAGGAGGCAGTGCAAAAGAGATCGCAAATGCGGCAGCACTGGCATTAAAAAATCTGCTGGGACTTGCCTGTGATCCGGTTGCCGGATTAGTGGAAGTGCCGTGTGTCAAACGAAATGTGATGGGAGCAGTCAATGCGCTGACTTCTGCCGATCTGACGAGAGCCGGCATATTCAGTAAAATTCCGCCGGATGAAGTGATCGATGCGATGCGAAGCATTGGAAGAAGCATGTCCGAAGATATCCGGGAGACAGGAAAAGGTGGACTTGCCGGAACACCGACCGGAGTGGAGATCCGTGAGCGGATGTCCGGGGGCAGACTGTAAGAATGGAATAAAGTTTCAGGGAAAAGTAACCACATGATTACCTGTTTGTACAGGCTGGTAGTTATGTGGTTACTTTTTTTGAATAAAACAGTTGACAACATCACATCATAGTGCTATTGTTAGTTACATAAGTAATGAACCATATAACAAACCAACCATATAATAGAATAAGACATACAGGAATATTCTATTATCACGAAATAAAAATTTGCGAGAAAGGAGCAGCCATGCATGAATGAAATCTTAACGCAGGAGAAATCCATCTATCTGCAGATCGCAGAAATGATCGAGACAGATATTTTAAGGAATATTCTTCTGGAGGAAGAGCGCGTGCCGAGTACGAACGAACTGGCGAAGCTATATGCGATCAACCCGGCGACAGCGGCAAAAGGTGTAAATATATTGGTGGATGAAGGAATCTTATATAAGAAAAGGGGAATCGGCATGTTTGTAGCAGAGGGAGCAAAAGAAAACATTTTAAAACGCAGACGAAATGAATTTTACGATCATTATGTCAAAAAATTATTAGAGGAAGCGGCAAGCATCGGACTGGATAAAGAGGAAGTGATCAGGCTGATACAGTCCGCAGAGTAAGGAATATTACTGGTCACACAGGTGTGTGGACAAATGTAAAAAAAGGAGGAGCAGAATGGAAACAATCGTTTGTAATCATATCAGCAAGAACTATGGGAAAAAGGAGATTTTAAAAAATATAGATTTTACACTGGAAAAAGGAAAAATCTACGGTCTGATCGGGAGAAACGGTGCAGGAAAAACAACACTGTTATCGATCTTATCGGCGCAGAATCCGGCGACAGAGGGAAGTGTAACCTGGAATGGTGAGACCGTCTGGGAGAACAGAAAAGCGTTAGATCACATCTGCTTTTCCAGAGAATTATCGACCAACCTGTATGGAAGCGGTGTCAGTGCATTAAAAGTAAAAGAATACTTAAAAAATGCATCTTATTACTATCCAAACTGGGATCAGAAAATGGCGGATGAGCTGATCGAAAAATTTGAGCTGAATACCAAACAGCGCATCAACAAAATGTCAAAAGGTATGCTTTCTATGGTAACGATCATTGTGGCACTTGCGAGCAAAGCGGATTTTACCTTTTTGGATGAGCCGGTAGCAGGACTGGATGTTGTCATGCGCGAGTATTTTTATCACAAACTGATGGAAGAATACACGGAGACAGGACGTACTTTTGTGATCTCCACGCATATCATTGAGGAAGCGTCAGACCTGATGGAGGAGGTCATCATGATAAAAGATGGCAGACTTTTGCTGAAAGAAAATACACAGGATCTGTTAGAGAGAAGTTATCATGTGAGCGGACTTGCAGAGGTGGTAGATCAGGCAACGGAAGGTTATGAAAAACATCACGAGGAAAAGACGGGACGCAGCAAGAGCGTAACGATCCTTTTAAAAGAAGGTCAGACGCTGCCAGAGGGATATGATGTGACGATCCAGCCGGTCAGTCTGGAGAAGTTATTTGTATCACTGTGTGGATTAACGGATTAATAATCGTTTTATCCGGTGTAGTGATTTAGAAATCAATGTACCGGGAAATGGCGGGAGGAATGAAAAATGGAACAATCTAAAATCATAAAAAGGAATTTTCTTTTCTGGGGCAAATATGGTATTCAGATGACAGCAATCCTCATTGGTTTTGTCGTAGTGTATGGTATATTTTTTAGCTTTGGTGACAGTTCGGATGGGGGATTCTGGACGAGTGCAAATTATTTTGCCATTCTGATCGGTATTCTGTTTAACTATATCGGACCGATCAGTTATGGAGGAACATATATCCCGATGGTGCTTTCCTTTGGTTCCGGCAGAAAGGAAGCAGCGTGGGGAGCACAGCTTTTATATGGAGTCTACGCGGTTACTGCATATCTGTTTGTTCTTCTCACAGGGTATCTGTCAGCAGGAAGAGTGGATGGTTTTAAAAACATACTGATCGCGGAAGGATTTGTTCTCTGTGTGGCATTTGGTCAGATCTGTACCGTACTGCAGATGTGTTATGGAAAAAAAGGAATGGTATTTGGAATCTTAATAACAGTTGCAGTCATAGTTTCTATAGGTGCTGGTTTTGTTATGGGAAGCGGTTTGATCGATACGCTTACCGCATGGATCGGAAATCTGTCAGGCAGGGTTATTTCGGGAGCACTTTTTGCCGGTGCAGCAGTGGCAATTGTACTTTATGTAATCAGTCTTATCCTGCAGCTTCGTGTGGTATCGAAGTATGAAGTGCGTGTGTGACAGTGTCATACGGGAAATGGATAAATCAAGGTGTTTGTATAGAAAGCTACAACAATATGAAAGGGGTAGAGTGAGAAAATGATTGACAATTTTTTGATACAATGCAAGACAAGAAGGGCAGAAGTGCTGGAGTTTCTTGCTGTTGCGCTGGGCGGTTATGTGTTGGGGATCATTGTTATGATGGTCATCCGCGCAAATACCATGGAAGAGAATGAGTGTGTCACGCTTGGAGTGCTGATCGCTGCGATCATGCTGGGGTTTGTACATTTATTTGGTATCATATTTTCTTTTATCGGGGAATTTAACATGGCGTTGTCAATGGGTGCAACGAGAAAAGCCTATGTGGGAAGTTATGCGTTATTTAACATGGCAGAACTTGCAGGACTGGAACTGCTGTTATTTGTATTTGGAAAGATAGAATTTGCCATCATGGGAGTGATCTATCCGCAGTGTGATGTCATACTGGATCTCACACAGTACTTTCAGTGGAAATACCTTCTGGCGGTTATCATCGGAATGACGATCGTGGAATTGTTTGCAGGAGCTGTGATTCTGCGGTTTGGAATGAAAGCACTCTGGGGTATCTGGGCAGTCTGGATGTTTATCATGCTTGTACCGGTAAAACTGAGTGAAAATGAAATGATAGCAGCAAAAATGCATCAGATTGGTATGCAGATCGGATTCGGAAATATTGCGCAGTATCTGTTCCTTTTGGGTGTGGTCGTGGCAGCCATCATGGCAGTACTGGCATGGAAGCTTCTGAGAAAACAGAAGGTGACGGTGTAAAATAACAAGGCGAAACAAAGAAAGTATCACGACTTAAGAAAAGGTCGGAGAAAGACAGAATAGAATGTATAACAAAGGCAGAACCGGGGATGAAGCGGTTCTGCCTTTGTTTGGTGTAAAATGGATGTGCAGGTTATTTGTTGCTGCGTCTCCAGATGTGCATCTTTTCAGCCTCTTTGATCAGCTCGTCACGGAAATCCGGGTGAGCGATGGAGATTAATGCCTCTGCTTTCTGCCATGCGGAAAGTCCTTTGACATTGACTTTACCGTACTCAGTTACAACATAGTGTGTGTTGGCACGGGTATCGGTTACGATGGAACCGTTTGCCAATGTCGGGCGGATTCTTGACTGCACCTGTCCGTCTTTGGTCTTAAAGGTAGAGGACAGACAGATAAAGCTCTTGCCGCCTTTTGACAGGTAAGCACCTAAAACGAAGTCTAACTGTCCACCGGCACCACTGATCTGCTTGATACCTGCTGACTCTGCATTGACCTGACCATAGAGGTCGATATCAACGGCGTTGTTGATGGAAATAAAGTTATCGAGTGCAGAGATCGAACGGATATCGTTGGTGTAATCAACCGGAGCACTCATCAACTCTGGGTTGTCGTCTAAGTAATCGTACATTTTTTTGGTACCTGCACCGAAAGCGTAGGTCTGACGGTAACGGTCGATATTTTTCTTTGCACCGGTGATCTTTCCTGCTTTTGCGATGTCAACAAATGCATCTACATACATCTCTGTGTGGACACCGAGGTCTTTTAAGTCAGACTCTGCAATCAGGGAACCGACAGCGTTTGGCATACCGCCGATACCAAGCTGTAAGCATGCACCGTTCGCAAATTTTTTCATGACATACGCTCCTGTCGATGTCTGTTGCAGGACCGCCGGCACCGAGCTCACCGATCGGAGGATTCGAACCCTCTACGATATAGGTAACATCGGAAATGTGAACTCCACATTCTGTTCCGCCAAGGCAGCGCGGCATATTTTCATTTACCTCTACGATAATGTGTTTTGCAGTCTCACACATTGCGCCGAGATGGGAGGCACTTGGTCCGAAATTGAAATATCCGTGGGAATCCATCGGGGCTACCTGAAACATTGCTACATCATCCGGGCAGTCAAGCTCGCGGTAGTAACGTGGCAGTTCGGAGTAACGGATCGGTGAATAGAAAGCGCATCCGCGGCTGATCATTTTACGTTCGATACCGGACATATGCCATGAGTTCCATGTAAAGTGCTCACCGGCATCCTCACGTGCGAAAGTTGCTAACGGTTTTAAAAGGATACCACCGCGCAGGTTTACGTTTGTCAACTCATCGGTACGTTTTGCCAGCGCCTGATCAAGGGCATCTACGGTGTTTGTACACCAGCCGAAATCAACCCAGTCACCGGATTTGATCAATTTTACCGCCTCGTCGGCAGATACAAGTTTCTGTTTGTATTCCTGTGAATAATCCATCACAAATACCTCCTCATAATTGTTAAAAATCATGATATAAAAAGATTGTTAAAAAATTACCATAGTCTTATCCTAACACTTTATGGAGGGTTTGACAAGATATCTTATATTTATGAAAGAAATTCAATTATTGAATATTACCATTTTTGTCACAAGAAATAGTAATCGTTGAGGTATGTTTGACAGTAGATTTTTTTTTGTTTAGAGTAAAATTTCCGGTTGCTATATAATCCTTTTTACGAGCTGTAGCTGATGAAAAATACCAAGCATTATTTGATGTTGAGGTTGAATAATTAGTTTTTGTACAAGAAGAAGTACGTCCATTATAAGTAAATGTGGCGGATAATGTGTAAGATGCAAGTGTTTTTCCAGCTTTATTTTTTATTGTATTAGTACGTTGAACAGACTTATTCTTAGAAACAGATCGATCATTTGATAATGGAGAATTAAGAAAATAGATAGTTGTGGTGGATTCGATAAAAAAATTGTCATCTTCGTAAATGATATAATTTTGAGATATTTCTTTCGGTATAAGGGAAGCTTTTAAGTTGACAGGAAACATGATTGTAATCAAGACAATTAGAGTTGTAATAATGATTTTTTTTGGCATAAAGATATCCTTTCTATTAAATATACTAATTAAATTGTTCGGTATCTAAAATTTCTGTACTATAAGAAATTTCAGTATCATTATAAATATATGTAACTTGATCAATATAAATTGGAGTAGTAGCTGCAAGATAGTTAAAATAAGTAATTATAGTAGCAGTACATATAATAAGTAATATTATTGATATAAGAAATATTTTTTTCCTCTTTTTTAAAGATTCTGAAAATGTTTCTTCTGGCATTTCATTCATAAAAGAAATGGCGGTATCAAGAGGTGTACCAAATTCATTTGTAAGATTTGAATAATCCGAATAGGGATTTTCGTTTATATAATTAATCAGGTTTTGTTTTATTGAATGCAGAATTTTTTTTTGATTTGGATAATTGATAGGAAGAGCATGGCGAAGTTCCCGCATATATTTTCGAACGAAATCAGCCTGTCTTTTCTTCATAAGTTTCTCCTTCTTTTGAAGTTAATAAAAATTGAATTAAATTAACATATTGTTGAAAAGATGTTTGCAAGTTATCTAAGTACATAAGACCGTTGTCTTCCAGATGGTAATAAATGCGTGTTTGGCGTCTGCCGACTTTTTTTTCAAAGAATGAAATATAGCCACTATCATTTAAACGATAAAGAATCGGATACATAGAACCTTCTAAAATAGTATATAATCCAGAACTTCTTTTTTTTAATTCCTGTGAAAGTTGATAACCGTACATATCCTGTTCTTTTAATAAATTTAGGAGCAACATTTCAATTGTTGCCTTTTTAAGTGTGGTTTCAAGATTTAATTTCTTTTTTTCCATATATACCCTCTTTATTAAATATAATAAACAAGATGCATTTAAAAATCAATACATAGAATAACAATATAATGTTGACAAATGTATAATGTATTGTTACTATATGTATAAATTTTATTGCGCAAAAAATTTATTTGTTTTAAGTAAAAAACTTTAGGAGGATAAGTATAATGAAGGATAGTTATAAATGTTATGAAAAAGTATTGATTGTAATTGTAACTGCAATTGTTTTATGTTTCAGTGTGCATGTGAGAGCTTCTGGTGTAGGAAATAAAGAGAGTGCACAGGAAATAGTGAATGAGTATTTTTCTTTAATTGGAAATGATTGGGATAAATTTGCTGAATTATATACAAATGAACAAATCAATTCTTTTAAGAATTTTCTTGAAAATGAAAAAAATATTAGGGAATATGTTGGGGTACTTAATGTAAGAAAAGCAAAATTGATAGAAAGTATTGAAATAAAATATGATGATGTAAAGGATATGATTGATGAAGATTATACAGGAAAGAAAATTAAAATTTTTGCTGTAGGTGCAGATTATGATGTTTATGAAGATACAAAATATTTTTCAGAAGGAATTATTTATAATTTTTTGATATTAGAGGAACAAAACGGTCAATGGCGTGTTAATACTTTAATGCAAATTGCTGACCCAAGTTTATTAAAGATGAAGGGATACCACTTTCAGAGTGATTATAATATAACAGAGAATATTATGGAGGCAAGAGAAAATGGTTATTTGGTTAATGGAAAAGGAAAAGTTTTTTCAGATATAAATGAAAAGGAAATAGATGGAAGTTTAGTAGATGAATATGCTATTTTAAATAAAAGAACAGTTCCTACAGATGATACAACAATATCGTATGGTACCTATAAAAATGGTGTATATCAGAATCGAAAGTCTATAAAATTTCATGACTACTGTAAAGGTGTTTCTGCTGGAGAAGTACGAGGAAAGTCATTTGATGGTACAGCGAGAAAGGCAGTAGATATTGCTATAAAAACATATACATGGCATTACAAAATTGTCCCCATTGATCCTACCCATTCTGTGGATATAAAAAATACCATGCAGTCATATAAACCTGAAAAAATTAGCGAGAATAAAAAAGTAACTTCCGATTACAATGCAGTAAAAAATATTTGGATGGAAAGCTATAAAGGAAATATATTTGCGGCAGGATATGGAGCAGGGGATTATAATTCTAGTGGAAAAAATGGAGGAAGATTGATGCAAAATGGATGTAGATATCTTGTTGATAAAAAGAAATATAGTTTTTATCAATGCTTGCATTATTACTATGATTATAGTATAGATGGATCAACAGGCGGTCCGTTACGTTTTTTTGATAATAATAAGATTGATTTGGGGAAATAAAATATGAAAAGATACAATGTTGTTTTAATTTTATGTATATTATTATTTTTTTGTAGTTGTGGGGAAAAAAATGAGGATATACAAGGAAACAATGGTACATTATCTATTTTTATAGAAGATTATGAATTGCAGATACCGTGTGACTGGATGATCAAGAGTGTGTATTCTTATCAGAAAGCGGATCAGCCAGTATTACAGGTCGATGTACTGGATTTTGATGAAGAACAGCTCAAACAGGAATATGGATACCAGTCCAAAGAAGAATGTCTGGTGCATTTTATGCCAAACGGTGTATATGAGCAGGAGCGGAAAGAAGCAGAGGCAGCAGATCACTTAAAAGGATGGCAGTTAAAATGCACGGCAGACCGTTATTCCGAAGAAGAAGGTGCGTTCGTTGTTTCCGATGAACCGGTGTATCTGGACTTTTTGGTTGACGATGAAAAGGAGAAACTTTATCTTTTTTATTTTATGAACGATATGGCAGAAGAGAGCGAAATCACTTCCTTTTTACAGAATATGAAAGAAAATGGAGCACAGGAATCAGAGGATGGAATGTATCGCTGGATGATTGAAGATTAAGATATGGAAATAACCGAAAAACGCTGTGTCTGCGTCATTTATAAATGAAGGCAGATGCAGCGTTTTTCGTGTATGAAAATGGATGTATATTTTATCGTCCGGGATAAAAATCTAGTTCTCCACCGGCATCGTCCAACTCTGCGACTCACGGCGGTATTTTTCCAGCGCTTCCTCATAGCTTGAGACCAGCATGGTATCGGAAGGAATATTCGATTTGGCTTCGGCGAGGAGCAGTTCATAACATTCAACTAACCCGTACAGAGGGAGATCGCCGCTGGTGTGGACATCTAAGATGCTCTCCGTTTCATAGGCAGCATTGTAGAACCAGATGACTGCTTCATTTAAATCTTTCTGCGCGAGAAAATAGGTACCAAGCTCATAGCAGATCTCGGAACATGGAGTGGTCAGCATATCCTTCATCGTCAGCTTGAAAAATTCATTTTTGTTGTCCTCTAAGCGGTACACATGCGCGAGTACGCAGGAGGCTTCTTTCATGGCATCATCGGAGAGGTCATGTTCTAAAATATACTGGAAAATTGGTTTCGCATCCTGAAAGTCTTTTGTGTCACCAGTCTTTAACAGCTCTTTGGCATACATCGTGCGGATCTTCGGAGAGAGTTCGTGACCGCTCTGGAAGTTTTTGATAAATATGGAAAAATCACGTTTGCTGTGAAAATTCTGCGGTTTATGTAAAATCTCAACGTCGCTGTCGAAGATCACAGGAGTCAGGCGGACTGTCTCGTGCACCGGATCGACCCAGGTAAAGGTGCGCAGACGCTTGAACAGTTTCGGACGGTATTCTTTTTTTGCATTTAAAACGGTGTCGAAATCGGCATCCGTCACATATTTCATCTGAACGATCTCAATTTCCGACAGCAGTGCATTTTTGAGCCGCAGAAAACGCTCGTGGTTAAAATCGTCTAAAACCTCGTCTGCATCGGCAGCATAGATGTAATCCATGTTTGCTTTTGAAAAAGAAAAATTTCTCGCCGCAGAAAAATCGCTCGTCCATTTAAAATCATAGACCTGACTGGTATATTTTGCAGCGATCTCCTTTGTGTGGTCCGTGGAACCGGTATCCACGATGATGATCTCATCCATAAGATCTGCAATTGAATCGAGGCAGCGGGCAAGAACCGCTTCTTCATTTTTTACGATCATGCATAAACTTATCGTAGCCATGGAAAGTCCCCCTGTTTGTGTATGTTTTTTATAATGATTCACAACAGATATATGTAGTGCTGTATATGTCGTATGAAAAAATATAGTCTGCTTTTTTATAGTATTTATTATATCGGACATGGCAGGCAGTTACAAGAAACAGTTTTTGTTTAAAAAATATTTTATAGGCAGCATGGAATGTGTTACAATGGGTAAATGCAAAAATCAGGAAATGAGGAAAACAAATGAACAATGGATGCAGAAAACCATTGTGGTATGGATCGGTGCACTGCTTTGCTGTGCCTGGTGGCATTGGTGCTGGTCTGCGTGGGGATTTATATTGTAAATTATGGAAAAGAAGAAGCGTGAGAAAGGTGGATGGAAAATGAGTGCAGTTGTGACATTAAAAAAGGGTGAAGGAAGAACGATCAAAGCAGGCGGTGCCTGGATTTTTGATAATGAGATCGATACGGTCATGGGAAGTTTTGAAAACGGAGAGATCGTGGTCGTGCATGATTTTGACGGCTATCCGATGGGCAAAGGATTTATCAATACCAATTCAAAAATCCGCATCCGTATGCTGACAAGACATGTGGACCAGGAGATCGACCGCACATTTTTACAGATGCGCGTGAAAAATGCCTGGGAATACCGCAAAACGACGGTCGATACATCATCCTGCCGTGTGATCTTCGGGGAAGCAGACTTTTTGCCGGGACTTGTCGTTGACAAATATGAGGATGTGCTCGTGGTGGAATGTTTAGCACTTGGCATGGAGCAGTTTAAGGAGACGATCGTTTCTTTATTAAAGGAAGAACTTGTAAAAGACGGCATCAAAGTGCGCGGCGTCTACGAGAGAAGCGACGCTAGTGAGCGCACCAAAGAAGGACTTCCAAAGGTAAAAGGATTTATCGGGGAAGAATTTGACACCAATGTTGAGATCAAGGAAAACGGAGTCCGTTATCTTGTCGATGTCGTAAACGGACAGAAAACCGGATTTTTCTTAGACCAGAAGTATAATCGTCTTGCGATGCAGCGGATCTGTAAAGGAAAAAAGGTGTTAGACTGCTTTACCCATATGGGAACATTCGCCTTAAACGCCGGAATTGCAGGGGCAGCGGATGTCACAGGTCTTGACATTTCCGAGTATGCCGTGCAGCAGGCAAACGAAAATGCGCGCAGAAACGGACTGGAGGATACCGTTCATTTCCGCTGTGCAAACGTGCTCGATGAACTGCCGAAACTGGCGCAGAGCGGCGAACAATATGATGTTGTTATCTTAGATCCGCCGGCATTTACCAAGTCGCGCCAGGCAACGAAAAACGCGATCAAAGGTTACCGTGAGATCAACATGAAAGGCTTAAAACTGGTAAAAGACGGCGGCTATTTTGCAACCTGTTCCTGCTCCCATTTCATGACACAGGAACTTTTGGCAAAGACAGTCAAAGAGGCGTCAAAGGCAGCACACAAGAGACTCCGCCAGGTGGAATTCAGAACACAGGCGCCTGATCATCCGATTCTCTGGGCAAATTCTGCGAATGTGCCGGAGAGTTATTATTTGAAGTTCTATATCTTTCAGGTTGTAGACGAACGCTAGGCGTTCGTCATGAGAAGTAAGGACTGGGAAGTGGTGGAAATGCTTGATTGATAAGGGATGGAAGATATTTGACGTTTACAGAGAAAACCTCGTAAAGTATCGCAAAATATCACAAAACCATGATTCAAAGTGGTAAGAAAAGTGGTAAGTCTGAGTGGTAAGCACCTGAATAGAAAAGTGATAAAGAAATTGCCAGGGCAATGTACAACCCCGGAAGTCAGATTAAAATCTGACATTCGGATGCTGATGCATGATCCTGGCAATTTTGTGATTACTTAAAATCACAGGTTTGTTTGTGGTGCATGCTATTTGTTTTAAAGGTAGGAAACCAGCTCATCCATGCCAATGCGCATATCTTTATGACGCTCTGCGGATGCATCCGGTTCATCACTGTATCCAAGAGCTAAGATATTGACCGGTTCTAAGTTTTCCGGAAGGTTCAGTTCTTCTTTTAATATGTCCGGTTTAAAGTAGCAAATCCAGACACTGCCAAGACCAAGTTCGGTTGCCTCAAGCATCATATGGTCGGTCAGGATCGAGGCATCGATGTCGGTTGTGATCTTGCCGTCAAACGGACGCTTCCAGGCTTTTGTCTTATCGGCACAGACGACAATGGCAGCCGGTGCCTGATAAATATTTGCTGCCTTTCCGACTTTTTCCAGTCCTTCTTTGCTTTTTACGACTATAAGGCGTACCGGCTGCATGTTCGCGGCGGTCGGTGCTACGTGGGCAGCCTCTAAGATTTTATCCAGTTTTTCCTGTTCAATTTCTTTTCCTGTGTACTTTCGTACAGAATGTCTCTTTTTTGTAATCTCTAATAATTCCATGATAATCTCCATTCTTGAGCTGTTTTTTGCGCATCTTGAGTTTGTGTGTAAGCACGGATCTTGTGTGTGAAAAATCTTATTTTTCACGCTAATCCTCCATGCTTGAGCTGATTTTTGCACATAATTGAATTTCATGCGGTTTCGCTGGGATAATCCTGTTTATTTCGGATTCTATCTTGTGTTTCTGAACGTTCATGTCTATAATTATATGGAAATGCAGAATATAAGCAAGTATGCACTTTTTTGATATATACTTCCGAAAAAGTAAGTAAGGAGAAACAGATCTATGAACAAGGAATTTAACTGTCCGGTGGAGGCGACGATCTCCCTGATCGGCGGCAAATACAAGTCGGTCATATTGTTTCATCTGATGGGAAAAACGCTCCGCTACAGTGAACTTCATAAAAAGATACCGAAAGCCACCGATAAAATGCTCGCACAGCAACTTCGGGAACTGGAAAAAGACGGACTTATCAAAAGAACCGTCTATCCGGTTGTCCCGCCCAAAACAGAGTACAACCTGACGGAGTTTGGAGAGAGCCTGTCACCGATCCTAAATGCCATGTGTAACTGGGGAGAGTCCTATCTGAACATTCCGAGTCAGTGTGTGGAAGAGTTGTGAGGCGGAAAGGTTTGAGGGACAAGTGAAAAGCAGGAATACTGTGTCTTGGTGCAGAGCGGGGAACAGAGCACGATGAGAGATTGAGGATTGTGCGCAGGATTTGTGCTTGTGCGTAAACATGAGGTGTCAATGAAAGTGTTGTTTTTATTGAAAAGAATGGAGGATTGAAATGGCAGATAAAAATGCAATGAAAAATAAAAGTGCAATGAGGAACAAAAGTAAAGTTAAAAATAAAGACATAGCGAAAAATAAAGCTGCAGGCAAGAAAAAGTATGCAGTTGATAAAACAATGAAGCAGGAGGCAGAAAAACGAACCGCCGGAAAAATGGGAAAGAAAAAATATGCGGTTGATAAAACAGTGAAGCAGGAAGCAGAAAAGCGAACCATCGGAAAAATGGAAAAGAAGTATGCAGTGACTAAAGCATTTAAAGAAAAAACGGATCATGGAAAATCGGTAAAAGAGAAAAAAGTATCAGGAAAAAACACGTCGGAAAAAATGATCACGAAGAAGCAGAACGCAGACATGTGCCAGTATGCAAAAAAATGCGGTGGTTGCGATTATCAGGGACTTTCCTATGAAAAACAGCTCAAAGAAAAACAGGAATATGTCAGAAAAAATGTCGGTGGATTTTGCAGAGTACTGCCGATCATCGGAATGGAAAATCCGTATCATTACCGCAACAAAGTGCATGCGGTATTTGACATAGCAAAAGGTGGGACAGTTATCTCCGGTGTATACAAAGCAGGAACGCATGATGTGGTAAACATTGATTCCTGCCGCATTGAAGATGAAACAGCGGACGCGATCATCCGTGATATCAGAGGACTTTTACGTTCTTTTAAGATCAAAACATATGATGAGGATACCGGATATGGTCTGCTTCGTCATGTATTGGTTCGCCGTGGTTTTCATAGTGGGGAAGTCATGGTGGTATTAGTACTCGGTTCGCCAATCCTGCCGTCAAAAAATAATTTTGTCAAAGCATTGCGCAAGCTCCATCCGGAGATCACAACCGTTGTCCTTAATGTCAATGACAAAAAAACAAGCATGGTTTTAGGAGAAAAAGAGACGGTAATCTATGGTAAAGGCTACATTGAGGACACACTTTGTGGATGTACATTCCGTATTTCCCCGAAATCTTTTTATCAGGTCAATCCGGTGCAGACAGAGATACTTTATACCAAAGCAATCGAATATGCCGGACTGACAGGAAAAGAGCGGATCGTGGATGCTTACTGCGGTATTGGAACGATTGGTCTTATCGCAGCGTCAAAAGCCAAAGAAGTCATCAGTGTAGAATTAAACCGTGATGCAGTGAAAGATGCCGTGACCAATGCAAAACGCAATGATATCAAAAATGCCCAGTTCTACAATGCCGATGCAGGACAGTTTATGGTAGAAATGGCAGAATACCGTGACGATCAGAAAAAAAATCCGACACCGGCTTCTGGAAAATCAGGAAAAAGAGCAACGCCGGATGGCAATGTGGATGTCGTATTCATGGATCCGCCAAGAGCAGGCAGTGATGAGGCATTTTTATCTTCGGTTGTCCGTCTTGCACCGAAACGCGTGGTGTATATTTCCTGTAATCCGGAGACACTTGCAAGGGATTTAAAGTATCTGACAAAACATGGGTATCAGGCAAAGGAGTGTCAGCCGGTGGACCTTTTTCCTTGGACAAAACATGTGGAAACTGTAATTTTATTGTCCCGAAAAACTCCAGATGCCGAAATTAAGGTAAGATTGGATATGTCGGAATTAGACATAACAAGTGCAGAAAGCAAGGCAACATATAAAGAAATACAGGAATATGTGCAAAATAAATATGACCTGCATGTAACAAATTTATATATAGCACAAGTGAAACGTGAATTTGGAATTATAGAAAGAGAAAATTATAATACAGGTGAAGGAAAGGCAAGAGTGCCACAGGTAACACCTGAAAAACGTGAAGCAATTATAGAAGCTCTTAGATACTTCCAGATGATTGAATAAAAAAGGCTATACAGAAAAAAAGAACTCCTTCGGGGGTTCTTTTTAATTTTTGGAAGAAAGTTAGTGTATAAGCGAAAAATGAAATTTTCATTTTCGGTTTATACCCCTTTTCTTTTCGGTTTTCTATAAAAAATACTGATATTGTTATTATTTTTAAAGAAAAAAAGCTATACAGCAAAATATTTATGAATGTTACTTTGTAAAATCCCAACTTCTTTTCGCTTTAAAAATCAATTTTTGATGTTCCTGATGCTAAAGTGTAAGTTTTATAGTTATTGTGAAAGGTTATCGTGTATTCTGGATTTTTACACTTTATAGTAAAAGTGGAAGAAAAAGTGCTAATTTAGCAAATAAATATGGATATTATAAGGATTTTAAAGATTATAGGTGCAAGTTTTGTAGTTTCAGGTGAAAAAAGTTGCTAAATAATCAAAAAGTGTCACCTAAAAACAAGAAAAGTGGAAGGTAAAGGGGTCAAAAGTGGAAAATAAAAATATAAATTCCATTATAATAGCAACTTTTCTACACCTTAGTTATTTTTTGGAAGAAAGTTGGTGTTTTTTATAGAAAATGAAATATAAAATCCCACTTTTCTTTTCAGTTTTCTCAATAATGAAGAATATAAAACCCCGTTTGTTTCCACTTTTCTAAGCTGTAAAAATATAAATACGAGAGTATCCCAAAGTTTGTGTAAACCTCCAAACTGATGTAAGATAAAATTACTCAG
>OGWR01001978.1_pt1 | contig 15512 bp, 15 predicted proteins | sample 1576061 | NCBI WGS metagenome assembly OGWR01 (sample SAMEA3541511, study PRJEB24748) | human gut metagenome | biome: human gut; feature: human-associated habitat; material: faeces | place: China | collected 2012 | reverse complement strand
GCGCGTCCCGCGCTTGACAACAGAATCAGTAATGATTTGCTATTCGGGGTTTTGAGATATACAGATGGCGAACGGTCACAATTCTGACTGTCAAATACGTCCGCCAAAATGACAAAAAATTGTCAGGTACTGTAATTTTGCACACGTTGAATCGTATTTTTGCGCATCAATAATTCCATCATGACGAAACATCAGACCATATCTTTGCGAAACGACAACGGAACGGAAGTTTTTGGCGCAGACTCCTTTGATTGTATCGGCAAGCAGGGCTACCGACATTCCGGCATTTTATGCCGATTGGTTTTTCCGACGTCTCGAAAAAGGCTACGTCAGGTGGCGTAATCCTTTCTCGGGGCAGGATAGCTATGTGTCATTCGCTAATACACGCTTCATCGTTTTTTGGTCAAAGAATCCTGCGCCTCTGTTGTCTCATCTGCCCACGCTTAAAGAGCGGGAGATCGGGTGTTATATTCAATACACTCTTAATGATTACGAGGCCGAAGGGCTGGAACCAGATGTTCCCACTTTAACACAACAGATTAATACTTTCCGTCGGCTCGTTGATGTTCTCGGCATGGGAACAGTAGTATGGCGTTTTGATCCGCTTATTCTTACTGACAGAATAACCATAGATACTTTACTTGAAAAAATAGCAAGTATTGCCGACGCTCTGGCCGGTTATACCGAAAAACTCGTTTTCAGTTTCGCCGACATCGAGTCGTATAAAAAAGTGTCGCGCAATCTTAGGCAAAACGGCATCAATTACCGTGAATGGCATGAAGACTCGATGCGCGAATTTGCATCGCGCCTATCGACGTTGAACCGTGATAACTGGGATTTCAGGCTGGCGACGTGCGCCGAACGGATTGACCTTTCGGAATATGGCATCGAACATATCCGCTGCATCGACTCGGAACTGATAAGCCGTATTGCTCCCGATGATGCTGTTCTGCAAAATTTCCTTTATAACGCCGGGGCCGATAGCGGCCAGCGCAAAGCCTGCGGCTGCATTCTCTCAAAAGACATCGGCGCATACAACACGTGCCCGCACGGCTGCCTTTATTGCTATGCCAACACCTCTCCGGCCTCAGCATTTGCAAATTATAAGAGAGCACTCGCCAATCCACCTACTGACTCCATAATTTAACCTATGAGCTACATAATAGGCAACACGCGGTTGGAGAATGAAAGAATTCGGCAAAAAGTTCCGGACTATACGTTGGCTTACAAATTAGAGAAGCATACCGGTGATTGAGACAAACCATATAGTTGACCAATATACATCAGTTCATATTATTGACATTTCACGCTCGAATAGTTGCATTATTTTACTCTATTGTAATGGGCTCATGAAACTTCACCACAACAATAATCGTTAAAGCGTGTTATAACTATAGAATGAAGACTCTATGACACGAGCCATTGCGACAATTTCATGTTTAATAGCGACTCTGACTCTATTTCTTGTTCCTCTTCAGGGAGAGTGCTGCGAAACTCCTGAGGTTGAATTAGAGCCGGAGATTGAATATTGTGTTGTAGCCAGCAGTCTGCCTCAGCCGCAATTTACTGAGAAACTGCCGGAACTATCGTTGGCGTCAGATATAGCGAGGCCCCATGTTTGCGTATATGTAAAGATGCAGAAACTCATTTTTCATCTACCGGCAAGAATTCTTAACTGTGTGTTTCGTGAATAATCCGGTATAAGTTGAATCTCGCCCTATATCAACCGGAGGTATTTTCGTATGTCTCCGGCAGTATTAACTTATACATATATTCATGACACTCATATTATTATATCTTTTGGGAGCTCTTGGAGTATCCTTTCTTTGCTCCGTGCTTGAAGCCGTGCTGCTATCTACTCCCGTATCATTTATCTCGATGAAAGAAAGTCAAGGGGTTAAGGCCGCATCTCTTCTGATGAAGTACAAAACAAATATTGACCGTCCTGTAGCAGCAATCCTGACGCTCAACACTGTTGCGCATACCATAGGCGCGGCTGGCGTAGGATCAGAATCGGTAAAAGTGTTCGGGGAAGCCTATTTTGGCATTATCTCCGCCATTCTTACACTGCTTATTCTTGTGTTATCGGAAATCATCCCGAAGACAATAGGCGCATCATATTGGCGGACTCTTGCCATGTCATCTGCAAAGATTATCAAAGCCCTGATAGTCATAGCATATCCACTGGTGTGGCTTTCGGAATTGCTCACCCGTTGCGTTTCGCCTAAAATACAACCTTTGACTGTAAGTCGAGAGGAAGTTGCAGCAATGGTCAATGTCGGTACTGACGAAGGCGTTATCGAAGATGCAGAGAACAAAGTCATCCAGAATTTTCTAAAGCTCTCTAATGTGAAAGCCGAGGACATTATGACACCTTATGTAGTTGTTGCCTCTGTCTCGACCAACACTACCATGAAGGAGTTTTACGATAACAAGACCCTCGCCCCCTTCTCACGCATTCCCGTTTTTGAAACAAGCCGTGAATTCATCGTCGGTTACGTCCGCAGGGCGAATGTGCTTGAAATGCTTACACAGGATAAGTTTACCGTGCCGTTGCAGGATATTGTGCGTCCGATTCCATTCTTTATGGAGAATACCAAAGTCTCTGACATATGGCAAAGAATGCTTCAGGAGAAAGAACATATTTCGGTAATAACCGATGAATATGGCTGTATGCGCGGCATTGTGACTATGGAAGACGTAATTGAGACAATGCTCGGGGTTGAGATTGTGGATGAATGCGATACAACCGATAATCTTCAGGCTATGGCCCGTAAGAAATTTACTCCCGAAGCAGTGCGATATATCCTGTAGGAGATCATGCTTTGCAGATGATGTTTGTTGTCGGCCAAACCTTTTGATCAATCATGTCATGTCTTATATTCGTTCGCCCCACATTCTTTTTGATATAAAAATCGCCCGGCCACAAGACATAAACAATTAATATTAAAGCGATTGACAAGTAACGGAACAAACTTGTCAATCGCTTTTTATATCTTTTCGCTGTAAAATATAGCCATTGGCTATCAAGATCTTACGAGGTTTGAGTTGTTTGACTAAAATCTTTTCAGCATGCTGACGCTTGAGAATATCGAAGATGGTTATTTTAATCAAGTTCGTTTTGCCCGATAGCTATCGGAGCCTGCCATACGTTCCCTCTCTCCATAAAGAAATTCCTATGAATTTGGATATCGCAATTTATCGCAATATTTCGCAAAATTGCGATATTCCCCCATCCCATCTATACCTGTTCAATGTATCTGTGCCTCGGTTATCTCGATGGCGCAACCCAATTCGCCCAATCATGTGGAGGCGACGGCCGCGACCGCTCACTATCCTGGGATCGCAAAGAGGATGAAGATGACCGCCGCTTAGCCTACCGTTGCATGATGCAGACCCACAAAATGCTGAAACCGACACAGGTCATACGCGGTATGGGTGACAGACGTTAAAAATTTCTTTAAGTCTATAACTCCATATTCAAAATTTATTATTAACTTTGCAATCGGATGGACTTGCTCTGTCCGAGACATATTTAGAAATGAAGCGTTATGTCTTCATCTTGTAAGTGAAAAGCCTAGGAAACTTTAAATCACGAGAACAAGAGATGACTAATGGTTTCCACGCATATGCGTGGTGCTGTTTTTCACCACATCTGTTCTCAAGGTTTTCCTAGCACCTTCACTTAAAGACGTGGCATACAGTTCCACGCTTTTTCTTTGTTAAATTATTAACCCTCAAGGAGCTGTGAGGAAATATGACATTATGCGATTTACTCTAACAACTCTAGTGCTCCTGCTAGCAACATTTGCGTCATATAGTAAAGACGTAAAGATTGTCGTTTCTCCTTCGGAAGCTGTCATCAAGGTAAATGGTTCGTATTATGGCGAAGGATCGACCGTTGTGAAAATTAAAAAGAATGATTTCGTTATAGTAGAAGCTTCTGCCCCTGGCTATGAAACCATTAATACTCGTATTTACGGTAACGATGACCGCAAAACCGTAGAGCTCAAGCTTAAAGAGGATATGTTGTTGAAACAAACCGTAGAATCATCTCTAGCGAACAAGTTCTTCACAGTAAAGGTCTCCAAATCACTTTATACAGATGACGAAAACACCGGTGAACGTAATGCCGAACAGGCATGGAAACTGGCACATAACATCCTCTTGAACTATATTGATGAGATTCAAACCTCAGACATGGCATCCGGCTATATTCAGACCCCTTATTATATAAAAAACTATGTAGAGGCCGGTAAGACTCTGAGATCACGTGTGACGATAAAAGAGACCAATATAGGTGGAGACTTAACATTCCAAATCAAACTTTCATCTGAGATTGCACCCATTCAAGGGCGAAACAGAGAGGAATCATATCAAGAGACGAGTCGACTCATAAAGGAGTTTGAGCCTTTAATCAGTGAATTTCAGACAAGATTGGGAGAAAAATAATCTTAAAAAAACATTATATGAACAGGTCAATTCTATTTTTTCTTACCATGATGCTGATCGCTCTAAACGTTGATGCTCAAATGAAAGAAACATTCGACAGCAACTCATGGCAGTGGACTGAGCAATCCACAAATCTTGGAAAGGTATATATTGTAGACGGAGTTTTGCGTTTCGATACCAATACCTCTACAAACATTGATGTGCAGAAAGTTGCTGAAAATGTTTCTTCACATGCATATCTTCCTTTCGACCCGACAGCTGGTTTTACGATAACTTGTGAAGCTAAAGTCGATAAAGTGGGCGATGATAAATATTTTGGCATCATCATGGACTATATGGATGACATGAACTTCATGTGTTTCACCATGAGTCAGAATTGGGCATACCTCTATAAAATCTCAGAGGGCAGAATAACACGGAAATGGGCAGGACAGCTTCACTTGCCTAAGCAAAAGAAAGCAACTTTGGACATAAAAATCACATATAGTGGAGGTGATCTTGAAATTCGTGTAGATGACATTCAGGCTATCCATGCGAAATATGCACCTATCGAATCAAATGGTTTTGGCTTTTTCGCTTTTGGGAAGACTAAGGTCGATTTCGATAATGTCGAAATAACGTTCTAATAAGTCACAAAAACACATTCTCTTAACTTTGCTTTTATAAATATCTATCTTGCAATCATCTAAGTTCACATAGAAGGATTCTCGTATATAGATATTGAAAGCTGAAAACAGAAATGTATTTTAACACCTTTTTTAGCAAAGTTTGCTTGCCCTATTTCGATAAAATCAAGCTAACTATCCGATATACAATTTACTCGCGTTTCTTCAACGAAGAGGAGGATTAAGCAGATTATTTAACGTAAATACCCAATAATCAATGGTCAAACATATTGTTTGGCCATTGGTATTTTATATGTGCGCCACAGGCAATATGAAAGTTGTTGTCGGCGGGCTAACGGCCGTCGACGAGGGGGAAGTAGTCGCCATAGCCTTCGGTGGCCATCTCTGAGGCAGGGATGAAGCGGAGGGCCGCGCTGTTGATGCAGTATCTCAAGCCTCCGGTCGAGCGCGGGCCGTCGTTGAACACGTGGCCGAGATGAGCGTCGCCGACGGCGCTGCGCACTTCGACGCGCCGCATCCCGTGGGAATTGTCGGCGTGCTCAGTCAGCACGTCGGGCGATACAGGGCGGCTGAACGCGGGCCAGCCACACCCGGAGTCGAACTTGTCAGACGACACGAACAACGGTTGCCCGGTAGTGATGTCGACATATATCCCGGGACGGAATTCCCGGTCATATTCGTTAACGTAGGGCCGCTCGGTAGCGCTGAGCTGCGTAACGGCATACTGCTCGGGCGTCAGCCGACGCCGCAGTTCCTCGTCCGCCGGCTTGCGGTATCGGCCGGCAGTCTTACCGGGATGTTTCAGCGACGGGTCTTCGGCCTTCGCGGCCATCTTCATCAGGGCCGGATCGATATGGCAGTATCCCCGCGGATTCTTCACGAGATATTGCTGATGATAATCCTCAGCCGCATAGAAATTCTCCAGAGGCTTGACCTCCACTGCTATCGGGTCGTCATACCGCGATCTCTGCCGGTTGACGGCCTCGTCGATGACCGCCCGGTCGGCGCGATCGCTATAGTATATCCCCGTCCGATACTGTGTGCCGACGTCGTTGCCCTGACGATTCAGAGCAGTCGGATCGATCGTCTTGAAATACAGATCAATAAGGAATGGTAGTGAGACAACCTCGGGGTCATAGACTACCCTGACAGTTTCAGCAGCGCCGGTAGCTCCCGTACACACTTCGCGATAAGAAGGGGAGGCGGTAAGGCTGTTGGCATATCCGGCCTCGGTAGCTTTCACTCCGGGCACCAGTGAGAAGAAATGTTCCGTTCCCCAGAAACATCCTCCGGCAAAATATATCTCTTTCATGTCGTTATATGTTGTAGTTTGATGTCGGTCTGATCCTCGCTCTGCGACAGAACATCCGCAGAGCAGCATAAGCGTCGTTATCATGAACATTAAGCGCATCACAATCTCAACGCCTGACCACGCGCCGCGGTTCGCCGCACGCCGATATTCCGCGCGAATGAACTATCGGGCACTTGGGTTCGTTTTAGAGATGCTATGGAACACAAAATTGACATAAAACGCGCCTACGACGCCGCCTCTGCAGGCGACGGATTCAGAATATACATAGACCGCCTGTGGCCCAGGGGACTGTCACACGAGACCTTCCATTACGACCTGTGGGACAAAGAGATAGCGCCATCGACCGAACTCCGGGAATGGTTCCACACGTCGCCCGACAGCCTGTGGCCCGAATTCGTCAGTCGCTATAAGGCCGAGCTCAACGCCAACCCGGCGTTTCAGGCCATGCTCCGGACGATAGCCGACAAGCCGAAGGTGACACTGCTATATTCATCTCACGACCGCACGCATAACAATGCCGTAGTGGTTGAGAAACTTCTTGCCGGCGCCGGCTGGCAGCCGACAGAGCCAGAGTGATTTTCTCAGACAACTATAAATAACACACAACTATGTTAAAGACAAGTTACAAATTCGGAGAGGTGCACAACCTGTTGTCTCAGGTCTATGCGAGCCCGGAGAATGTAGAGTTCAGAAGTATTTTCGACAACACCAACGGCGGAGTGTCGCTGCTCGCCTTCCGCAAAGGGCAGATTCTCGCCCGTCATGTTGCCCCGGCCGAAGTCATGGTCTACGTTATCGAAGGACAGATTGAGTTCACCATGCTCGACACCCCCCACACCCTGCGTGTCGGCGAATTCATGCTCGTAGGTGAAGGCGTACCCCACAGCGTAGTGGCTGCCGAAGACTCGAAAGTCATGCTCGTGAAGGTAAAATCCGACAAATAAAAAACTTAAAGATAATGGAGACGGCCGGTTGGGCCGTCTCCTTCTTTATTGTCGCCTGTAGCTGACGCGAGCCTGATACATCTGCTCCTTTATGCCGCCCCGGCGCAGGAAATCCTCCTGAAGCCGGTCGAGAAGCTTGCGCAGAAAAACATCAGTCTGATGAATGAGCGTGATTGCGATGTTGGCTATCGTTTCATCGGAACGGTGTCGGATAGCTTCCGAATAGTAGGCCGAATCGTTATGGCTTGAACAGACCCGACGGGTAATGGCCGCCTTTTCTGAGTTAACGTCCCATTTGATCAGATTTCTGACCCTTAGATAGTCCTCATAGTCCAGCAGGAGCTCCTGAAGGCTTGCCCGTGCCACGTTAATCAGTTTTATCTCGGTTTCGGCCGAAGTCGCGCCGGCGGCTGAACCTTCGGCAATATTCTGCCTGCCGCTGCGGGCAGCCTGAATCATCTGATCGATGGTTCGGTCACTCTTTTCCAGATATTTGTGAGCGAAGTAATAAGTAATATCATAGATACACTCGGTTTTCTGAAAAACTATCAGGTTTAGGAAGTTACCCTTTTTCGGCAGAAAAGTGTCGGCCATTGCTTTTTAAGTTGATTGATTATTAGACCTATTAGGCCAATTAGACTAATTCCGGAGAGCCGGACGCCTATAAGCCCTATAGTTGGGTTATTTTTCGCAAAGATAGCAATCTTTGCGAAACAACGGCCCCCTCCGCGCCGGTCATTCGGCGCGGAGGTAATCGACGGGATTGCTCCGGGCTACACGCCTGGCATTCAGCGCTACTACAGCAACTATTAGGGCAAGCAATATCAGAAGGCAGCCGGCCATGGCCAGGGGCGACAGCGAAACCTGTTCGGTAAACTGCGAGAGCCAGTTGCGTCCGATTATCACCGCGGCAATTCCTCCGCAGAAGAGCGACGGCGCCGCTACACGCAGTATGTCGCGGCAGAACAGCCGCAGTATCTGCCCGACGGTCGTGCCGTTGACCTTGCGGATGGCTATCTCTTTGGCGCGCCGCTGCACCTCGTCGGCCGTATAGCCTATCAGGCCCACTATAGCTATGAGAAGTATAGCCACACCGGCGGCCATCACCGAGAATCCGAAACGCTTGACCGGGGCCGACAGCGCCTCGACGCGCGTTTTATAGGGAACAAGATATTTATTGTTTCCGAATTTGTCGACAACCTTCTGTGCCTCAGCGAGGGTTTCGGGCGTGAGCTCGCCGAACCTGACGTAGACGTTCTGGCGCACTGAGGTTGCCGGGAACAGCACTCCCGCGCGCGGATCGGCATAGTCGTTATTATATCCGCCGCGCCTTATGTCCTTTATGACACCGCAGATGGTGAATTCTATCGAACCGCCGTCGCCGCTGTGCTCCGTTATGCAGAACCGCTTGCCGACGATATTGTCGTCTTTGACACCGAAATGGGTCTTCATGACGTCGATAAACCGTTCTTCGACAATAACCTGATTCACGGTCGTATCGGCATTCTCCCTGAATGTGCCCCCCTGCACGAACTCCATCCCCATGACGTCGAAAAGATTGGCGTTGGCCCAGTACATGTCGGCGACATTGACCTGATTGTCCTTGCGCGGGTCGTCGTGAATCCAGACGTTATTGCCCGCAGCGCCATAGGTAAAGTCCTGATCGGCCGACGTCACAGCGTCGACGCAGCCGAGGCGCGAGAGCTCGGCAACCATAGCGCCGCGCTCATTATCGGGCATCGTTCCCAGATAGACCGAAGCGATATTCTCGCTGTCGTAGCCCATATCGCCGTGGCTCATCATGCGATACTGGCGGAACACGAGCACGAGCAGGCAGAACAGCAGACCGGCGGCGAAGAACTGAACCGAAAGCAGCGCAAGTTTCCAGACCCGGCGCCTGCGCGGATTATGCCTGAACACGTTCGAGACAGGGGTCTTGCAGTACATCCACGCCGGAACGACACCCGTTATCACAAGCAGACCCAGAATAACACATCCTTCGACGAGCCACACCCGTCCGCTCGAAAGCAAATCATAGACGCTGTAGCCGAGCAACATCTCACACTGGTCGGACAGGCAGAGCACTATCAGCACAGCGAGAACTATAGCCACAGCGAGAAAGAACAGGCTCTCGCCCATTATGCGGCCGAATATGGCGGCGTTACTCGTGCCGTAGCATTTGCGTACGGCCATCTCGCGGCTGCGCCGGCCGAACTGGCCGATCACGATAAGGAGATAGTTGAGCGACGCACTGACGAGGATTATGAATGCCAGAATGCTGAGCACCCATATCATTGTCCTGACACTTTCCTGCGCGGTATAGACGTCGGTCAGCGGCATCAGCCCGAAATTCATATGGAACACCTCTATGGCCTCGGGGGGAAGCTCTTTGCGGATCATACGGTCGATATAGGGGCGCACATCGTCGGCGGTAGCCCCGTCGACAAGGCGCACATAGCTCTTGTAACGGTCGTTGCCGACCCAGTTTTCCGTTCCGTCGTTCATGAAATTCCCGATCGAAGGCATCGAAAGATATATGGCGTTGGTGAATGTCGAGTTGACAGGAAAATCTTCATAAATGCCGTCGATCATCACGGAATAGCTGTCGTTCAGTTCGGGACTCGACAGTGTGGTTCCGATGACATCGCCGCCGATCTTCTCGGCCAGAGAGCGCGGAATCATGCAGTGGTTCTCGACAGCGAGCGCCTCCTTCGGATTGCCGCTTATGACGGGCTGACGGAGAACGTCGAACGCACAGGTGTCGGCCAGTATAAGGCCGTCGGCATCGAAAAGCTGTCCGTCGGGAGTCTTTACGGTCAGTTCGCCGGTTATCTGTGTAAAGCGGGTGGCGCTCTCGACCGGCGGCGCATAGCGCTTCAGCCCCGGCGCGATAGCCCCGGGCGTCTGGAGATATTCCATGAACTCGCCGTGAGTGATGATACTTTCCGTAATAACATATACATTCCCGTTTTCGGGTATAAAGCTGTCGTAAGACTGTTCGATATACGCTTTCGCCACGAGCAGAAGCCCGATAGCCAGTCCTATTGTCAGGCAGAACAGCTTTGTAAGGTTCCGCCTCAGGTCGTTGACAAAGAATTTCAGCATCGCAGTTACATTTTATTGTTCAGACTTTCAACTATCCGGCCGTCGAACAGATTGATGATATAATCGGCCTGCGAGGCATCGCGCTGCGAGTGGGTGACCATTATTATTGTCGCGCCGTCGCGATGCAGCTCATCGAGAATCTGAAGCACCTCGCCGCCATTTTTCGAATCGAGGTTTCCCGTTGGTTCGTCGGCGAGAATCAGCCCCGGACGCCCTACGATAGCGCGGGCAATCGCCACCCTCTGCTGCTGACCGCCCGAAAGCTGCGACGGATAGTGACGGCTGCGGTGGCTTATCCCCATGCGGCGCATGGCCTCGTCGACCCGGCGGTTCTTCTCGTCGCGGCCGAGATTGAGATTGTTGAGCGGCAACATTATATTGTCGCGCACGCTCATGTCTTCTATCAGATTGAACGACTGGAAGATGAAGCCGATACGTCCTTTTCGCCAGGCCGTGCGCTCGGCCTCTCTGAGATTGGCGACTTCCTCGCCGTCGAGACGGTAGCTCCCCGAAGTCGGGTTGTCGAGCAGACCGAGAATATTGAGCAGGGTCGACTTTCCGCAGCCCGAAGGGCCCATTATCGCGACATAGTCGCCGTCGGCGATTGTGAACGACACCTTGTCGAGAGCCACTGTCTCGACCGAATCGGTGCGGAATATCTTCTCGAGATTGCTGATATCAAGTTTCATTGTCTATCGGTTGTTAATTGGTTTATTTCAGTACTATTCTGTTGGCGTTGCCGAAATTCTTGTAGGAGCTCGTGATGATGCGCTCTCCGGCCGTCAATCCTTCGAGAATCTCGTAGTACTGTGGATTCTGGCGCCCGATCTTTATGTCGCGCAGGGTGGCTGTCGAGCCGTCTTTGCTGACCACGAACACCTTGTTTCCCCCGGTGCTCTGAAAGAAGGCGCCGCGCGGAACCAGAAGCGCCCGGGCCGGCTCGCCGAGCTGGAGGTCGATATAGAAAGTCTGCCCGACCTTGATGTTTTCCGGGCGCGCTCCCTCGATTCTGAGGTCGGCCCGGAATGTGCCGTCGGTAACCTCGGGATAGAGCTTGCTGACGACAACGTCGTATTTCGCGCCGTTGCGCTCGATTCGCCCTCTCAGTCCGGGCTCTACGCGGTCGATGTAATGCTCGTCGATTTTCACTGCTATCTTATAGTCGTCGAGAATGTTTATCTGCCCTATCTGCTGGCCTGCGGCAATGTTCTGGCCGAGTTCGGCGGTCAGGTTGCCGAGCTGGCCGGAGTGCGACGCCCTGACGTTGAGATTGTCGGCCCGCTGCCTGACGAGGCTGAAATTTTCCTGCATATTGCGCAGGCTCTCGCGCATCATCCTTATCTGCTCGCGCCGGTATAGCGAATCCTGACTGAGGCGCTCCTGAAGCAGCGCGAGACTGCGACGCGCCAGCTCGCAGTCTTCGCGGGCCTGAAGATATTCCTCGCGCGAGCAGAGGTTCTCCTTGTAGAGCTGTTCGTGCTGTTTCATTATGCGCTGCTTGCGGCTGTAGTCGGTTCGCGTCGACAGAATGTCCTGCCTCACCTGAAGCCGCTCTTTCTCCATGGCCAGCTCGGTGTCGCGGAGCATGTTCTGCTTTTCGGCGAGCTGCGACTCCGAATCGAGAATCTGCTGGCGGAGGTTAGGATTGTGAAGCGTCAGGATTATATCCCCCTCCTTCACCATCGCGCCCTCTTCGACCCATCTGCGGTCGACAATGCCCGTCTCGAGAGCCGACACCTGGACAGTGACGCCCGTCTCGACGCGTCCGTTAAGGCGGATGCAGTCGTTGAAGATTCCGCTCGTAACCTCGGCGATGGCAACACTGTCGGCATCGGCCTTATAGGTGTTGTCGCCCATTCGGGTTATCGCGTATATCGCCGCCGCTATGATCGCGGCGCCGGCTATCGCCACCGCGACTTTCTTCAGAAACCTGTTTTTCGGTTTTATCTCCTTATCCATTACTTTATAAGTTTCTCTCCGTTATAATATCCTAACAGAATCCGGCTTATTATCCGGCGTATACGCTTCCCCTCGAAGTTGGCCCGCGCCGTGGCGAGTTTCGCCCCCGAGGTGTAGAGGTCGATTGCCGACGCTCCGCCAAGCTCAAACTTGCGCTGCGCGGCACTGTAGGCAGCCTCTTCAGCCCTGACGCGCGCCTCGGCGGCGCAGAGCTCTTCGACGGCGCTTTCGAGGTCGAGCCGGGCCTCGGCTTTCTGACGGTCGGCCTCATAGCGGGCCTCGTCGAGCAGAACCTGCCGGCGGCTCACTTCGAGCGAGGCTTTCCTGACGCCGTTTATCCTCGACAGGCCTGTAAAGAGCGGCACCCCTATGGTGAATCCTACGTAGCGTCCCATATTGTCGCGCCACTGCTGCGAGAACCGCGGGGTCTGATATCCGTCGCCGTAGATTCTGTAATACGATGTCGACACCCCCATATTCAGCGATATTACGGGCGAGAACCGTCCTTTGGCCGCTTTCAGATAATAGCGGCTCTCTTTAAGTGCGAGCCGGGCCTCGGCAATGCGCGGATTCTCGAAACCGGCGTCGGCCTCACCTTCGTATTCCTCTTCGGTCAGTTCCGGCACGACGCCGTCGAAAGGCATCCCCATGCTGCTCTTCAGCCTGAGATACGCCTTTTCGAGCAGGCTGTTCTGATTGGTCAGCTCATAGCGGTCGGCAGCCACGATAGCTTCGACCTCGGCCAGGTCGGCGCCGCTCTTGGTGCCGAGTTCCACACCTTTTTCCACAGCCCGGAGATTGCTGAGATCGCGCTCGAGCTGCTGCTCCATCTGCCCCACCATCGCCTTGCAGTACGACACATTATAGAACGCCTTTATCACCTCGATCGAAATTTCGTCGGCCTCGGCCCGGGCCCCCTCTTCGCGACGCAGCCTGCCGATCCTGGCCGCCCTGAGGTTGTTGACGCCGACAAGGCCGTCGAACAGCGGAATTGTCATCTGGAGGCCGAAGCCCGAATAAAGCGTCTTGCGGTTGTCGTAGGTGTTGGTCTCGGGGTCGATATTTCGGCCGAAGCTCATATTGCCGCTCGCCGAGAGGTCGACCTCGGGCATCAGTGCCGAAGCGGCCAGACGGCTGTCGGCAGCCGCCTGCCTCACCTCGATAGAGTTGACGATATTGCGGTAGGCATGGTCGCGGGCATAGACAAGGCAGTCGTTAAGGGTCATCCCTGCCTGCGCCAGCCGCGCGACGATAAAAAATGCGATCAGAGCTATAAGTCTCATTGTGTCGGATTGGTTTTGACACTGCGAAGATAGGGGCGCCCCGAGCCCTTCACCGCCCGTTTTCCCGAAAAACAGACGTCAGGGCTCCGAAATCGTATGATTTTTAGACACTCCCCCTCATTTCCCGCCGATTCCGCGGCGATTTACTTCCCTGAACGCGCGCTAAGCAGTAACTTTGCGTCATGAAGATACTTATTATCGACGACAACAGGGCAGTGCGCGTTTCGCTGAAGCTTGTTCTCGACAGCGAATTCGATTCTATAACGGCCATCGGCGACCCGCGGCTGCTGCCGGCACTGCTGGCCAACGGCGATTTCGACGCAGTTCTGCTCGACATGAACTTCGACAACAGCCGCCTCGACGGCAGCGACGGACTCTTCTGGCTCGCGCGCATAAAGGAAATGACCCGACCTCCCGCCGTCATCCTCATAACGGCTTTCGGCGACATCTCGCTCGCCGTTGAGGCCATGAAGAGCGGCGCCGACGATTTCATAACCAAGCCCTGGAACAACGACGGACTCATAGCCAAGATCAGGTCGGCCATAGCGAAAAACCGTGCGGAGCGGACCGACCGCGCCATCCTCTCCGACGCCCGCGATGCCCGCGAGCGCGAGGAAAAGCAGCAGGCCATGACACTCGACGAACTCAAAGCGGCCCATATCGACGCTGTCGTAGCCCGATGCAACGGCAATCTCTCGCGCGCCGCCGAACTGCTCGGCATAAACCGCCAGACACTATATAACCAGCTGAAAAAGAAATGAGACACTTCCGACTGAATTTCTTCGGATGCATTGCCGGCAGTATTGTCTTCGCGGTTCTGTCGGCGCTCTGCTTCCGCGCGGGCTCGTGGGCCGCCGGAGTGCTTCTGCTCATTCCGTCGGCAGTGGCGGTCGCGGCTCTGTGGCGGCTCGTCAGACGGCTTATTTTCTCAATGTCGGAATTCGTCGAAGCGCTTGAGATGAACGACCCGACAATACGCTTCCCCGAGAGCGGCGACCCATGCATAAACCGCATGTCACAGGCTATGCGGCGTATAACCGGGCTTTACAATTCAGCGCGCCTCGAACTGGAGACGCGCAAGCTCTATTACGACCGCATACTGCGCATAATGACCCACGAAATGCGCAACGCCATAGCTCCCGTCGTGTCGCTCAGCGCCGACATGAAAAAGAATCCGGCCCGTTATCAGGGCGAGAACTTCGGCGAGGCCGTCGGACTTATCAGCGACGAGAGCGAGGGCATCAGCCACTTCCTCGAATCATACTACGAACTGACTCACCTGCCTGCTCCGCAGACAGCGGAAATCGACGTCAAGGACTTCTTCTCGGGGCTGCGCCGATCGTTCATGATCATTCTGAGAGAGTCGGGACTGCCCGACGACACGATAAGCTACACACTCCCCGTCGGCATGACGCTCAGGGCCGATCGCGGGCTGCTCAACCGGCTGGTGACAAACGTTCTCCGCAACGCCGTCGAAGCTGTCGCCTCGGCGCCTGAGCCGCGAATAGAGGTCAGCGTGTCGTCAAGCGGCGGACATCCCTTCATCAGCATCGACGACAACGGGCGCGGGATTCCGCCCGAAGTCATGCAGAACCTCTTCCAGCCGTTCTTCACAACCAAGCCGGGCGGCAGCGGAATAGGCCTCTGCCTCAGCCGCCAGATCGCGCGCCTCCACGGCGGAGACTTCACACTGACATCCTCCGCGCGCGGCACAAAAGCCCTGATAACACTCCCCTGACAGCCGAAAACAGCTGTGATTTTCCGTCCCAGAATGTGGCCGCTTGCCTTTGGCTTTTTCCGAGTAAATTATCCTGTCCGGGCGTAGGGACGT
>OGWR01001973.1_pt1 | contig 15533 bp, 14 predicted proteins | sample 1576061 | NCBI WGS metagenome assembly OGWR01 (sample SAMEA3541511, study PRJEB24748) | human gut metagenome | biome: human gut; feature: human-associated habitat; material: faeces | place: China | collected 2012 | reverse complement strand
AATAAAGGTGGGAGATACCGTCACAGTTTCCGGAGAGACTTATAAGGTTGTGGGAATCCAGAATCAGCGAAGCCAGCAGCGCGATCCGCGGAATATACTGGCTGATCCGCAGGTATTCGCTTTCGGAATGAGCCCCGTCCCCCCAGCCTCCCAGGCCGTCCAGGGTGGGGATTCCCATGGCTGACACAGCGTTTCCGTCGCTGCCTCCGCCTACGAACTGGTGGGAAAACGAAAGTCCCAGCTTCCTGCCGCATTCCTTCGCAGCCACAAACAGCTCCATGTTCCCCTGGGTCTCCTCCATGGGAAGCTTCCCTTCCACGATCTCCACCTCCCTGGACGCACCAGGAACAGATATCGGCAATTCCAGGATCTCCCGTCGGATCCTCTGGCCCTCCTCCATAGATTTATAGCGGCAGTCCACGGAAAAGCTGGCCGCAGCCGGTACCACATTGACCTTCGTTCCTCCCTGGCATATGCCCACATTGACCGTAGTGCCGGCCTCATAATCCGTCAGTGCCTGGATCTTCAGGATCTCCGCAGCCATCTCCTGGATGGCGTTGATTCCTTCCTTATGGGCATTTCCCGCATGGGAGGCCTTCCCATGGATCGTCACATTGAATTTTATATTTCCCTTTCTTCCTGTCTTAAGATCCCCGTTTCCCACACAGGGCTCGCAGACCAGGGCCGCCCGGGCGTTTTCTGCCAGTCCGCAGATAATGTCCGAGGATTCATGGCTTCCCGTCTCCTCGTCTCCATTGAAAATAAAGACCAGCTTTCTCCCCGGATCGATCCCCAGCTCCTTATAGGCTCTGGCCGTCCATATGGCCGAGATAAGACCACTTTTCATATCCGAAACACCAGGGCCATACAGCCGGTCTCCCTCTGTGCGGTACTGAATGGCGCCGATCAGATGTACGGTATCATAATGGCCAATGATCAGGAGTTTTTCCTCTCCCTGTCCGAGCTCAAACCGCACCAGATCATGTCCTCCCTCCCGCTCATAGACCAGCGGCTCCTCTCCCGTCCGCTCCCGGATCAAAGCCTCCAGGACCTTCCTGGTTTCGGCCAGAGCCTCCAGATCCGATGTGCTGGCCTCTGCCTTCACCAGCCGCTCCAGATCCCCAAAGATCTCCGCCTCGTGATCCCTGAAATACTTTAAAAGTCTCTCCTCCATATGGATCCCTCCCTATATATTTAATTTTTACGCTTTTCTCCCTGGTCTGCAGATATTACCTTCACCCGCTTCCATTTTCCCGTCAGATACCAGCCAAAGGAAATGATATAGTTGGCCGCCCAGCCCATGGGAACGGCCATCCATGCCACCTGGATCCCGTAAACAGGGGCAAACACGTTGGTGACGATGACCCGGATGGACAAATTCACCAGATTGGCCGCCGTAAATGCCGCCACATCCCCAGCTCCCCGGAGAAGACCATCGGTAGTGGCCTTAAGGCCGATGAAGGCATAGAAAAAGGAAAGAAATTTCACGTAAGAAACGCCCACAGAATAGGCAGTGCTGCCGCCGCTCTCCAAAAACATGGACACAAACGCGCCGCCGAACAGCTGGTACATGATGCACAGGCCCGCGCCCACAGTGAGCACGGTCACATAGCACATCTTATAGCCCTCCTTCACCCGGTCCAGCTTTCCAGCGCCAATATTCTGGGCCGTAAAGGTGGACATGGCATTTCCCATGGCCAGCATGGGAACGATGCTTAAGGACTCGATCCGGCTTCCTGCCGAATAGCCTGCCAGGGCCGCGGAGCCGAAGCTGTTGACCACGGACTGGACCAGAAGGATGCCCATGTGGACGATGGACTGCTGGAGCGTGGAGGGAACGGCGATCTTCACCATGGACCGCATCATCCCGAAATCATAACAGCCATATTTTTCCTCTTCCTCATACCCCTTCAGCTTCCGCATCAGAAGGAAAAAGGAGAGTACCGCCGAGACGCCCTGGGCGATCAGCGTTGCCACCGCCACTCCACGGACTCCCTGATGGAAGCAGATCACGAACACCATATCCAGCGCAATGTTTAACAGGGAGGAGAAGATCAGAAGATACAGCGGTCTTTTGGAATCTCCCAGGGAATTAAAAATGGATGCCTGGACATTGTACATGAACAAAAACGGAAGACCCAGAAAATAAATGGCCAGATACAGGGCTGCATCGGAAAAAATGTCCTCCGGCGTATTGACCCACGAAAGGATCTGATGGTTAAAAACAGCACCAACGGTCCCCAGGATCACAGAGATCACCAGGAAATTGATCATGGTCGTAAATACGGCTGTCTTCATTTTCCCTATCTTTCCCGCTCCCAGAAACTGGGAGATGATCACCGAGCTCCCGATTCCGCCGCCGATGGCAATGGCGATGAACACGTTGGTGATGGCGTAGGACGCGCCCACGGCCGCCAGGGCATTTTCCCCGACGAAGCGGCCCACGATCACCGAGTCTGTGATATTGTAAAGCTGTTGGAACAGGTTGCCGAAGATCATGGGGAGGGCAAAAAATAAAAGCGCCTTCCCTGGATGATCTGTCAGCATGTCGTATCTCTTCTTTTTTGCTGTCTGATTTGCCGGCATGGTTTTCCACTCTTTCTATCTGTTTTTTCTGGCTGATGCCAGAGCCTGGCCAGGAGCCTGACAGTTTCATTATAGCACTCTGAGCCGGATTCTTCCAAGGGTTTCCTCTCAGAAAATCCAAATGTGAAAATCCCCAGGAAGTCCGCCAGCCCCCATATTGTGAAACCAGACCGGTCATGATATAATGCGTTACAAACAGATCCGATCGCCGCCAAAATCCGGCGCTTCATTCTCCCGGAGGGATACGGATCCCCCAAGAAAGGAATTTCCTGCCAATGATCGATTTCAATGAATATAAAAAATACTTTGACGATTATGCAGCCCGCTATGATCACACAGACGGCCGTGTTGCCCTTAAGATCGTCCATACCTATGCCGTTGTCTCTGTCATGGAAAATCTGTGCCAGAAGCGCCTTCTGCCGCCCCACACCGCCGGACTGGCCCTTTTATGCGCCCTTTTTCATGATATCGGCCGGTTTGAGCAGTTAAAACAGTACGACACCTTCCTGGACCATAAAAGCGTGGACCACGCATCCTTAAGCTGCCGGGTCCTGCGGGAAAACCATGTGCTGGACCGGCTGCCTGAGACAGACAGGGAAGCCGTTCTCACTGCCATCGAAAACCATAACAAGCTGAGGATCGATCCCACCGTGACGGCCGCAGCCTCTTCCTGTCCCGATGACGCCCAGAGTTTAAGAGCGCCGGGGCCCTGCTGCTCCGCCGGAGAGGTCCTGGAGCTGTGCCGCCTCATCCGGGACGCCGATAAATGCGACATTTTCCGTGTCTTTGCCACCGACGACATGACCGATGTGGTGGGGGCCTCCGAGGAAGAGATCTCCCGGGAAACCATAACCCCAGAGGTCATGGAAGCTCTCCGGGACCATGTTTCCGTGGACCGGCGTGCCAGGAAGACCCACCTGGACCAGTGGATCGGCTTTTTATGCTTTGTATTCGACTTAAACTACCGGGAAAGCATCCAGATCGTAAAGGAGCAGGGGTATTATAGAAAGCCCTTTGAGCGGACGGATTTTAAGAACCCTGCTGCCAGAGCCCTGGTCCACGAAGCTCTGGGAACGGTGGACCTGTACATGGAGACCTTCGGACAGACCATTCCCGACGCTCTCCGGGAATTTTTCCAGGACCACCCGAAGATGGCTCTGGCGTTTTCCGGTGGGACTGACTCCGCCTATCTCCTATACGCGGCCAGGGCCTGCGACTGCCATGTCCGGGCTTATTATGCAGCTTCCCCCTTCCAGCCGGCCTTTGAACTGGAGGACGCAAAAAAACTGGCCGTTTCCCTGAAAGCCGAGATGACCATACTCCCCTTAAACGTCCTGGAGCTGTCCGCAGTCCGGGAAAACCCCTCCGACCGCTGCTATCACTGTAAAAACGCCATCTTTTCAAGGATCCTGGAGGCGGCAGAAAAAGACGGCTTCCTGGAGGTCATGGACGGTACCAACGCCTCCGACGACGCCGGAGACCGGCCCGGGATGCGGGCCCTTCGGGAGCTCCGGGTCCTTTCCCCCCTGCGGGTCTGCGGCGTCACCAAAAAGGCCCTTCGGGAATATTCCCGGAACGCGGGACTCTTTACCTGGAACAAGCCGGCCTATGCCTGCCTTGCCACCAGAGTCCCCACTGGCTGCTCCATCGACCCGGAGATCCTAAAAAAGATCGAGCGGGCAGAGACCGGCCTCACCAGGCTTGGCTTTTCTGATTTCCGCGTCCGCGTCTGGAAGGATCCCGCAGGCCAGGATTCCTGGAATGCCAGGCTCCAGCTTACGGAATCCCAGTTTTACCTTCTGGCCGGAAAACGGCTGGAGGTCCTGGAGCTTTTAAAACCAGATTTCTCCCAGGTACTCCTGGATCTTTCCGCCCGGTCTGTGACCATATAAAAAACAGATACAGCAAAGGCAGTCTGAAATCCATCAGAGCTGCCTTTTTTCTGTATCCGCCTTTTCCTCATCCGTTCCGTAGTTCTCTCCATAAAATCGGTTCAGCCAGTCCACTGCATTCCGGATCCCCTCGTTATCGAAGGAAAATTCCTGAAACGTCTTTTTTTCATCCTCTGTCACAGAAAAAATATAGGGTCCTGGCCAGGCAGCGGCCTGAAGAACGTCGCCATTCTCTCCCGCTTCCTTCCGTATCATGAAATTCATTTCTTTCTCACTTCCCGTAAACGTGGTTTTTTTCAAATATGGGATGGAGATCATCCCATCCAGATCGATCATATTCCCCGCCTCCTGTCTAAATTCATTATATCATCCTTTTTCCTTCTCCGCTATTGTAAAATCTGTGAATTCTTTATATACTTTATTTTATCAGAAAACATAAAATATAAGAAAGGAACACACAAATGAAACAATTTGTCAAAGACCTGGTCCACTCCTATGAAGAACCGTTAAAAGAGATCCGCCACCATCTCCATGAAAACCCGGAGCTTTCCTTTGAGGAATACAGGACCGCAGAATACATCCGCAAGGCCCTTGGCTCCATGGGGATTGCCCTCCAGGACGGGATCACCGGCACCAGCACGGTGGGAATCCTGAAGGGCCGGGAGGCTGGTCCCTGCATCGCCTTCCGGGCAGATATCGACGCTCTTCCTGTGGAAGAAAATAACGATCTCCCCTATAAATCCAAAACGCCCGGCATCATGCACGCCTGCGGCCATGACACCCATGCCGCCTGTCTCTTAGTATTGGCCCGGATCTTATCTGAGCATCCGGAGCTGGTAAAAGGAACTGTAAAATTCATCTTCCAGGCAGCGGAGGAAAAGCTTCCCGGCGGAGCAAAGGCCCTCTGCGCAGATCATGCCTTAGACGGCGTGGACATGGTATTCGGAATGCACAGCTCCTCCAACCATCCCCTGGGGACCATCACCTTAAGCCACAGCTCCAGCTCCGCGGCCATCGGTATTTATGAAGTGGCTATCCACGGCAAGGGAGGACACGGAAGCGCTCCCCACAACGCGAAAAACCCGGTTCCTGTGGCCTGTCTCCTGGCCTCTGCCTTAAACCAGATCCTGGCAGAAAAGAAGGCCCCCGCAGATACCGGAGTATTCACCGTCTCCTACATAAACGGCGGCCAGTACCCCAATATCATCACAGATACCGTTACCCTGGGCGGCAACATCCGTACCCAGGACAATGACCTGATCCAGCAGATCTTCGGCCACATTGATTCCATCAGCCACGGCATCTGCGAGGCCCACGGAATGACCTGCGACGTGACCACCACCCTGGGATACCCGGCCACCATCAATACGCCGGAATACGCAGATGTGATCGCAGATGCGGCAGATACCATGGGGTACACACCGGTGGAGGAATCCGGTTCCCTGGGCGGGGAGGACTTCGCCTACTTCCTGATGGAAAAGCCCGGCGCATATTTCCATGTGGGTATGGCCGATCCGGACCGTCCCATCACCTCCAGCCCCCATCACAACTGCAGCTTCCAGCTGGATGAACGCGGACTGGCCATTGCCCTGGAAATGGAGCTGGCTCTGTACTTAAAGCTCACAAAACAGGATGGGGAATAAAACGGAAGTCTGATACTTGTAATTTCTTTCAGATATGATATACTAAATATAGAAAAAGGGAAAGCCACAGAAGCGGCTTACCCTCAGACAGTTAGCAGCTGTATCTTTCAGCCGTCAACTATTTGCGGTAGTTGGCGGCTACTTTTTTCCCTTAAAGACTGTATAGCACAGTCCCACAAGGGCGCATATGAATATTCCCGTCTGAACCATATCAGAATATGTAATATACATAAGCAACGCCCTCCTTTCCTCTTTGGTCTGGAGGGGTTATAGGCCCTCCGAATCATCAGAGGGTAAGCCGCCCTGGCTCTGTGGTTTCCCATATTGGTATTATATAATAGCGATATCTGGATGACAATCTTTATTTTTGTTTTATAATTCCCTTTCACCGCATGGCGATCCCCGCGGAGCGTTTTTTATGTCGTAGGACGGCACTTTCCTATGGCATAAAAGATGCTGCAAAGGGAATATAAAGCCTGCCCTTTGCAGCATCTTCCATTTCTTACTTCTATTTTCTTACGCCTTCCACTGCTTCTTTATCTCTTCAAATTCACCGTCCGAACAGTAAATGGTATGCCCGGGAGCGATCTCATGGTAAGAAGGCTGGTTCCCATCCCCATACCGGTGCATTTCCGGATCATAATGGATCTTCTTCCGCTTCTTTTCATTGATGGGATCCGGCTCTGGGATAGCAGAAAGCAAAGCCCGGGTGTACGGATGCATGGGATTCTTAAATAATTCGTCGGAATCCGCCATCTCCACCAGCTTTCCATAATACATCACGCCGATCCGGTCAGAAAAGTACTTGACCACCGACAGGTTATGGGCAATGAAGAGAATGGTCAGCCCCATCTCCTCCTTCAGCTTGTTTAACAGATTGATGACCTGGGCCTGGACCGAAACGTCCAGGGCCGACACAGGCTCATCGGCGATCACCATCTGGGGCTTCACGATCAGCGCCCTGGCAATGCCGATCCTCTGCCTCTGGCCGCCGGAGAATTCGTGGGGGTACCGGGAGGCATGCTCCGCCTGAAGCCCCACGTGCTCCAGCATGGCCACCACCTGCCGATGCAGCTCCTCCGGATCCTTTACCCCGCGGATCTTTAAGCCCTCGGCAATGATCTCCTGGACTGTCATTCTGGGGTTTAAAGAGGCAATGGGATCCTGGAAGATCATGGCGATGTTGTCGGTGATATACTTTCTCAGGCTCTTATCCATCTTCCCGCTGATCTCTTTTCCGTCAAAGGACACGGTCCCGCTGGTGGGATCGTACAGACGGATGATGGTGCGGCCTGTGGTGGTCTTTCCGCAGCCGGATTCCCCCACCAGCCCGAAGGTCTCTCCCCGCTCCACATAAAAGGAAACATCGTCCACCGCCTTCACCACCGAGGTTTTCCCGCGCTTTTTCGTGGTAAAGTGCATACTTAAGTGATCCACATCCAGGATATGGTCACGCTCTTTTCTGTTATCCGATTTCATATCCTGCCTCCTCCCTCATCCTGGCGATCCTGTGCTTTAAGATATCCGGCATCTCCACCTTGGGCGCGTCGGGATGAAGCAGCCAGGTGGCGGCATAATGGGTATCAGAGATCTTAAAATACGGCGGCTCCTTTTCAAAATCGATCTTCATGGCATACTTATTTCTGGCCGCAAAGGCATCTCCCTTGGGCGGATGCAGCATGTTGGGCGGCGCACCGGGGATAGCAAACAGTGTCTCCTCCGTGTGAAGGTCCGGCATAGCCGAAAGGAGCGCCCAGGTATAAGGATGGGCCGGCCGATAGAAAATATCCTCGCAGGTCCCCACTTCCACAATGCGTCCTGCATACATCACGCAGATCCGGTCCGCCATGTTGGCCACCACGCCCAGATCGTGGGTGATGAAGATCACCGAAAGATCCCTTTCCCGCTTCATATCGTTGATCAGCTCCAGGATCCTGGCCTGGATGGTCACATCCAGTGCTGTTGTCGGCTCATCACAGATCAGGATCTCCGGGTTGCTGGCCAGAGCGATGGCGATGACGATCCTCTGGCGCATACCGCCGGAAAACTGGAAAGGATAAGCGTCATACCGCTCGGCGGCGTTGGGGATCCCCACAGCCTCCATAAGCTCGATGGCCCGGGCCTTGGCTTTGGACTTTTCAATGGCCTTGCTTAAGATCAGAGCCTCGGTGATCTGCTTTCCGATCTTCATAATGGGATTTAAGGCCGAAAGCGGGTCCTGGAATACCAGGGAGATCCGTTTTCCGCGGATCTTATAAAAATCGGCCTCCTTATACTTCGCCATATCCTGGCCCTGGTACATAATAGTGCCGCTGTCGATATGGCCGTTTTTGGCCAGGATCCCTAAGATCGCCTTGGTAGTCACGGATTTTCCAGAACCGGACTCCCCCACGATGGCCAGGGTCTCGCCCTTATACAGGTCAAAATTCACATCCCGCACCGCATGCACCTTTCCTGCAAAGGCATTGAAGGATACGGAAAGATCTTTTACGCTTAAAATTGGTTCCATACTTTTCTCTCCTTTCCTTATGCGCCCCGCTGGGTCGGATCAAAGGCGTCGCGCAGGCCGTTGGATAGCATGTTGAAGGCGATCATTAACAGGGAGATCACCACCGCCGGGAAAAATACCTGGTTGGGATACTGCTGCATCACCTTCTGGCCCTGGGATAAGAGAACGCCAATGGAGCTTTCCGGAGCACGGATCCCCAGTCCAATGTAAGCTAAGAAGGACTCGGTGAAGATAGCGCCCGGAATGGCGATCATGGCCCTGGTAATGATGGGGCCGATGGAGTTGGGCAGGATATGGCGGAAGATCAGAGCCATGTCCCTGACGCCCAGGGTCCTGGCCGCCAGCACGTACTCGCTGCCCTTATAGCGGTAAAACTGAGAGCGGATCATCCTGGCCGTTCCGATCCAGTTCTGGACCACCAGGCAGAGGATGATGGAAAGGATCCCCGTACCAAAAAACAGGATGAACAGAGTCACCACCACGATTTCCGGGAACGCGCCGATGATCTCGGTGATACGCATCATGATCATATCCACCTTTCCGCCGTAATAGCCTGCGATGGAGCCGTATACAATGCCGATGCACACGTTGCAGATCACAGAAATAAAGGCGATCAGCAGGGAGACCCTGGCGCCGCGCCACATGCGCACCCAGAGATCCCGGCCCAGATAGTCGGTCCCCATCCAGAAATACGTTCCGTCCTCCACGCCGGAGTACTTATAATAATCCACCTTAATATCGCACATTTCCACGCCCTGGACCGTGCGGTGATTGATGACCTTTAAGATACTGCCCTCCGGATACCGGGAGGTATCCTCCAGAGAGTCCACCCGCCGGTTGGTGAGCCACCGGGTCCCGTCCAGGATCCCATAGTTTTCCAGCACCGGCACCTTGGGCGGAAGATTGATGCGGTTCAGATCCTGGTCGTTGTAGTCCCAGCGGCTGAGGGCCGGGGCAAACACAGCGAACAGAAGAACGATCACGATCCCTATGAAGGCGATGATGGAAACCTTACTGCGGCAGAAGCGCAGCATGGCGTCCTTAAAGAAGCCGATGGGCTTATCCTGGAACTTTTCATCAGCGATCTCGCCCTCCATCTGGACAAACTCAAAGCTTTCCGGCTCCACCTGGTATTCAGGCAAATCGGAAGAATAAAATTTTGCCATTACTTCTTCCCTCCCATCCTCACACGCGGGTCAACAATGCCGTAAGACAGATCCACGATCAGAACCGTGATCAGAGAAACCAGCGAGTAAAAAATCAGTACTGCAAGGGTCACTGTATAATCCGGCGCGTTGACGGATTTGACCATGATACCACCCATGCCGGGAATCGAAAAGATCGTCTCGATCACCAGACTTCCGCCCATGATGCTCGTGAACATGGGAACGATGATGTTCATTAACGGAAGCAGGGAATTGCGGATCCCATGGTTCAAGGTAGCCTGCCGCTCCGTAAGCCCCTTGGTCTTGGCAAGGAGCATGAAGTCCGAATTGATGGTCTCGGCCAGCTCTGCCCTCAAATACCTGGTGACGCGGGCAATGGGGCCTAAGGACAGGGCGATGATGGGAAGTGCCAGACCATGGAACCTGGCCCAGCCAGTGGATGTGGCATCGAAGATGATCGGGAACAGCCCACCCTTAAACGCCACGAAATACTGGAGCAGCGTCGCAAAGATAAACGACGGCACGGAGATAAAGATGACCACCAGAAACGAGATCAGGTAGTCGGTGATGGAGTTTTTCCGTATGGCCGCCACGATCCCCAGGCCGATTCCCAGCGGCAGGGAGATCAGCAGCGAGAAGAAATTAATATATAACGTCACCGGGATCTTGGTCTTTATAATATCCCAGACCGGCACGTTAATGTTCATCTTAAGGGATGTCCCCCAGTCTCCCTCTAAGATCAGACCCTTTAAAAACAGGCCGTACTGGACGATGATCGGCTTATCAAGGTTATATTTTGCCTCCAGGGCCGCCCTCTGCTCATGGGTCATATCCACCGCATCGTCAAAAATCCCCCCAGGCATGAGGCGGATCACCATGAATCCCACGGTCAGTATGATAAACATGGTCAGCAGCATGGCTAAAATTCGCTGGATCGTATACTTCGCCATAAGACATGTTCCTTTCCACATCAGATTAGAAAATGGGGATGCCGCAAAACAGCAGCCTTGCAGCATCCCCATCCTGGTTCCTGTCAGTTATTCTGCAAACGATCAGTCCTTTGTACTGAGAATGTATCCAAAGCCATAGCCGGGGATATATTCGTCGCATACAAGATGGATCTTAGAGCTGATCAGATTGTAGGACGGAGCCTCATAGACCGGGCAGGCCGCCACTTCATCCAGAACGATCTTTTCCATCTGTCTTGTGAGGTCCATGCGGTATGCAGGATCCAGCTTCGCTTCGATATCGTAGTTGGCCTTTTCCCAAAGGGCGTCAAATTCGTCGTTATAATATGGCTCGTTCTTATTGGAATACATGCTGCTGTAAACCTTAAGTCCGTTCCACGGAGCCGGAGTACTGGTGTTCCAGCCTCTCCACTGAAGCTCGAAGCTGTTGGGATCGCCTTCCTTCCAGCCCTTGATATAGCTGTTTAATACGGAAGTGGAGCCAGCCATCAATTCCAGAGTAAAGCTGTCGCCAAATACCTCTGGCAGAGATTTGTGCAGAAATTCAGAAGCTGCTTTATTATTGGCGCTGGTCTCGTTATACTGTAAGGTCAGGGTCAGACTTGTAAGGCCGCATTCTTCCAGGGCCTTCTCATAATATTCCTTTGCCTTTGCCGGATCGTAGCCCAGGTTGGGCTCTAAGAGAGCCTGGGACTCTTCCATATCCCGGTAAGTCTTTCCGTCTAAGCCAAGACACTTGCTGGCAACCAGATAATTGGCCGGGATCCCGTTTGTCATCTTTGCAATGCTCTCACGATCGACAGCATAGAATAAGGCCTTGCGGAAATTTAAATTTCCAAGAATTCCATTGTTATTGGTATTTCCATGGTTGATGGTAAGGGTCTGAATCGAAGTGGCCGGGGCTTTCTTGATGCTAGGATCATCGATATACTGCTCGATGGATTCCGGGCTTAAGGAAACCGCGTCCAGTTCGCCGTTTAAGTAAAGCTCCAGGGCTGTATTCCGGTCGCCCACGATCTTATAGTTGTAGCCATCCAGCTTGATCTTATCGCCCAGAACGAAATCCGGGTTCTTCTTCATATCGAACTGGGAGCCTGCGATCCACTGGTCCAGGATAAATGCGCCGCAGCTCATGTATTTTTCCCTGGTGGATCCGTAAGTGTTTGTGCTCCGGTCCTCGCTCATACATGCCTCATAAGTAGGCTCATGAACCAGGCAGGTCCATACATAGTTAAAATGTGACTTAATGTCTTCAGCCGTCACGGGAGCGTCCAGCTGGAGCTCCAGGGTATAGTCGTCGGCTTTTTTAATTCCTACGTCCTCCCAGGCAACAGTTCCGGCGTTCCCCTGGAGAGAATAATCCGATGCTTTGGTAATAGTGATATAGTCGCTGGCAAGCTGGGAGGCACGGCTGTTGACCATAATAGGATCCAGACACATCTTAAAGGAGTAGATCACATCGTCTACGTCAATGGCGTCTCCATTTTCCCACTTGGCATTTTCACGGATCTTGATATGCCATACCTTTCCTTCCTCATCCGTCTGTTCCGGCTCTTTTTCTGCCAGCTCCGGGAGGTACTCGAAACTGGTCCCCTCCGCGTTGGGATACTGGCGGTAAAGCTGGAGGGAAGTCCTGGCGATCACGTCGCCGGATACGCTCATGGTATAAATATGCGGATTGATGGTATCCACATCCGTCGTCATATAGTCATGGAAGATCTTCAGCCCGGACTCTTCCGCCGAGGCTATCTCTCCGGCCTGGCTCTCTCCGGAGTGCGTGCGGCGTGGTCGATGCCCTTGGTCGAGATACCGTAACCTTCGGTATAACGATCCGGGATGTAGAACAACAGGTCCTTGTGACCTATCTGGCGCAGAAATTTATAAACCAGCGCGACGGCGGTCGTGCCATCGACGTCGTAGTCGCCGTACACCATGATCTTCTCACGGTTGCGGACGGCCCGCTCCACCCGTTCGACCGCCTTGTCCATATCCTTCATCAGGAACGGGTCGTGCAGGTCCGAAAGCTGGGGGTTGAAAAATTTCTTAGCCTTCTCTAACGTGTCTATGCCTCTCTGTACGAGTAGATTGGCCAGGACCGGGGAGATGCCCGTCGCGGCAGCCATCGCGGCAACCGCCTCCGGATTCCCCTGAGGCTTCACTACCCATCGTTTTTCTATGGGCATATTTGTTATTATTTATATATTTTAACATTCAAATTCTCGCATAAATCTTCGACGAGGCGTCGTTTGACCTCCTCCATCGGAACCGGGCGACCGATCTCCTTTTCGATCGACGTGGCACCCCGGTCCGTAAACCCGCAGGGGTTGATATGGGTGAAATAACGCAAATCGGTTGCCACATTGAGTGCGAAGCCGTGCATGGTCACGTAACGCGACGCCCGCACACCGATCGCGCAGATCTTACGCGCCGGCTGCGCTCCTTCGATCCAGACGCCCGAGGCGCCGGCGATGCGTCCGGCCCGGATGCCGTAACGGGCTACCGTCCGGATGACTGCGCCCTCGAGCGCGTCGATGTAGTCGCGCAGCGAAAGTCCGATGCGCTCCAGGTCGAGGATCGGGTAGCCCACGATCTGTCCCGGCCCGTGGAAGGTGATGTCGCCGCCCCGGTCGATGTGGTAAAATTCGGCGCCGATGCTGCGCAGATACTCTTCGCCGACCAGCAGGTTCTCCGCATGGCCGCTCTTGCCGAGGGTATAGACCGCCGGATGCTCCACCAGGAGCAAATAGCCCGCGCCCTCCGCCGGGGTTCCCTTGGCCCGCAGGAGGGTGTCGAAAAGCCTCTGCTGGTACTCCCAGCAGGCTTTGTAGTCCATTTGTCCGAGGTCCCGGTATTCGACAAACATCGTAAATTACGTTACGACACCTCTCCGTCCGGCTCCGTACGGATACCGTAAATCCGGAAAGCGTCGGTTCAACACTTTCTTTGTCGCAGACCTTTTCCCGCGCGGCGGGAAGACTCAGGCTTTCGCGGAAACCTGTCGCTTCAGACGCACCGAGCCGAGCGCTTCGTCCGCCAGGTACGACGAACGCACCATCGGACCGCTCGCGCAGTAGCTGAAGCCCATGTCGAGCGCCTGCTGCCGGTACCAGTCGAATTTTTCGGGAGTAATGTACGCCGCAACGGGGTGATGCTCCAGAGTGGGACGAAGGTACTGGCCGAGGGTCACGATCTCCACGCCGGCGGCGTGCAGGTCGCGCAAGGTCTGTAAAACTTCTTCATCGCTCTCACCGAGTCCGACCATCAGGCCGCTCTTGGCGACGGCGCCCTTTTCGCTTAAATAGCGCAGCACGTCGAGGCTCGTACGGTAACGGGCCCGCGAACGCACCAGGGGGGTCAGCTGTTCGGTGGTTTCGATGTTGTGCCCGATGATATCGGGCCCGGAGGCGATCACCGTGTCCAGCAGGTCGGGTTTCGCATCCAGATCGGGAATAAGGAGCTCAATTGTGACGTCGGGATTTTCCGCCCGGATCGCGCGGACGCATTCGGCCCAGTGGGCCGCGCCGCCGTCGGGCAGGTCATCGCGTGTAACGGAGGTTACCACCACATGCCGCAATCCCATCAAACGGACGCTTTCGGCGAGTTTGGCGGGTTCTGAAGGATCGGGCGGCAGAGGCCGGCCCGAAAGGGTGGCGCAGAATCGACAGTTGCGCGTACAGATTTCACCCAATATCATGAAGGTCGCTGTCCTGCGGCTCCAGCATTCGGCTTTGTTCGGGCATAGACCGCTGCTGCAGATCGTGTGCAGGGAGTGGTCCCTGACGATGCGTTGCACGTCCGCGTATTCTGCGGTGCGGTGAAGCCGGATTTTCAGCCATTCCGGTTTTTTCAGGACGTTTACCTTCTCTTCATGCAATTTCGGCATTTTAAGTTCATTATTTTCCCAATTGATGCAAAAATACAAAAAATATCAATCGCTTCTCCTTTCTGTTGCGAAAAAGATGAAAAAAGCCTTTGCAGGTGCAGGGGAGGCGGTCGGTCCGGTGCGAAGGACCAGTCGGGGCCGGATGTCGGAACGGGAGGGAGGAGTATGCGGAGAGCGCATCCGGAACGGCTCCGGATGCGCTCTCCGCAATATGTTCTGTCGGCGGGAAGGTTATCTCTGTCCGAGGTGCAGCTGCCATTGCCAGGCCGTGCGGAGCGTTTCTTCGAGCGGCCGCTCGGCACGCCAGCCCAGGAGGGTGTTCGCCAGCGTGGGATCGGCCCAGATCGCCGTGATGTCTCCGGCGCGGCGCGGCGCAAAGCGCTAAATGGTGCTGATATTCCTTATCTTGCAGGCTGACGAGTTGATTGCTGCCCTCTCCGGATTTGAGTTCGGTTAAAATACTGTCCAGACGCTCCGATAATGCATCGTTTTGATGTCCTGCAATTTCAAGCTTTACCGCTCTCTGCGTCGCACCTCTGACGATCCCCGCATAATTGATGACTCTTGCCGTTCCCTGCAGATAACTGATCTGCAGCATCATCAGGAATACCACGACAATCAAAATCAGCATCAACGATCTTCTCGCGATCATGCCGACGATTTTCCATCTTGCACTTTGCTTTTCTCTCTCCATTATTTCTGTCTCCATATTCTCAAGGCGCCGATGCAGGCATGCTGACATCATCCCTGCGGCATCGCCTGAACGATGCACGAACGGTTGCCTTAATCAATTATACACCATAACGACGATTCTAAAAAGCAAGAATACAAAATATTACTGCAAACAGTCAAAAAAACAGCAGCCGATTACTCGGCTGCCAATCTG
>OGWR01001968.1_pt1 | contig 15568 bp, 10 predicted proteins | sample 1576061 | NCBI WGS metagenome assembly OGWR01 (sample SAMEA3541511, study PRJEB24748) | human gut metagenome | biome: human gut; feature: human-associated habitat; material: faeces | place: China | collected 2012 | reverse complement strand
AACGGGCAAAGCAGTCACCCTCCGTATAAACAATTTCTTTGAAATCTACTTTGTCGTATACACCGTATGGCATTCGTTTACGTACGTCACACGCCCATCCTGAAGCACGGCCTGTACCTCCGGTACAACCGAAAGAGATGGCATCTTCGCGGCTTAACACACCGACACCTTTCATGCGGCTTTGTGCGATGATGTTACCCGTAAATATATCGTGATATTCGTGGATAATTCCTCTCATATATGGAATGAACTCTTTTACTCGTTTGACGAAGTTAGGATGAAGATCAGCCTGTACACCGCCAATCGTATTGTAGTTCATAATCAGACGTCCGCCGCAAGTTTCTTCAAAGATATCGAGAATTTTCTCGCGGTCACGGAATCCATAAAAGAATGCTGTCAACGCTCCTAAGTCCATAGCAAGACAAGAGTAGAACAGCAAGTGAGAATCGATACGTTGCAACTCGTCCATTATGGTACGGATGTACTGTACGCGTTCACTGACCTCAATGCCCATGGCTTTTTCAATGCACATACACAATGCATGGCGGTTCTGATGCGCGCCCAAATAGTCCAGACGGTCTGTCAAAGCCAATGTTTGAGGGTAAGTGAGGCTTTCATTCATTTTCTCGATGCCTCGGTGGATATACCCGCAGTTCGCATCAATCTTACGAATAATTTCACCTTCCAGAGAAACACGGAAGCGCATTACACCATGAGTAGCAGGGTGCTGCGGACCGATGTTGACTACATATTCTTCTTCGCCGAACAGTTTCGTCTCTTTGTTCTTGATGGTTCCGTCCGGGTTCAGTTCTATTTCTTGAGTCGTATCAAACGTCTCTTCATTGGTCATGCACAGTGGGTTATCCTTTTCCGGGTCGTTATCTTTACGCATTGGATAACCGATCCAATCGTTGCGCAGGTAGAGCCGGCGCATATCAGGATGACCGACAAAGGTGATGCCATAAAAATCAAAAACTTCACGTTCGTAGAAGTCGGCTATCTTCCAGATGTCGCTGACAGACGGAATTTCCGGTAGCTCGCGGTTGGTTGTCGCTGTTTTTAGTGCTATCCGTTCGCCTGTAATGGTAGATTCCAGATGGTAGACTACGCCTAAACCGCGGAGTTTTTCCGGAGCGTCTTTCTCATCGGCTACTCCCCAGTCCATACCGGTGAGGCTTTCGAGAAAGTCCATCTGTTTTTCATTTCGCAAGCGCAGCATCTCGTCGTGTAACGCTGCAGGAGCTATAAATTGTATTTCTTGCATAAATCAAATTAAATTAAGAATGAAAAATTAAGAATGAAAAATCTGTCGGGATGTTGCATGCGAATTCTTCATTCATCATTCATCATTCTTCATTTTTTAAATAATCCGGTTTCTTCTCTTTTCTGTTTACTCCACCAAAGAACTTTTCTATTTTCACTTTGCGTTGCAATTGCATCATGCCATAATAGAATGCTTCAGGACGTGGCGGGCATCCGGGAATATATACATCTACCGGAAGAATCTTGTCCACTCCGTTCACTACGTGATAGGACTTCTTGAAAGGACCTCCGCTGACAGCGCATCCGCCTACGGCAACCACATACTTCGGATCGGGCATCTGGTCATAAAGTCGTTTCAGTACCGGAGCCATTTTATTGGTGATTGTTCCGCATACCATAATCATATCAGCCTGACGCGGGCTGGCACGTGCTACCTCAAACCCAAAGCGGGCCATGTCATAACGCGCGGCACCCAGTGCCATAAATTCGATACCACAACAACTGGTTGCAAAGGTAAGCGGCCACAGTGAATTGCTGCGCCCCCAGTTGATAAAGTCGTCAAGTACTCCGAGGGCAACATTGGCTCCTCCTGCATTAAGTTCTTTGACCAACTTTTCCAATGATTCATTGTCGATAAACTCATCATACGGAATAGATTTTATTTTTGGCTTTTTGGTTATTTCCATTCCAAAGCTCCTTTCCTCCAGGCATAAGCAAGACCCAGAACTAAAATGATAAAGAAGAAGAGAACACTAATAAGTCCCTGTGGTCCCATGTCACGCATAACTACCGCCCACGGAAACAGAAAAGCTGTTTCGACATCGAACATAAGGAATAGGATGGCAAACAAGTAGTAGCCTACACGGAACTGCATCCATGATTTACCACGTGTCGGTATACCACATTCATAAGCCTCAAACTTTTGCAGGTTGTATGAACGGGGAGAGATAGCACGCGAGAGGGCTATTACTACACCGACAAAAGCAAGCGCTGTCAGTAAAACAACAACTAAAAATGTAAAATTCATAATTCAATAGCTGTTTAGATTGAATATTATATAGAAATAAGCAATTAGTCTATTCGCCCTATGGAGAATAAAACCAACTGTAATAAATGACGAGCAAAAGAGTCTACTGTACTGTAGGCTAAATGACAATCTTTCTCAACCCATATATATAATAGGAGATAGGATCGTAATAATATGTAGGAGAATGGGATGAGACAGGGTAAGGTGGACTTTGATGTTTGTAATGGTCACAGAAATAAGCGATTAACAAAAACATGCTTTTATCTGTCGGAACATGTGCGACGTCTGTATGACTCATGTCACAGGTTTGAGTCGTATAAAGATTATAAAGGCGTTCCAAAGCATCCTGAATCGGACGATCTTGTGATACATAGCATTTCTCCTGCCGATAAGTCGGGGAGGAAACTTTGCACATATCTTCCATTGCTCCATTAGTTGCACAATGGATGAGCAAAGCCAACACTAAAAGTAGTCCGAATTTTAAGCTTTGTTTCATCTTTCTCCTTTAACGGCTGCAAATATAGAACTAATATTTATACTTTTTGCAAAGTCCGTATAGCAAAAAAGCTTTTTTTAACTCCATATCTTTTAGATTCATTTTTTAGTCAGCATGGTTTCACAAATATCATTTAGAATGGGGGAATTTCTCCATCTTCATTTGTTAAAAGATGCAATAAAAAGAATGATTTACGCTCTTTTTGGCGAATAACACAAAGAAAATACATTTTTTTGCAGATTAAGAAAGAATACATGATTATGAAACGCACACTTTGGTTTATATTTTTCCTTCTAAACTCCTTGTTTTACCTCTATGCAGATAGTGAGAATGATTCTTTGTTGAAGGTGTTGGACAAAGTGATTTCTGAACGTTTGATATATACCCAGAAAAAAGAAGCTACCATAAAAGAATTAAAGAAAAAGAAAGTTGGCCTTAATTCGTTGGAGGATATATACAATTTAAATAAAGAGATTATCCATCAATATGAGACTTTTGTCTGTGACTCGGCAGAACAATATATTCATGAGAATATTGATATAGCAAAAACGATTGGTAATAAAGAATATCTTTTGGAAGAGCAGCTCCGGTTGGCTTTTGTCTATTCTTTATCCGGTTTGTTTATTCAAGCAAATGATATTTTTAAGTCGATAAAATGTGCGGATTTACCCGATCATTTGAAAGCTTTGTATTGCTGGAATCGTATACGTTATTATGAAAATCTCATTAAATACACGGACGATGTACGGTTTTCAAACGAGTATATATCGGAAAAAGAGGCTTATCGGGATACTGTGATGAGCATCTTATTTGACCAGTCGGATGAATATAGAAAAGAAAAAGCTGTGAAGCTTCAAGATAAGGGAAGTACCAAAGAGGCTCTTCTGATTTTAACAGAGATATATGATAAACAAGAGCCGGCATCTCATGGCTATGCTATGATGGCTATGGGACTTGCCAGGGCTTATCGGTTGATTGGGAATTATGCACTGGAAGAAAAGTTTCTAATGCTGGCTGCTATGACAGATACAAAACTGGCTGTCAAAGAGAATGAGGCATTATTGACATTGGCAGTTAATTTGTATCATAAAGGAGATATAGACAGGGCTTATAATTATATTAAAGTAGCGTTGGATGATGCCATCTTTTATAATTCCCGTTTTAAGAATACGGTAATTGCCCGCATCCATCCGATTATTGAAAATACATACTTGATCCGGTTGGAAAAACAAAAGCAGAACCTCCGTTTCTATATATTTCTGACTAGCTTGTTTGTGGTAGCTCTTGCTATCACCCTGTATTTTACATATAAACAAACAAAAATTGTATCCCGGGCTAAACGGCATCTTAAAGCTATGAATGAGGAACTGGTCGGGCTGAATAAGAATCTCGACGAAGCTAATCTGATTAAGGAAAAATATGTGGGGTATTTTATGAATCAATGTGCCGTTTATATTAATAAACTCGATGAGTACAGGAAGAATGTGAACAGGAAAATCAAGACCGGACAGATTGATGATTTATATAAGTCATCCTCCCGACCTTTTGAAAAGGAACTTGAAGAACTTTATCATAACTTTGATAAAGCGTTCCTTAATTTGTATCCTAACTTTGTGGAAAAGTTCAATTCTTTGTTGAAACCGGAGGAGCGTTATAAACTGGAAAAGGACCAACTGAATACAGAATTACGCATATTTGCATTGATACGGTTAGGAATTACCGATGTTGGACAGATTGCTGTATTTTTGCATTATTCTGTGCAGACAATCTATAATTATAAGAGTAAAGTGAAGAGAATGTCGACTCTTGATAGTAATATCTTTGAGGAGGAGGTAAAAAAGCTTGGTTCTTTGTCTCAAAAATGATTCTATCCGGTTTACCAAAACTAAAAAATGGTATTATTGTAAACTGTTGATTATTAAGTGTATATATAATAATTGATCTATAAAACGTTTACTTTCCCGCCTACTTCCACTAAGAAGTAGGCTTTTTTCATCTCTATATTTGCATCACAAGATTTTTGATAACTGAATACTAATCTAAAGAAACACACAACTATGAGTTTTTCAGAATTGTATCTTATTTATTATCCCAAGCTAGTTCGGTTTGCAAAAGAATTTGTGATGTCGGAAGAGGATGCTGAGAACATAACACAAGATGTGTTTACAGACTTATGGGAAAAGAGAGAGTCAATGAATCATATTGAGAATATGAATGCTTATCTTTTCAGACTTGTGAGAAACAAATGTTTGGATTATTTAAAGCATAAAGTATTCGAGCAAAAGTATGTCGAGAATGTGAAGGCTTCTTTTGAGATTGAGTTGAATCTGAAATTACAATCTTTGGATCGTTTTGATGTATATGATATATCAGAAAGAAATCAGATGGAGAAACTGATACGGGATGCTATCAATAGTTTGCCTAAAAGATGTCGTGACATATTTTTGTTAAGTCGCATGGAAGGATTGAAGTATAGGGAAATATCCGAACGTTTAGGCATTTCGGTAAATACAGTGGAATGTCAGATGGGAATAGCACTAAAAAAGTTGAGAGCAAAACTCAATGTAACATTGGCTGCATAACTTTTTAATGATTTTATCGGTATTTTTTAGGGGTATTTATTGAGATAATCGTTCTTTGATAAAAAAGGACTGTGTATATGGAGAATTGTCTGAATAAATATTTTGCGGATGAATTTACTTCTGATGAAAAAACAGAGTTTCTCATAGAAGTGGAAAACAACGAAAGGCTGAAGGAAGAATTTATAGAAAATCAGACTTTGCTGGCACTCGTTGATTGGATATCTCCGGAATATGAAAATAATAAAGAAGTTGTCCAACATAAATTATATGAATTTATGTGTAGAATGGAGCAACACAAAGATAAATAGGTTTAGGATACCATGAATAAAATTTATATCATATTACTGACTGTTTTCTTTTATGCAAATGTTTATTCTCAACAAGCTTATTTTGTTGATGGGTATCATGGCGGGATATATGGACATTATCCGGTAAAGTGGAAAACTCAATTTATTGTGGATCAACTGGCTATGCATCCGGACTGGCGGATTTGTATGGAGATAGAGCCTGAAACATGGGATACAGTCAGAGTACAGACTCCGGAGGCTTATTTACGTTTTAAAGAGATGGCTACTAGTAATCAGGTAGAGTTTACGAATCCTACTTATGCACAGCCTTATTGTTATAATATCTCGGGAGAGAGTATAATAAGACAGTTTCAATATGGTATTGCTAAAATAAACAAACATTTTCCGGGGGTGGATTTTGTAACCTATTCGGTAGAAGAACCTTGCTTCACAAGTTGCTTGCCACAAATCCTTAAACAATTCGGCTTTAAATATGCTGTATTAAAATGTCCCAATACCTGTTGGGGAGGGTATACTGCTGCTTATGGCGGAGAATTGGTTAATTGGGTGGGACCGGACGGGACTGCAATCTTGACCGTTCCCAGATATACTTGTGAAAAACTAGAGCCGGGATCAACTTGGCAGACAACTGCTTGGGGAAATTCGGATGCTTATTTAAAAGATTGCCGTAACGCAGGTATCAAACATCCCGTTGGTATGTGTTTTCAGGATGCGGGATGGAAAAACGGCCCATGGCTGGGAAGTGGAAAGAACACAAAAAATAACTCTATATATATGGCATGGAGAGATTACATTGAAAATGTCTCCATCGGAAAAACGGATGATAACTGGTATTTTTCACAGGAAGATATACATGTGAATCTTATGTGGGGAAGTCAGGTTTTGCAAAAAATAGCGCAAGAAGTACGCGCTTCAGAAAATAGAATTGTCATGGCAGAGAAAATGTCTGTAATGGCTTATCTGGAAAATAAATATATTTGTCGACAAGCAGATATGGATGAGGCTTGGCGTACACTGATGTTGGCACAACATCATGATTCGTGGATTGTGCCTTATAATGGACTGAATAGGAAAGGAACATGGGCTGATCAGATTAAGCGATGGACAGACAGTACCAATCATCTTGCAGATGGAATTATTGAGGCATCTATGCGGAGCTTTAATGAAAAGTTTATTCCGCAAAATAATGCTCAACAGCAATATATACGTGTTTTTAATACATTAGGAATGAGAAGAAAGGAAATCGTAAGTGTTCTTCTGCCTACGGAATTTGAAAATGCGGATTTAAGTGTTTATGACTGGAAAGGTAAAGATATAGGTTGTTTGGTAGAAAATGGAGGTAAAGAGATAAGATTATTTTTTGAGGCAGAGATTCCTCCCTTTGGTTATTCCACGTATTGTATAAAAAAGAAAGAAGCCGGTAAGAAAGAGACTTCGGAGAGTAGATTCGTTTTGGAAGGTAATAAGGTGAATAAACAGGAATACGTGGTTGAAAATGATATGTATAAAATTGTTTTTGACTTATCAAAGGGAGGAACCATAAAAAGCCTGATAGCTAAAAAAGAAGGGAATAAGGATTTTGCAGGTAAAACGGAGAAATATGCCTTAGGGGAGCTACGAGGCTTTTTTTATGAAGAAGGTAAATTTCGTTCTTCTATAGAGACTCCGGCCAAGCTGACAGTAGTAAGGGATAATGTATATGAGCAAAAAATTAAGATAGAGGGTGAGATTGCTTCCCATCCGTTTACACAAGTAATCACTCTCACTAAAGGAACGAGACGGATCGATTTTGATTTGACGGTTGACTGGAAAAAGAATGTAGGTATTGGTGAATATAAAGAGGAACGTTGGCGTGATAATCGTCGAGCTTATTGTGACGATCGGTTTAAACTAAGTGTATTATTCCCGACTGATTTACATGCTCCCCGCGTTTACAAAAATGCACCGTTTGACGTATGCGAAAGCAAACTGACTGATACTTTCTTTGGTTCTTGGGATCAAATCAAACATAATATTATACTTCATTGGGTTGACTTGGCTGAACAGGAAGGCGACTATGCTCTGGCTTTATTATCAGATCATACTACTTCTTATTCTTATGGAGAGGACTATCCATTAGGACTGACTGCTCAATATTCGGGTGGAGGACTTTGGGGACCTGATTATAAAATAACACACCCTTTGAGGATGAAGTATGCAATTATACCTCATCGTGGCAAATGGGACAAAGCATCAATCGCAGATGATAGCGATTGTTGGAATGAACCATTGCTGTATTCTTGCTATCCAGTGGCAAAACCGGAATCGAAATCATTTATTGATTTACAGAATACTGGTTATCAAGTGAGTGCTCTTCAAATGAAAGATGGAAAGGTACTATTGCGCCTGTTCAATTCTGAAGGGGACGAAAAATTACAAAAGGTTACCATTGACATGCCATTATCCGGAGTGGAGGAAGTTGATTTGAATGGACAATGTATCGAAAGAAAGAAGATAAAAACACGTGCAGGTAAATCGGAAATGATGATTTCAATGCCTCGGTTTGGTATTAAGACTTTCGTTCTTAGTTTGACTTAAAATAATTAGATTATTGTTATGTATAAAGCGACTGCTAATCTTTTAATTGTTTGCTTTTTGTGTTGGATGACGGGTTGCTCATCAACCAATACCGTATCGGAAGATTGGGTTCCGACCGATTATGTAAACCCGTTTATTGGTGCCAGTACTAGTGTAGGGGCTGCCGGTGTTTATCACGGATTAGGTAAAACTTTTCCCGGAGCTACGACTCCGTATGGTATGGTACAAGTTAGTCCTAATACAATAACGGGAGGTGATAACGGTTCCGGATACAGTGATGAACATAAGACAATCGAAGGATTTGCCTTTACCCAGATGAGTGGTGTGGGATGGTTTGGTGATTTGGGCAATTTTCTTGTGATGCCTACAACTGGTGAATTATATAAAGTGGCAGGTAGAGAGAATAATGATAGTATAAAAGGATATCGTTCGGCTTATAACAAAGCCACTGAAACGGCTAAGGCCGGATATTATTCGGTAGAATTGACTGATTATCATATCAAAGTAGAAAGTAGCGCGACACCACACTGTGGAATTTTACATTTTACTTATCCTTCTAGTGACCAATCGCGTATTCAGATTGATTTAGCTCGTAGAGTAGGGGGAACATCTACTTCACAGTATATTAAAGTTGTAGATGATTACACTATTCAAGGATGGATGAAGTGTACACCTGATGGTGGTGGATGGGGTAATGGTGAAGGAAAAGCCGATTATACCGTTTATTATTATGCACAATTTAGTAAACCTTTGACTAATTATGGCTTTTGGAGTGCAGATATTCCCGAACATTGGGTTCGGAAACGTGATGAAGTAGTGAGTATTCCTTATTTGACTCGTGTATCACAAGCTCCGGTTATAAAAGATAAGAAAGAACTGACGGGTAAACACCTGGGCTTTTTTACTGAATTTCCAACGAAGGAGGGAGAGACTGTAGAGATGAAAGTTGGTATCTCTTTTGTTGATATGGAGGGTGCTGCAAATAACTTTGAACAAGAAATAGCCTCTAAAAATTTTGGACAAGTAAAGCAGGAAGCTACTGAATTGTGGAATAAAGAACTTAATCGTGTCCGGATATCCGGTGGTACGGATGATGAAAAAACGATATTCTATACTGCCATGTATCATACGATGATTGATCCTCGTATCTATACAGATGTAGACGGACGTTATGTAGGTGGTGATTATAAAATACATACGGCTGACAGCACTTTTACAAAACGTACTATATTCAGTGGATGGGATGTATTTCGTAGTCAGTTTCCTTTGCAGACTATAATTAATCCGCGTTTAGTAAGTGATGAACTGAACTCATTGATTACTATGGCAGATCAGAGTGGGCGCGAATACTATGAACGTTGGGAATTGCTGAATTCCTATTCCGGCTGTATGTTGGGAAATCCTGCTTTGTCTGTTTTGGCGGATGCTTATATCAAAGGGATTCGTACGTATGATGCAGAGAAAGCGTATCGTTATGCCGTTAACACATCCCGTCGTTTTGGTAATGATTCATTGGGGTATGCTCCGGAACCATTGAGTATTTCAACCACTTTGGAGTATGCTTATACTGATTGGTGTATATCTCAATTAGCGAAAGCTATGGGGAAAGAAGACGATGCCAAATGTTTCTATGAAAAGGGACAGGCATATCATTCTATTTTTGATAAAGAAAAGGGATGGTTCCGTCCCCGTAAAGCAGATGGTGCATGGGTAGAATGGCCGGAGAATGCACGTCTTAAAGAATGGTATGGGTGTATAGAAGCAAACTCTTATCAGCAAGGTTGGTTTGTACCTCACGATGTTCCGGGAATGGTGAATTTGATGGGTGGTAAGGAGAAAGTTATTGCGGATTTAACAGATTTCTTTAATAAAACTCCTTCTAATATGCTGTGGAATGAATATTATAACCATGCGAATGAACCTGTGCACTTTGTTCCTTTTTTGTTCAATCAGCTTGAAGTTCCCTGGTATACTCAAAAATGGACACGCTATACATGTGAAAAGGCTTATGCAAACAAAGTTGAAGGAATTGTTGGCAATGAAGATGTAGGTCAGATGTCGGCGTGGTATGTGTTGGCTGCTTCCGGTATTCATCCTTCCTGTCCGGGAAATACACGTATGGAGATTACAAGTCCGGTTTTTGATAAAGTAGAGTTCAATCTTGATTCCAGCTATTATACTGGTAAGAAATTCACGGTGATAGCTCATAATAACAGCATAAATAACGTCTATATACAAAAAGCCTTGTTGAACGGTCAGGAATACAATAAATGTTATCTTGATTTTGCGGACATTGTAGCCGGAGGTACATTGGAGCTGTTTATGGGTGATAAACCTAATGTTGAGTGGGGACTTTGATTGAATAACATACTCTAAAACAAATTGTTACTTTAAAATCTTGATAGTATGATGAATAAACTTGGGCTTATCATTGTATCGGTTATATGTGCTCTAATCCAGACAGGGTGTGCAGAGCAGAGTACATGGATGTCTTTGAACAGCTCTAATCCTCGGATTATCTGGGAAGTGAAACCCCAGGCAGATTTAGAGAACATAACCGGAGAACAGATTTCTACTCCGGAATTTAAAATGTCCGATTACGTTAAAGGTGTGGTTCCCGGAACTGTTTTTACTGCTTATGTTGAAGCAGGAATCGTTCCTGATCCTAATTATGCCGATAATATTTATAAAGTAGACGAAACGTTTTATAACCGTCCTTTCTGGTATCGTACGGAATTCGAACTCCCGTCTTCTTATTCGGAAGGGAAGCGGGTATGGCTTCATTTCGACAATACGAACCGTTTTGCCGATTTTTATTTTAATGGCGAGAAGATATCAGGAACAAAAACATCTACTAAAGATGTAAGCGGTCACATGTTACGTTCGAAGTTTGATGTAACTAATCTGATAAAGAAATCCGGTAAGAATGTGATAGCTGTTCTGATTACCGATGCCGATCAGAAAAAGACGCGTAAGGCTAAAGACCCGTATGGAGTTGCGTGTAGCCCCAGTTATCTGGCTGGTGCCGGTTGGGACTGGATGCCATATGTACCGGGACGTCTGGCTGGTATCACAGGCAATGCTTATCTTGTGGTAACGGGAGATGTAGTGATGGAAGATCCTTGGGTACGTTCAGAGTTACCGACCTTGCAGAAAGCAGAGCTTTCTGTCTCAACAGATATTAGAAATGCTTCTTCTTCCCTCAAAGATGTCGTTGTATCCGGAGTGATTCAGCCGGGGAATATTTCTTTCTCTAAAGACATTCGGGTAGAAGGAGGAACAACAGCCAGACTATCTATTAACAAAGATGACATAGCGCAATTGGTCGTTGACCATCCGAAACTTTGGTGGCCGAATGGTTATGGTGATCCCAATCTTTATACTTGTAAGCTAACTTGTTCTGTAGATGGAAAAGTGTCGGATGTAAAAGAAATGACATTCGGTATCAAGAAGTATGAGTATAAAATGGTCGATAATGTAGTGGGATATCCTGTTCTTACATTCTTTATCAACGGACAGAAGATCTATCTGAAAGGTGGAAACTGGGGAATGAGCGAATATCTGCTTCGCTGTCAGGGTAAAGAGTATGAAACGAAAATCAGACTTCATAAGGAAATGAATTACAATATGATCCGTCTATGGACAGGGTGTGTTACTGATGATGAGTTTTATGATTATTGTGATAAATATGGGATTATGGTATGGAATGATTTCTGGTTATATGTAGCATACAATGACGTGGCTCAACCGGAAGCATTTAAAGCGAATGCCCTTGATAAAGTCAGACGTCTTAGAAACCATCCTTCTATTGCTATTTGGTGTGGAGCAAATGAAACGCATCCGACACCTGATTTGGATAATTACCTGCGTGAAATGATTGCGAAGGAGGACAATAATGACCGTATGTATAAGTCTTGCTCCAATCAGGATGGATTGTCCGGAAGTGGTTGGTGGGGAAATCAACCTCCAAGACACCATTTTGAAACTTCAGGCAGTAATCTGGCATTTAATACACCGGCTTATCCATACGGTATTGATCACGGTTACGGTATGCGTACAGAAATAGGAACGGCCACTTTCCCCACATTTGAAAGCATCAAAGAGTTTATCCCGGAAAAAGACTGGTGGCCTCTGCCTACTGATGAACAGTTGAAGAATGATGATGACAATGTATGGAACAAACATTTCTTCGGTAAGGAAGCGTCTAATGCCAACCCGGTTAATTATAAGAATTCAGTGAACACACAGTACGGAGAATCATCCGGATTGGAAGAATTCTGCGAGAAAGCGCAAATGCTGAATCTCGAAGTGATGAAAGGTATGTATGAGGCTTGGAACGATAAGATGTGGAATGATGCAGCCGGACTTCTGATCTGGATGAGCCATCCGGCTTATCCCTCGTTTGTATGGCAGACTTATGACTATTATTACGATCCTACAGGTGCTTATTGGGGAGCAAAAAAGGCTTGTGAACCTTTACATATCCAATGGAATGCTTCCAATAACAATATAAAAGTAATAAATACTACAGCAGAGGACTTGAAGGCTGCAATAGCTAAAGCTACAATTTACAACCTGAATGGAAAAGAAGTATCAGCATACGGACAGACAAAACAGGTCGATGTGGCAGCCAGCAACATTGCAGAAGCATTTTCTTTGAACTTTAATCCTTTCAATCTGGCTTATGGAAAGAAGGCTGTAGCTTCTTCTTCAACAGGTGTCTCTAAAAGTGCTTCAATGGTTACTGACGGAGGAGCGGGAAGTCGTTGGGAAAGTGCATACAGTGATCCTCAATGGATATACATTGATCTTGGTAAAGAAGAAAAGATAGAAAAGGCTATTTTGAAATGGGAGGCAGCTTGTGCTAAGAAATACGAACTGCAAGTATCGAATGATGCGCAAGAATGGAAAACCGTTTATGCCAACAAAGATGGAAGAGGTGGTACTGAACAGATTGAATTGGAACCTGTTACAGCACGTTATGTGAAATTGGCAGGCATCAGCCGTGCCACACAGTTCGGATATTCATTGTTCGAATTCGAAATCTACGGTGAGAAACCAAAAGAGATAAAAGAACTGACTCCGCTTCATTTTATCAAGTTGGAACTGACAGATGTCAAAGGTAATCTAATCTCTGAAAACTTCTATTGGCGGAATGGTGTGAATGATCTTGATTATACATTGCTGAATACACTCCCAGAGGCCGATTTGTCTTGCCGATTGGTGGATAAATCGATGTCTGACGGAAAGATGAAGATCGCTGTAAAGAACAATTCCGGGACTGTGGCTTTTGCTAATCGGGTGAGGCTTGTTAATAAGGCTACGCAGAAAAGAATACTTCCAATTATTATGTCCGATAATTATGTGACGTTGATGCCGGGCGAAGAAAAGGTTATCACTATGGAGGCAACTCCCGAACTGTTGAAAGGAGGCGTAAGTATATTGGTGAAACAGTATGGGAAAGCAGAGAAGAATAAGCTGGATATAGCAGATTGATTGTTGTACGGTTATCTTTATGGTTTGATTAAAAGAATAAAGAAAATGGCTAATAGACTAAAAATGAGGATACTCTTGTTGTTATCTTTAGTTTATATAAATTGCGATTACTTACAGGCACAAACAACAATACCTCGGTTTGAAGAAGGGGAACGTGTGGTATTTGTAGGAAACAGCATTACTCACGGCGGACATTATCATTCATTTATCTGGTTGTATTACATGACTCGTTTCCCGGATAAACCGATTACTATCATGAATGCCGGAATTGGTGGAGAGAGTGCGTGGGATATGAAGGATCGCTTGGACTATGATGTTTTCAACAGGAAACCAACTTATGTGACTCTAACTTTCGGTATGAATGATACCGGTTATGATATTTACATGAAAGACGATGCAAAAGAACTGTCGGAACAACGGATTGCAAAGTCATTGGAAAGCTATCGGGAAATAGAAGAACGCTTACTGGCTAAAAATAAAATAAAGAAAGTTTTGATTGGTGGTTCTCCTTATGATGAGACTTCCCGGTTTAATAATTTTATATTGCATAATAAGAACAACGCCATTTTAAAAATCATAGATGCCCAACGTACATCGGCTAAAAAGAATGGCTGGGGTTTTGTTGATTTTAACCAACCGATGCGTGAGATAAGCAGAAAAGAGCAGGAGGCAGATTCTACATTTACATTCTGCAGGATAGATAGAATTCATCCGGATAATGACGGACAGATGGTCATGGCCTATTTGTTTCTGAAAGCACAGGGACTGGCTGGGGATGAAGTGTCATCAGTATCTATTGATGCATATCATTCATCTGTAATAACCCATAAGAACTGTAAGATTTCAAAACTAAAAAAGAGCGGAGCTGATCTGACTTTTGATTATCTGGCGTATGCTCTTCCTTATCCGCTGGATTCTATTTCTAGAAGTGGTTGGGGAAATAAAAGGTCACAACGCGATGCAATGCAGTTGGTTCCATTTATGGAAGAGTTTAATCAGGAACGTTTTCAGGTAACAAACTTAGAGAAAGGAATGTATCGGTTAACTATAGACAATCAGTTTATTGACAATCTCTCATCCGAAAAGTTGGCGAATGGTGTGAATTTGGCAGATTACCCAAATACTCCCCAATATCAACAAGCTGCGAAAATCATGTATCTGAATGAAGAACGGTTTGAAGTGGAGAAACGCTTCAGAGAATACTTGTGGACCGAATATTCATTCTTGAAAAAGGAAGGATTATTGTTTGCTGATGATCAGAAAGCTATCGATAAACTAAAAGAATATTTACCTAAAGACGGGTTTCTTAGGATGAGCTACGATTGGTATATAAAAGCGATGAATCCCGAAATACGGGAGGTTTGGAGCAATTATATGAAGAATCTTGTTGAAACAATTTATAAAATCAATAAACCTGTCACTCATAAAGTGAGGCTGACAAGAGTTGAGTAATAATAGAAAATGAATAGTATGAAACGGTTATTATGTTTAGTTTGTTGTTTCTGTTGGCTGTCTGTGATAGTGTATGGAAGTAAGAAAATATCTACTTTTTATTTGTCAGAGTTGAAATGTGAAAATCTTATTAATCCTTTGGGGATTGATAATGTGACCCCTCACTTCAGTTGGAAGTTAAAGGGGGACGGCTGGAAAGGCGGGCAAACTTATTATGAGATACAGGTAGCTTCGGATAGTATTCTGTTGGCACAGGATAAAGCTGATTTATGGAATACTGGGAAATTGAAATCCGATGTTTCTGTTATGGTGCCTTATCGAGGGAAGACTTTAACTTCTCGTTCTTTGTGTTATTGGCGGGTACGCG
>OGWR01001965.1_pt1 | contig 15583 bp, 13 predicted proteins | sample 1576061 | NCBI WGS metagenome assembly OGWR01 (sample SAMEA3541511, study PRJEB24748) | human gut metagenome | biome: human gut; feature: human-associated habitat; material: faeces | place: China | collected 2012 | reverse complement strand
GGAAACTGTGCAGCGGCCTTCTTTATTTTTTGTTCTCCGGTAGCTTGAAGTAGCCGCGGTATTCGTCCGAGTAGATCTTGCTGCCCATACGGCTCACACCGCCGTACAGGTGGGTGCGCATCAGCGGCTCAATGGCGTCCAGATCCTTCTCACGCAGGATGCGCAGCATCTCGGCGTGCTCGCTGACGACGCTGGACACGTTGCGTGCACCCACGATGTCCAGACGGATAAAGCGGGAGTAGTCTGCCTGCGGACGGGTCATCTGCTCCCAGAGGTACTCCTTGCTGGTCTTGTGGAACCAGTACTCGTGCATGGCAAGGTCGCAGCTGAGGAAGTGGTTGAAATCAAAGTTCTCCGGGTCGCTGCGCCCTGCAGCGGCTTCCAGCAGCATATTATAAAGGTGTTCTACCGCAAGGATCTCCATGGGCGAGCAGCTCTGCACAAAATCCCGGAACACCATGCCCTCCACCGCAACACGCTGGAAGATGAGCTGGTCCACCACGCCGGTGTCGATGGCGGTAACAATGGTGCCCTTGCAGGGAATGATCTGCACAAAGCGGTTCTGCTCCAGCCGCTGCAAAACGCTGCGGATAGGAGTGCGGGAAACGCCGAACCGCTTGCACAGCTGGTTTTCGCTCAGCGCTTCCCCGGGCAGGATCTTCAGTGCGCAGATCTCGTCCTCGAGAATATGATAGAGCTCATCAGTGTGCTGTAATGTAGCCATAGTTGTTCTCCATTTATCCGGTAAATATAAGCTTATTATCATTGTACCGTTCCGGCGACAGAATGTCAATGCTTGAATAGAAGTTTATGACAGCTCTTGTATACAGGAACTTACAATCGGGCAAAACACGGATCTTGTAGTGACGAAACTGGTATATTAGATGAAAACACCAGAAAAAAGTTGAATAAATGCTGAAAAAAAGGTGAATATTGTGCCAAATGCACAAAGAAACCTCAATAAGTTCAGTGAATATTGCTCTTGTGGAAATATGTATTTTTTGTTACGATAGCAGCACGAAGTAAATGCTGTATACAGGTTGACCGGCAAAGAGACAAGCACGAGGCAGTTTCCCGGCGGCCTGACACAAGTTGGAGGACAATCGTATGAAAAAGATCTCTCGTCGCAACTTTCTGAAGGTATCCGGCGCAGTGGCCGCAGCAGGTGCAATGGCAGCCTGCGGTGGTTCTGCCTCTTCCACCACCACCGCAGCACCTGCAGCCAGCTCCGCAGCCGGCGGTGATGACAAGTTTGCCTCTCTGGGCAGCTTTACCATGACCGTGGGTCATGCACAGCCCGAAGGCAACCCCCGCTTTGTCTCCATGGAAAAGTTTGCCGAGGATGTGGCTGCTGCCACCAACGGCCATGTGAAGATCGAGGTTTACGGCAACGGCCAGCTGGGCACCGAGAAGGAGATGCTGGAGCAGGTGGTCGCAGGTACCATTCAGGGTATGCGCGGCGGCCAGTTCGACTTCAGCCCTCGTCTGCTGATGTTCACCCTGCCCTTCCTGACCAACACCCGTGCACAGGTCACCGCTCTGCTGCAGAGCGAGCTGGCACAGAAGGTGTGCGCTGAGGCCGAGGGCGAGACCGGCACCGTCATCATCAACCTGTGCGATGCAGGTGGCTACCGTCAGTTCTCCAACTCCAAGCACCCTATCAAGGCTCCGGCAGACCTGAAGGGCCTGAAGATGCGCACCAACGGCATGAAAACCATCGACATGACCTTCCAGGCCATGGGCGCTACCACCACCACCATCCCGTACTCTGACCTGTACATGGGCCTGAAGACCAGCGTTGCAGACGGTCAGGAGAACCCTTGGGTCAACGTGGAAGGCATGAAGTTCTACGAGGTGCAGAAGTACTTCACCGAAGTGAACTACCAGTTCCATCCGGATCCCTTCTATGTGAACGCTGCATGGTGGAACGCTCTGCCCGAGGAGTTCCGCGATGCCATCACCGAGTGCGCTACCGCTATGGGCGAGTACAACGACCAGCTGATCGACCAGAACTCCAGTGCTGCAAAGCAGACCATCGTGGACTACGGCTGCGAGGTGTACGAGCCCTCCGCAGATGAGCTGAAGGCTTTCCAGCAGGCTGTGCAGTCCGTGTACGACAAGTGCATCAGCGAGGGCATCTGCACCGCAGACGAGCTGAAGGAGATGCAGGATATCGTTGCAAAGGCATAACCGCTTGCGCGTATATCGTTTTTATTGAGGCACGGGGGCAGCCTTCGGGCTGCCCTTTCTCAATGATAAACCACCCACAACATTACAGGAAAGGGGCTGAGCACAATAGAAGCGCTCAAAAAATTCGGGAAAAAGCTGTTTGACCTGTACTTTTTCATCGGGATCGTCGCTATGGCACTGCTTGCCGCGCTGGTCATTTTTACGGTCATTGCACGCTACTGTTTCTCCCTGAGCTGGAAGCAGCTGGCGGAGTTCAACACCACCCTGTTTGCCTTTACCACCTTCTGGGGCATGGGCATCAACGTCATCAAGGATGAGCACGTCATGATCGACATCATCTACGACGGCGTCAAGCCCGCCCGCAAGCGCTGGCTGGCCATCGTCAACTATCTCATCGTACTGGCCGTGGATCTGGTATTCACCTATCAGGGCTTCAAGTATGTTGGCGTTGCAGGCAAGCAGATCAGTCAGGGCATGGAGATCCCCATGATGTATATGTACGGCATCATGCCGGTTTGCGGCATCATTTGCGCCATCTGCGTCGTGATCAAGATCATCACCCTGTATAAGGCCGACATTTCCTTCTTTGCGCCCAAGAACAAGGCGCTGACCAAGGAAGACGCATAAGGGAAAGGAGAGAAAATACTTATGGCAATGCTCATCCTTCTGGTGCTGCTGATCTTCTTTGCTGCGCTGGGCGTGCCGCTGGCCTTTGCAATCGGCGCTTCCTGCGTGAGCTATATCCTGATCTACGCACCCAACTTTATCACCATGCTGCCGCAGCGCGTATGGAACGGCGCTTACAGCGAGCTGATGATAGCCATGCCGCTGTTTATGCTGGCCGGTGAGCTGATGAATACCGGCGGTATCACCCAGCGCATCATCAACTTCTGCATGGAGCTGCTGCGCCCGGTGCGCGGCGGTCTGGGCGAAGTGAACATCGTGGCGTCCATGATCTTCGGCGGCATCTCCGGTTCCTCTGTGGCAGATACCTCTGCTCTGGGCTCCATCCTGATCCCCGCCATGGAAAAGGAGGGCTACCCTCCGGAGGCCTCTGCGGGCATCACCGTTGCTTCCTCCACCATGGGCATGATCATCCCGCCCTCTACCCCCATGATCGTTTACTCCATGATCTCCGGCGCATCCGTGGGTGCTCTGTTCATGGCAGGTGCCGTGCCCGGCATCCTGATCGGTCTGACCCAGCTGGTCCTCGTGTACATCATCAGCGCAAAGAAGGGCTGGCACCCGGCAAAGGCCAAGTTTGACGCAAAGCGCGCCGCCAAGAGCCTGCTGAGCGGCATTCCCGCCCTGATCATGCCGGTGTTCATTATCATCTGCGTTTCCTTTGGCGTCTGCACCGCCTCCGAGAGCGCAGGTGTCGCTGTGCTGTACTCCATTCTGGTGGGCTTCTTCGTTTACAAGGAGCTGACCTGGAAGGGTGTCTGGGAGGCACTGAAAAAGACCCTGATCTCCTCCTCCTCCATCATGCTCATCATCGGCTTTACCACCATCTTCACATGGGTGCTCACCATGCAGAAGGTGCCGCAGACCGTGGGCGCATTCTTCATGTCCCTCAACCTGCCCGCGTGGGCCATTGCGCTGATCTTTGACGTGCTGATTCTGCTGATCGGTACCTTCATCGACGTCAGCCCCGCCATCCTACTGCTGACTCCCATCCTGCTGCCGGTCATGCAGCAGTACGGCTTCTCTCCGCTGCAGTTCGGCGCTATGATGATTACCGGCCTTGCTATCGGTCTGGTCACGCCTCCCGTTGGCATGTGCCTGAACGCCTGCAACAAGATCAACCGTATGCCCATCATTGAGATCTTCAAGGGCGCTGCACCTTATGTCATCTGCAACGTCATCGTGCTGATCTCTATCAGCCTGTGGGGCCCGCTGACCACCGCCCTGCCGCAGCTGCTGGGTTACAGCATTTTCTAAGCATAGGTCTGTACGCAGCCGCACCCGCCGCAAAGCGGGTGCGGTTTATAATAGGAACCCGAGAAAAAAGAGAAGGTGTAAGAATTGACTCTGAAGGAAAAGATGAAAAAGGGCCCGGTTTTCGGTATGGCGTGCTTTACCGGCACGACCTGCGTGATCGAAAACATTGCCATGTCCGGTCTGGATTTTATCTATCTGGATCTGGAGCACACCAACTATATGCTGGATGAAGCATTCGAAAAGCAGATCATGGCGGCAAAGCTGCATGATATTTCGGTGCTGGTGCGCATGGCAGACGACAACGAGGTAGCCATCCGCAAGGTGCTGGAATGGGGCGCAGACGGCGTTGTGATCCCCCACTGCAAGACGGCCGAAATGGCACGCCGCAGCGTGGAGGGCGCAAAGTTTGCACCGCTGGGCCGCCGCGGCGGCGAGACCAACGTGCGTGCTGCCGGTTTTGGCTACCACAACTTTGACTGGAACGCCTACATCGAGCAGCAGAACCGGGATACGCTGGTCATCCCTATGGACGAGGACTTTGAGTTTACCGACAACATCGACGAGATCCTTGACGTGCCCGGCATTGATGCCGTCAACTTCGGACCCATCGACTACGCTGTTTCCAAGCAGCTGAAGATCGGCTACTCCATGGGCGAGGAGGTCCACGAGGCCTACAAGACGCTGGTGGCAAAGTGCCGCGCCAAGGGTCTGGGCGTTCTGGGCCCGGTGGTGCCTCCCACGCAGGAGAACCTGAAGCAGGCTATTGCAGACGGCTACAACATGATCATTCTCGGCAATGATATGTGGCACTTCCAGAAGGCTCTGAAGGAGCTTGTGAACGATCAGGTCGCACCGGTGCGCAAGGAACTGCTGGGCGAGTAACCGCTGACCACTGAAAAAAGCAAAAAGGCACATACCCTCGCAGACGCGGCAGGGTATGTGCCTTTTTGTGTATCGGCTTGCTTTGCCGCACAAAAGGCGGTAAACTGGGTACAGACAAAATGCCCGAAAAGGAGAAACGACATGGCATATACAAAGGCTGACCTCAAGCACGACCTTGCAGCAATGGGGCTGACAGGCAACGAGACCATCCTGATCCATTCCTCCATGAAGTCCATCGGCCCGGTGGAGGGCGGCGCAGACACGGTTCTGGACGCATGGATGGAGTTTTTTGCGGAGGGCTTGCTGCTGCTGCCCACCCACACATGGCGGTTCATCAACGAGGAAAACCGGGTGTTCGATGTGCGCCGCAGCCCGTGCTGTGTGGGCATTCTGCCGGAGCTGTTCCGGCAGCGCCCCGGGGTGGTGCGCTCGCTACACCCCACCCACAGCATGGCGGCTTACGGCAAGGGGGCGGCTGCGTATCTGGAAGGAGAGTTGGACGCCAACACCCCCTGCACTCCCGGCGGCTGCTACGACCGGCTGCGGGCAGCCCACGGCAAAGTGCTGCTGCTGGGGGTCACCCACGCCCGCAACACCTTTATCCATAGCGTGGAGGAGGTGCTGAACGTGCCGAACCGCCTGACCGACAAGCCCCTGCAGCTGACCGTGGTGGACGAAGCCGGGGCGCAGCACACCGTCTATATGCGCCGCCACTACAACGCACAGCAGCCACACATCTCGGAGGATTTCGTCAAGCTGGAACAGGCATATCTGGACTGCGGCGCAGCCCGGAACACAAAATTTGGCGATGCAAAGTGTATCCTGTGCGACGCCGAGGGGCTTTTCCGGGTCACTCGCCATGTTCTTGCCCCGAACCCCGAGGCTTTTGTCACCGAGCCTGTCATTCCGCCGGAGCGCTGGCAGAAGATAATTTTATAATGCAATGCCGGGCAGCTTGCAGCTGCCCGGCATTTTTTACTTTTTGCTCAGCAGAAGCGGATACGGTACTCCCGAGGGGTGCAGTGCTTGATCTCCCGGAAGGTCTTGATAAAATAGCTGGCATCGGAAAAACCGCATTCCAGCCCCACCTCGCCGGTCTTGAGCCGGGTGGAGCGCAGCAGCTCGGCGGCCTTTTCCACCCGGAACTGCTTGACGTACTGGATGGGCGTGATACCCAGAAACTGCCGGAAGCTGCGCAGACAGGCACTTTCGCTCAGGGCAACGCAGCCGGCCAGTTTTTCCACGGTCAGCTCCTCGGCGTAGTGCTCCTCTACATAGCGGAGCATCTGCTTCATCCGCTCCGAGGCAATCTGCTCCTGCTCCGATACCTTCACCTTGCCGCTGACGCATTGGGTGATGAGCAGCCGCAGGGCAGCGGTAAGGTGGTAGCGCACCCGGTTCTCGTAGTCAAAGGGCTCGTCCGCCACGCCCTTCCACGCCTCCCGCAGGCAGAGCAGCACCTGCCGCTGCCATGGCACGGCCTCGTCCAGCAAAAAGAAGGGCGGCGTGCCGGGCTGCAAGAGAGGGCGGATGAGTTTTTGCCAGAATACGGTGTCCATGCCGCCGACAAGCCGGGGCTGGAACACGCCGGAGTGCAGCAGCGCCCTGCCCTCGGCAGGCTCTACCGCGTGCAGCGCCCCGGAGTTGATAAACACCCCCTGCCCGGTCTGCAAAGTCAGCCGGGTCTTGTTCACGTCCACATGAATGGGCCCCAACGCCGCCAGAATGAACTCAAATTCCTCGTGCCAGTGCCACGCCACCGAAAAACAGGAAAGATCCTCGGCGTAGCAGGCGATAGGGAACAGCGGGCTGCCGTGCTGGGCCTGCTCCCGCCCGGCGGCATCCGCCACCACGGCAGTAGCGCTGGACAGCCCCACCCGGCCGCTGGTATAAGAGGCACAGCTTGTCTGATATGCCATATTCACCAAATCCTTTCCGCAATACTTTGAATGTTTTTTGTCAATGCCGGTTTTGTTGCATATACTATGCGGTTTTATTCTATTATTAGCGATTGTTTTGTGGTATTATCCTATCAGAGCTTCTAAGCTCAGTATAGCACCAAGGCAGCGGGGACGCAAGCTGTGCAAGCGTTCCCTGCCGGGCAAAACCGCTATTCTCCCGCCGCCTGTCCAAAGAGGATCGGACGGCAAGTGTAATATAAACCGCTTCATCAAGGAGGTATTCCTATGCTTCGTATCGAGTATTTTGATAAGGAACGTTTCATGCGCCAGCTTTCTGCCAGCCACGGCAGCGTGCTGCTGCATCTGGACAACGGTAAGACCTGCGACCTGAAAAAGGACACTACCGCACGCTCCATGCTGCAGATGATGGACACTGCCCCCCAAAAGGGCTTTGACCTCACCGTGACCGACCCTGCCGACGTGACCGGCTTCCTGCGCTATATGCTGGAGGCAGGCCGCACTGAGCGTGTGGCCGGCTGAGTAATGCCAATCTCTTATCCCAATAAGTGTCACAGCAAATGCAAAGCGCCCGCCCCGGTCATGCCGGGGCGGGCGTTTTGCTCATTTTACCGGAAGGCTTGCGCGGGCGGGCAGTCTGTGGTAAGCTGAAAGCAGAAAAAACAAGATGGAGGGAACGACTATGAACCTGAAGGAAGCATTCCGCTACCAGAACAAGCTCCAGGCTCTGCTGGACGAGGCGCAGGGCATTCTGGACTGCGATGCCAACGTGACCAAGGTGGCCAACACCTATCTGCGCCATAAGGTGATGCCCGAGGCTGAGGACGAGACCGTTATGGACGTAGCACAGACCGAATATGCAGAGCAGATCACCGACGTTGCCCGGTTCATGCTCTATCTGATGGAGGAGAAGAGCCGCCTGTTTGCTGCCATCCGCAAGGCAAAGGATGCGCTGGACATGGATATGGACAGCGAGGTCAGCCTGAATGCCGCGCGGCAGAGCATTGCCCGTACCTTCAAACGGATGAACGACCTGCGCAGCTCTGAGCAGCTGCTCTCCGGCGGGGGCACCGGCTACCGTTTCAACGCCGAGGGAAACCAGATTTCCTACTGCTGCGATGTGAAGCGGGTGACCACCATCAACTACGACCGCAAGGTCATCCATGCGGCGCTGAGCAAGCTGAACCGGCAGGCAGACGAGACCTCCAATCGGCTGGACCTCTGCCTTGTGACCTCCAAGGTGGACTACACTGTCCCCTTTGATGTGAACGCCAGCTTTGCCGAGGCATTTGAGACCTATCTGGAAAACGCCAAAAACTGAATAAACGTTCCACCGACTATTTTGGGTGCGGCAAGCGCCGGGTGCACAGCTGCCGGTTCAGGTGCAGATGAACTATAACGCTGCACATTTCCGCAAGGAAGTTTTGGTACGGCTCACCTTACGAGCCAGCTATTATGAAAAAAATCTTGCGTTCGGCTTTTCCGCCACCGCCAGACGCTTTTTCGCCGAAACCGTCCCTTGCTCCTTCCCGCATTCCTGCTTTTGCGCTTACGTCTCCATGGGCAGGCAGGCAAGCCACCCTTCATGAATTTGCCCCGCAGACTGTGCTGCGGGCACACACTTTCTGCGTGCCGGGTGGGCGCTCTGCGCCCCTTTGCACGCGGAGTAAAATGACAGCCGCCCCTGCGCTTGCCGTATCCAAAATAGCCGGTGGAAAACCAAAACCGGAGGTATGAGCTATGAAAAGGTATAAGCTGTTTTATCTCATCGGGCTGCTGTTTTTTCTTGCTGCGGCGCTGAACTTTGTTACCGGAGGGGATCACGCTACGGCAGTGGTATGGCGCTGCCTTGGCGCTACCTTTTTGCTGCTAGGGTGTTCGCAGCAGAAAAAATAAAGCAGCAGGCCAGCCCCGGCGGGAAAAGCTGCCGGGGCTGCAATTCTTTGCGGGGCTCGTTCGTATTCCAGACAGAGCAACGAAATTTCGACAAAAGACGAGGTATGCGTATGTCAACCAAACCAATCCATTCCACTGCTGCGACCCGCTTTGACCTGAGCGCAACGGCTCTTCATATCCTTGCTATGGCGCTGATGCTGATGGACCACCTGTGGGCGACGTTGCTGCCGGCACAGGAATGGCTGACCTGTGCGGGACGTGTGGCCTTTCCCATCTTTGCCTTTATGGCGGTGGAGGGCTATTTCCACACCCATGACCTGAAAAAATACACCCTGCGACTGCTGCTGTTTGCCCTGCTTTCGGAAGTGCCCTTCGATTTGATGTACGGCGGTACATGGTTCTACCCGGTGCACCAGAACGTCATCTGGACGCTGCTGCTGGGCGTTCTGGGCATTCATCTGATGGAGACCGTGCGCAAAAAGCAGAAAACATGGGCGTATCTGCTGGTATCCGCCCTTGTGGTGGCGGCGGGTGCGGTGCTGGGCACGCTGGGCATGGTGGACTACTACGGTGCCGGTGTGCTGACTGTGTTCATCTTCTACTTTTTTCACGGGCACGGGCGCAAGTGGTGGTGTCTGCTGGGGCAGCTGGCTGCGCTGTACTGGGTCAACGTGGAGCTGCTGGGCGGGCTTATGTACCCCATTCAGCTCTTCGGCATGGACTTTGAGCTTTGCCAGCAGGGGCTGGCGCTGCTGGCACTGGTGCCCATCTGGCTGTACCGCGGTCGGCAGGGCTACCACAGCAAGCCTTTCCAGTATGCCTGCTACGCCTTTTACCCCGTGCACATGCTGCTGCTGGTTCTGGTGCTGAATTTCGTGAACCGGTAAGGAAAACGGAGCGCCCCAAAAACATTTTTACGCGTGGGGCGTAGAGAGGAACTTCCGCTGAAAATAGCCAAAGCGTATGCGGAGCCATTCGAAATCGTTCCGCCGGTATAAGGCCGCTGCACAAAGCGCTGTGCGGCGGCTTTTTTTGCGGGAAAACCGACACATGTTCACAAAAAGTTCAGCCTTTTGAGCAAAAAATACTATTTTTTTCGTGTAAAATAGACAACATGGATTGAATGCCGCCCGCGATTGGATTATAATAATAATGTATGCAAAAGCGCATTTGCTGTGTTTTTTATAACGCGTACTGTTTGAAAATGACGTAGATGCGCAATGCGGGAAGCTAAAAAGAAAAAACGCCGTTGCGGGTCTTTGCCGCAAACGGCTTGTTTGCCATAGCAGCCGGGGCGTTATGTTCCGGTTATTTGTCCTTAGGAGGAAAAACAAGGTGAGAGTAGGTCTTGACATCGGCAGCACCACGATCAAGTGCGTGGTGCTGGGCGAGCATGATGAACTGCTGTATTCTACATACGAACGACATTATAGCCATATTCTGGAAAAGGCGCAGGAGCTGCTGCGGCGCATTGATGCCGAGCAGCTGCATGGCCGCAAGGCGCTGCTCAGCATCTCCGGCTCTGCCGGTATGGGCTTAGCCGACAGCTGCGGTGTGCCCTTTGTGCAGGAGGTGTTCTCCACCCGCGTGGCGGTCAAGCGCTTTATGCCAAAGACCGATTGCGTCATTGAGCTGGGCGGCGAGGATGCCAAGATCCTGTTTCTGACCAACGGCACCGAGGTGCGCATGAACGGCAGCTGTGCCGGCGGCACCGGTGCTTTCATCGACCAGATGGCTACCCTGCTGAAGATGAGCGCCGAGGAAATGAACAAGGCTGCCGAGCAGGCGCAGCGCACCTATACCATCGCTTCCCGCTGCGGCGTGTTTGCAAAAAGTGACGTGCAGCCGCTGATCAATCAGGGTGCCCGTACCGAGGATATCGCCGCCAGCATCTATAAGGCCGTGGTCAACCAGACCATCGCCGGTCTGGCACAGGGACGTCCCATCAAGGGCAATATCCTTTATCTGGGCGGCCCGCTCACCTTCAGCACCGTGCTGCGCAAGAGCTTTGACGAAGCGCTGAACGTGACCGGCACCTGCCCGGAAAACAGCCTGCTGTATGTGGCGCTGGGCGCTGCTCTGTATGCCGACAAGGAGTTTGTGCTCACCGAGGTGGCCGATGCGCTGGACAAGTACGCCGCCACCGCTACCTATGCCAGCGAGCCGCCGCTGTTCGCCAGCAAGGAGGAGTACGAGGCTTTCCACGCACGGCACATGTCTCACAGTGTGCCCCGCGTGGCTTTTAGTGCCCACTGCGGGCCGGTGCATATCGGCATCGACTCCGGTTCTACCACCGTCAAGCTGGTGGTGGTGGATGAAAAGAGCCAGATTTTGTACACCAACTATCAGCCCAACCTTGGCAACCCGCTGCCCCTCATCCGGGAGCAGCTGCTCAAGATCTATAAGGAGCATCCGGGGCTGCAGGTGGCCAGTGTTACCACCACCGGCTACGGCGAGGAGCTGGTAAAGAACGCTTTCCGCTGTGATTACGGTCTGGTGGAAACGGTGGCGCATTTTACCGCTGCCAAGTACTTTATGCCGGACGTGGACTTCATTATTGATATCGGCGGGCAGGACATGAAGTGCTTCAAGATCGAGGATGGTGCCATCAGCAACATCTTCCTAAACGAGGCCTGCTCCTCCGGCTGCGGCAGCTTTTTGCAGACCTTTGCGCAGGCGCTGGGCTACGACGTCAAGGAGTTTGCCGCGCTGGGTCTGTTCGCAGACCGCCCGGTGGACTTGGGCAGCCGCTGCACCGTGTTCATGAACAGCTCGGTCAAGCAGGCGCAGAAGGACGGTGCCAGCATCGAGAATATCTCCGCAGGCCTGTCCATCAGCGTGGTCAAGAACGCGCTGTACAAGGTGATCCGCGCTTCCAGCCCGGAAGAGCTGGGTCGCAAGATCGTGGTGCAGGGCGGTACCTTTTATAATGAAGCCGTGCTCCGCGCCTTTGAAAAGGAGATGGGCGTGGAGGTCATCCGGCCGGACATTGCCGGATTGATGGGCGCTTACGGCGCTGCTTTGTACGGCCTGCGCCAGAGCCATAAAAACAACCAGACCACCTCTGCCATGATGGACGAGCAGGAACTGGAAAAGTTTGCACAACAGGTGGTCAGCGTCAAGTGCGGCGGCTGCGGCAACCATTGCCAGCTGACCGTCAACACCTTTGCCGATGGCCGCAAGTTCATCTCCGGCAACCGCTGCGATAAGCCCGTTACCGGCAAGAGCGAGGACAACAGCCTGAACCTGTACGCCTACAAGCAGCAGCTGCTGGCCAGCTACAAGCCTGTGCCCGGCAAGCGCGGCTCTATCGGTATTCCGATGTGTCTGGGCTTCTACGAGCTGCTGCCCTTCTGGTACGCCTTCTGGACGAGCCTTGGCTTTGCGGTGCACACCAGCCCGGTGTCCACCCGCGGGCTGTATCTGGCCGGACAGGCCACCATCCCCAGCGACACCGCCTGCTTCCCGGCAAAACTGAGCCACGGCCACATCAAGGCGCTGAGCCAGATGCAGCTGGACGCCATCTTCTACCCCTGCCTGACCTACAATGTGGACGAGGGACTGGGCGACAACCACTATAACTGCCCGGTGGTGGCCTACTACCCGGAGGTTCTGGCAGGTAACTGCCCGGAGCTGGAAGGCAAAAAGTTCATCTATGATTATGTGGGCATCCACCGTCCCAAGGACTTTGTGCACAAGATGGCAAAGGAGGTGCTGCCCAAGTACTTTGGCGGCATCTCCGAGCGGGAGGTGCAGGCAGCAGCCGATGCCGCCTACGCGGAGTACGAAGCGCACATGGCAAAGATCCGGGTAAAGGGCAGTGAGATCATTGACGAGGCGCGCCGTCAGGGCAAGCGCATCATCGTGCTGGCAGGCCGCCCCTATCATGTAGACCCGGAGGTCAACCACGGCATCGACCATCTGATCACCCGTCACGGGGCTGCGGTGGTCACCGAGGACAGCATCTCCAACCGGGTGCAGAAGTTCCCCACCAGTGTGCTGAACCAGTGGACCTACCACAGCCGCCTGTACGCTGCCGCCAAGTACTGCACCACCCAGAAGGATATGGATCTGGTGCAGCTGGTGTCCTTCGGCTGCGGCGTGGATGCCATTACCACCGATGAGACCCGCGAGATTTTGCAGCGGGGCAACAAGCTGTACACCCAGCTGAAGATCGACGAGATCACAAACCTCGGTGCCGTGAACATCCGTCTGCGCAGCCTGTTTGCCGCACTGGACGAGCGGGACGAGGCCGCCGCAGAAAAGTCAGAATAAAAGATAGGCTGAAGGTCTTCCCCCCGGCGGGGGAAAGCTTTTGAGGGGACTATCTTGTTTAGAGTAACATAGGAGGAACCTATGGAATATCATTATCCCAAATTTACCCCGGAGATGAAAAAGACCCATACCATCCTCATCCCCAACATGGCCGTTACCCAGTTCCGGCTTATGGAGTACGCACTGCGCTGCGAGGGCTACAAGTGTGAGCTGCTGGGCAACTGCGGCAGTGCCGTGGCACAGCTGGGGCTGAAGTATGTCCACAACGATACCTGCTACCCGGCGCTGCTGGTCATCGGCCAGTTTCTGGATGCGCTGAACAGCGGCAAGTATGATCTGGAGCACACTGCCTTGCTGATCACCCAGACCGGCGGCGGCTGCCGTGCCTCCAACTACATCCATCTGCTGCGCAAGGCGCTGGTCAAGGCCGGTTACCCGCAGATCCCGGTGGCAAGCCTGAACTTTTCCGGTCTGGAAAAGGACAGCGGCTTCCAGATGACCCTCCCGCTGGCGCGCAAGTGTATCGCCTGCATCTTCTACGGCGATATGCTGTGTGCGCTGCGCAATCAGGTGGCCCCCTACGAGAACGAAAAGGGGGCTGCTGACCGCATGGTGGATCGCTGGATCGCCCGTCTGGGCCGTGCCTTGCTGGCCGGTAAAGGCTTTACTTCCCGGGAAATGAAGCACACCTTCCCGCTCATCGCAAAGGAATTTGCCACTATCCCGGTCACCCGGGTGCCCAAGGTCAAGGTGGGTGTTGTGGGTGAGATCTACGTCAAGTACAGCCCGCTGGGCAACAACGACTTGCAGAAGTTTCTGGAAAGTCAGGACTGCGAAGTGAACTTCCCCGGTCTGATGGGCTTTGTGCAGTACTGCGCCTTCAACATGGGCGAGGATCATGTGCTGTACGGCGGCAAGCTGGCCGTAAAGGTGGGCACCGACCAGTTCCTTAACTGGCTGGACAGCGTGGAACGCGTCATGCTCAAGGCAGAGACGGACGCCGGGTTCTATGCGCCGGGCCCCTTCAAGGAGCTGGTGGAAAAGCCCAAGGGGGTCATCTCGCTGGGCGCAAAAATGGGTGAGGGCTGGCTGCTGACCGCCGAGATGATCGAGCTGGTGCAGGGCGGCTACGGCAACATCGTCTGTGCCCAGCCCTTCGGCTGCCTGCCCAACCACATTGTGGGCAAGGGCATGATCAATAAGATCCGCGCCCTGCACCCGGACGCGAACATCACCCCCGTGGACTACGACCCCAGCGCGACCCGCGTCAACCAGGAAAACCGCATCAAACTAATGCTGGCCGTGGCCCGCGAGAAGCTGGACCAGCCCGGCGAGGTACAGCCTGTCACCGCGGAACAGCTGGCAGGCGGCGCACCGCAGGTGGAGACGTTGGTACGATAAATTTATAAAAAAGGCCGCTGGCATAATTGTCAGCGGCCTTTTTATACAGGCTTCAAGCCTTCCCCCTTGGGGGAAGGTGGCCCCGCAGGGCCGGATGAGGGGCAAGTTCACGGAAATAACCCGTTTACAGGCAATCTCCGCAAGGTTGCCCCTCATCAGTCAGCGGTCGGGGCCGCTGACAGCTTTCCTCACATCTCCTCCACCTGTTTCAGCTCTACCTCCCGCTTATCGATCACCAGCAGTCCTTCCTTCTGCATCTGGCTCAGCGCATTGCTCAAGGCGCTGCGGTCCACACCAAGGTGGTCGGCCAGCTGCTGGCGGTCAAAGGGAATATCAAACTCCTGCCGGCCCCGGCGGGCCGCCTGATCGGAGAGATAGGACTGGAGCCGTCCGCGGATGGTTTTTGCCGAAATATGGAACATGCGCCGGGAAAGGATCAAATTCTTCTGCGCCGACACTGAAAGCAGATTGCGCACCAGTCGCTGCACAGCCGGCGGCGCCTGTTCGTCCAACAATGGAGCAGCACGCAGGAAAAGGATTTCCGCCCTTTCCGCCGCCACCACGCTGACCATCATCGGCTCACCGGGAACACAGGCATAAGTCTCGGCAAACACCTGCCCCGGCCCCAAACGATCCAGCACACTTTTATTGCCCCAGGCGTCATTGTTTTCAATACAGACGCTGCCCGAAAGCACCAGTGCAACGCTGCCGACATGGTCGCCGGCACGCAACACCGCCTCTCCCTTTGCATAACAGCGGCGCTGCGTGCCGAGGCAGGACAGCGCTTTCTCCGCTTCCTCCTCTGACAGACCGCGAAACAACGCTGTGCGGCCCAGCGTTTTCAATAATTGTGTCATGTTTTTCTCCTTTTGTTGTTAAAACAACATACTGATTGCCTCCATGCTACTATAGTGTGGATATAAAGTCAAACGGCAATGCAGATTTCTTGCCGGAACAGGAGGAAAAACGATGCTCCGTCAAATGATTCAAATTGACGAAAAAAAATGCAACGGCTGCGGCCTGTGTGCCGCTGCCTGCCATGAAGGCGCCATCGGCATGGTGGACGGCAAGGCCAGGCT
>OGWR01001963.1_pt1 | contig 15596 bp, 13 predicted proteins | sample 1576061 | NCBI WGS metagenome assembly OGWR01 (sample SAMEA3541511, study PRJEB24748) | human gut metagenome | biome: human gut; feature: human-associated habitat; material: faeces | place: China | collected 2012 | reverse complement strand
ATGCCCGTTTATTGGCACGAAAAGCGCAGTTAGCTTTAAACGCTGCAATGCTTACCAATCCTTATGTGTTGTTGGCTACTGCTGTAGTAGGACTTGGAGTTGCAATGTTGGCTTTCCGCGATTCGGCAACAGAAGCAGAAAAGGCACAGAGAAGGTTTAATGAACAGCAAGAAGAAGCTAAAAAGCAAGAAGAAGAACACAAACAGAAGATTGATTCCCTCGTACAAAGTTCTCGTGATATAGCGTTGTCGGATTTACAAAGAGGTCGAAGTTTAGCGGAGTTAAGAAAAGAATACCCTAAGATATTCGCTCAATATGACATCGAAACCATTAAGTTGGCTGATATACTTAAACTAAAGCAACAGATAACGGAAGAAGATGCGAAACGTGCCGGAGAAAAGCAAACCAAGGAACTTTCTAACATTGAATCTGAAATCAAATATTACGAGAATCTGCTGAAAACTCTTTCCGGTCAGCAAGGCGTTGATGGATATGTGAAGAAACTAAAAGAATTGCGTGCTATGCGTGATGTCATGCTGCAAGAAAAAGGCAAAGGCATCTCCGAACAGTTCATTTCCAATCTTAAAGATGTTAATACTAATGAGTTTGACCGCTACATCTCTGAGTTGGAGAAGCGTATCAGAGGAAAGGGGGAAAATGGAACTGTGAAACTTCGTTTGCCTATTGATATTAAGGGTACTTTGTCTGATGAAGCAATCTATAATGTGAAAGACATAAAAACACTTATAGATACAGCAAAATCAGTCAAGCAAACCCGAATTGATTCAGAGAAGAATAAAACCACTTACAAACAAGATTATGAGAAAGCGAAGAAAGACTGGGAGGATGCCAAAAAGAAACTATCTGAAATAGAAAAGGACAAATCTAAATTTACTTCAAAGCAATACGAAGAAGCTAAAAAGCAAAAAGAAACTACCGAAAAAGCATACAAAGATTTAGGAGGTATCACTGGCAATGCTTTATCTAAACAAGAAAAAGCTATTGAAAAGCAAGAAAAAGACCAACAAAAATCAGCCGAAGAGCTTCTGTCTCTCCGTCGCCAAAATCAACAGGCGGAAATAGATCTTATGAAGGAAGGCACAGAGAAAAAGCTAAAACAGATTGACCTTGACTATCAAAAAGAACTTGACGCCATCAAGAAACAAGAAAAAGATTTGAGTGAAAGACAGGGTGGAAAGTTGACTTCGGAGCAGTCTATTGAAATTTCCGCTCGTTATACTAATGCTGAAAATAAAAGAGAGAAAGATATAGCCGATGTAAGTAAGGAATTAAATTCCATACTAGATAAATATCGTGATTATTCAGCTCAACGCATAGCTATAGAGAAGCAATATCAAGACGATGAAAAGAAACTTAGGGACGGATTAGCAAAAGCTAAAAGCGATTCTGAAAAGAAGCAATATGAAGATGCCCTAAAAGAACTGGATAAACAGCGCAAGAAAACTATAGATTCTATTTCAAAAAGCGAAATCGAAGATTCTGGCATTTGGAAAATGTTAATGGGAGACGTTGATGCATTACCTACAGATACACTTGAACAATTATTATCTGATGCTGAACAACTTGTCAAGACTACAAACTTGTCGGCTACAGATATGAAAGCTATGATGGATACCATAAATAATGCTCGTCAAAACCTTATAGCTCGCAATCCTTTCAAGACATTGAAAGAAGAATATGAAAAGTATCAGAAAGCAATAAAGAAAGGGGATAAACAGGGAGCCTTTACTTCATGGAGTAATGTGGAACAAGCTAGCGAATCTATAAAGAGTAATATTTCAACATTAGGGGCTTCTCTATCTTCTCTTGGAACGACTTTTTCTGATGAACTGGGAGAAGGCATCCAAAAAGCAGTAGATGTTATAAATGACGGTATTACTGCATTCGAAGTATTCGGCAAAACTGGTGAAAAGTCCGCCGGTGACACAGTGAAAGGCATTAGCGGAATTATTGGGATCATAACTACGTTAGTGGGTACTGTAATGAATGCTTTTGATTCTACAAAAGCCGAACAAGAAAGAAATATTGAATATCAACGTAGACAGGAAGGATATTGGAATTCTATCAATTATCAAGTAGAACGTTATCTGAAGTTGCTCAAAGAGGCCGCAGGAAATGATTATTTTGCAACAGCTACCCAATCATTAACAACACTTCAAGGAGCTAGAAGAAAAGCCTACGAAGACATTATAAAATCTATGCCTGTTGGTGATGTTGATTATACAACTTTCGGACTTGCACAACTTTTCAATTCTGGTAAATTTGCCACCAAAATGAATGAATACGCCTTCGGAGGTCCGCAAGCTAAAGAAATCTTTGATTTTATACAAGCTAATGGAGGATATGATTTAGAAAATAAACTCATATCTGAAGAAGCGATTTGGGCGATGAAAAGCAATGCCGACATCTGGTCTAAGTTACCGGAATGGATGCAACAAGCTATTGACAAATTTGTAGAGTTTAACGACAAGGCTAAGGAATTAGAAGAGACTTTAAATGAGGATTTATTTCAAACCACTTCAAAAGGTATCGAAGAAGCAATACTGGAAGGATTAAAAGGAGGAAAAAGAGGAATCGCAGATTTTGGAGAAGATTTTGAAGAAATAATGCGTAACGCTTTGTTGCAATCGTTCGTTATAGATCAACTAAGAGGTAAAGCACAAGAATTTTATAAAAAATATACCCTTTTGGCTGATAGTGACGAAAACGGGAAACTTGATTTAACAGCAGAAGAGATAAGCGACCTTAGAGAGGATTGGAATGATATTATAAGAGCTGCTACAGAAGAAGCGAAGAATATTGATGCCATTGTTGGTGGTTCTTCTTCTTCATCCCAAGAAGCTTCAAAGAAAGGCTTTGCCACTGCTTCACAGGATTCAATCGACGAGCTTAACGGGCGTTTCACCGCCTTGCAAATAGCCGGAGAAGAAATTAAGAATCAAAGTATAGCTCAATCCCAATCATTAAATATTCTAACGATGAAAGCGGATACACTTATTTCCATAAATACGGAAACGAGAAATATAGCCGATGACACACGTGATTTGATAGCAAGTTCATATCTCGAACTTGTTCAAATCTCCGAAAATACCGGAGCAATAATAAAACCCATCCAGCAAATGCAGAAGGATATGGCGGAAGTTAAAAACAATACCAAAGGATTATCAACAAAATAAATGGTTATGGCATATTTATTAATAAATGGTAGAGATGCTTACAAGACTTGGGGTGTAAGAATGGGAGATAAATTCCTTGATGTGCTTGGTGCATCATTACCTATGAAAGAATTTATTGAAAATAAATCCCGATTAGAACATGGAAAACGTGTAATAATTAATAATCCCAAAATTGATGAACGGGAAATAACGCTCTCTTTTACCATAGAAGGCAATTCTAAATCTGATTATCAAGCAAAAAAAAGGGCTTTTTTTGAAGAATTATACAAAGGTGTGATTGATATTCAGATTCCAGCTAACAGCAGTGACATTTATCACTTGATTTATTTAGGTAAAAGTATCACCTATGCGCAGAGTTTAGACAGAACTTTTGGTAAATGCTCAATGAAGTTTTGTGAACCAAACCCGAGTTTAAGGACCTAATTTACGACATTGATTTCATTGTCGTATATGCGAGTGCCCAAAATTGGGTACTCTTTCTTTTATCTCCGAACTTTGGTGTGTTATGGAATCAGTAGACATCAAAGACATATCCGGCAACATTCGCTTTTCGACTCCTATCAATGAGGGTTCGAAAAGACACTTCCTTTTGATGCAGGAAGATTATATCACTTTGCTATTTAGCCTTTTCAATCCGGTTTATTTCAAACTAGGTGACTACGTAGACAATGAGTTGGGAATATTCGAGCTTGTAGACCTGTATAAGCCTACCTACAATACAACGACAGGTGCATACGACTACGAACTCCGCCTTGATGCTTATTACTGGAAATGGAAGAACAAGAAGTTTTTCTATACACCGGAAACCACCGGACGCGAAGCCGCATGGAATCTCACCGCTACCCTTGACACGCATTTGAAAGTCTTTTTGGATAACCTGAAAGCTCTTGGCTATAAATTCAGGGATCTGGATTTTACTTGGGACATCGATAGTACGGTAAAAAACACTTCCAAGCTTGTTTCCTATGACAACGTAAATCTGATCGACGCTCTCACACAGATGGCGGAGACTTGGGAGTGTGAATGGTGGATAGAGAATCATAAGATTTGCTTCGGACGTTGCGAATACAGCTCACCTGTTGATTTCAAAGCCGGTGACTTGACAGACACAGAAAATGTGAATGTCAACAGCATGACACGCAGCGACAGCCAGACCACTTATGCGACCCGTATCTACGCTTTCGGCTCCACCCGCAACATTCCTTCCAGCTACCGGAAAGATTTGATATTCGACGTAAAAGAGGTTAATGGACGTAATATATCCGATACGTCAAGACCGCTCAAAATAAACTACTTTCCGTCACGAGTTACATATAAGGAAGACTACGCTGCTAGTAGCAACGAAGGCAGCGGACCTTTTACTCCTTCTTATACAGAATGGACGCTTGATAAGGCTTTAGCTTCATCAGCCAAGGGTGGTTCTTATAAAGTTGTTTCGGGAGGAATTTCAATCAATATATCAACAGCCGTTCCGCAAATAGGGAACCGTGCTTTTCTACCGGCAGGAGATTATATATTGAAGGCGTCATATATCTATAATGTTTCCGGGGAATCAAAAGAGGTGATTATTGGTAATCAGACCGTTTCATTAGCCCAAAATCAACAATATGAGATTGTGTCTAAAATACAGGTTCCCGACACGTTGGTTATCGACAAAAACAGTTCTGATTTAAAAGTAAGGGTATACGTTCACGTACCAGCTCCAGCTTCTTCCGAGCTGTTATCGACTTTTCAGGCGTATGTAACATACGATATTAACGTGTATGGCGGTTCTTCTGCAACGACTTCCGTAACATTCCTTTCCGGTGCAAATGCCGGACAGACTTTTGCTGCTGTTTACAATCCCGACCTTTTAACCGGTGACGCAGCAAACATTATCCAGTTACCGGAAGGTGTAACCGCCTCTTTAGGTAATCGGTACACCATTAACAACATCATAAGCGGTAAAGTCCCCGATAACTACTTCAGTAAGGATGACAAGGAAATGACCCTTAACGGAGTTGTTCAGAAACGTCTTATGCTCCCGGAGGGTATTTCTTATGTAGATGCTTATAAATACAGCCCGACCGGTGAACGTATCAATATCGGAGATGAAAATTACGATGATCCGGATAACGTGGAAATGCCGGAAGAGGAGGCAATCGAAGAGATTGTTATATTTGAGGATGAATATCCCCAATACAAGGGTACAATATCCAGCGTCAGCCACGATGACAAGGTAGACGATAACGATAAGGAATATCGGATCTACAATTTCAAAGATACGGGACTGAAGAACTTTACAGAAGATTTCAGGCTGGATGGTGAGGAACTTCACATGATATTCCAAACCGGTAAGCTTGCCGGGATGGACTTTGCTATCAATATTGTAGAAAGCGATAGCACCGGAACAACCTTTGAAATTGTCCGCAATGAGGATTACGGTCGCTTTCTTCCGGATGATGTTCTTTATCCGGAAGCTTCTAATACTTATATCCTTTACGGTTTTGATACCGCGTACATCTCCGAACAGATGTTGCCGGACGCAGAGCAGAATCTACTCAAAAAAGCAAAGGAGTACGTAAAGAAATCCATGATTGACCCGTCCACCTACGATTGTGAGATGGATGCTGATTTCATCTACAATAAAGGTAATATCCGTACATACGAAGTCGGGGCTAAGGTCAACCTGATAAATAAGGCATTTTTCCCGGAAGGCAGACGATCAAGAATAATCGGTTTCGAGTGGCCGCTGGATTTTCCTTACGATCACCCGATTTATACAGTTGGAGAGACGGCTTCATATTCCCGTATCGGTGAGATAGAGAGCAAGCTTGATTCCCTTACTTACAAGGGACAAACCTATTCCGGCTCTGCTGTCGGAGGTGGTGGAACGAGTGTGTATGTTATTGGGGTTAATGACAAGACAATCCCGTCTGACAGAAACGTATTCTCCGCAAAGAGATCACTTGCCACCTTCTTGAACAAGGCGCAGGAGAAGACAATGGAGTTTCTTATCAAGCTGTTAGGCGGTGTTATTACCGACAATATAGAATCCCAGAACTTTATTCCCGGTGCACTTGGTTCAGGATTCCTCATCAAACGCGATCCAAAGACCGGACGGTCATACATCGAGGTTGATGAGCTGTATGTAAGACTGAAAGCAATATTTGAGTCTTTAACAATCAAGGAGCTTCAATCAGCAGGCGGTGAAGTTCTCCTGACATTGGCTAGTATCGAATGCACCAAAGTGGAAAAGATAACGGAAGCCGCTCTTTATGATGCAAACGGCTTTCGCCTTTATGATGTTGATGGGAAAGCATTATTATCATCCATAGCAACTGGAGGTGTCTACCGCTGTTATTTTACGACTGATGACGGTGAGAAAGCCATTATCAACCAATTCGCAGCCGGAGACATGGCGCAATGCAGGCAGTTCAACATTAAAGAAGGGGTTTATGAAAATGTATCCAACCGTTATTACTGGCGTTATGTTCTGGCTGTAGGCGAAAATTATATTGATTTATCTGTAGATGATTGTGCTGAAGGCAGTGATATTCCGCAAGCGGGTGATAAGATAATCCAACTGGGAAACCGTACAGACCCGGCACGTCAGAACGCCATTCTCCTGTCCGCCTACGGACTTACTGCTCCTACCATACAGATGTTGCAGAGAATAGATTCTTACTCTTTGGATGGAAAGGCGGTGAAAGAAGAAGGATTCGACCAGGAGACACAACAGTTCTATTCGAATACATACGGACGCAGTTATACAGGCACACGGGGTAAAGACGCATTCATTCAGTTTGACCCTGTAACCGGTTTGAAAATACACGGTGCCGAAATTGACGTTTCAACCGATAATTTCATGATAAAAGATCGGGATGGTAATCAGATTGCCGTCTTTGAAATAGGAGAAAACGGAAAGCCACGCCTTAAAGCTGATAATATAAATGCCGATGAGCTATTATCAAACGGTGAAAAATGGGCGCTCAAGAAAGACGGAAGCGGATTCCTTGCATCAAAGAATCTTGTCTGGGATGAACTTGGGAATCTTAACCTGATGGCGTCTTTGTCTCTACCTTATAAGATGTTTCAAATAAATGCGGATTCAACTCCGACACCTATGGATTTATCGGAGGGGAGATACTTTGTAGTACGTTACGGAAATATATATGGCGATCAAATCATAGAGCTTCCCGCTCCCAGTCCGGAATATAATGGTTCAGAAGTTAGAATTTATTCCGGGTTTATGACAACAAGGTCTTCCAGAAGCTTCTTTGATCTGACAATAGAAGAAAACGGTATATTCTTCTACCCCGGATATATTCCAGTAGCAGGCTCCCCAATACAAATATCAAAAGTACGTGTTTCGGATAAAGAAATTATTTTGAGATGTATTTCATTTGGAGATTTCAGTTTCTGGTACATACAAAACTACAAAGATTTTGCAAATGAGGATTTTAATCCATCAGAATAAAAATATAAACTATGGCAGAAGAAAAATACATATTTACAGTAACGGGCGATCATGCTAATAAAATATTGATTTGCCCTGTCCCCGTGGGCGGGATATTTATAACTAAGTTGACTGACAACCCTGCCGTCCGTTATCCGGGCACAACTTGGGAGAAGTTGGAGGGTCGTTTCCTTTATGGTACCTCCGGGCAGGAGGAAAGTGGTGCAACCGGTGGCAGCTCTTCGGTTGTGCTAAGCGTTGAGAATATGCCTGCCCACACTCATGCACTTACTGCGAAAACAGATGAATCCGGTTCCCATACCCATACATCAGGTAATCACCGTCATAAGGTAGACAGCCATAGCCACACACAGCCGTCACACTCGCATAGTGTTAAGATGTCGGATAGAAACGACAGTGGCAATCCAAACTACCTGTTTGCGCCTAATGGAGGTAACTACGGTATGGAATCGGCGGCATCCGGAAACGGGTGGGGACAATCAGGTGCAGCAGGAGGTGAAAGCACGGGTAGTGCTTCCCCTTATACCAGCTATACAAATCCGACCACGTCTGAAAACGGAACCCACTCTCACGGACTAAGCGGAAATCTTGCCACAGCCGGAGAAGGACAGGAATTCAGCATCCTTCCGCCATATATCAAGGTCCATATATGGGAAAGAAAATCGTAATATTAAAATAAAAAAATATGGAAAAGTATATTTATTTAGACAGGGAAAACGCAAAGAAAGGTATAGCCCTTGTTTTTGCAGCCAAAGATCATCCGGTAAAGGATTATCCGGCATATTTTGGGGGTGAGGCAATAGAGTTTGTCGGAGAAGATCTTCCACATTATATCACCTACGTACAAGACGGAGATAAGGAGTATGTACGTGAAGCCACACGAATAGAACTGTATGAAAGGGGAATAATATCCCTTCCCGCAAATGAAACTATTTCGGATGGTGCTATCGTAAAGAAAACACGTGAGCAGCTTGTAGCCGATGGTGTAATAACCTTGGAATCGGAACTGTCTAAAGCCCGGTTCGATCGAAAACGCCAATTAGAAGCGGTAGATCTGTATGATAAAGCGGTACTACGTGGGGATGTTCAAGAAACAGAAATGCAAAAAAGTATCCGGGATACCTATCGAAATAATTGGCTTACTATCACTGACCGATATACGGATATTAGTGTTCCCATTGAAAGCATGTATCCACTGATGCCTGATTTCATTGCTTACTTCTATTCTTAAATTTATAAACAATAAACAGATAAAGCTATGATTCTACTAGTATTAATGTCGTTCATTCTCATTGCCGGTTACGTCTTTGCAATGATAAAGAAGATGAAGGAAATCCCGTATTCTATCAGTGATACTTACTATGCCCTGATGCATAAGTTCTGGTTTACTCTTTGTATGATCGGCTCTGGTGTATTGCTTCTCTCGGCAGCTTTGGAAGCAAGCACGGAGAACAGTCAGTTTCTTGTATTCCTTTCGGTTGTCGGGATGGCTATACTTGGTGTATCTCCCAATTTCAAAACAGAACAAAAAGTTCCTCACTGTATCGGTGCCGCCATGTCTTTAATTTTTTCCCAGATATGGGTAGGTTGCAATAGTTGGTATTGGCTTTTATTATGGGCTGGATTCATTGCGTACATGGCTATCTCCATGAGTGAGCACTGGACAGGCAATTTCATCTCTGACTTCATAAAGAGAAAGCCTATGTTCTGGATTGAGGTAATTTCGTTGTTAACCGTTTATCTAACTTGTATCGTATGAAAGAAGCAATAGTACATACCACAACCGGAGGATTTGCCGCAATAGCCACTGCATTTGTTGCCGAATCATTGCAAAATATGATTCCATGGCTGATTGTCTCATGTGCTGTAATCCTCTGTGATCTCCTATTCGGAGTAAGAAAAAGTATACTAATGGGTGAAAAGGTCAGATTCTCACGTGCGATCCGTGCCACTATGGGAAAGATGGTCACTTACTTCGCTTTCGTCTGTATGGTTTGTATGATTAGCGTAGCAAGCCACAATGAATATCCTATAGATGTGTATTCCTGCTTATTGGTATGCTTCATAGAGGGATGCTCGATAGTCGGGAATATACTGAAGCCCAAAGGGATTAACATCAATCTTATCGGGGCTTTGGGCGTGTTTGGTAAGAAGGTGTTTAAGGTTGACAAGGAAGATGTGAAGGATATAATCGAAAAAGAGGAAATACATGAATCAAATAAATAAAATCAGCGCCTTAGCCAGCAAGCTTCTATCCAAGATCGGAATAGACGGAATGGCTCACATTATAGTATGCCAGAACTTGGTTATGTGGCTATCGAAATATACGCCACTATGGGAAGCAATCATTATAACCGTCGTAATCTTCGTTCTGAAGGAAGTATACGACAAGTACTGCAAGAAAACAGAGTTTTCAATTAAAGACATCATCTGTGATTGCGTGGGTCTGGCGTTGGGAGTATTAACATTGATATTATAGGAGGAAATAAACATGAGTTTACCAAGAGGTTTGAGAAATAATAATCCGGGCAACATCCGGATCACAAAGGATAAATGGCAGGGATTGAGAGAAAAGCAGGAGGACAAATCGTTCTTCCAGTTTACGGAAATGAAATGGGGTTACCGTGCCCTTATCCGAACCTTGCAAAACTACCGTAAAAGACACGGCTGTCAGACGGTGGCAGATTTTATCCACCGGTGGGCACCGGAGAACGAAAACAATACAGCCGGATATATCAGCCGTGTATGTAGCGAAATGCAAGTCCCGAACACATACGTTCCGGACATCAACGACAAAGCAACCATGTGCGCTTTTGCTGCTGCCATCTCACGTGTTGAGAATGGAGTTCCGGCTGTTATGGCTGACATAGAAGCCGGATGGGATTTATTATAAACTTTAATCAATAGGAGGAACAATCATGGCAGCAATAAATTTGGAGTTCAAAAAGAACAGTAGCGTATGGTATGCGGAATTTCAGGTAAATTCCGATTTCAACATCCATTTGGAACGCGACAACTACGGTCGGGTAAGTATCCTTCAACGGACGACAAATGAGGGGAATTTTGAGTCCGTTGTTTTGCCCGGAAGTCTTGCGTACAATGCAGGGACGACTATAGACTGTGATTTTTCGGCATTGGTCTATCCAAAGACAATCCGCGTCGAAAGTGACAGCGAAGTTTTAAGTGGAACAGTAACCGAATCCGGCAATGAAGCTTAACAGGTTGTCTTTAAATGTAGTGGGGCTTAACCGGATCGGCTTAAACCAAATCGGTTCGCCCTCCCGTGGTTCGTCTTCCGGTACCGACCGTCCCTACATCGACCCGGAAGTCTTAGCCTCCTTAAAAGCTGTGTGCATCTGCTACGGTAAGAGTAACGACGACCCGGACAGGGCTGTTGTCAAGAACTTGGTGGACCCTGACAATCCGTTTGTGATTAGTAACGCAGCTTTCAAGCTCAACAGCGGGTTTGGAAAGTATGGAATGGATTTCTTGGAGTGGAAAGCAAATTCTGGTATGAATTTTACTTCTACAAAGCTAACTTCTACAAAGCCTAATTTACCGGGCGGATGGCTAACTTTTAGAAATGTTTCTGGGCTAATTTCAGAAACTAAAGTAAAAGTATCAGGAGCACCAAAAGAATTTGTATTTATAGGGAATAATAATGGTGCAGATGATAAATTTTCTGTAACTATCAATAACGGTGTCTATACTATTCCGGAATTTACTCTATCATCTGCTAGTGGTTTTTACATCAATAATAATAGTGGTGATTGGTCTAACCTTGTAATCGAGCAAATCCCCTCTTTCGAAGGCGCATTCGTCACCGACGGTATTGACGACCTGATTAAGTCCACTAAATCAGCAACAGAAATGCTAGATGGCAGTAATGAGGTTACAGTTGTTAGTATGATTCATCAGATAAAAACAAATGATGATACTACTAGGAACAACTGGTTCTTTACTCCGGTATCTTATCTGGAAAATAGAGTCGTAAAGGATAAAATAGGAAAGACAGGTATTTATGGCTATACTTCAACTAACGTCACTAATGCGCAGATTTCAGATATAACTCCAATTTTAGGTGATAAAAATGATTATACTCTATATTCTAAAATAGAGGATGGAGATAGAGATTATTTTACTGTTGAAGGCTTTCAAAATCAAGGAATATGGTATGTTTCTTCTATTGCTTGGTACTGGACAATCATCGCCAACAAGGTACTGACTACCGACCAAATCAACCAAGTAATCGCTTACTTCAACTTGGATAGAACTCTTAAACCTGATATACTGTGTAATACTATCAAGCAGGGAATCACCAACGAGAACCACGCAGAGTTTGGCGACAAGCTGATAGACTATTCCGGCAACGGTAGGGATATTCAGTTGAACAATATTGCTTGGGACGGAGATAGTGGTATAGGTAAGTATAATTATCCTAACTGGAAAGTTAATGTTACACGAGGGAATAAATACGGTCGTATTGTTTATTATGATTCTATCAATGGTACTTATTCGGCTGACTTTAAAGGAGTGACAGAACTGTATAAGAGTTATGGCTTGTCAGTAGAAATTAGAGTAAATAGAGCAAACACTGTTGATTTTCATTCAATAAAGGAAGATGGTATATACACTGTAGCTACACCCGATGATACTACAAGTATAGATATACGTTTTGGTGGAGAGAACGTTTATAATGCTTCTTGTGATATAACCATCACCCAAATTCCTTCCCACGCAGGTGCTCTCTGCCTTGACGGAGTAAATGACTTCGGTAAGGTGACAGGGATGCCGATTTATAAGGATTATACTATTGTTGTTGATTACGAAAGAATTAGTGGTATAGAGCAAGCATGGGCAGAAGCTCTTATTTCTAAATCTCCTAATGCTAATAATGGAGCTTTTATTTTAATGGAAACAAATGGGATGGCTAAACACTCATATTCTTTTGGAGCATATACTACATTTAATAAAGATGATTCTACAAGAACTTTATTATATCAAAGCAAATATAAATGTGGAGATGTTGGTTTAAATGCAGGTACAGGAGTTGACGGAGATACTCTTTGGCTAGGAACGTATAGAGATAATTATAATAGTTTCTTCAACGGAGCTATCTACTCTCTCATGTCCTTCCCCTATAGTATGTCCGAGTTCTTGATAGAGCGCCAGTTGAAGAAGCATAAGCTGGGTACGCTGTATCCGGATATGGTGGAGTTTAGACCGATAGTGAAGAGTAATCTACCTTATTCTTCCATAACCTATTCTGTTAATCCCGGAGAATATATCTCTGTAGATAGCATGGTTACCATCACTGTAACGTTGCCAAATACCTCTGATAAGCTAATGGAGGTATCGTGCAATGCTATCAGTGATATATCCATATCCGGTGACAATGGCGTTTACGAGATTACGGGAAAGATAGTCAAATCCCCTCAAAAGATAAACCTTGTTATCTCCAGCTACTTGACAATGCTGAATAACGAGACTTTAATTTCAAATGAAACATTAATTAAAAACGAATGATATGGAAAATTTAGAAAAGATACAGGAAATCGGAACTACCGAAAAGGCTTGGATTGAATATGCACAAGCTATCGACCGAAACAACGAAAATATAAGAATAGCGTTAGATGGTATTATTCGCAAAGAAGTGCTTCAATCTACTATGAAAAGAATAGCTATTTATGTCCCTTTTCCCAACATGAAATTACCTATTTTTTTTGAAAGTTCAATGTGCTTCTCCTACAGTTCCTGTTTTTAATATATATTACAAGGATAGCCAATCCGGAACACTTAAGGTTTACCTCAAAAATCAATCATTTGATACTGAAATAGAAATTAATATTCAGCCCGGATATCCTTATTTATATATCTATTCTACGAGTATTGATGATGAGGTAATCGAACCTGTAGATTATTCATTTACTTACACGACTCCTGATTCTATGGAATATATACTAAATAACATAGATTTGAAAGGTTCTAAAATTGTAGCATTTGGAGATAGTATTACAGAGCTTAAAGATGATAAAGGTCGTAGTTATAGTGATTATATCGAGAAATTTTATGGTGCAAAAGTGTTTAATGTAGGTATTGGGGGCACACAGATTCGCCAGAGGACCCACCCTGTAGAAACTCCTACTAGCGAATTGCAGGGATATGCCGCACTGGATGTTATAAACATGGTGAAAGCCGCTTGCTCCCAGGATTTCACTATGCAAGAAAATGCTGCGACCTATTTGAAGGAGCTTAAAAATAGTGATAAAACAGCTATAATTGAGTTGTTGAAGTCCGTAGATTGGGATTCTGTTGATGCAGTTACAGTTTTTGCAGGAACAAATGACTGGCCTTCATATTCTGCGACTTTAGGTGAGAGTGGAAGTACGGATATTGGTAAGACTTTAGGAGCTGTCAATGAAATTATAAGATTGTTATCATCGACATACCCTCATGTGAAAATCTATTGGTTCACCCCTATTGTTCGATATTCGTCTTACTCTATTTCCGAATGGGATGATAGGTATTGGAGTGATAGGATGGGTAGCACTGAACAACCATATCTTCCACAATCAGGAAGCAATGAGCCTAACACCTCTGACTCATTGAAAAATGGGACACTTAAAGATTTTAGTGAAGCTATTGAAAATGAAGTAAGACTTAACCATATCCCATGCTGTGATATGTATAATACGTTGGGGTGGAATAAGTATAATTTCAGCCAATACTTTAATGATAGTGATGGTACACACCCTAAAAAAGGATTCAAGGAAATAGCTAAAAAAATTGCTTCCTTCCTAATCGCAAATAAAACGTTTTAATAGCAATTATGAAATACATTACATTCCCCACAGCGAATTTGAACGAAATTATTAACAAAATAACATTTATAAAATAACTTATGTCAACGTTACAGTACATCGTTTTTCCATATTCCGATTTGGAGGAAGTTCCACAAGAGGAGCTGGATAAAAGAAATTTAGTGCCTCGTATAAGCTTGAATGGTAAAAAGGCTTTGATGAAAGCCGAACATTATGCTGAAATATTTGCAAGTAAAATGATTATGACTCTTTCAGAGGACGGAGAGACACCGATTGTGTCTTATCCTTATCCGGTATACGAAGGCGAAGAATTGAATACTTTGCTGGCAAGTTCGGAGTGGTCTTCAAGCGATAGTATTCTATGAAGTCCCTCCCTTGGATACTAGTCTGCCTGTTGCTTGGCGTGATCGTGTGGATGCAGTGTAATCCGCACGAGCCTCTCCCGCCAGAAATCAAGACCGAGACGAAGATAAAGACGGTTATCAAGGTTTGCTCCTTAACCATATCTCCGCCTATGGCTCCCTTGCTCTTCATTCAACTAAAAGACACCATGCACATAGGTGATACGGTAGTCGAGCGTGAACAGGCTTACTATGAAGACAGCCTTTACCGTGCATGGGTGTCCGGCTATCGTCCGAGACTGGATAGTTTGCAGATATTTCCAAGAGCTGTATTTCAGACAGTGACGAATGATATTTATCATACTGTTACTTCGAAGAAGAAACGATGGGGATTAGGTTTACAGGCAGGGTATAGTTATCCGGGTGGTTGGTACGTAGGAGCTGGAGTTAGTTGTAACTTATTTATGTGGTAATACCGGCACTATCTTCACAGACCGTTTCCGGTATGAAAAGTTTAAGTTTCACTTATATAACAATTTCCTACGGAAAAAGGTTTTAAAGGAAAGGAGGATAAAATGATACATTAATTAATTCTAAGTACTAAGTTTATCCGGTAAAGTAGAAGGCCGGTAATCGTTAACAAATAACCTTCAAGAGTTATACTTTGTGTTTGTCCCTGGCTATGTAGTCGGGGATTTTTTTTATTATTTGTCGTATCATTGTTGTCCCATTAAAATCTAAAAGAGTTCTTTGAAATATTTGAAATTTAGTTAGTTAC
>OGWR01001936.1_pt1 | contig 15761 bp, 12 predicted proteins | sample 1576061 | NCBI WGS metagenome assembly OGWR01 (sample SAMEA3541511, study PRJEB24748) | human gut metagenome | biome: human gut; feature: human-associated habitat; material: faeces | place: China | collected 2012 | reverse complement strand
CGGGCCCCGGGAGGGGCCGCGGGGGCGTTCGGCTAGGTGCGGGAACGGCCTATTTGCTCAATATGTTCGGCTGAGATCGGAAATCAACCCAGGCTGCTCAACGAGTAGGTCGTAAACTCCAGAATGCACACAGGGACCGAACATCCCTGCGGGAGACACTAGCTCCAGAAAGATGCGGAAAATAGTCGAGAAAATAGGTATCGAGAAGCTCGCTGAGACTGTGCGAGCGCAATCTCAGCGAGCTTCTCGATACCGACAGAGCCCAAATCCAAGCCATTCGGGCGGATTCGAGGAAACCCAGCGTAAATATACAATTCAATACAGGGGACACGAGTTCTATTCCGCCGAGAAAGGAAACCCGGAACCAAGCCTAAACCTAACGATGAACAATATAGGGGCAAAAAATATATCGCTCACTAGGTGGAGCTATTTACTTAGCTAATCTGAAGCTTTTATTCTTTTGTTGTCTCTTGTTGAATAAAAAATCAAGATTTGAGTCGCCAATCAGGATGGAAGCATCGCAGTATCCAGATGTCGACTGTTTCTTTGAGCTGGCAGGCTTTGTTTTATCAAATAACTTAGCCCTAAGTAGTTTTTCTAAAAATAGCATTTTATGACTTTCATCAAAGTTAAGAAAATTTACTTAACGTGCCTCTTCGTAAAGGCTCATATAAACGTTGGATGGCTGATGATAGGGATTAACGGCAGATGCCCATATGGGGACAAGCCAGCCGTCTTTCCAGTGAGGGCCAATTAAACATCGGTAGGGATAAATAGATGTTAGATATTCAGAGAGTCGATCGCTGACAGTGAAATCACGGGGAAGATCGGAAATATAGGACTGCACCGCAAGTGTCCATGAGTTGTCGACTTGGGAAGTCGTAGCAGCACGGAAATCGCTCTCTGGGTGTAAAGCATAATCTGACTTGACATCCATAGTAGCCTCCGATGAATCAGATAGAGACCTTGATACAGGCACGCGAGACATCAGGTCGCCGTGCAACTTGATTTTCCCATATAATGCAAGAGTTGATCCTAAAAACGCTAGGAATACAAGACAGATAAGCAAAACCCACATAAATTTAATGACACCGTTAGAATCCCCACAGAAGTATAGAATGAGGCCTAGAACCAGCGCTAAAACCGAGGACGCCGCAACGGCTCCAACGCCGAGCCATAGCCACTCCTCTGCGTAATAGTCATGCATCGTCTGCCAAACAGAAACAATCGTAGCGGCAGACACGATTGAAATAAGTCTAAATAGGTCACTGGCATAATGGGAGGTTTGATCTCCATTGATAATTGCTAAAACAGTTTCATGAGAGGAAAGACCAGACGAGACAAATAGGTACGCAAGAATTACAAGGCAAGTAGCAGAAACGAAGCAAAGCGTAGCAACAGGTTTTTGACTACGCCTCTCATACGAAAGTTCCAAAACCGCTCTTGAAAATCCATGCCCTTCCCTAATATACAGCCGCGAGAACTGCTGATCATAGCGATTGCTCACATTCATCTCTTTTGCCATGCAAAAGTCGTCGGTGCCGATGGTGTTAATGTTCATGCCAGCTAAATAGCAGTCAGTTAAACCGTGGAACGCAAGATGATAGCTTCTAGCACAATCGGCAGACCCTAATCCGAAGTAATAGTGCATTCTCTTTTTGGTAAAGAAGCGTTTAATTCGAGCGACTAAAAGCACCATCCTCATTGACGAATATTCTCTAAGCGGAACCTGGGGCACATGCCTTTCAACATTGACAGTTAAACGGTTTGAAAATCCCTGACTCGAACTTACTTCAATAACGATAGGCTTAACAAAGCGGTAGGAGTTCAAAAGCATTTTTAAAAAGGAAACCGAGTCTTCATGCAACTGATCGGTCCTAATAAAAGCATCTAATGCATCGACATTCTTAAGTCCGAAAGCTTGAGAAATCGCATCCATTGCTTGAGTTTTAAATTGATTGTCATCTTGAAAGCGATTATAAGAGAACAAGAAATCAACAAAGGGACCCAAGCGCACAAGCGTGGGATATGTATGATAGCGGAAATACAAAATGAGCTCCTTTTGAATAACGCTCTTCAAGTCGTCATCTGATAAACGATGAAGACCATAACCCTGGGGGCTAGAGAACGTAAGCTCTCTCGTCAATTCGCATTTACCCTGAAAGATAATCGGGACATTGATGGCATTGCTTTTACTCAAGTTCGTAGGAACGTCATATTCGATTTGAGACTTAATCCCAAATGAACCAACATAAGGCGTTATCTCATCTCGAATTCTTGCAATAAAGGATGAAGGGCTGATAAAAGTAGCGAGCAGAAAATAATTCTCAATCAAAGGTTCTGAACTGATGCTTGGGGCAGAAAACGAGGACGCTTTGAAGATTCGAGAAAAGAAATAGGTATTACTAGCAGATTTTAATTTAGTGTAGAAATAACTGGGAAGAAACAAAAGGGCTATGTTGCAAGTAGCGCATTCAGCTAGCAGCACAAAATTGCAGCTAAGATCAGAAGGAGAAGCATAGAGAGACCTTAGCAAAAGGACACACACCCATATCAACCCATCAATTATAAATGCGATAAAGAAATGCCTGGCAATACTAACAGGCATATCGGTAACACATTTTCTAAGTATGAGATAAGCGGCAGCATCCAAACATAATTGAAGCAGGCAAATTCCATACATAGCAAGTGGTTGGCCAAAAGCATAGCAAACCAAACAAGATGCGAATTCAGCAGCAGCCAACGCAACAAAAGCGTAAACAGTAACCTGTTGCCCCCTGAATTGCCAAAAAACGGCAACAGCATATGAAATTTGGATACAAACTGTTACGAAATGGAAGAGAAGAAAGGTATCGAAAGGGAGGATGAGGAAGACTAAGCCGAGGAAAATTCCATTCAATAGCAAGGTGTGAAAGGCCGTCATCTATAATTTCCTCACGAGTAAAGATACAGGGGCCGATTTGTCCAATAGCCTGCTAAACGTGCCATCAGACTCAAGAGTCATAAAAGTGGATTATCGGACACATTCCCACATCGATGATGAGTGATGCGTTATCGCGTAAGACGCTAAACCAAGAGCTTCTTTCTGTGAATCACGATAGAACAACGAGAAAAAACACGCTGCGCCAAGCGGCATTACTGACCACATTTTAGGAATCGAAACGATAATCGGCTTCATCTGCCTCGATGTACCGCTCGAGCCAACAAGGACCGTAGGACCTGGCTAAACGACAGCGTCTACCTAGAGTGAATAGCGACTGTAAAATCGTCTGCTCCAAGCTTAATCGCCACCTCAGAATGTTTACCCTGTATGCTAAAAGCAGCTTCATTAAACAGATCGAATTAACTACACCGCAAGCACGTCGGCAATCCGCTCACTCGCATGCCCGTCACCGTAAGGGTTCGACGCATGACTCATGGCCTCGTACTCGGCCTGATCGCTGAGCAGGCGGCTGAACTCGCGGTAGATGACGTCCTCCTCGGTGCCGACGAGCTTCAGCGTGCCGGCGGCAACGCCCTCGGGGCGCTCGGTGGTGTCACGCATGACGAGCACCGGCTTGCCCAGGCTCGGGGCCTCCTCCTGGATGCCGCCGGAGTCGGTGAGGATGAGGTGGCTCGCAGCCATGAAGTTGTGGAAGTCGAGCACCTCGAGCGGGTCGATGATATGCAGGCGGTCGAAGCCGTCGAGCTCCTCGTGGGCGGCCTTGCGGACGAGCGGGTTCATATGGATCGGGTAGATCGCCTTGGTGTCCGGGTGCTCCTCCATCACGCGGCGGATGGCGCGGAACATCCGGTGCATGGGCTCGCCCAGGTTCTCGCGGCGGTGCGCCGTGATGAGGATGAGGCGGGAGCCCTCGGCCCACTCGAGCTCGGGGTGGGAATAGCCCTCGCGCACGGTGGTGCGCAGGGCGTCGATGCCGGTGTTTCCGGTGACCCAGATCCTGGGCTCGGGCTTGCCCTCGGCGAGGAGGTTCTGCTTACTGGCCTCCGTGGGGGCGAAGTAGTACTCGCTCACGATGTCGACGGCCTGGCGGTTGAACTCCTCCGGCCAAGGGCTGTAGATGTCGTGCGTGCGCAGGCCGGCCTCGACGTGCCCCACGGGGATCTGCAGGTAGAAGCACGCGAGCGCCGCGGCGAAGCTGGTCGTGGTGTCACCGTGGACCAGAACCACGTCGGGCCTCTCGTCCTCGAGGACAGCTTTGAGCTTGACCAGCACGTCACACGTCACGTCGAACAGCGTCTGGCCCGGCTTCATGATCGCCAGGTCGTGGTCGGGAGTCACGTCGAAGACGCGCAACACCTGGTCGAGCATCTCGCGGTGCTGGCCGGTCACGGTCACGACGGTCTTAAACTCATCCGTACGCGCCTTGAGCTCGTTGACGAGCGGGCACATCTTGATTGCCTCCGGGCGAGTGCCGAAGACGAGCATTATTTTTTTCATAAAAAATCATCCTCAAAAATAATTGTAAGATTGTAGCTAACTAACAAATTTGTGAAAGTTTAATTGCGGGGACTCCGCCAACTATAACGTTATCTGGAACGTCCTTCGTAACCACCGCTCCGGCAGCAACGATTGCATTTGAGCCGATATGGACCCCGCTCATTATCTGAGAACCATATCCAATCCAAACGTTATCTCCAATGATAATATCTTCTTCACTATGCCCTTGGTCAATCATTGGGACGTTTGGATTAGAGTATTCGTGCATATCAGTCCGAATATGCACGCAATACGAAATCATGCAGTTGTCGCCGATAACAATTTTGGCATTGGCGCTAGCAGCAAGCATCCCTCCATTTACATAAGATCTATTTCCCAAATAGATATTTTCTGGGTGGATCAGAGTTGTCTCCGCAGTAATAAAACCATCGCGGCAGTTATTAACTGATGAATATAAATAATCAGCAATGCACTTATCTAACGCCTTGCGAAACAGAAGAATTATTCGACCAAATGATTCAGTAATTATCATAAGACACCACACTATTATTTTCGAATGTAGCTATATACCGTTGAAAGAGTTGACCTGCAGTCTTGAATGCCAACAACTAAAGGAAATAGTACAACCGAGGCAATGCAAGCAATAACGCTACAGGCATAGGGAAGCATAATTGCCGATACCGCCTGTAGAACAAGAAGTAAAACGCACGCAGTGGACCATCTAAAAGAACCAATGCTGTCATAATATTTATTACCCACACTCGTTTTGAGTAAGAGCATCAACATGGCAACTGCTGCAACCGAGATAGCTGAACCTATCATTCCAAAAATAGCCGTGAGTCCTGTTGCCAAAATTACATTTAAAACTAAACCAGCAGAGTAAATAAAAAGATAAAACCGGCTTCGCTTGGCAATTTGAATCCCAATGCCAGATGTTTCACCAATCGAGTAGCAAATTGGGGAAATGATAAGAACGGCGAAAAGTGTCGCAGACTGCTCGTACCGTTCTCCAAGAAACCAAGGGACCATAAAACGAAGGGAAATCAAGACAACTCCAAGCACAAAGAGCGCGGAGACAAGGACCTTATGAAATAAAATAACGGTGTCGTGATGATCATCGTAGTGCTCATACACATATGTGGGCCAGAATGAATTTACTCCGGCCGAGACAAGGCCAACAACTGACGCAACGGTTGCAGACATAGAATAAACGCCCAGATCTGCGTAGCCGGAAAATAACTTAATCGAAAATTGTGGGACGTAGGTATTAAGATTTGCAAGAAGCATCGCTGGCATCATTGGAAGCGAATACCGGAGTATTGCACCATAATCGATCTTTCTAAGGTAATGAAATGAGAATCCCCTAATGTCAGGAAGCATTACTGCTGCAGAGAGAATAACTGCACAGATAAAAATAGCTGACATTATTTTAAGTGTTGAGTCGAGACTTTTATTACCAAAGTTTAAAAGATAAGGACACTTTGTAAGTATGGTAAAGGCGACAGACAGAAGAATGAATAACGGCAAAAACCCTTTAACACGGCAATAACAGATAGCGATACGAACAATAACAAAGGAACTTAAAGCCAAAACCAATGCGAAGCAGATCAGAATTCCACTAGCATCAAAGAAGGAAATTACAAAATCGCTAAATAAAAAAACAATCAACGAGGTTAACAGGGTGGCTACTACTGGAATTACTAGGCAGAATAACAAAAGTGTGTTCTTCTGCCTAGAACCTTTTAAATCAAAGAAATGCCTCAAATAACCTTGATCAAGGCCCATAAGAACTACCGTTTGAAGTATAAGAGCGCATGAAAGCAATAGATTTAACTTGCCGATAATTTCTTGATCGAACGAACGGGTTGCGATAGGGATCGCTATGAAGCCGATAATGGCAGATAACCAACTTGCAACAGAATAACCAAGCAGAGCCCTCATTTAGAGCCACCTATCAATCTTTTTCGAGACCTTGTTGTTTTGGAAGAACCTGTCTAATAGCCAATTCGAAAAGATGAGAAGCGAAATAGAAATTACGGCAATAACAGCTCCGTTGTAAACAGACCCTCTACCGATAATGACAAACGAAAAAGCGAGTGTCGAAATTAAATAAGGACGAAGATGGTCGCTCTTCTTTCCGACATAGGTATCAAGTACATTAAAAATGGCTCCCCAAAGGATGCCAACCAAAAACCCCATGAAGCCAAAATTTGCATAAGCGTCACCAAAAAATGTTGGATGAACTGAGTAGGCTGTATTAGAAGGGTTTCCCATATATGCAGAAGCCATCGTAATTGCAAAATCATCTGGCTTGATACCAAGGGACAGGCTTCCAGGAAGCCAGAATAAAAGAACCCTTAGATAAGTTGCCCCCACTCCAAAGCCAGTAAATTGATTATTGAAATCGATGAAGTAATAGAAAATATTTCTCAGACCAAGTTCTCCTTCTCCGGTTAAAATCGCGCTTAACACTTTTTTGTTAAAATCAGAAAATGAAAAACTTGATATGAATGTGTCGATTGTTCCTGCATGACGAAATATCAACACTGCATAGACAAGATATACGACAAAAGCAACGGCACAGATAGCCACAATGATCTGTTTCAAACCTATCTTCTTGAAACGATCGATTAGAAGGAGGCAGAAAGGACACGCTACGGCAAGCATAACAACACGATTTTTAGTAATAAATAAATATATCAGGCAGCAAGCAATAAGTAAAAATGACTGAAGCTTTCTCTTTGACCTGACTGAGTTAATAACCGCGCCACCGCTACACGCAAATAGATATGGCGCTAGGAATAACGGGGAAAATCCAAGACTGCTCGTTGCTCTATAGAATTGGCCCCAGCTTGTATTGCCAAGCCCCCCGAGCGACGACTTTGAGAAGGCGAGCAGCCAAACAACAAACGCAAGAACAAAGAAGGTGACGACAAAATCAAGCTTCTTAATTCCTTCTGCGGTATTAACACCGAGCGAAAGAGAATCGCAGTCAGCAATATTCTTTGGTTTAAGGGTCACACTTCTTGTAAGCCAATAAAATCCAGAAAACAAAATGACAAAAAGGGAAGCAGTAGCTATTGACGATTCTTTACATGAATAGTTTCCGGCAAGAGAGACAATAAAATGAGGAAACGAAAAAACAATTGTTAGCATGCCCCAAAAAAAGACAGCTGCAGAACGCTTATTGAACTCCCAAACTAGAAGCCCAATGCATGCAATCAGTTGAAGCAAACCAAGCAGAATCAGCATTCAGCCCTCTCCTCAATTGCTTCGTCAATAAGCCTGATCTCGCGTTCGATAGTGTTTCTTTTGGAAAACGGCGAAAAAGATCCGCTCTTTGGAAATAACTTCTTAGAAGCAGTTATGGCGTCTTTCGCGAAATAATCATTAGAGACTAAAGCAACGTTATCAAACCCCGCCATCACCTCACGACATACCGAAATATCCGAGGTAATAAGAGGTATGCCAAAGGAAGCCATTTCGCACATCATAAGACCCTGGGCATCGGTGCGAGTAGGCATTAACGCAAAACGCGCTTCGTTTAAGTACCGTATAATTTCTGAATGAGATAGCGTCATATCCAGCCAAAATAGATTTTCGGGCTTACCGAAGTGTTCGAATATCCTTCCTTTTCCTACAACAAGGAAAGAAAAATCGGGATTTGATCTTGCGGTTTCTATCACTAAATCAACGGCATATTTTGATGTATCAAGATTTCCACGAACAGTGATAAAGTCGTATGTCTTCTCGCATCGACAATCATATGAATTGTTTTCAAATTCATCGGCGATGCAATTAGGAATTATTCGAGCTCGATTGCCGAGAAAGGAATCATCGACCTTAAGCCATTTCTTAAACTCGTCATACATCCAACCGCTGACGAAAACAAAATGCGACTTGGCCTTGACCTTCGAGAAAAACTGCCTAAGTACTACAAATTTAATATCGTCATACACATCTCTCATTTTAACTGCAAGGTAATTATCTTTGCAGTAACTGTACGGCTTAGGATAAGAGACACTGAGCTTAAGCACCTCATGACCATGGAAGAAGAAAATGAAGCTCTTAAAGTCATCAGAGTTCTTAAGGCAAAAAGGGACGGCATGTTTAAGATTGGGTTGATGGAATATCAGAACATCAAACTGCCCCTTTTGCTCAGTATATGTTCGAGGGCAAATAACTGGAAGACCCTCGAACATATAGTCATTTTCCGAGCTGAAATTAAGCACAGTAACGTCAACGCCAGATGCCTTATAAGATGCATTTCTTACATGAACAAACTGATGAGAGACATTTTTCCCATTTGGATTCCCAGGATAGTTCTCAGCAGCAACTAACACTCGATACTTTTTATTGTTCTTAATCATCATCCGTCCCCACGCAAATAAATGCTAAAGCTTGTAGACGTTCTCTCCGTCGCCGCAGACGTTGCGCGGGTCGATGAGGACGCGGTCTCCGAAGATGCCGGGGTTGTCCGTGACCTGGGAGTGGCCGACCATCACGATCACCATCTCCAGACCGTCCAGGAACTCCTCCATGGAATGGACCTGGCCGGGAACCTCGTCGCGCTCGACCCACGGGTCGTAGACCTTGACGGAGCCCGCGCAGAGGTGCTCGGACATGGACTCGAGCATCTGCAGCGTCGGGGACTCGCGGACGTCGTCGACGTTCTCCTTGTAGGTGAGGCCGTAGATGCCGACCTTCGAGGCGTCCGTGATGCCGCGCTCGACCATGACCTCGTGGGCCCGGTGCATGACGTACTCGGGCATGGAGGCGTTTGTCTGCAGGGCGAGACGGATGAAGTTGGCCGTCTCGGGGTAGTCGCCGACCAGGAACCACGGGTCGACCGGGATGCAGTGGCCGCCGACGCCCGGGCCGGGGTTGAGGATGTTCACGCGCGGGTGCTTGTTGGCGATGCGAATGACCTCGGCGACGTCCATGCCGCCGATGCGGCAGATCTTGGCGAGCTCGTTGGAGAAGGCGATGTTCACCGCGCGGAAGGTGTTCTCGACGACCTTGGTCATCTCGGCGGTGCGGATGTCGGTGACGGAGATCTCGCCCTGGCAGAAGCTGGCGTAGACCTTCGCCACGGCCTCGCCCACCTCGGGGTCGTCGGCGCCGATGGTGCGGTTGTTGTGCAGCAGCTCGTAGACCATGTTGCCCGGGATGATGCGCTCGGGGGCGTGGACGAGCCTGACGTCCTCGCGGCCGGCCTCTGTGAGTAGCGGGCGAACGAAGCGGTCGATGGTGTTGGGCGAGACGGTGGACTCGACTACGAGCACGGCGCCCTCGGGCGCGACCTCGAGGACGGTCTTGCAGGCCGCCACGACGTAGCACGGGTCGATCTTCTTGTCTAGCTTGTCGTAGGGCGTGGGGACCGAGACGATGTAGGTGTCGCAGACCTGGTAGTCGGTGGAGAACTTGATTCCGGACTTCAGGGCGTCGGCGAACAGCTCGTCGAGGCCCTCCTCCTTGAAGGTGGTCTTGCCGGCGTTGAGCGTGGCGACGAGCTCCTCGTTGTAGTCCGTGCCCACGACCTCCACGCCGTGGGATGCCATCATGAGGGCAGTGGGCAGGCCGATGTAGCCGAGACCGATAACGTTAACCATATTCGAGGTTCCTTTCTTAATTAGTCTGGCCGAGTACGGCCATGACATAGGGGACGATAGTGAGAAAGTAGGGCCGTCAAACGCTTTACGGGCCATACAAAATATTGCTTGCGACCGAACCAAAACGGGACACTTCGACAAGAGATGACGAGTGAATCTCGCCGAGAAGACAAGATGCTTCAACAAGTGAGTTCCGTTTGACGCACCCAGGGACGGGGACTATTCGCACCAGTCCCGGGCGCGCTTGGTGAAAGCACTGGACAAGGCTAATGTCCTCTCGGTCGGTACGGTCTTCGACGCTGAGAGAACCGTCTGAAAGAATGACCGTGCGTCGGTGCAGGTGCCCCTTGTAGTTTCGGAAGCTTGCTGTGATACAGCACTCGGTAGCGCGCTCGACGCGTACCTCACGTACGCCTCGTGCCACTCGGTGCTCGGCCCAGCACTCCATCTGTTCATCGCCGTCGACGGTTGCGGTGTTATGTGCTGCCGTACTGCGGAAGTAGGGTCTCAGCTCGCTCTGGTAGGCGTAAGTGCCCGAGTTCACGATCGTGGGCTCGCCGGCAATCGAGAGCTCGAAACTCAGAAGGTCGCAGTGGGCGTGACCCAGCATGTAGGACGGGCCAGGCTTCCCTGCGAAGAAAACCAAGGCGGCGGTGTCGTCGTAGAGCTTGTAAAAGCCAGAGTCAGGGAAGGCAGTCTTAGTGCAATCGGGCTCGTAGCCATAGATGTTTCGGCATGCATGAATGAGTGGCTCGCATTCTTTTGCAACACCGTCGGCAGCGTCGTTAAAGAATGGCGTCTTCCCCATACCCCACTCAATTGAAGCCATGGCGTCAAGCATTTGCTTGGATTTTGTAGCCACTTTTTTTGGTGCGGATTTACCGACCGAACGGTAAGCAAGCTCCACACGCAATAGGCCCTCGAGAATGAGTTTGTGATACATCATAGAGCGTTCATAGTGGACGCCGTCTGGAAGAATTTGCTCGTCAAGCTGTTTTATGTATTCACGCTCAACAGACGACAGCACATCATCTTCACCAAACATTAGGGCACAAATAATGATCGTCTTTAGATTTTCAAAAAAATGATTCGCTAACAGGTGCTTTTCTTGATTTACAAGCAGGTGACGGTATTGGTGATACATGCTCTCAAATACCGTTTCCATAAAAATGGAGTCTTCCGCCAGCGCATCACCAAACAAATCTATACAGATAAGCCAATTGACGAGCCTTAGAGAAATTGTATAAGGATGCCAAGCATCGCCAAGCGGATATTTGCATGTCGCAATCCAAGTGAGAACAACTCTCTTAAATTGATCGACATCCTCTCGGTCTCCGCCCAATGCATAGCGTGCTGCAAGAGGAATGCAAAATTCGAAGTAATGAAGATTGAAATTCCATAGATGAGAGGCCTCAGGAACATTCCAGCACGAAAGATCTACCTTATGCCTCTCGTTAATGAGAAAGAATTCATTTCGAGCCAGCGCATCGACATCGAACCGGCCAGCGTAAATTTCGTCGCAGTCTAGACTAGGTATAGCTAAGCTTAAATACTGAATACGCGGAGGAACCGTTAAAGGCACTTTGTGAAGCCCTTTTAGTCTAGAGCCAATCATGGATGGCTTCATGCGACGAATGGTTCTTGCGTATAGAAGCGCTTTTTGGATACTGGGCAATTTCATTATCAGCAATCGCCCTCGAATTCAGCCAGCAGCAACTCAGCGAATTCACAAGCCGCCTTTTGTCTCGAATGCTCTGATAGCATTCGAGCGGCAGCAATTCGCTTTTCTTCCTCAGTATATTTTTGTTCAATCAAGGCATCAAACTCTCGAAGCAACCCTTTTAGATCTTCAGGGGCAGCATGTTTACCAAGGCCACTTTCCTCAAGCAAGTCAACGGAGTCGCCATGGGCTGCAAGAAGAACCGGACAACCGCATGCAATACATTCATAAAGTTTGGTTGGAATGCTGTCTTTAAGCCTCGAGCTGACCAAAGGGACATAGGCTAACGCCGAGTGCTTTAATACGGTATATACACCAGCCGCGTCAACAGTGCCGCAAAACTCTACGTTTGTAATACCTTCTTCGTGAACTCTGTCTTCAAGCTTTTGCTTGTCTGCACCAGTTCCAAATAGAAGGAATCGAATATTCGGCCGCACTGCAGCAATATCCAGAAGCGTTCCCAAGCCCTGTGCAAGTCCGATATTGCCCACGTAAGAACATACGGTGCCTTTATCCAGAATAAATTGATCAACGACGGCTTTATCTTCTGTAGATTCAACAAACGATTCATCAATGCCATTGGGAACTAATTGGACCGATGAACCTGCCTTGCAGATTCGAGATGATAGTTTAGTGACTTTTCCCGCCGAGACCGTCGTTACCATATCCGCTGCTTTAAAACCACGCTTTGCAATATGGGAAAAGAATCGTCCATAAAGGCTATTTGGTTTAAAAGTGCCCATTTCGATTGCCACATCTGGCTAAATATCCCGAACATCTAAAACTAGTTTTGCGTTCTTCTTTTTTGCAATCGAAATCGCCGAAGTTGTCAAAAGCAACGGAGGAGTCGTGCAAAGCACGACATCAAAATCACCCATGCCAGCAGCAACTTTAATAGACTCCCGTTGGCCTCCAAAGTTATTCTTTAAACGATTAACTAGCGTTTTTTCTTGAAGCGGGAATGTTTCAAAAAACGTAACAAAATCAGGCTTTTCGTAATTTTCCGGAGCACCGAGAAGACTGTCACTTGAAGAAAGAACCTGAACATCAATTCCCGCGTCAAGCATAGCCTGAACAAGGACGCTGACGCGATTGGCACAGGCTGATCGACTGGGTCGATAGCTATCTGTCAAGAAGAGTAAACGCATTACCTTGCACCTTCTCCAGTGCTCACAACGCCAAGCGTCTTAAGCATGATCACAACGTCCATCTTGATGTTTCTCGATTTAATGTACTGAAGGTCAAACATGACCTTCTCGCTGGGAAGTAGGTCATAGCCGCCCGTTACTTGGGCAAGACCGGAGATGCCAGGACGGACGATGGTGCGGTAATGCCAACCATGAATACGCTTCTCAAACGCATCGCAGAAGGCGGGGCGCTCAGGGCGCGGACCAATTAGGCTCATATCGCCTTTGAAGACGTTCCAAAATTGCGGTATCTCGTCCAAACGCGTCTTACGCATAAACTTGCCAAACGGCGTTACGCGCGGATCTTCGTCCTGAGCCCACTGGGCACCACGAGATTCAGCATCAGTGTACATGCTGCGGAACTTATAGATATTAAAAACCTTGCCGTCCTTGCCAACGCGACGCTGTGCATAAATGACGGGGCCTTCGGACTCGGACTTAATCTTGACGGCAATGACAGCCATCGGAATCGCGAGAATAATGAGCGCGCAACCGCAAGAGACAACATCAAAAGAGCGCTTGATAAGGCGGTAGAAGAACCCACCGTTTACGACGGGTTCTTCTAGTTCAATGATGTCGTCACCGGGCAACAACTTTTCCAGCACGTCGGCCGGGATACCGTTCTCCGACAGCTTAGGCTCATGTTTCCCAACGTTGTTAAGCTTTGCAGCCTCGCGTCTGTCCTTAAGCGTAACAGCAAGCGCTGCCGCATCCCCCATTTGATTGTTTTGCACGTTCTCTTCCAACACTATGTCTCCGCCCCGAGGGTTCTCCCTGTTCCGTTATGCAGTCGCCTGCAACTAGGCGATCGCCTTTTTTAAGTTGCGCATGACGCGCTGCTCGCTTGAAAGCACTGCGAGACCCACGCGGGTGGTTACGCGTCGGCCGCACAGATCGAGCTCCAAATAGGCAGTGCTCTTGCGTCTGTTAATGGTTTTGATAAGGCCTTCGTGGCCCAGCAGCGGACCTGCCGTCACTACGACCTGGTCGCCGTCTTTTAAGGCCTCGCTCATGGGCACTACGCGGTCTCCCCTATGCGTAAATCCGCCAATAAGCTGGACCTCTTCTTTTGCCAGCGGCACAAACTGACCGTCCTGGGATAACACCCGGGCAAAGTCGTCCATGCGCAGCAGATACTGTTGCACGGTGCGGGGATCTGCCGTGTCGCAGATAAGATAACCGGGAAAGAGCGACTTGGTCGTATTGACCCATTCGCCGTGAACCTTGATCTCGGTTTGAAATTGGGGATAAAAGAGCTCCTGTATGGCACCAGCCGGCACCATGCGCTCAATGCGCTCGCGCATTACGTCTTCGCGACCGTTAATGACCTGGATCACATACCACACGAGCACCACCCCCTTGCTGTCTTACGTGTGGCTCACGGGGTTTGGGTATGGCTTCGCCAGGGCGCTTGTGCGCGGAGGCGCTCCATATTCAAACCCTGAGCCCAGTTAGACAAGCACGTGGCTCTGCCCCACCGTGAACGGTATGTATAAATGCAGTTGCTAGAGACGCGGACGTGTATCGCAAAATGACCGCATCCCCAGCTGGCTGCGTGCGAACCAGTCAAGCGGGAACAAAGCTGGACCGCACGCAAACAGCTGAAGGCTGCTGTGGTTCGCCGTAACAACTCATTGCACTGATTCAAGCGAACTTATAAATATCCGCAAAAGCAAGTGAAAAAAGTGCATGGCAATCGATATTGGAGCTCTTGGTTTTTCTAACACCGCCGTTACGGCCGGATGCTGATCGACCCCGTGCTATGTGGCCTGTTAGAGCCGTGAGCACAGCTGAACTCATGTAGGATTAGGTATTCTAGCACAAGCTGATAGTGAAACTGATTTGGGTTGTGTCGGACAACATATGCGACAAATCCGTGCTTGGGGGGGGTTGTTTGCCTAAGTTGTTCACGTTGACTCAGGTTAATGGGGTGCTGCAACGGGCGCCCGAGTAAATGCAGGCAAACCTCGGCTTTAATACGCAAAAGGATTTGCGTGGTGCTTACGAATAATGTACAAAACTGGGAAATTAATTGCACAACATTTTGCGGGCGTGTGGGCATGGGCGTTGCATTGTGAAGATGCTCATCGCACACTAGGCACGCCCGGCTACAGATTAAACGCATTTTGAGGCGGCTTGTTTGACAACTTTAGGGGTGTAGTTGTCGCAAAATTTGCGACAACTACTGCAGACGGCAAACTTGAACAGGAAAGCAATTTACAAATTTTGCAAAAATGCAGTTCAGGCCGTTAAAAATCATATTCAAAAAAAGGCCACTCAATTGAGTGGCCTTACATTCACGATGGTGGAGACGAGGGGGATCGAACCCCTGACCTCTTGACTGCCAGTCAAGCGCTCTCCCAGCTGAGCTACGCCCCCGTGACGAGGAGATACTATAGGGGAAGTTGACGCGGCGTGCAAGGACTTTTTTGGGTCAGACTCTAAATGTCTCTTGATATAGGTAAGCAATGGCGGTGCCGGTGTGGACTTGGATCGTGGCTGTTGACCTGACGATGTTGCTGATGCCTGTGTCCGCCAACAGGTCCAGGGGGCTGTGGTCTAGCTCCCACTCTAGGCCGTGTTCGCTTACCTCGGTGTTGGGGGCAATGCTCTGGTAAACCACCTGGCCCACCGGCTTGTCGCTGTTTACCTCCGTCACGCTGGAGATTTTCAGCCCCGCGCTGGTGGCGATGTTTCGGGCGTTCTCCAGCGTGGTTCCCGTGAGGGTGGGGACGGTTACGTTTCGGGTGTCAGGGCCGGAGCTGATCACCAGACGCACGGTATCTCCCGGGCTGACTTTG
>OGWR01001914.1_pt1 | contig 15857 bp, 7 predicted proteins | sample 1576061 | NCBI WGS metagenome assembly OGWR01 (sample SAMEA3541511, study PRJEB24748) | human gut metagenome | biome: human gut; feature: human-associated habitat; material: faeces | place: China | collected 2012 | reverse complement strand
CATGAGAACCGGATACCCCCGACAATACTTTTTCCTCCGCCGAACGATAATCCTGACTCAGACGATAAATTATTCCTCCATGCAACAGCAGATATCCACTGCCATCCGTATCCTGATAAGTTCCCATATCCCAACGGCGAATAGGATTTCCCTGATACAACAATGGACCATGAAATTTATATTCACCGGAAATAGTGCTGCAAGTAGCATAGCCGATATGGGGATCTTTATATCCCATATCATCAGCATGCATATACATTACATATTCACCGGTCGACGGGCATTTCATTACTTTCACACGTTCGCCAACCCGGTTAGGTCCGAGTATCCCACTAGATTGCATAGGCAGAACCACACGTTCAAATTTCCAGTTGACAAGATCATCAGAAGAGTAGCAACTAAAGCCTGGAAATGCATTGCTAGTATCTGATTTATATTCCCCAAAAAGGTAATACCGTCCATTTTCCTCCACAATACATGCTCCATGCGCATTGACAATCTCTCCCCGGTCGTCAAACCAAGGTATTCCGTTATATACTACTTTTCCTGTTTTCTGAGTTTTGGTCAAGCCATAACCGACGCATAAAAAGGCATACAGTACTATCCAATACTTCATCATATATTCTTTTATTCTTAATTTGATTCTACATCATTGCTATCCAGCAACCCTATTATTATATTATCCTACAATCGTTTATTGACCAGCAAATAATAGACTAAAGCCCAATCCTGATCATTGGCGTATGGATCATAGAACTGTGCCTTCACTCCATCGACTTTATACGGATACATGTAAGCACAAGAAGCCCTGCCATCCTCAAAGAAAAGACAAAGGTTATTCCTTACCACATTTTCTGCCCGCTTCTGATAAGATACGTCTTTAGTACACAGAGCATAATAATAAAAAACAGCTCCTGTTAAAGCAGACCAGTAATGAGGAAAAGTATCACCAAACATTTCCCGTTTACCAAACCAGTGCCCATCCCAGTGACGAATACCGACCTCATTCAAATGGTAACTAGGCTGGAATCCATTGAATGCTTCCAATACCGGCATTTGCCGCTTTGCCTCATCCAAATATTTCCCGATGCCTGTTTCCAAATAGAGTTGTGTCAGAAACATAAGAGCAGGTGCTACAATACTTTGCTCATAATTCACTTCATGCTTCGGATAGTTCAGTCCGTTTTTGACGAAAATATCTCCGGTTTGGATAAAATCATTTTTCAACTCATTATATTCTTTTTCCAGACCGGCTTTCTTTAAAGATTGTAACCCCAAAGTCACAGGTATCCCAATCGCATAGAACCCATGCCCAAACTGATCATACATCGACCGGAGGGTCCGGTAGCCATCTATGGCATATTGCTGATCACCCGTTATCTTATACATCTGAAAATAAAACTCAGCAATCCACATATAATTATATCCCCGGTTCCTCTGCTTATGATCCACACTTGAGTAAGTAACGTAATCTTCTGTTTGCAGCTTTTCACGTATAAACTTGGCATATCTCAATAATGAAACCTTCAATTCCGGTTGCTTGGTCAACAAATACTGCTTAGCCATAAGGACACCCATACCAACACGTTCAGCCCCCTCATCACGGTCAACAGGATTACAGTTAGGCGTGTCATTCAAATATATCTTATCTTCTTCATTATCATATACCATATATGCACCGTCACGGACATCTGCCGGATTATTCATTTGCTGATGTTCACGTATAAAATCTGCCCTCTTCTGAACCAACTTACCTATATCATCAATCACCAGACAATTCGCATGCGTCTGTTTCCTCTTTCCGTAAATGACATCAAACTGTACCTCACCCGCCTGTTCCATGATAGTTTCAGCTATCCACAAGTTCCCTTCTTTCCTCAAAGGTACAGGTAGTCCGTTCTTCTTAATGACACATACTTCCAAAGGTTGCCGACTGCGTACTTCTACACGAGCTTTCTCCCCCTTCTCAAATACATATTTATTGCAGGCAACAATTACACTCCCTTTTTCCTGCAATTTGTTACGAAAATCTTCATTTCCCATATGCGAGAAAAGATGCCACTCTACTGAATACTTCTCTCCCGGTTTCAAATACGTATCGGGGAGGTTCAATACAATAATTCCACGTGTATGAGAGTTAGCTTTTTGACGTCCCCGTTCCCATATTTCATAACTCTTTATAGCTCCTTCCGTCACTACCAATCCAAAATGCGGGGCATAACCGCCCATACGAAGTGCATTCACATAAGCAGCATTACCTCCCTCCCAGATATGTGTATTGGCACGGGCAGTTATACACCGTTTAGCATCCGGATAGTTATCATTGAAAGGAGTATAAATACCTATATCATAAAGTGACAAAGCTTCCTGCCCCTCGTTAATGATCGTATACTTTTCTATGAGATCCTCTTCCACATACCGACGGCTTACCAAAATTCGGACATCATTTTCCTTATAAGCCACCTCCATACCATCTGCACTGATGGCAGCAGGCTTCTGCCATGCCCTTTTTACTGTTTCCTGTCCTTTGGTCTCCGTAAAATAACCCAATCCCCATCCATATTGCTCTTTTACCCAAGGGTACTGACTACCATCTGTCGCCACCACCCAATTCATGCTATCTTTATCTCCCGCAATGCTTATCCGATTAATAGCCCCAGTCTGAGGATTTACCGTCAATTCAATGCGATGTTCCCCTGTCGGGAATGCGGAATGTGCCATTCCTAAACAAACAAAGAGTACCAGGTACCTACAAAAATAGTTTTTCATGTTATTCAATAAATAATGATTTGACTGACTCATCTGCATCCAAATACAGAAATCTCATCTTGACTGAATATTTTTTCAGGATAAAGCTAAATGGAAGGTTATCCCAAGTATCCATTTGAAATAACTCATATTACCCTTAACCAATTTACCTTTTTCTTAGTCTCCAATGATGCGACAAAAATAAAACGAATAATCAAGATGGGTAGGACGCAAATCGGGCAAAAAAGGATACAGAATAGTCAAATCAGCCCCCTCATTCATCATACAAAATTTCATTAGTCTAAAAATAATTCATTGGTGTACAATTTTGAATGAAGAATGAAGAATTGGCTGCACTATCACGCTGCAAAATAATTCTTCATTCTTCTCGATTTGACTCCAACTAGCATCAGGAATGGCTGTTTGTTGGGGATATAGTTCCAACGTGCAGGGCATATATAGCCTGTGTATTGGATGTTATACTTCTCTCGGTGGCTTATTGTGCATTCATTCCTGTACCGTTATAGACAGTTATCTTGCTTTAGTTTTCAGAGGTTTCCAATGTCACGGAAACATGCATCTCCTTACTACTGCTGTTTATATAGTTATACTTTATCGTATATTTCCGTGTATTGACCCCATAGTTACCTGGTATTACCTGATATGTTCCACTGCCACTATTCTCTATTATTGCCAGATGTTTCCATGGCATAATACTAACTCCTCCTGTCGCTTCGTCCACCGCCAAAGTAATGCCATTATCATCCAAATTGGGTGCTTCTTCATTGACTGATCTATGAAAAAAACGAACTGTATTTTTGTTTATTGCAGTCAAAGTCCGGGCAATTTCTATCGGAGTTCCGCTTAATAAATCCGGAGCTCCTTCTTTCATTGGATACTCAGTGCCTTTCATCATATAATTTCCCGAATAGTCATTAATCATCTTCACTTTCACCAGTAACACAGTGTCAGCCTGTTCATTAACAGGATAAGGCTTCGAATCCACGATTTTCAATGGAATTAAGTATCGTGAATCTGCATCTATTTTGTCTGTATCAACCCGCACGGGGAAACGTACATAACGTTCACCTGACTTAATAACACTTGTATATGACGGAATTTCATACCACTCCTTCGGTAGTGCCACATATTCGGTTTCCCCTTCCAATATATTTTTATAATTATAATTATCTATATTGCATTGATCGGCTTCTCCCAGAGTAACTGTCACATCTTCTTCATGTATCTTCGTTCCACCGCAATAGGCTGTAACGAAAAACTCTCCATCACTTCCATACTTCACCTCTTTTTCCTGCAACTCCTCCTGCGCACCTATCAAAGTCAACTTTTTAGTGTATTGTTCTTCATCTAGAGGATCACTCACACAAGCCGAGATGGACAGGCATAAAAGCCCACCAAGCATAAAACCAATAGTTTTTTTATTATATCGTTTCATATGTTTATTCAATTTGAATTATTATTCGAGTAACTTCTTCATTCCATTTAATAACCCTGATTCTGATCTATCTTTGGATTCTTATCGATAATCCCCTGCCGGATAGGATAAAAATTCATCCGTTGAGTGATATTAAACTTAGAGAATTTACAATCCGATTCGGTAATAATGGTACGCATATAATAGTTTTTACGATCTTTCTTCATCGCTTTAATGTTCATGCCAGTAAAAGGTCTGCTTGTCGCTTTCACCAAATCACCCCATCGACGAAGGTCATATGCACGTCGGCCTTCAAATGCCAATTCTATCCGCCGTTCACGCTTGATAGCTTCACGCATTTTAGCAGGATTTTCCAGTTCCTCATCGGAGATTCCCGGCTGACCGGAACGATAACGTATCATATTGAAATACTTACGCATTTCTTCTTTATCCCGTGATACTGATATCCCAGTTGCTTCGTCAGTGTAAACATCACCCTCCTCTATTTCATTCATAGCTTCTACATAGTTTAATAAAATCTCGGCATAACGAATGAGCGGAAAACTTTTAGATAAAATCTTCCCACTTCCTGCAGGTGAGTCCATCTCATTGACATATTTCACACATGTGTAACCGGTAACACAGACTGTCTCTTGTTGATATTGATCAGGTTTTCCTGTTCCATCGCTATAATAAGTCACTTTCAGCGCTTTTTTATTGGCTGGGTCGGGACCGTTATAAGAAGAAGCAGGCCATATTCTATGATTAAATCCTATAGTTGCATAATAGCGCATCTCACGATTGTAATCCATCTGTGCCATCTCAGGATCCAGATCGAATCCTGAGAAAGAGGTTCCCAGCAAAGCTTTCTGCACTTCATCTAAATTACTGATAGACTGCCATGCTTTTTCTTCCGTAGGATAAGGATATTCTTCACTAGAATCGTTAATGTCCCGCCCGTCTATCATCCGGTATGCATCAGCCAATTCCCCATTTACACTGATAGAATTTGTGCCATCCATTGCATAAGGAAAAGCAAGTCTTGTGTTGTTGTCCGTCTCATTTTTGGTCCAGATAAACTCAGAAATACTAAATCCTTCCTCCTCACCCGTAAACATGTCTCTATAGGACTTTAACGGGTCTATGCCATGAGGTCCTTCAGGAAATTTATTACCTTTATTATTAAATATAGGATCATAAGTATTGGCTGGTAGTTCAGGTGTTGATACTGTGCTACGAACTGTATAAAGATTATACAAATTCAAGTTAATCACTCTTTTGGCAGCAACAGCCGCAATAGCCCATTTTTGCGAATCATAATTCTGCGGGAAATAGGGCTGGTTATCTGAGCTTCTCAAGAAATCATAATAATATTTATTGCCATTGAACCAAGGGCTTGCCGCTTCAAGACGTACGCGCGACATTAAAGCCAATGCCGCTCCCGAGGTAGGAATCCGATAGGTAGAAGCATCGCGCTCATCTGCCGATTTCAGCAAAGAAGCTGCCTGTTCGAAATCACTGCATATTTTTTCCACACATTCTTCGTATGTAGCTCTCGGATAAGACATTTCTTCCACACTTGCATTCGTAGGGAAAGCCTGATCAGGCACAATAGGTACAGGACCGTATTGCATCACTAAAGTGTAGTAACTATAAGCTCGGATAAAGTAAGCACGCCCCAAGAAATCACGTCTCTCAAAATCTGTAATATCCGTACACTCTCCAATCCGTTCAATTACAATATTTGCCATTCGAATAGAAATATACAGCTCACCCCAGCGAACAAAATCACTACTGTATTTATCGACCATCTGCCCCATTGCAAAGAAAAGACCTTTCCAGGCGCTTTTTTCACTTTCCTTGATAGAGGCAAATGCTTCGTCTGAAGAAAATCCTAAAGGCAGAGGTGTCGATTTCCATATATTGTCAAAAGCTGGAAAATTATCAGCAGCTGCACTGATATATTTTTCAAGCTGGCTCTTTCTTGTAAAAATAGAGTCCAAGCTTGTCATATCATATACATATTCGTCTATATCGAGAAAAGACTCACAAGATGTGAAAGTGACTGAAGCCGCAGATGACATCAAAACAGCTGCCACCATTATATTTTTTAATTTCATCATTTGTTCATTTCTTTAAAAATTCAAACTTAATTGTAATGAATAGGTGCGTTGAATAGGATAAGCGGCACCATTTGCAGAAGCCTGTCCCGGGTCCCATAGTTTTATGTCGTCCCACGTGCAAATATTATGCATAATAAACGACAGGCTCATGGAACTGACACCCAGCATATTTTGTAACCAAGGATTGCGATAAGTATAACGCAGATTCAGTTCTTTAAAACGTAGATAACTATTATCTGCCAACCAATATGTTGACGCCTGATTGTTATTCTTGTTATTTCCATAAGTCATACGTGGAAAGCGGGCATTTGGATTCTCCGTAGCTGCTGTCCCAGAGATCTCACGTGGGGTCCAGCGATTATTCTGATCTGCCACAATTGTCAGTAGATTTCCTGTCGATCCGCCACTAAAAGGATAATAGCCAGTACCTCCCAAGAAATAAGTGCTATGTCCCGTTCCTTCGAACAGGAACCCGAGAGTTAGGTTCTTCCAACTGACTTCACCTGCAAAACCATATTGAATCTCCGGAACATTAGAAAACGACAAAGGTACTCTATCGTCAACATCAATCACACCGTCAGCATTCACATCCGCATATTTAATATCACCCGGATACACTTTACTCTCAAAGTTTTGCTTCGGACTGGACTCAATATCATCCCAGTCTTTAAACAGGCCTTCAGCTATATAACCTCTCTGTACACCGCTCGGATATCCAATTCTTGATTGATAAGGATAGTGGATATCAGATTCCTCATAATGCAAGACCTTATTGCGTGAAAATGTAAAATTACCACGAATAGTAGCTTGCCAATCTTTTCCAAATTTCTGTTTAAAACTGAAGTTTCCATCCATTCCCCAGCTTTCCATTGAGCCAGTATTAGCCCATGGCATAGAAATGAAACCACTTTCTTCCGGAACAGTAACACGTTGCTGAAAAATATCCGTACGACGATCTTTAAAGTAATCAACAGTCAACGAGAACTTATTATTAAACAAATTAAGATCTACACCAACATCAAATTTGTTTGCTTTTTCCCAAACAAGCCCGTCAGTACCTAATTGTCCTTCGCGGATACCACCTGTTCCCCAGCCACCATCGCCTGCGCTATTTACTGTAGTCAAATATGGAAAACGTGTGCCACCGATGCGGTCGTTACCAACAAGTCCGTAAGAAGCACGTATCTTTAAATAATCAAGAAAAGGAATCATCTCTTGCACAAAATCATATTGTGTAGGAATCCATCCTCCGGATACTGCTGGAAAAAAGCCGAAACGGTTTCCCTTTGGAAACTGCTCGGAACCCGTGTATCCTATATTAAATTCAGCAAAATAAATCTGTTTATAATTATAGGTTACACGCCCTGAAAGCGCTTCATAGCGTCTGGGAATGGGCTTAAGCACAGCACTGACATTGGCATCTTCACTCGAATCCTTTGATTTAGTTTTGCTTTGCAAATAAAAGTGAAGCAGCCCACTTACTGCATGATCGCCAAACGTACGGTCATAATCAGCGTTTAACTGCCAATAATAGGTGCGGTCGGTATCCGTATATCTTGATAATGACAAATCTTTCTTTTCTACCTGTTTCGTCATGACCAGTGTTCCCTGTGCATTTCTTCTATCCGCCCAATAGAGATCCGGCATTTTAGAACGTGTAGTATAAAATTCAGAGTTTGTAGTAAAAGAAAATAATCCCCTTACTTTGAGTCCTTTCGTTATGAAATCCAAGTTTTGGTTCAAATCTACCATCAGATTAGTGGTCAGGTTTCGCGTTTCTGTAAAACCGGTATAGTTCAACTGTACATAAGGTGACAACAGTTCATAACCAGATTCCGCATTAGCTCCTTTTGACGCCAACTGCCCGGTAGAATATTTCACTGGTAGTGACACTGGTGTCAGTGCGGCCTGGGCATTCCACAGTGCACTATTATTTCCTAATCCCGGTGCATTCTGATTGGTCATCACCTGATAAAGTTTCAGTCCCAATTGTGTTTTTTTAGTTAAGTTAGCATCAACTTTAGTCAAAAAAGAATACTTCTGATAGTTGATATTAGGATCATATTTATTAGCAGATTTGTCGGGACGGAAAACCGCATCTTTATTCTGCATACTGAGTGACATGAAATAGCGTGCATTTGTACCGCCACCGGAAACACTGAAATAATGTTGATTCTGCCATACCCGATCTCTCATGATCACATCACGCCAATTAGTATTCGGAGCAAGATCCGGATCAAGCCCTGTCTGAAACAACCTCAACTGAAGTGCATTATAAAGAGGATCATCTCCCCGACTCAATTTAGCTTCATTAGCCAGCAATGCATAGGTATAGGCATCGCAATATTCAGGCATACGTGCAGATTCACTTAAAGTAATGCTGGATTTATAGTTAATACGAAGTTTACCGGCTTTTCCTTGTTTGGTTTTCACCACTACTACTCCATTGGCTCCGCGTGCTCCATAAATAGCTGTTGCCGAAGCATCTTTCAGTACCGAAAAGCTCTCGATATCTGCCGGGTCAAGTTGATTCATATCACCTTCCACACCATCTATCAGAATCAATGCTGAAGAATTGGCACCGAATGTACCGATACCACGTACCCAAAATTCAGAGAAGTCACTACCCGGTTCTCCGCTTCGGGTAACAGCAATGATACCTGGAACATTACCTCCCAGCATATTGGAAACAGAAGTAGCCGGAACATCCAATGCCGCAGGCTCAATAGTAGTAACGGCACCCGTAAGAGATATTTTCTTTTGACTTCCCTCTCCCACAATAACGACTTCATCCAAATCACTGACTTGGGGTTCCAACACTATCTTTATATTTTCTTTACTCATCGTCACTTTATAGCTATAAGGTTTATAGCCAATAAAAGTAACAGTCAACACATCTCCTTTAGCAAGACCTTGCAGACGAAACTTTCCATCTAAATCTGTTGCAGTACCTTTAGATCGATTTTTGTCCACAGTAATGGAAGCACCGATAATCGTCTCCCCTTTTTCATCCATCACCGTGCCGGCGATCATATAACTGTTCTCATTCGATTGTGCTATCACTGTGGCTGAGCACACAAATAATAGCAACATTATGATTACATTAATTTTCAATTTCATATTTATCTGATATTAGATTTACTGAATGGTAAATTTCCGGACCATACCTGCATTACATTCTACAAAATATAAAGACCCACTTGAGTCAAAACCAAGGTCATAAGGCCATTTTAGTGATGCCTCTAATGGTTTTCCATCAACAACAGCAAGATTTCCTTTACGCCCTGCAACAGTTGACACGACATCATCCTCCAATTTCCTTAGCAAACCATTTCCTGTATCCAGAAAATACAATACCCCCGAGTCATCCACTGCAAGACCTGTAACTGTGCTCATCATGGCATCTTCTCTATTCCCATCCATAAATCCACTTGTTCCATTGCCTATGTAATCCTCAAAAGATGTACCATCAGATGAAATCCTTAAAATCTTATTACTCAAATTGGCAGATACATAAAAACAGTCATGAACTTTATCCCGGGTAATAAAACACCAACTGGTAAGTCCTCCTAAATTTCCTAATCCTGCATTGAGAATTTCAACTTCAAGGCTTTGCAAATCGATTCTACCGAATTTGCCACTCGTATCACAGAAATAAAGGAACTGATCATCATCACTTAAAACACAATCACCCACTCTTCCCGTAACTTCGGTACCCAAAGTATTCAGAACTTTCGACATCTGCCATCCTTTCGCACGGCTAAAAGCGTAGACAGCATGCGTTCCGTCATACTGAATAGCATAAGCCATTTCACGATTCCTGGTAACACCAAAACCTCCGAATTTAATTCCCGAACAAACAGTTGTAACCCTATTCTCTTTTTCAGATACCAGCCGCACATTAGTATAGTCTGTACTCACCAGCATATTATCATCGGCCACCATACACATTCCGCGTATTACTCTAAACTTAGCTTCAGCTAATGTACCATCTGCATTTTCATTAGTATTCCCGGTTCCAGTGATCGTCGTAATCTGCTCCATTCTAGTATATTTAAACAGAGAGGGTAATTCACCTTTATACTCTGAATCAATTACTACAGACACCAAATTCTGTCCATCATTCTGTTTCGGAGTCATCCCGTAAATAAAATTTCCATTAGAACTAATGAGTCGGGCCGTATCTTTTTCTCCAAAGTACACCTTGATCCGAGATAAATCGGTTCCAAAATTACTCCCGGAAAGAACAAACGGAGTGTTGTAAACACCAGAATCAGGTTCAATAAGAGATACGACAACAGGCTGATCAGAGTCAAAAGCCCTTGGAGGTATCCCTACATTAACAAACTTGTAGTTATCCGCACACGAAGTGAAGAAAAGAATGGAGCAGAAACTCCACTGCAACAAATTGTTTTTCATACAATTAATAATTAAAGTTAATACAAATCCAACTGTTTTAATAAGGTTTCTTGAAACCAAATCTCAAAAAATCAATCATTATATTTTAGTTATTACTATTCTCCGAATTTTGCAGAGATATAAAAATCATTCCTCACTCATGATTTTCACCTATTATAGTGCCTGTCAATGTACATGCTTATATTGAAAAATTAAGGGTAAACACTTAAAGGATTACAATATCTTCATATTCCCAAAAGAGGACGAACAAAAGTGTCAACTTTCAAATAAATTAATAGGAGGTAAATCGGGCAAAACACATCAGTAAATTAGGCAATAGGAGATGCAAAATAAGCATGAATGATTTCTCAGCTATTCATAAAAGACTGATTATCAATACACATCATAAATATCACCTTTCTTTTATCATTCAGAGAATGACATTGTTCCCACATTCATCCCTTTAGTTTTTATCGATTTTTATTGTATTTTTGTCTTAGAGATATCAAACCGCAATATGGCAAAACCTATGAGAAGAGTTTATTTTATATTCGTTATTTGTATGCTGTTCATTATTAATAACGGTCATGCACAATTTTATCAATTCAAACATCTTGGAGTAGGTGACGGATTATCCAACAACTACGTGACAGATATCGCTCAAGACAAACGAGGCTATATCTGGATAGCTACGGAATCTGGGCTCAGCCGATTTGATGGGCGTAACTTTACTACATATAAAAATAATAATTCTGCTATCACCAATAATGCACTCAATGCCTTATTGTATGATGAAGAAGAAGACGAATTATGGATTGGAGTAAAAGATGGGCTTAGCAAGCTCAACTGTTCCACTCATCAGTTTACTAATAACATTGCAGATAGCATAGCAAACAATATTGTTGCACTTGCACATTCGGTAGACAACAAAGGTATATGGATCACCAATCATCATGGCGAAATCATATATTACGATAAACAAACAAAGCTATTTACTACTTTCTCAAGCCGAGATATCAAAGGTCTGGGCAATTCAAACTGGTGCTCTTACGATGACGGTATGGGCAACTTATATATAGGACATGCACAAGGAGGGTTGAGCATAGTTAACATAAAGAATAAAACTCTCAAAAACTTTAGAAATGATCCGGCAAATCCTAAAAGTTTACCTGGGAATAGCATATATTGCATCTATATCGACCATTCTGAAAATACCTGGATCGGGACTAATCAAGGACTTTCCTTATTTAATCCCCAAACAGAAGAATTCATCAACTTTAAGCATGAATTCGGCAATCCGTATTCATTAATAGCTGATCATATTTATAGTATTAAAGAGATGAACGATGGTAGACTATGGATCGCAACAGATATCGGTGGAATCAGTATACTTGATCTGCACAACATCACTTTCATGAATCCTAAATCTGTGAAATTCACGAATATCACTGAATCTAACGATGAATCTGGTCTCTCGTCAAATAATATAAGAAGCTTATTACAGGATTCATTTGGCAATATATGGATAGGAAATTACAGTAGCGGCATAGATTTTATCAGTCATTCTCAACCTGTATTCCACACTCTTCCTTATATTACAGAAAAAGGGAAAACTATAAAAAATAAACCTGTATGGGGAATTTATGCAGATAAAGAAGGGCAGATATGGGTAGGCAGTGAAAACGAGTTCTCTATTTTTAAAGACAACCATCTAAAAAAGACTTTAAATATAGCCCCTTTCCTCAGTCGTTCCTATGGTCAGGTATTCTCAATCAGGAGTAATCAGGAAGGTACTCTTTTACTCGGCATTTATGATGACGGCTTATTGAAACTGAATACAACAAATTATAAGATCGAACGGATTCCATTGGATATGGAGAACATCGATATCATTACTTTCTATGAAGATGCTGACGGAACGATGTTGATAGGTGCTGAATATGGTCTATACATATATAAAAACGGTATAGCGTATAAAGAAGAAAATATTACCAGCCAAGTTTATTCAAGAGCTGTATACGGCATTCTTCGAGATCGACAAGGAAAATTATGGGTTGGAACCTATGGAGGAGGAATTTACATCTTTGACAAAAACAACAAATTATCAACTCACCTCACGACTGAAAATAATTTTTGTTCAAACGGGATTTGTCAGCTTTATATAAGTTCTAAAGGAGAAATATGGGTAGCTACCCGTGATGGAGGAATAGGATATATCAAGGACACAACACAGCCGGAAAACTTTGAGATTTATGGTGTTGATCACAATTTGGAAGACACTTTCGTCAGAGCCATTCAAGAAGATAAGTCCGGTAATATCTGGATTAGCACCAATGACGGCATTTCGCGGTGGAATGCTCAAAAGAAACAATTCGAGAATTACAATCATTATGATGGTATTCCTGTTGGCAACTTTATTGAAAGCTCAGCTTGTTCTACAGCAGATGGGACTCTTTATTTTGGTTCGTTGAGTGGTGTATGCTATTTTAATCCAGATGAGTTACTTATAAAGCATCAAGTGGCACCCGTACAAATCACTGAATGTATAGGATTCAACAAACAGATAGAAAGCCACAATGCAGGATTTTTAATCCCATCAACCAAAGGAAAAATAGACTTACCTCACAACCAAAACTCTTTCCGAATCTCATTCACAGTCCCTGACTACTCCCAAAGCCAGCTAGTGGAATATGCCTATATGATAGAAGGGCTGGAGAATGGATGGTCTAATACTCAGGGAGAGAATCAGGTTACATTCAGAAACATAGCTCCTGGAGAATATACATTTAAGGTAAAAGCAAAAATGAAAAATCAAGACTGGGACGAAGAACACATCGCTTCTATGTCTGTACAGATTCACCCTCCACTATGGCTGAGATGGTATGCTAAGTTATTCTATTTCCTTATGATGTGCGTAATTATATATTTATCACTTCACACCTATAAACGTAAGCTTTATTTGGAAAGTTCTTTAGAGTTGGAAAGAAGAAACAACCAAAACGAACAGGAACTTAATAATGAACGGTTACGTTTTTACACTAACGTTACCCATGAACTACGCACTCCATTAACCTTGATATTGGGACCTTTGGAAGACCTGTTAAGTGACCCGAAGTTACCCTCACCCTATAACCAAAAAATCAGTATCATTCACAGTAGCGCCCTCCGCCTCTTGAATTTAATCAATGAATTACTTGAGTTTCGTAAAACTGAAACTCAGAATAGAAAACTCACTGTCTGCAAAGGAAATCTAAATAATCTGATTACAGAAATAGGCTTACGCTACAAAGAACTTAATCAAAACCCGGAAGTTATTCTCCGTATTGAAATAGAGACCAAAGAAGTTTTGCTTTACTTTGATGCCAGCATGATTACAAGCATTGTAAACAACCTTCTTTCAAATGCAGTGAAATACACTCCCAAAGGTGAAATAAGACTTACGCTTCGTTCGACAACAATAGCGGATAACCGTTATACGGAAATAGAAGTCAGCGACACGGGATATGGAATCGATGCAGAATCTCTCCCACACATATTCGACCGATATTATCAGGTAAAAGGTAAACATCAAGCATCAGGAACCGGTATCGGATTGGCATTGGTAAAGTCTTTAGCCGAACTTCACGAAGGCACCTTAGACGTAAAGAGTGAATTAGGAAAAGGTACGACGTTCACTTTCCGGATTCTCACAGACAATACTTATCCAAATGCTTTACATAAAGAAGAAAAAGACATAAATATCGAAGAAGATACGAATCATAATATGAACCCGGAGGGTAAAGAAGAGAACACAGATTCTCGCCCGATAATACTTGTAATAGAAGATAATGATGATATACGCAATTACATAATCTCGTCTTTCAGTGCCGATTATCAGCTAGTAACCGCAATAAATGGCAAAGAAGGATTGGAACTGGCACAAAAATATATGCCTAATATCATAGTCAGTGATATCATGATGCCTGTAATGGACGGTATCGAGCTTTGTCGTGCAATAAAGGAAGATATTCGTACCAGTCATATTCCAGTCATTTTATTGACAGCCAAAGATTCTATCCAAGATAAAGAAGAAGGATACGAAAGTGGAGCCGATTCTTACCTCACCAAGCCTTTCAGTGCGAAACTATTGCATAGCCGTATTCACAACTTGCTAGAATCCCGCAAAAAGCTGGGACAACTAATAGCTGCCCATACAAAAGAAATCAAGCTAGAAAAATCTCAGGAATCTGCAGAATTAAGCAGGTTGGATAAGGAGTTTCTGACAAAGCTAACCGATATCATTGAAGAGAACCTGGACGCTGACTTAGATATTCCTTTTATGACAATAAGAATGAACATGAGCCACTCTACCTTCTATCGTAAAGTAAAAGCTCTGACTGGTATATCCGCCAATGAGTTCATTCGTAAAGTGAGACTCAAAAATAGTATAAAACTACTAATGACCGGAACGTATAATATTTCCGAGGCTGCCTATATGACCGGATTTAACAATGTATCCTATTACCGCCAATGTTTTAAAGACGAATATGGAATGTCACCTACTGAATATCTAAAACAACAAAAAGAATAAAGATACTCTTAAAACGTAACCGGCAATGTAAATAGCTGATATAACAACGTGCGTGCCATACGTTCCTGCCCCTTGGTATTGGGATGCAAACGGTCATAACCCGCATCATAGAAATAAATAAGTTGCTCTTCAACCATTGGATTCATACCTGTCACTGCATTAAAGTCTATGACAGGAATACCCCACACGTTTCCGGCTTCTTTAATAGCCTGGACATAGGCATCTGCATATTCTCCATAACTATTTTGATAGCTTTCATCCGGCTGAATATTCTTCTCTCCGAAGTCAGCCAATGAACGATGCAAAGGAGTGAGCAAAACAATCTGTTTATCCGGAAAAAGTTTCTTCAGTTGAGTGATTCCGATATTAATACGACCTTTATAGGTATCCTTACTCATAACGGGCGTACGCTTTTTCCGCATTACCATCTTCTTCATTTCACCGTGGGCAGCCATCACCTGCTCTTCTTTTTCTGTGAACCACTCTCCAATAGGTATCCCATTATTAAAATCGTTTGTCCCCATAAAAACCAGGATTGCATCGACTTCTTCCCCATGTTCCTGCTTCAACTTTTCCGCCTGAC
>OGWR01001884.1_pt1 | contig 16079 bp, 9 predicted proteins | sample 1576061 | NCBI WGS metagenome assembly OGWR01 (sample SAMEA3541511, study PRJEB24748) | human gut metagenome | biome: human gut; feature: human-associated habitat; material: faeces | place: China | collected 2012 | reverse complement strand
ATAAGCCCCTTACAGGGGCAGTGCATACCACCAGTTTACTGGTGGTTATGATTATAATGTACCTTTTTTCTTACTGTTTTCTCTTGCATCGACTGCAATGAAATCTACAATCTCATCGCCGCGCACGCAGGTATACCAGCCGGTATTATTTGCGGTGGAGCAGGAATGATTCGGAATGATTTCGACCCGATCACCGACCTGCAGAGTACATGTGCCGTCTGCCTTTACCTTTGCGACCTCCTCGGAAAGCCCGACAATTGTCAGCTCAGGATGCCCGACAACATGCCCGAAGCCCTTGATAGCAGAATTTCCGTGTGCCCCCTGATCCAGACCCAGACATTTGGAGCCGGCATCAAAGAGATAGAATCCCTCGGAGGGATGGGAAACAACGGTTGCCAATACGCGTAAGGAGCAAGCATCCTCGCCGCAGGTGCCAAGGGAAATCTGGATGTTATCGAAGAAGGTATAGTTGCCGGGGTGGCTTACGTTGAGGGTTTTATCCTTTACGGCAATCTCAAAGGTGGGGGTAGAGCCGGAGGAAATGATTTCACAGGGGAAGCCTGCCGCAGCCAGAGCATCGGCAGCCTTTTTCATGGTATCCTTTTCCAACTTGGCAACCGCCTCCAAAGCGGCTCTTGTGGTGCAGCCATAAACCTGTCCGGGATGGGTGGAAATGCCGCGGAATTTCAGATTTTTCAAGGAGGAAAGCGTTTTCACGAAATCCACAACGGCATCTGCGGGCATCCCGAAGCGGTGGAAATCCATATCCACAATGACGGTATAGGAAACGGTGACACCTGCTTTTTCCGCTTCGCTGTTTAAAATTTCTGCCGCGCGGACAGTATCCAGACGGATAATCAGCTCTGCATCCTTGGCAAAGGGCAGCAGGCGGCGGATATTGACGGGGTTTGCGGTGGGGTAAGCATACATGATGTGCTTTGCGCCAAGCTGATAAACCATTTCACATTCATCCAATGTGCCACAGAGAAAGCCTGTTGCGCCTGCGTCCAACTGCATTTTCGCAAGTGCGGTGCTTTTATGCGTCTTAATCATGGGCCACAGCTCTTTGCCGTTTTCGTTGCAGAGTGCCTGCCAGGATTGAATATTGTGTTCCAGCTTATCCAGATCCAAGAGGATAGCAGGGGTTTGTAATTCGTGTTTTTTCATGGGTATCATACCTCCTTTAAAATTGTGTTTCTATAAAAATACATTACCGAAAAGAAAGCCGTCTGTCAATTGGCAGAATCACGATTGCAGAGGGGCTTTTTCTATGTTAAAGTGAAGAAAAGCCGATGTTTTGTATAGGAAAAATGACGAAAGGGCTTTCAGCGGAGAAAGAAAAAAATGAAGTGACGATTTTAATGGATAACCGGATGGCTTCTGCTTATGCGGAGCAGGGGACAGGGGTGGAACAAAACGGAAAAATTTTCGTCTAAAAGAAAAGATAGTTCGTAAAAAATGCGAAAGATTAAGGAAATTGAAAGAATTTTTTCCTGAAATTTATGATACAATTATGACAGAGAGGTTTGTCCTTTTGGAGACAACAGAGAACAAGAAGGGGGCAGAAGGTATGAAAAAAACAAAGCAGATTCTAACCTTGGCAACAACAGCAAGCCTGTTGATGGGCAGTATTTCAGTGCCTGCCTATGCGGCAACAACCTTTGTGGATATCAACACGGTGACATGGTCGGGCTTTAAGCCGTTTCTGAATCAGGCGGCAGAGCTTGGGCTGATGAGCGGCTACGAGGAAAACGGCAAGCGTTACTGCAAGCCGAGAAACAACGTGACCTATTGCGAAGCGGTGCAGCTGATGTATTCCATCATGAAGGCATACACGAAGCAGGATGTCAATGATGCAACGGTGACAAAATGGAAGCCTGTAATCAGCGCGTATAACATCCCGACATGGGCGTATAAGGCAACGGCATACGGCTTGGAAAACAGTATTCTGACAACGGCGGAGCTAAATAAGCTGCAGGGCGGCACAAAGGCGGCAAACCGCGAGGATGTCGGCGTGATTTTCGGGAAGGCGATGGATACCGTAAAGGGCTATGACGTGAAATCCGGCGCAACACTGGGCTATGCCGATAAGGATGCGATTTCCGCAACGGCAGTGCCCTATCTGGAGCTGCTGTATAGAGTGAATTTGATGGTGGGGGATTCGGATAATAAATTCAATCCCAAGAAGAACATCACCCGTGCGGAGATGGCGGTGCTTTCCGTAAAATCCTATAATAAGCTGGTGGAAAACAAGGGAACGGAAACAAACCGGAAAACCGCAACAGGGACAGTGACCGACTGCAAGACGATGCAGAATGGGGATATTTTTCTGACAATGACGGCAAGCGGGTCCTCTCTGAGCCTGTTTGGGGTGAAAGGAAAGGTAACGGCGAAATATAACGGACAGACGATTGCTCTTTCGGATATCAAAACAGGGGATACTGTGAAGGTGACCTACGAAGGGCAGTATATGAGCAGTATCACGGTGACATATTCCAAGAACGGCATCAAGCAGACAACTGAAAAGAAATATGAGCTGAAGGATATCACCGATTCCAAGATTACGGTCAAGGATGGCTCGACCGAAAAGAAATTTTATCTGGATGATGATGTGGAAATCAGACTGGATGGGAAGAAATCGACCGTCAGCAAGCTTTCCAGAGCCTTGGAGGATACCTCCTATGACGTAACACTGACTCTGGATAAGGATGAATATGTGCTGAAGGTTGTAGCGGTGGTGAATGCAAACAACCCCACTGACGGCACTGTGACGGATGTGGAGGATGACAAGATTACCATCAAATCCGGCAAGAAGGAATATACCTACACTCTGGCAAGCGATGTGGAGGTTACCTATAACGGCAACACGATGAAGTTCAGCAAATTCCAACGGAATTATGATGACAGCAATTTTGTGGTTTCTCTGAAGCTGGATAAGAATAACAGGGTTTCGGAGATTAAGATTACCTCTATGGAGGATGATTACAACGGCACGCTGACCTTCCTCAACAGCAAACGCATTGAATTTACGGCAGGAAGTAAGACATATCAGTATAACCTGAGTGATGATGTGACAGTGAGGATTGACGGCAAGAAGAGCAGTGTTTCTGCCCTGCGGGAAAGCTATCGCGATGGCAAGGCGTACACCATTTCGGTGGACACCAACAGGGATGACGAGGTAACGGAGATTCTTGCGGTATCGAAATTCAGCAGTAATAACAAGGGCAAGCTGAGCAAAATCAGCAAGAGAGAGCTTACGATTGTAGCGAAGGAAAAGGACTATACCTATAGTTTGGCGGATGATGTGGATGTAACCATCAATGGCAAGAGCAGGGATGTTTCCGATTTGATTGACAGCTATAAGGATTACAGCTTCAATGTTACGCTGGGGTTTGATAAGAATGGTGATGTTCGCGAAATTACCGCGGAGATGGCGGACGTGAAGGAAGGTCATCTCAGAGATTTGGTTGAGGATAAGAGAACCATTACCGTTACGGCGGCAGGGCTGAATATCAAGATGGATTTGGCAAGCAGCGTAACAGTGAAATTGGGCGGCGAAAGCATCAGTCTGACGAAGCTGAACAGAGAGCTGGACTATGCCTATGGCGATTCCCAGATTTATGTGGAGCTGGGCTATAACGGCAGCGGCGAGGTAAAAACGATTACGGCGTTCTGGGAGGATGCACGCGGCGAGCTGGTATCTGTTGACAGAAGAGCAGATGAAATCGAGGTAAGGGTAAACGGCAGCAAAAAGACATTTGAAATCAGCACCCGTGCAGAATTTGTGTATAAGCTTTCTGCGGCGGCGGATGCGGATGATTATAAGAGAAACCTCAGATATGATGAGGATTTGTATGGACTGCAGGACTTTCTGGATGCCTGCTCGGATGCAAGGGATGACTGCACGGTTGCATTGACGAAGGATTCTAAGGGCAAAATTGTAAGAATCTGTGCAATCGCAGGATAAAAAAGGAATAGAAAAAGGACGAAATGCCGGAAACGGGGTTTCGTCCTTTTTGATTGCAGAAAAGCAAAAGAAAAACCTCCGGTTTTTCTTGGCTTAAAACCGGAGGTCTGAAAGAGGAGCGGAAGGGAGCAACCCTTCCGAGTTGTAAGCGCTTATGATTTATTTATCAAGCTCGGACCAGTCACGAGTTTCACGCAATTCTGTCCACTTTTCATACTGAGAATTTTCTTTGTATTCATAATAGTGGCTGTTGGTTGCTTCCTGTACTGCCAGATAGTACCAAGCGTTGGTATCGGCATTATCTGTCCATTTTGCCATGTTTTCCAGGAGATCCTCGGCTGTCTCAGGCTTGCGGTTGAGCACGCGGTTTACCAGAGACATTGTTTCGGCACGAGTGATTTTGTTCTGAGGACGGAAGGAACCGTCTTCATAGCCGTTTACCCAGCCGTTATTGGCTGCTACAGCGATTTCGTCCTTTGCCCAGTGGTCTGCGATATCGTTGAAGCTTGCGGGTGTTTTATCGCCGTTTACATCGAAACGAGTTGCGATTGCGGCGAATTCGGCACGAGTGATCGATGCGTTGGGGCGGAAGGTAGCATCGGGATAACCGGAAATGATACCCATTGCGCTCAGTGTGGATACTGCGCTGCAGTACCAAGCATCGTTGCTTACATCTGTGAATTTATTCTGACGAGTGTAGTTTGCATCACGAACGTCATCCTCAAGCAGGCGGAAGAAGATAGACGCAACCTCTGCACGGGTGATGGAGTTCTGAGGTCTTACCTCGCCATTGCCGTAGCCAACGATGTATGCGAAGTGGTCTGTGTTATTCAGACCCAGTGCATCGTCATCCTTGATTTCTACGGTAGGTTTTTCCTCTTTTTTGCTGCCGCCATTACCACTGTCGCCAGAGGAATGGGAACGCTTCTTGTAGGTGTAAATGTTGTGGAATGTGATTTTGTCTACTTTTACAGGTTCTTTTTCATTCCCTTCAGCAATATCTTCCCCTGTCCAGATATGAATGCTAATGCTCTTGGGAAGGACTTCACTATTTTCATCTGTGGCAAAGTCGAGGATGTATTTTGTGGTGTCATAGGTTACCTTGGAAAGGTTGCCCTTATCCTCGGAGATATAGACTGCGTAGTGTGTGTAGGGTTCCAATACATTATCCACACCTTCACCTGCGGAGAAGGTGAAGGGTTGTTTTGTATCGCCTGTTTTCAGAGTAACTGTACCGGTGAAGGTTTTTGTATTGTCTGTACCCGGAGTATTTGTGTTGTTGTCGCTAGATACAGCTACTCCAGCTGTGTAGGAACTTATTTCTGGACGATAAGACATAACCTTTGCGGTTGCAGTGAAGGTTCCTTCTGTGCTGTAGCCGTACTGCGATTCGAAGAACTTCCAAACCAGACTGTTCAGGACACTTGTGATGGTCTTGGTTTCGGATGGTGTGAAGTTCCAAGTACCTGTCAGAGCAATGAAAATCTTGTTTCCATCATCGGAAGTAGTTTTTGTTTCAGTCCAACCGGAGAATGTCCAAGAACCTGCAATATTGCCGTTAGGAGCGTTGGAAGTGGATGCATTTGTAAAGAATGTATCCATATTATTTCTAGCGTCTTCTTCGGTGTTGTAAGATCCACCTGTAGGACAAGTTTTGTCGGAAGGAGCGAGAGTACCCCAATTGTAAGTAACATTGACAACCTTTTCTGCGAATGTCCAAGTACCTGTAAATTTAATAGATACCGTATTTCCTTCATTAGATTCTACAGGTTCGGAAGGAGTCCAGCCGGAGAATTTCCAAAGACCTTCTTTACCGTCTTTTTGAGCGTTGGAAGTGGATGTACTTGTAAAGGTCTTATCTATATCTGCTTTAGCGGCATCTACAGAGTTGTAAGTTTTATCAGCAGGTTTTCTGGAAACAACATCGGAAGGAACATCGTTACCCCAATCGTAAGTAACCTTGACAACCTTTTCTGTGAAAGTCCAGCTACCTGTGAAGGTGATAACTTCTGTGTTTTCTTCCGGAGTAGAAGCTACAGGGTCGGAAGGTGCCCAACCGGAGAATTTCCAAAGACCTTCTTTATCGCCTTTTTTTGCCTTGGAAGTGGATTCACTTGTAAAGGTCTTATCCATCGCGTTTTTGGCTTCGCTTTCGGAGGCATAGGAGGCGCTGTCTGTAGGAAGGGTAACACCTTCGGGAACACCGTCGCCGCCATCCCATTTATATACAACCTTATAGGTTGTTGTAATAGGCTTCGCCTCGAATGTCCAAGTACCTTTGTAGGTGATGGTTTTAGTTATTACATCATCGCCGTAATTGGTTTGGATAGTTGGATCTTTCGTCCAACCGCTGAAAGTCCAAAGACCTTTTTGTTCTCCGTTATTTGCATTGGAGGTAGAATTGCTGTTGAATGTAGTATCCATAGGAACTGCAACTTCGGTCTCATAAGAATTTCCGTTAGTAGGACAAGTTTGGTCGGAAGGAGCGAAAGTACCCCAATCATAGTTAACTTTATAAACCACGGGTTTCTTTTCCCATTTTGCGGTCAAGGTGATATCTTTGTTGGGGGCCTTAATTGTGGACCCTTCTTTGAGGAGTTCGTTCTCATACACCCAACCCAAGAATTTATAATTCTGAGAGGAGGTTTCCATCTTCCGAACAGTGTAGTCACCTAAGAAGTAGGTTTCTTCTTTGGGAAGCGTAAAATCTTCACCGTCAGGGATGTTGCCTTTTGCATAAGTTACTTTGTAGAGATTGATTTCGCCATCCAGATGCCAAGTGGCGTCATCCCCCTCAACATAGTCTGTAGCGCCGGGGCAAGATTTTAAGCCATACCATTTGCTGACAAGTGGAGAAATCTTGGTGGATTCTGTAAGCAGACCATTTGTCTTTGCACTGCCCGTAGAGTCGCTAAGTTCCACATCCCCCTTTTCTATCCGCGCTTCGATTTCAGCGGTGGGGATTGTTTCCTTGGAAATTACACCTTGATCTTTGTAGGGGGCAGGGTCAAAGGTTGTTGCATCATTTAATGCACCAAAAGTGATGAAGCTGTCGTTATTCAAGTTGATAGAATCGGTACTGCCGTTGATATAGAGGCTGGAGTTCTTATCAAAGGTCGTATTTTTGTATTTAAAGAGGCCATAAACATACACGGGGTATTTTTGGTCTTCCCACTGTGCTTTCAGAGTGATTTTCCCGGTATTATCTGTATCATGGTCTTTCAGAGTGATTGTATCGCCGCCCTGATAATATTTGCCACTATTTGTGTCGTCGTTTACTGTCCAACCTGCAAAGACTTTCCCTTTGGGGGCGTTCGGTTTGTAAGTGTCGATAGTGTATGTGCCGCAGTAGTAGGTGTTTTTGTCAACGTGAGCCTCTTTGGAAACATCAGTGCTATCCGCCATATACTTGATTTTGTATGTGTGGATTTTACCATCCATGTGCCAAGTGTACTTGCCATCCTCATCAGAATAGTTGGTTGCATCACGGGCAATATGCAAATCCCAATCATCAATCGCAACATCCTTCCAGCTGAAATACTGATTCTGCATATCAGTGCTATCGCCTAAGGAAGCAGTCAGCATTGCTTCTAAAACATCGGCGGAGATGGATTCTTTTTCAGCATCTTTAGCAGGTTTCACAGTTGTACCATTTTCGATTTTGCCAAAGGTAATGTAATCACTTTTGGGCATGCCTAAAAAAGAATAATCATTCCATCTAACAGATTTTGCCGACTTGCCATCTTTTTGAATTTTAATGTCTTTACTAAAAACAACGCCTTCCCCAGAAAGAATATTATCCTCATCATTCTTGTCTTTGCCATTTACGAAGTAGCCATAAACATAAATGGGGTAACTCTTATTTGCATAAAGCTCCAGTGATACGGGAGCAGCGAACATGGCTGTCAGCCCTGCGAGCTCAGCCGCAGATACTTCATTTGTCAAGTCCTCGGTGATTTTCTCGTCTGTGGAGTTTTCTACAGCCCCTTCTTGTGCAGGAGCGCCTTCTGTTGTTTTATCTGCCACAGGAGATTCCTTTACAGGCTCCTCTGTGGGAGTATCCTTTACAGGCTCCGCTGTGGGAGTATCCTTTGCAGGCTCCGCTGTGGGAGTATCCTTTGTTTCTGCTGCCGGAGAGGAATCATATCCCCCTACGGAAACATCTGTATCTCCCTCTGGTTCGGGACAGTAGGATGTAACAGCAGGTTCTGTGTTTCCACTGCTTTCAGTGGGTGGTTCGGCAAACGCAGTCGCCGGCATCAACGCAATTATCATTACGGCAGCCAAGAGCCAGGACAGAAAGCGTTTGCCTGATTTCTTTTTCATCATAAAAAATCCTCCTTCTTTGTTCTTGTGAGACCCGAAGAAGGAGGATACGATATGTCTTTTGGCAACCGGCTGTCTTGCGAAGAAAAATTCGGTTAGACCCTTGGCTTTGCGACACCGGCTTTCGCCGACTGTGCCTTTGTCTGTACACACGCTCTTTCAACGAGCCGCACAGATAATACTATAATGTATTTATATAGATAAAATACATTGCAAAGTCCTGTTACAATGTATTATATCACAGCTTGATAAAATTTCAAGTGCTTTTGTGTATTCTCAACATATTTGTATGCAATTATATGCAAGTTTTGTTGAAAAAAATCCGGAAAAATGATGGCGGCACGGAAAATGGGGACATGTCACCATCTAAACCTAGAAAACTTGTCTGTTTTATGGTGGAAAATGAGCACTGTTTTTATGCAAAACAACCGAATCGAATATAATCAGCTTAATTCGATTCCATCAAGTGTTTTGCGCAATCCTGTCCATTTTTCATAGGCAGAGTTTTCCTTGCTTGTGTTGTAGTGGCTGTTGGTTGCTTCCTGTACCGCCAGATAATACCATGCGTTTGTGTCTGCGTTATCTGTAAAGGTAATCATATCAGGGAGCAGGTCCTCAGCTGTCTCGGGGTTACGGTTCAGCACGCGGTTTACCAGAGACATGGTTTCCGCACGGGTGATGTTATTCTGCGGGCGGAAAGAGCCGTCTTTATAGCCGTTTACCCAGCCGTTATTGGCTGCTACAGAGATTTCGTCCTTTGCCCAATGGTTTGCGATATCATCAAAGGATGCAGGTGTTTTATCACCATCTGCATCGAAGCGTGTTGCGATTGCCGCAAATTCTGCGCGTGTGATGGATGCGTTGGGGCGGAAGGCAGCATCAGGATAACCGGAGAGGATACCCATCGCGCTCAGTGTGGATACTGCGCTGCAATACCATGCATCACTGCTTACATCTGTGAAGTTGTTTTCACGGGTGTAATTTGCATCACGCACATCATCCTCCAACAGGCGGAAGAAAATGGACGCAACCTCTGCACGGGTGATGGAATTCTGCGGTCTTACCTCGCCGTTGCCGTAGCCGACGATATACGCATAATGGTCTGCCTGATTCAAGCCCAAAGCCTCGTCATCCTTGATTTCTACTTCGGGATTTACAGGTACTGTATCCTCCGTATGAGAAGGATGACGTTTTTTTGCAGGCTGTTCCGGTTTGGCATTTTCTTTCCACTGCGCGGTCAGAGTTACCCCTGCGGCAGTTTTATTGGAAATTTTGCTCAGGTCGATGGTTTTGCCAACCTGCTTGCCGTCCAGAGTCCAACCGTCAAAGGTATAGCCTTCGCGTGTGGGAACAGCTGTGGTTACGGTGTAGGTGCCAAGGTAGTAATTTGTATCTTTTTCGGGCATGTCTGCAACAGTTTCCTCGGAGGCTTCATCCAGACCGTTTGCATAAGCTACGGTATAAACATGGATATCACCATCCCGATGCCAGGAAACACTACTGTGGAAACCGGTTGCGCCTGTGTTGTAGCTCAGGCTGCCCCATTCGGTTACATCGGAGAGGTCGAAGCCGTTTGCAGAAGCACTGCCTATGCCGTCAAAGGCAACCACATCGTTCAGATTACCTTTGAATGTGGCAGATGCACCGTTTGTGGGGGCAACATCTGTGCCGTTTGCAACATGACCGAAGGTGATGTAGTATACACTCTGTACACCTTTGTTGGAATCTTCATTCCATGTGATTGTTTTTTCTACGCCGTTTTTAATAACTTTTGTGTCACCGCTGAGGTGCGTTTCACCGTTTATGAAACGAGCGTAAATATAAACGGGGTAGTAGTGGGGTGTTTCGGAAGAATCAGATACGTTTTTCTCCCATTCGGCAGTCAGTGTTGCATCACCGGTTAAAGTGATGTGGTCGTCTGCGTGAAGGAGTGTTTCGCTGCCATCCTGTTTCCAGCCCTTGAAGGTATAGCCTTCGCGTTCGGGTTCCTCTGCTGCAACCGTGTAGGTACCGCGATAGTATACACGGTTATCCGCACTGCTTGCGGGCAGATTGGAAACGCCTTCGCCGTTTGGAGCGTAGGTTACTGCATGAACATCAATCTGACCATCCAGATGCCAAGAATTACCTGCATTGAAGCCTGTTGCTCCGGTGTTGAAACCCAAATCACCCCAGGTGTCTACATTGGATAATTTGAAGTTGTTTCCGGCAGCACTGCCGACACCTTCAAAGTTGAGCATAGCATCCCAATTATCTGTGAATTTTGCAGATGCACCCTTAACAGGCTTTTCGGTTGTGCCTTTTTCGACTTCGCCGAAGGTGATGTAATACCAACCCCGAGAAGCATCCTCATTCCAGAAGATTTCCTGCTTTACGCCGTTTATTACAACTGCTGCAGGGTGGTTATTTCCTCTGTTGAGAGGAGTACCGTTATTTGCAAAGCAGGCATACACATAAACGGGGTAATAGGTTACATCCTCAGTGGGGGGTGCTGCGGATTCCTCTGCAAAAACAACTGCCTTTTCGGATACGGCAGAGCCTGTGCTGATGCTTTCTTCTGTTGCAGGTGCTTCCGCTTTTGCTTCAACAGAAAATGCTGCATCAAATGCTGCATCAAGTGCTACATCTGTTTCATCTTCAGAAGCTGCTTCGGTTTCCTCCGGAGCATCAGTGGTTTTGTCCTCGGAAGACTCCTCTGCGGCATCATTGCCTTCGGATACCTCAGAGCTGTTGTCAGAGCTTTCGTCGGAGCTTTCAGTTGTGCTTTCGGAATCGGGACAGTAGGATTCAGATGTGCTGTCGTTTGATTCTTCCGCAAACGCATTTACCGGCGCGAGGGAGAGCATCATGCTCAGTACCATCAGCCAGGGCAGAAAGCGTTTGCCCTTCTTTTGTTCTTTTGCCATTAGAAAATAATCCTCCTTCTTGTCTTGTGGTAGCCATAGAAGCAGGACGATATGTGTTTGGCAACCGGCTGCCATGCGGAAAAATTTCCGTTTAGGCCCTTTGGCTTTGCGACACCGGCTTTCGCCGGCTGTGCCTTTGTCTGTACATACGCCCAACAATGAGCCGCACAGATAAAGTTGTGTGAAGCATTTATAGATACATACGCTATAAGCACCTGTTTTTATAACGTAGGATATCTCAAAATAAAACCGATAAAATGAAATCCGTTTCTATATAAATAATGTAGAAATGGTTTTGTTATAGGAAACATATAGCGAAGAAAAGACTTCCTGCTATGTGTTTTTTCTTTATTACAATCTGTTATGCTGCGATTGCGAGAGAATCACTCTGCTGTGTGTAGTGCAAAGGAGATACGCAATCGGACAGGCTGCTTGCGTTCAGCACACGCTCTGTTACAGCATAGGTCAAATCAATCTGATACCAAGCACCGTCTACGTTTACCTTGTTCCAAGCATGGTAGCTTCTGCCGGCATAGCCCTTTGTTAAGGAGCAAGGGATGCTCTGGCTGCGGCACATAGCTGCAAACAGGGAAGACAGGTCATAGCAGATGCCCTTGCTGCTGTTCAGCGTAGCGTTTGTGTCAGGGATATATTTGCTTACCTTGCCGGATGTGATTTCATCTGCAAGCTTTGCATCGTAGGTGTAATGCCCTGCAATGTAGTTGTAGATTGCGGTTACCTTTTCTGCATCGGTTGCTGCGCCTTTGCAGATTTCAGCCGCCTTTTGGCTGACTGCATCGCCTGCTGCAAACTGAACATCTGCGGTGGAGATAAGGTAGGGAGCATATTCGTTTTTGATTTTTGCATTTACGGTTTCTCTGCTGACAACCTGATAGGTTGTACCGGAAATGTTTTCACATACGGTAATGGTGTATGTGCCATTGCCCTGATCCAGAGAGAACTCTGCAGTTTTGCCGCTGGGGCAGTTTTTATAGGAGGTCTTATTGTCACCGTACTGGATGCCGACCTTCAATTTGGAATCGGAAGTGTAATTTACGGTAACAAAACCATCTTTTGCATGGGAAGTGTCAATAGAACCTGTAGAAGCGCTGGCTGTTACCACGCCTGTCATAGACATTAAAATAAAGGCTGCAACAAATGTGCAAACACAAGAAAAAAGCCGTTTCATACGGAATCTCCTTTCGGTAACTGGCTGCCAGCCCTTTTTCAAGGGGTAAGGCCCTATAGCTTTGCGTCGCCACCTTTCGATGGGTTTGCTATTATCGTTTGAGATGCTGTCGACTACGGCTGCATCTTTTACTGATATTGATTGTATTATTTTTATACCTACACTATATACCTTTTTTCGCGTTTGTCAATAGAAAATCGCAAAAAAACCTGAAAAATCGACAAAAACTCGGCGTACAGACGGATGGGAGAAAGAGGTGGCAGGCACTGCATACAGGACACGAAAGGACTTGTGTATTTTGCATAAAAAATAAGGAAGAAAAAGCAGATTCTTTTGCTTTACTTTAGCGTAGCAATGTGATACTATGATGAAGAACAAAGGAGCGACGCTCCGCAGGAACGAAAAAACGATATGAAAAAGGGGACGATAACGTATGAAAAAGTATTTGGCACTGTTTTTGACAATGGTTATGGGTGCGTCTGTTCTGGCAGGCTGCGGCGGCTCTGACAGTGCAAAGACCTTCACTGTAGGCTTCGATGCGGAATATCCTCCTTATGGCTACAGAACAGAGAGCGGCGATTATGCCGGCTTTGATCTGGATCTGGCTGCTGAGGTCTGCGAAAGAAACGGCTGGGAGCTGGTAAAGCAGCCCATCGACTGGGATGCAAAGGATATGGAGCTGAACAGCGGTGCAATCGACTGTATCTGGAACGGCTTCACTATGACAGGCAGAGAGGATGAATACACCTTCTCCAAGCCCTATGTTGACAACAGCATCGTATATGTTGTAAGAGCGGATTCCGATATTCAGACAGAGGCTGATCTGGCAGGCAAGCACGTTATTACACAGGCAGGCTCCTCCGCACTTTCCGCTTTGCAGGATGAATCCAAGGCAGATGTAGTAAATTCCTTCGCATCTCTGGATGAAATCGCAGATTACAACACAGCATTCATGAATCTGGAGGCAGGCACAAATGATGCCATCGCGGTAGATATCGGCGTAGCACAGTATCAGCTGACAACAAAGGCAGATAAATTCAGAATGCTGGAAGAGCCCCTCTCCACAGAGCAGTATGCAATCGGCTTCAAGAAGGGCAATGAAGAGCTGAGAGATCAGGTACAGGCAACACTGGACGAAATGGCAGAGGACGGTACTCTGGCAGAAATCGCAGCAAAGTATAAGGATTACAATCTGGATCAGATGCTTTGCCTGGGAAAATAAGAAAGAGACAGTTATGAAAAAAACTGGGAAAGACGGTGGGAAAGCTCCTGCCGCCTTTCCTGCGTTTTAGGAATTTCTCGGATTCCTGCATTTTACGGTTAAGAAAGGAAATTTACTATGAATTTTGCGATTATTGCACAGCAGCTGGTAAGCGGCATGGGCTCATCTCTGATGATTTTTGTGCTGACACTGCTGTTTTCCATGCCCTTGGGGCTTTTGGTTGCCTTCGGGCGTATGTCAAAAATAAAGCCCTTACAGGCAGTCATTAAGGTTTTCATTGCCATTCTGCGCGGCACGCCTCTGATGCTGCAGCTTCTGGTGGTGAATTTTGCACCTTATTATCTGTTCCGTATTTCTTTGCCCAGATGGTACCGCTTCGCTGCGATTATCATCGGCTTTTCCATTAACTATGCGGCATATTTTGCGGAAATTTACCGTTCCGGTATCGAATCCATCCCCAAGGGACAATATGAGGCGGCATCCGTTCTGGGGTATAATAAAAACCAGACCTTTTTCCGCATCATTTTCCCGCAGATGGTGAAGCGCGTACTGCCTCCTGTGACGAATGAGGTTATCACACTGGTAAAGGATACCTCTCTGGCGTTCGTACTGGCGTATGAGGAAATGTTTACCGTAGCAAAACAGATTGCATCTGCAAGAACAAGTATTATGCCCCTGTTCGTTGCGGGTGTGTTCTATTTCATCTTCAATGGTGTGGTTGCATTCGCAATGGAACGCATTGAAAAGAAAATGAGCTATTACCATTAAGAAAGGAGGGCATACAATGAATAAGGTATTGGAAATTAAGCACTGCAATAAAAGCTTCGGGGAAAACGAAGTGCTGAAGGATATTTCTCTGTCTGTAACAGAAGGACAGGTTGTGTCTATCATTGGGCCTTCCGGCTCTGGGAAATCAACCCTTCTGCGCTGTGCAACCATGCTGGAAACCATGGACGGCGGCGATTTGATTTATCTGGGAGACTATGCCGCAAAGGCGGACGCACAGGGCAAGGCGGTTTATGCCGCAAAGGAAACCCTGCAGGGCATCAAAAAGCATTTCGGTCTGGTGTTCCAGAATTTTAATCTGTTTCCCCATTATTCCGTCATGAAAAATATCACCGAACCGCCGATTCTGATCGGCAAACGCAAAAAAGAGGAAATTTATGCCGAGGCAAGGGAGCTGCTGAAAAAAATGGGACTGGCGGACAAGGAAAACGCTTATCCCTGTGAGCTTTCGGGCGGACAGCAGCAGCGTGTTTCTATCGCGCGTGCATTGGCAATGAAGCCGAAAATTCTTTTCTTTGACGAGCCGACCTCCGCGCTTGACCCTGAGCTGACGGGCGAAATTCTGAAGGTTATCAAGGATTTGGCGGCGGAACACATGACAATGGTAATCGTGACACATGAAATGTCCTTTGCAAGGGATGTTTCCGATCATATTATTTTTATGGATGGCGGCGTGATTGTGGAGGAGGGCGAACCCGAACAGGTCATCAATCATCCCCAGCAGGAACGTACCAAAGCCTTCCTGAGCCGTTTTCAGCAGTAAGGAAGTGGTCGGATGGAAGTGAAATTCATCAAAGCAAGTCCTACGGAAAATATGACGCTGCTCATCGAAACGCCTGTAGCAAGAGAGAAGCAGCTTGCTGTGGCAGAAAGGCTGATTGCCTATGGCAGTGTATACGCCGAGCAGGCAGGCTATATCGAGGAAGCGGAAAATCCCGCGGCAGAAAAACGTCTGCAAATGATGGCAGGGGAATTTTGCGGCAATGCCAGCCTTTCTCTGGCGGCGTGGCTGGCGAAGAAGAAAAATCTGCCGATTGGCGAAAAAACGGAAATTACGCTTGAGGTTTCCGGTGCGGAGGAGCTTGTTCACTGTGAAATGGAACGAGAAACGGAGCACCGCTTTCTTGGCAGGGTGGCAATGCCCCTGCCGCAGTGCATCGAAACGAGAGCATTTACGCTAGACGACGAAAGAATCGAGCTGACCGCAGTTGTTTTCGCAGGCATTACGCATATCCTCGTCCCTGTGTCCCTTTGGGGCGAGAATGCGGCAAAAAAGGCAGAACGCGCGGCAAGGGTCTGGGCGAAGGAGCTGCCGCCTGTGTTTGGGCTTCTGCTGTTTGATGAGAAGGAGAAAAGCCTGAAACCGCTGGTTGCGGTGGAGGATGTCAGTCTCATTTGGGAAAGAGGCTGCGGCAGCGGAACCTCTGCTGTCGGGGCATATCTGGCGGCAAGGGAGAAAAAGGATATTACCGTTTCCCTCAAGCAGCCCGGCGGCGTGATGCACGCAACGGTTTCTTATCAGAATGGAGCGGTTACGAAAATTGAAATTACGGGCAGTGTTGCTATAGTGGCAGAGGGTACGGCATATTTATAAAAAAAGCGCAGATGAAAATTCTGCGTTTTTTTTGTTGGTGCATTTATGCGTGGAAATAAACCCCCAGTTTTACTGGGGGAAGATAAAAA
>OGWR01001874.1_pt1 | contig 16130 bp, 10 predicted proteins | sample 1576061 | NCBI WGS metagenome assembly OGWR01 (sample SAMEA3541511, study PRJEB24748) | human gut metagenome | biome: human gut; feature: human-associated habitat; material: faeces | place: China | collected 2012 | reverse complement strand
AAATGTACATTTTGAAGGATTCAAAACGAAACAAGACTTGTCTTTATATTTTAAATTCCGTATCGACGGTCTCTAAGATCATGAACGGAAAGGATGCCAGCATCAGTGCCCGGACCAGGGAGCACGTTTTAAAGCTGGCCAAGGAATACAACTATGTCCCTTATGCATCTGCCGCCGCGCCCACGACCCGGACGCTGACCATGGGCGTGATCTTTCAGAATACTGAACACGGAAAACGGCTCGTCTCCAGCATCCTCAAAGAGGCTGCCAGCCTGGGATATTCGCTGCTCCTCCGGGAAAGCGGGGATTCGGTGGATACGGAGCTTAAAAATATCTCCGCCATGGCGGCGGCCCATACGGACGGTGTGATCTGGGAGCCTGTCTCCAGTGACAGCCTTTTTCTGGGGGAAAAGCTGGACCGGGCCGGGATCCCCTATGTGGTCATCGGCCCCTATAAGGGCGCATTTCATATGGATTTTGAAAAAATAGGGGATACAGCCACCGGACTTCTTGTAAAAAAACGTCACGCCTCCATTGCCTGTGTGGCCGGAGACGATTCCCTGGCCAGGGAATTTTTCCAGGGCTACCGGAAACGGCTGTTTGACGAAAAGCTCCCCTTCCGGCAGGAGCTGGTCTTTCCCGATGCCAAAAGCCTTCCCGTAAGCGGGATCCTGAACGGACTGTTCACGGCGGCTGTATTCTTCAGCCAGGCGGAAGCCCTGAAGTTTTATGAGACAGCCCGGAACCTCCAGTATGAGATCCCTGAGGATCTGTCCCTTCTGACCCTCCGGGATGGCAGCTCCGGCGGAGACCTTCCTTTCCTCTCCTCCCTGGCCGTTCCCTTCGATGCCTTCGGTTCCCAGGCTGCAAGGCTTCTGGTGGCACGGATCGAAAAATGGGAGCATATGCCGGAATTTTCCCCGGACTTCCCGTTAAACACAGAGACCACCTTAAGCGTCCCCAGGGATCTCCAGAAAAAAAGGGTCATTTCCATTGGGAGCGTCAACATGGACAACTACCTGGCCTTTGACGCCCTGCCCCACAGCGGACGGACCGTTACCTCCTCGGACTCAGCCACCTACCCCGGCGGAAAATGCCTGAACCAGGCCGTTGGCGTGGCCAGGCTGGGCCACCACGTCTCCGTCATCGGCCGGGTGGGCGGCGACGCCGATTCCGACTCCATCTACCAGGCGGTCCGGGACTGCCGCATTGACAGCAGCGGCCTTCTGCGGACTCCCGGACAAAAAACGGGCCAGGCCTATATCTTTGTCCAGAAAAACGGGGAATCCATGATCTCCATCCTTTCAGGCGCCAACAGCCAGGTCTGTCCCGGCGATATCACAGCCGCTGAACGGCTCTTTGACGGAGCCTGCTGCTGCCTGATCCAGACAGAGATCCCCATGGAGGCTGTACTGACTGCCGCGTCCATGGCAAAACGCTACGGCCTCATGACCGTGCTGAAGCCCAGCTCCTGCGGCCCCCTGCCAGAGGAGCTGTTAAAAAATATCGATGTGGCCGTACCCAACGCCGAAGAGCTGTCCATGATCTGCCCAGGAAAGGGCTCCATAAAAGAAAAGGCCGCCAGGCTTCTTTCCCATGGGATAAAGACTGTCATCGTCACCCTGGGAGCCGGAGGCTGCTGGATCTTCGGTAAGGAAACTGCCTGTCACATTGAAGCCGCCGATTTCCGGTCCGTAGACAATACGGGAGCCGCCGACGCCTTCATCAGCGCCCTGGTTTCCTACCTGCTCTATGGGTTCTCCATGGAAGCTTCCTGCCGGATCGCCTCCTGTGCCGCCGGCTTTTCCATCACCCGACAGGGCGTCACCCCGGCGCTTGTGGATAAGGACACGCTGGAGCAGTATCTGGAGCAGAACTCTCCCTCTCTGATAAAAGAAGCAGACCGGAAAAAAGATCGTTAAATTTTTATTGAAATCTGTCCGGAAGTGGACTAGAATAGAACTATCCTTTAATTCCAAGGAGGAACGATTTTATGGAACATTACAATCCGCTGCTCACTGGCCTGGAAAGCCCGGAAAAGTTCATCACCGTCGGCGAGATCATGCTGCGGCTGACGCCGCCCAATTATGAAAAGATCCGCATGACCTCCACCTTCGAGGCCAGCTACGGCGGCAGCGAAGCAAATATTGCCCTGGCTCTGGCCAACCTGGGCGTGGACAGTACCTTTTTCTCCGTGGTTCCCAACAACAGCCTGGGAAAGAGCGCCATCCGTATGTTAAGGAGCAACGACGTCCACTGCACCCCTGTGATCTTAAGCACGCCGGAGCAGACACCTACCCACCGGCTGGGAAGCTATTACCTGGAAACAGGATACGGGATCCGCGCCAGTAAAGTCACTTATGACCGGAAAAACAGCGCCATCACAGAATTTGATTTTGATACCATTGATCTGAAGGGACTTCTGGAGCACTTTACCTGGCTCCATTTAAGCGGCATCACCCCGGCCCTGGCTCCCAACTGCCGGAAGCTCACCATGGAGTGCTTAAAGACAGCCAGAGAGCTGGGCCTTACTGTGAGCTTTGACGGAAATTTCCGCAGCACCCTGTGGACCTGGGATGAGGCCAGGGATTTCTGTACCCAGTGCCTCCCCTATGTGGACGTTCTTTTAGGCATTGAGCCTTACCACCTGTGGCGGGATGAGGAGGATCACAGCAAAGGAGACGTGAAGGACGGGATCCCCTTCCAGCCCAGCTACGAGCAGCAGGATGAGATCTTCCAGGCCTTCATTGACCGGTATCCCAACCTGAGGTGCATCGCCCGTCATGTGCGCTATGCCCACAGCGGCAGCGAAAACAGCCTCAAGGCGTTTATGTGGTACGAGGGCCATACTTTTGAAAGCAAGCTTTTCACCTTCACCATTTTAGACCGGGTAGGAGGCGGCGACGCCTTTGCCAGCGGCCTGATCTACGCCATGATGCACCACTATAAGCCCATGGACATGATCAATTTCGCCGTGGCCAGCAGCGCCATCAAGCACACCATCCGCGGCGACGCCAACATCACCGACGACGTGGACACCATCCGGAATCTGATGAATATGAATTATGATATCAAGAGATAGAAAAAGGGAGCTGCGTATCACAGCTCCCCTTTTTTACACCACATCTCCAATATCTACGATCTCACATCCGTCATAGAAAAATTTCAGGATCTCCTTATAATTTTTTCCTTTCTTTGCCATCCCCTGGGCCCCGTTCTGGCTCATGCCGGCTCCGTGGCCGTAGCCGCCGCCGTAGATCGTAAAGGCGGTAACGCCATTTTCATCGGTCCCCTGGTTTTCTATGTAGATAAACCCGCTGGGAAGGGTCTCCCACTCTGTGTAGGTGCTGCCGTCCTTCCGGTTGAAGACAAGCCTGGTGTTTCCCAGCACGCTCCGCACCTTGCTCTGGCCGGTGAAAGTCTTGGAGCCCTCTGTGCCCACGACCTTCAGAGCCTTTGCCGCGCCTCCAGGTCCCCGTTCTGTCACCGTAAGGCCCGTGATCTGGCCGACTCCGCCGATCTTTTCTGCCAGGATCTGGCTGTCCGTCTTTGCGTTCCACCGGAACATGGCAAATTCTGAATCGTATGCCTCCACATCCATATTTTTTATGAATGCTCCAAAGGCCTCGTTGGAGGTAAGGTCCATGGGCTTCCTCTTTTCATTGATGGAGACCGCCTTTAAATACGGTGTCGCCGAACCGTCGTTTCCCCACACGGTCCCGTCGGTGCCGTGGCCGCAGGAGGTGGAATAGTAAAGGGCGTCGATGGGCTCCCCATCGTAGGCAGCCATCTGGCCGAAGGTCTCATTGACAGCCGCGTCAGTGGTGTCAAAAACGGAGGTATTATTATACACCTGGAAGCTGGTGCTGTCGTCCACATGGGCGCCGTATTCTGAATACGAGCTTCCCCGGATCTGCCTCCAGGCATAGGTCCTTGCGCAGACGGCCTGGGCCTTTAAAGCCTCCAGCTCATACGTATAGGGCATCTCGCTGGGCACCACCCGCTTCAGATATTCCTCAAGATCTACCTCGTTCAGAAGAAGGAGGCCCTCCTCCTCCCCGGTGATCTCCATATGGCCCGGATACACCGGAGTTCCCTGACTCCGCTCAATATTCCTGACGGTGATCATGCCGCCTTCATTGGCGGACCGGAATACCATACGGCCGCTTTCCAGCCGTGAATCTCCAGCAGAAATGGTCACCGGCTCTCCAGCCGCCACAGACTGGGTCTTTTTATCCTTTTCATCCCCATATTCCAGTACAGCCATGGAATCGCAGACCAGGGTGATCTCCGGATGGAACAGGGACTTGAAATTTGTTGTCATCAGAAGAACGCGGATATTATCGATCTCCGGCTTCTCTGTCGTCAGGGCCGCGCAGATCTCATCGCCGGCCACCACAAAGGTCTGCATATGATAGCCCACCAGGATATCCGATTTCTTCTGCTCCTTTAAAACGCCGTAGGTACGGTAGATCTTAAAGTCCTCTGACAGGGGCACGGTGCCGTAGCCCTCGATCTCGATCTCATCCTCCCTCACCGAAAGGACAGTCCCGGTGATGGTCTCCTTTTTCAGTACCAGGCGGCTGGGCTTTCCGTTTTTCAGATACAGATCCCCGATCTGGCCGGAAATCTCCTCTTCATTCTTAAGGACTCCCCTTACAGGAAATTCCCGCTGGATATTTCCAATGAACACCGTCACTGTATTGCCGGAAAATCCGGATATCCAGGCGTTTTCATATACGATCTCATCGGAGACCACACCCTGGACCTTTATGATCCCATCCTCCCGCACCAGGAGCTTTATGGTCTTATCAATATAGGAATCCAAAGAAAGCCCTTCAAACAGGAACTTTCCATCCTTTGTGTAGGCCGTCCAGGGGGACGCCCCGTCCACATTCCCCGGGGTCCCGTAAAGATCTGTTTCGATCTCCTTTACATTCCCATCCGGATCTGCAAAGGCCCGGAACGCATCATAAAATTCCCAGAACTCCGCTTTATCCACGGCCTTTCCAGCCTTTTTCCCCGCTGCCTCTGTCACATATCCCGCAAGAGAGGGTTCCCCCTCCCCTTTGGCCGCGGTCACCCAGCCGGACAGCTCCCCATAGGTAACGGCCGAAACGGCGCTTCCCTCCGAAGGGTAGCACGTTTCCGGATCCAGATATCCCTTGGCATAGAGATAATCCATATATTTCACATACCATTGGTCCTGCAGCTCTCCCGGAAAAAAGGAAGTCTCCGGACCTTCTGCACGGACTGCGTCCTCACCCGCAAGAGTAAGGGCGATGGCCCTGGAAGCCGCCGCCCGGGACACGCCGTTCCCCCGGGGCTCCATGACCACGATGATGATGAGCAGGGCCACGATCACCGTGGAGATCCCTGCGGTCCAGTTGATCAGTTTCTTTTTTTCGTCCATAGCACCTCGTTATTTCTGTCTGATAAACCTGCCGCTGTCCGCATCGATCTTTTCCAGATCCATATAATCGTCCGTATCCTGCGGGAGATTCTTTTTCCGTAAGAAATGGCACTGGAATTTGGAAAACAGGTCGAACACCACCGCCGTCAGCGGCACAGCGACGATCATGCCCACAAAGCCCCACAATCCGCCGAAGAACAGGATGGAAAACAGGACCCAGAAGCTGGAAAGCCCAGTGGAGTCCCCCAGGATCTTGGGGCCCAGGATGTTTCCGTCAAACTGCTGGAGTACCAGGACCAGCCCCACAAAATACAGGCACTGCCTGGGGCTTATGAGGAACACCAGCACCGCGCTGGGAATGGCTCCTATGAAGGGGCCGAAAAACGGGATCACGTTGGTAACGCCCACGATAACACTGATCAGAAGCGCAAAGGGCAGCTTAAACAGGTTCATCAGGATAAAGCATAGGACCCCGATGATCAGGGAATCGATCAGCTTCCCGATAATAAATCCAGAAAACACCTTATGGATATAGCGGAACTCCTCCACCGTCCCGTTGGCCGCCCGTACCGGAAGGATGGCGTAAACGATCTTTTTCACCTGGGCCGTCAGCGTGTCCTTGATATTCAGAAGATAGACCATGACAATGAGGCCGATCAGGATATTTTTTGCCAGGTTGAAGATGGTGAGCACACTGTTGGAAACTCCTCCCAGGATCTTTTCCAGGCTCTCGAAGCTTCCGATGCTCTGAAGGTGGGGGATCAGATTACTGGAGGACCAGTCCTGCACGGCGATCACCGCCTGCTGGTACACAGAAAGCACCATCTCCTCCAGGGGAGGGTTATTGGCAAACAGCCCCGTGAGCCACTCATACAGGTTCTGGATATACACTGGCATGGTGTTCACGATCCCCGCAATGCTGGAATAAAGCTGGGGGATGATCATCATAGCCAGGCTCACAACGATGATGTACAGAAGCGTCAGGCTGAGGACCGTTCCCACGGTCTTCTGGAGAAACGCCTTTAACTTCTCATTTTTCATTTTCTTTCCCAGCAGCTCGCCCGTAAACCGGACTCCGCCGTTGTATACAGGTGAAAATAAAAACGCCAGCACGGCTCCGTAAATGATCGGAGTCAGGATCGATATGATCCGGCCTCCCAGGGCCAGGATCGCCTTCCGTTCCAGAAACAGGAAGATTACAGCCGTGGCCGCCGCCAGCACCAGCACCGCTGTGATCCCCATATAAAGGTATCTGTCAAATCTGTGGTTTTTCATATCAGTCTCGTCTCCTCGGCAGATTTTTCCATTATGTATCGTTTTCACTTCTATACCATATCACATTTTCCGGCAATTAGAAAGGGCCAGATTGCGGTCCCGGCAAAATATCCGCTAAAAAACAGGAAAGCAGCGATTGCTCGCTGCTTTTATCTTTTGCAAATCCCAAAATGCCGGTTCCTGCATAATTGACTCCTAGCATTGCTAGGTGGGCGACCGCACTTAAACTTCTGCCTTCCACTCATACGGAGGCCTGACATCCGTTTAAAAATATAGGAATCCCGTTTGTCATAATGTAGGTTCAAAATAAACAGGAGTATCGAACATTCCAGGAATTGCTGTCCTGTTTTCTTATGGACCTATTATAGCTCATATGTCTGCTTTTTTCAAGTTCCATTTACTGCCGTAATTTTAAATATTTTGTGAAGACTGTTCTGTATTTTTCTTACAGCTCCTTAAGAAGCTCCAGAAGCGTCTCCGGCGTTTCTGTAATCCAGTCCGCTCCGGCCTCTGAAAGCTCCTCCCGGCCTCCGTATCCATAAAGGACACCCACCGAGGAGATCCCTGTTTTTTCCGCTCCCTCAATGTCATGGCGGCGGTCCCCCACCATAATGATCTCGTCCTTCTTCTCAAGCCCGCAGGAATCCATCACATACTGGATCACCTGGTCCTTTTTCACCCGCAGTTTTTCTCCGCCGTCGTCCTCTGCCCCGCCTACGAACCGGAAATATTTTGTAAGCCCGAAATGGTCCAGGACCCGCTTTGCCATATCCTCCGGCTTGGATGTTGCCACATAAAGCTCCTTTCCCGCATTCCGAAGGCTCTTCAGCATGGCCTCCACTCCTGGAAACGGCGCGTTCTCCATCCATCCCTTTACGTTATAATATTCCCGGAATACAAAAACCGCCTCATGGGCGTCATGATCCGGAAAATCATAAAACTCCTTAAAGCTTTCCGGCAGCGGCGGTCCCACAAAGGGCTTCAGGACATTCAGATCGTCCACCTGGATGCCGTAGCGCCTCAGGGCATACTGCACGGCTCTCGTGATCCCCGGCATGGAATCGGTCAGAGTCCCGTCCAGGTCAAAGAAAATATGCTGCTTTCCCATGTCTGCTTTCTCCTCTCTGGCCGCTGGAGCCATGGTTAAAAGGGCGCAGGAAAAAATCCCTGCGCCCGGTTTTATTGCTTAATTCAGTTCTTTTACAACTCTCTCAAGGGCCTCAAGAGCGTCGTCCGGAAGCTTGTCGTAGCCTTCCTTGGCAACTGCAAATTCCTTGATCTCGTTGACGCGGTCGTTCATACGGGCCTTTAACTGGCTTACGTACTCCGGATCGTTCATATCCGGCACAAAGCCTTCCCAGTCCATGATCTCGATATCGGAGAACGGACCCCACTGATGGAAGTCTGCCTTCTTCTCAACGATGGCTTCCAGGATTCCAAGGGTGTCGGCCGGTTTTACCTTCTTGCCCATGAAATCGCCGGTGTTCACGATATAGCAGTCCACGTTCTTTTCCTCAACCAGCTTTTTGAATTTCTCATAGTCGTTGGCTAACGGATATGTACGGAACGGGTTTGCGTACGGAACCACAACCAGCTTGTTGGGATCCACGCCAGGAGCAAGACGCTCTGCGGAGGATCTCTTAGTTGCCAGGGTAGCGCCCATAACGGAAGCTAAGGAAGCCCCTTTTAATTTTACTACCGGCGGGATGGTCGGGTCCTTCATGATCCAGAAAATAGCGTTGACCGGGGAGTCGATCCTGTCCACACGGTTGGGAGACCATAATTTGGACTTGATGGCGCGGCCGTTGCCGTTTCTTACATCCTCTGTCACCAGCTGGATCTTTCCGTCCTCATCCAGGGTCGCAGAGCAGTTCTGGGCGGTCAGCAGGTACTGGTTGTCCGGGCAGCCGGTGGGATAATCGGCCGTCTTATCAAAGTATGTGGGCTCCAGTGCGATGGATGCGCAGGTATCTGTGTTGATGATGAACGCATCGTCGTGAAGGACCTTGATCTCGTACTTGCCGCCGTGTTTTGCATGGGTCAGGGTGGACTTACCGGATCCGGACAGGCCGTATACGGAAGCTACGTACTTGCTGCCGTCAGCCAGGGTGTATTCCTTCTGTCCGCCGTGGCAGGAAGCGTAGCCGTTGCGGTTTGCAATGGCCCATGCCATGGTCAGGGTGCCCTTCTTGTGCTCACCGAAATATCTCATACCAAGGATGCATGCGCAGTTGGTATCGGTATTGAAGTAGCACAGGGTCTTTTTCTGGGGATCGGACAGGCAGTCCAGGGATACGCTGGGTCTGTCGGAGCCGCACCACTGGGGATCGGAGAAGATATAGATATCCGGCTCCTTTCCGTCGCCCACGGGTTTGGATTTTTTGTACATCTTTACGTACTCATCAGACATGTACTGGAAGTTTAACATCCAGTTGTACATGATGTTTTCTTCTCCCTCCGGGATCAGAAGGTGGGCCTTAACCATAAATTCGGGATCCAGGCCTACGAAAACCTCTGCATGGTACATGGTTTTCCAGCGGGACTCGTAGATCGCGTCCATCGCTACCTTGTCAAGGGCTTCACAGTCCACGCCCGGCTCGCCTGCGATGCGGCGTGCAGTTGCGTAGCGGCCGGTGATGGCTCCGTCGTTGAATAACAGAACCTTCGCGTCCTTGTCCAGACCAAATTCCTCTCCTCTGTAAACGGGCATATCGGTCACGATCGTTCCTGGAGAATTCTTTGCTAATTCATAAGCCTCTCTCAGGGTATTTACCTTTACCACGTTGTTGCCGTAAAAAGCACCCTCGATGATGGATCTGGTTTTGGAAAAGCCCACTTTTCCTTTACCAATTTCGCTGATTGGGTAATAAGCCTTTGTTGACATTTGAAAAACCTCCTTGAATGTTGGTCACTAGATGGCTTTATTATCCCATCAAAATTGGATAAAGTCAATTCATTTTGCGATTTAATTTATTAGTTTTTTATGAATTTTGCATAAAAACGAAAAACCGGGACAGGTTTTCGTTTCCTATCCCGGTTTTTCACTATTTAAAGAACTCGTGGTTCCCATGTTTGAACAAAAAGTCCAGGTGATTGTCAAACCAGCGGACATTTTTCCTGCTGGACGCCCTCCTGTTCATAAAATACAGAGCGCCGTCAGAATAATCCTCTCCCGCCAGGGCGCTGTCCACAGCCTCCACCGTGGCGTCTGTGACCCGGCACCGGTTGATGGAGCCGTTGCCCACCGGCGAAAACTGATGTCTCTGGTAGACCACGCTGTGGACCGTATCCGGGAAGGTATCGCTTTCCACCCGGTTTAAGATCACATTGGCCACCAGGATCCTTCCGGTCCGGTCGCAGTTTCCAGCCTCTGCCTGGACGATCTTAAGCAGCGTCTGGTAATCCCGGTCTGACAGGGAGACCGATGCCGCCGCTTCCTGTGTTTCCGGTGCAGACGGCTGCTCCGGCCTACCGGAAGCCTCCTGGGCGGCTGCACCTTCCGCAAGCTCAGCGCTCTCTCCAGAAGCTGTCCCTTCCTGGCCGCCAGAGCCCTCCCGGACGGCTGCCCGCTCAGAAGTTTCCGCGCTTTCCGCGGCTTCTCCTTCCGGCGCACCGGAGTCCTCCCCGGCCGCTGCCTCTTCCTGGGCTCCAGAGCCTTCCGCAGCAGTCTCCGCTTCCTGATCCGGGTCTTCTCCCTCTCCGGCTTCCCCGCCTTCAGGCGTCTCCGCGCCGTTCTCTGCCTCCTCTTTTCTGGTCTCTGTTCCGTTTTCCGTGTCCGCGGCCTCCTCAGCCGCCATTATGCTTTCTGGATCACGTTTCTCTTCGTCTGTATTTCCATCATGCGTTCCCTCTTCCTGGCCGCCGCTCTCTCCCGGCGTCTCAGCAAAGGCCACCATAGCACCGTTTCCCGTCTCCGGAAAGCTCCCTGCGGCAAAGGTAATGGCTGTCACCAGAAGGATACCAGCCGTAAGGACTGCCGTATCCCGGCGTCTTTTGGCAGGTGCGCTGGCAGACAGCATTTTTATACTCTGGAAAACTGTCTGAAGAAATGAGTTCCATGTCTGCTTCATCGATTGCCTCTTTTCTCCGTTCTGCCTCCGGAAAGCCTCCAGGCGGCAGATGGTTATTTTTCCGTCTCACCGGACGGCGTCTGTGATTATAGGAGAACGGGAGGCCAAAAGTCAATAAGGCTTCTGCATTTTTGTTGTATTTCACAGCCTTATTTTTAACTTTTGTCATGATTTTTTAACATTTTGCAAGAACTTTTTCTTGATTTTCCTCGTATTTTTGTTACCATTGGCCCTATGGACTTTTAACATTTATTACAAATTTGTTAAGTTTTTATCCCCCACTTTAAAGGGGTTTTCCGGTCCTTTACACCTTATGTCAACCACTTTTACATGAGATCTGCCATTTCAGCGCCCACATACCTCCCCAGATCCGCCGGGGACAGGATCACCTGGACGCCACGCATGCCGGCGCTGACGGCGATTTTTTCATACTCCCCTGCCGACTTGTCCAGATAGGTGGGGAATCTCTTTTTCATCCCGATGGGAGAACAGCCGCCCCGGACATAGCCGGTGACCGGAAGGAGCTCCTTCATCGGAAGCATCTCCACCTTCTTGTCTCCCGCCGCCCTGGCCGCCTTTTTCAGATCCACCTCTCCGTCCACCGGAATACAGCAGACCATATATCCTGTCTTTTCTCCCCGGAGCACCAGGGTCTTAAAAACGCTCCCATGGTCCACGCCCATGAGGTCCGCGGCATGGCTCCCGGAAAGGTCATTTTCGTCCACCGGATATTCCTTTGCTTCATAGGCGATCTTCGCCGCATCCAGAAGACGCATCACATTGGTCTTAACCAGTTTCTTCATATTATAATCCCTTCCTTCTAAAAAACTCCTCTCCGTTTCATCCCTGGGACGATCCGGAAAGGAGCTTCTTTCATTCATATTGATTATTCGGACCAGTTGTGGAATACAGCCTGGACATCGTCATCCTCGTCTAAAAGATCCAGGATCCGGTTCATCTTCTTGATGGCGTCATCGTCGGTCAGCTCCACGTAGTTCTGGGGGATCATGGTCACTTCCGCCTGCATCATGGGGATACCGGCCTTTTCCAGAGCCTCGCGCACCTCGCTGAAGGCGTCGGGATCGGTCACCACCTCAAAGCTGTCCTCCTCCTCGGAGAAATCCTCAGCTCCGGCGTCCAGAGCTGCCATCATCAGCTCGTCGGCATCCATCTCGCACTCTTCCTTGTCGATGATGATCTGGCCTTTTTTGTCGAACATGAAGGATACGCTTCCCTGGGCTCCTACGTTTCCGCCGCCCTTGGTAAAGGCGCTCCTTACATTGGCTGCGGTACGGTTTTTATTGTCAGTCAGAGTCTCTACGATGATGGCAATGCCGTTGGGGCCGTAGCCCTCATAAACCAGGTTTTCATAGTTTACAGAGCCCAGGTCCCCGGCAGCCTTTTTAATTCCGCGGTCGATGGTATCGTTGGGCATGTTGTTGGCCTTGGCCTTGGCGATCACATCACGGAGCTTGCTGTTATTGGCCGGATCTGCGCCGCCTTCCTTAACTGCAACAGCGATCTCTCTTCCGATCACGGTAAAGATCTTTCCCTTGGCCGCATCGTTCTTTTCTTTCTTATGTTTAATATTGGCAAATTTGGAATGTCCTGACATTTTTCCTGCTCCTTTTCTTGTTTCTTCTATATTTATCGTATTTCCATCATAATCTGTAACGGTCATGTCCTTACAGTTACCATAATCCTAAATATTCTAGCATTATTTTAAGTCCTTGGCAAGAGCTTTTCTGTGGATTTTCCCTTCGGCCATTTTATTCATATTTTCCTGCCGGACGGCTCCGAAACAGCAACGTTTTCTTGACAGCTTTTACAGGCATGTTATAATAGAACTACATAATTATCAAAATATGGAGGCAGCACTATGAAAAAGATTGAAATCGATACCTTTTTGAAATTTCAGTTCGTAAGCAATCCTTCCTTCTCACCCGATGGAAAGTACATTGCCTTTGTGGTATCCAACGCAGACAGAGCGGAAAATACATACAAAGCCAACCTCTACGTTTACGATATGGCTGAAAAAAAGGTTCGGAAGATGACCAGCGGCGGCGACGCAAAGAGCTATGTCTGGACAAACGACAATACCCTTCTCTTCCCGGCTGCAAGATGCAGCGAGGTGAAGAAGAAACAGGAAGCCGGAGAAGCCCTCACAAGCTTCTATGAGATCTCCCCCGAAGGCGGAGAGGCCTGCCACGCCTTTACGGTGCCCGCAAAGATCATCGGCTTTAAAGCACTGCCCGACGGACGTTTCCTTATGACTGCAAGCCAGGATAATCATAAGGACACAAGAAAGAAATCCTATGAGGTCTTCGACGAGCTTCCCTTCTGGGGCAACGGCTTAGGCTACACCAACGCAAAGAGAAACCGTTTTGCCGTTTATAACAGAGAAAACGGAGAGCTTTCTTACGTGGCCTGCGACTGGACCGACTGCACCCAGTCCTCTGTCCTTGGCGATCTTCTCCTTTATAAGGCGTATCCCTGGAAGCAGAACGTGCGCGGTTTAAACGAGGGAATTTATCTCTATAACTTAAAGACCGGCGAGACAAAGACATTACTGGAGCCGGATACCATGCACACCGGAACCATCGAGCTCTTAAACGAAAATGAGGCTCTTGTGGCTGCCATCGACTCCGACTACCGCTATACCAATAAGTACAACAGCTTTTATAAGATGAACTTAGCGGACGGCTCCATGAACCTGTTTGTACCCTATGACGCCTCCATCGCCTCCGGCTCTGTGGGAAGCGACGCAAGATACGGCTCCGGCCGCGGCCAGAAGCTGTTAAACGGCGACTTCTACTTTATCTCCACCGTAGACGACTTTGCATGGTTAAGAAAGCTGGACAAGGACGGCAATATCTCCGACAGCCTCACAAAGGGAAGCTCCTGCGACAGCTTCGACGTCAACGGCGAACACCTGGTAAGCTGTGAACTCCAGGGAACAAAGCTTGCGGAGCTTTACCTGGACGGTGAGCAGATCACCCACTTCAACGACTTTGTTGGAGAGGAATATTCCGTTGTGACCCCCGAGGCCTTTTCCTTCACAGCCAGCGACGGCTATGAGATCCACGGCTGGGTGATGAAGCCGGCAGATTATGAGGAAGGCGTTTCCTATCCGGCCATCTTCCATATCCACGGAGGCCCCCGCACCGTATTCTCCGACGTATTCCACCACGAGATGCAGATGTGGGCCAATGCCGGATACTTCGTGTTCTACTGCAATCCCAGAGGCTCTGACGGCCGCGGCACCGATTTCGGAAACATCAACGGCATCTACGGGACCGTGGACTACCAGAACCTGATGGATTTCACCGACGAGGTATTAAAGAGATATCCCCAGATCGATACAGCCCGTGTGGGCGTTACCGGCGGCTCCTACGGCGGCTTCATGACCAACTGGATCGTGGGCCACACCGACCGCTTCAAAGCAGCCGTATCCCAGCGTTCCATCTCCAACTGGGTATCCTTTGAGCACAACTCTGATATCGGCCACACCTTTATCGTAAACAACCAGGGCGCCAATACAAGAGAGAATGTGGAGCTTCTCTGGAAGCAGTCCCCGCTCCAGTATGCCCCCAACTGCAAGACCCCGATCCTCTTTATCCACTCCGACGAGGACTACCGCTGCTATATGGCAGAGGGGCTTGCCATGTACAGCGCCGTTATGAGAAACGGCTGTCCCTCCAGGCTCTGCCTCTTCCACGGCGAGAACCACGAGCTCTCCCGCGGCGGAAAGCCGGAAAACAGGATCGACCGTATGACGGAGATCTTAAACTGGATGGACCAGTATCTGAAATAGGACCGTCAAAAAAATCCCCCGTCCGGAAGCGGCTCTGCTGCCTGCCCCGGACGGGGGATCCTTTTATCCTTCGTTTTCTTTTTCATGTTCCGGCCCGGCATCCCGTTCCGCCGCTACCGTCTGTATGATCTTATTCTCTGCCTTTACGATACTGAACCGGTAGCCTCCGAAGACCACCTGGCCCTTTTCATCATCCTCCGGCAGATGGCCCAGCCTTGAGATCAGGAAGCCGTTTAAGGTGTCAAAATTATCCTTATCGTCCTCGTCAAATTCCATCTCCAGGGCGTCCTCCACATCGTCCAGAGGCGTCATGCCCGAAAGCTGGAAGCTTCCGTTTTCCTTGACCACGATATCGGGCTCCTCGTTGTCGTATTCATCCATGATGTTTCCGACGATCTCCTCCAGGATATCCTCCATGGTCACGATCCCGGCTGTCTGGCCGTATTCGTCGATGACGATCTCCATATGGATCTTCTCCGACTGCATCTCCTTAAATAAGGCATTGATATTTTTCGCCTCCGGAGCAAAATGGGCGCTCCTTAAAAGGCCGTCGATCTGGCTGATGGGCCTGTCCAGATACTCCTCCTGCTCTGCAAAATAAAGCACGTCCCGCATATGGAGCACGCCTACGATATTGTCGATATCCTCCTCGTAGACCGGGAACCTGGAATTGTTGGCCTCTTTTACGATGAAATCCACCGTTTCCTTTAAGGTCATAGTGCTTTCCAGGGCCACCACGTTCTTTCTGTGGGTCATGATATCCGATGCCACTTTATCGTCAAACTCAAAGATATTGGTAATCATTTCCGCTTCGCTGGCTTCCAGCACGCCCTGATCGTGGCCCTCGTTTACCATATACATGATATCCTCCTCGGTCACCTTCTCATTGGAGGACCGGATATCAATGCCCACTGCTTTTAAGACCACAAAGGCCGCCACGCTGATGAGCCAGGTGAACGGCGAAAGCAGCTTAATGGCCCACTCTACCACCGAAAGCGCCTTATAGCAGAACCGGATCGGACTTTTCGCAGCGATGCGCTTCGGGATCACGATCCCCAGTCCCGTGAGCAGAAATGCGATTCCCACAAGTCCCGCGACATATGAAATTCCAACGGCTGCCAGATGCGGCAGCTTTGTGCGCACTCCGAGCAGTGCCGTCAGATTTCGTACCACAAACAGCAGGGAAGACGCTCCCATTGCCAGTGTCAGGATACTCGTTGCCAGCTGGTTTGTGCGGATAAAGAGATACGGATCCTCCTGGATCTTCAGAAGCTTTTCCGCCCTCTTATTCCCCTCGTCGCGCTCATCCTCCAGTGCACTGGTGTTCAGCGCCTGAACCGCCGCACCGAATCCGTACATCACCGCAAACAGGATCACCGATGCGGCAAATAAAACAATTCCTATCCACGAATTGCCATCGTCCATGAGAATTACCTACACTCCTTTATCATTTTCAGTACTGCATCCAGCCGTTTCCAGATCCACGGCTGAATTGTTTCAAAGATCCATTCCAAATCGGCTGTGCCGATAGGATTTTTGCCTTCTATTCTAAGTTTTC
>OGWR01001868.1_pt1 | contig 16186 bp, 13 predicted proteins | sample 1576061 | NCBI WGS metagenome assembly OGWR01 (sample SAMEA3541511, study PRJEB24748) | human gut metagenome | biome: human gut; feature: human-associated habitat; material: faeces | place: China | collected 2012 | reverse complement strand
TGATATTGTTTCTTGATTTTATCATGGGCATGCATAACAGTTGCAACGGAATGGAAACATGGTATGAGAAATCAGGCGAGAGCAACTGGAGCGTTTTCTATGCAGGAGCGTCGGAATCAGACGCCGTATGGGGCACCAACAACCCGATGACCACCTCGCAAGGAGCCAATCGTGCTTATAAACGTATATCCGGCACAATCCTGACTACAGACGCAGTCTCAGGGAATGCCGCTCTTATCCGCACAGTCGCGTGGGGAAGCAGCAACACATCTGCGGGAAGCATAAGCACTATCAAATACATTGACGCCGGGCTGCTTCATCTTGGACAAAGCCGTGAGAGCCGCAACGGCAATGATTCTCAAGCCGGGCCATTAACTACTGACGACCTCAACTGCGGCATTGCGTTTGCCTCGCGCCCATCGTCGCTCTCTTTCAAATATAAATACTCAAACAAGAACAGCAACGACAAGGGCTATGCCGAGATATGGATTAAAGACGCCTCGGGCAAAATCATTGCCAGCGGCAACCTGAACCTCGACCCCGCTTCGGCCTATACTGAAAAGACAATCGCGCTGAGCTATCCTGCCGGAGCTGCAAAAGGCGCCAAGCTCTACATCAAGTTCCTCTCGACAAACGACAGCGGATTTCTCACCAAAAGCGATGACAATTTATCCTTCGGCAGCATCGCCAATAGCAGTAAACACATTGGTTCGCAGCTCTATATCGACGACATCACTCTTAACTACTAAGTCAACATGAAGATGAAAAAATATATACGGTCGTGGGCTGCCATTGCTGTCGCAGCACTTCTGACCACGGGGTGTGACGACAACCCCAACTATAACCTCGACGGCAACGATGCCACCGGCCGCGTGAACCTCAGCGAGCTCGGCGTCGAACTCAACACCGACGAGATCGAGCTGTCGCGCGCCGACGGCGTCGACACCTCGGACTTCCTCGTCACCATCACCGACAACAACGGCAATCAGGTCTACAGCTCGACCGTTGCGAAAGCCGACATCGTAGTGCTCCCCGTAGGCGAGAACTACACCGTCAAGGTCGAGAGCCACGAAGTCGAGAACGTAGCATGGGCCAAACCCTACTACGCCGGTTCGAAGAGCTTCGCCGTCACCAAAGACCAGATCACCGAGATCGGCACCGTCACCTGCCGCTTCGCCAACGTGCGCGTCAGTGTGTTCTACAGCGACGCCCTGCGCCGCCTGATGGCCGACGACGTCCGCGTCAACATCGACTGCTCCGAAACCGACAGCCATCTCGAATATACCCCCGACGAAACCCGCTCGGGCTACTTCAAGGCTGTAGAAGGGAGCACCACCCTCGGCGCCACCTTCACCGGCACGGTGAAGAACCAACGGGTTACCTTCGTCAAAGCCCTCAACGACGTGGCTGCCGGACAACACCGCAAGATCACCTTCGACGTCCGTTCGGGCGACCCGAGCATTCCCGATGAGAACGGCAACATAGTTCTCGACGGCGAGAGTGAAGGCACTCCGCTCGGCAACGGCCTCTACCTCGTGGCCGACGTCGTCAACGAGACCATCAACGGCAATGTCGATAGCGATGAGAAAGGTGACGGCAACGCCCAGCGTCCCGGCGGAAACGGCGGAGGCGACGATCCCCAGCCCCCGATCGGCGACGGCCCCATCACGATAACCTCAGCCCTGAGCTTCACTGAGACTATGGAAGCCAAAGAAGGACTCGACGGACGCGTGAACGTCAAAGTCGATCCCGAAGGCGGCAACTCGATTCAGTCGCTGAAAGTCAAGATCGTTCCGGGCAACGACGATTTCAAGACCGTGCTGATGCAACTGTTCGGCACACTCGAATTCGACCTCGCCGACATGAGCGACGAGCTGAAGGCCGCTCTCGGAAGCGATCCCTTCAACTTCCCCTGCAACGAACAGGTCAAGGGCCAGAACGACGTTTCGTTCAACATCTCGGAATTCATTCCGCTGCTGAACATCTATCCGGCCGTCCATAAGTTCGTCATCACCGTTTCCGACGCCCAGGGCCACACCGAAGTGCGCACTCTGACCTTCGAAGGCAAAGGCAATAACTAACCCCAAAAGAAACAAAGACAATGAAACAGAATATCAAATCATTAGGGCTGCTTGCTGTGGCAGCTTCGTCGATGATGCTTGCGGGGTGTAGTGCCGACGACCTGTTCGGGCCGCGCGACGGCGAAGGCACCCTCAGCCTGACAGCTTCAATAGGCAACGACGTCAAGGTCGTGTCGCGCGCCGACGCCGACCAGCTCCGCGCCGATTACGGCGAATCGCTCCTTCTATGGATCACGAAGCCGGGGGAAGGCCCCGTGCGCCAGTATAACGGCATTGACAACGTGCCGACCGACCCCGTCACTCTCCACGCCGGCAGCTACGTGGCCGAGGCATGGGCCGGCGACTCTGTGGCCGCCTCGTTCGACAAGAAATATTTCAAGGGCTACACCCCCTTCGAAATCACCAACGGCAATTCTACCGCAGTCGAGGTTAAGTGCAATATCGCCAACGTTGTCGTAAGCCTCAGCTTCGACGAATCGGTCGACGCAGCCCTGAAATCGTGGACCGTCACCGTCGCCAATGGCGAAGAGAGCATAACCTACGAGGGACACGACGCCCGCAAGGGTTACTTCATGATGCCGAAGAAAGCCGACAACGAAAAGCTGACTCTGACCCTCGAAGGCACTGCCCCCAACGGCGACGCCTACAGCCAGACAGCCGACATCGAGGCTCCCAAAGGCGGATATGAATATAAAGTGAACTTCAGCCACACCCCCGGCTCGTTCAACGACGGCGGTGCATTCTTCACCATCACTGTCGACGAGACCGAGATCGTTGTCGAAGATGAGCTGGTCATCACCCTCGCTCCCGAAATCTTCGGTATCGACTTCGACATCGCCCAGGAACAGGCAGCCGCCACCGGCGAGATGGGCCGCAAGTGCGTCTTCATCTCTGCCGTAGACCGCCTCAGCTCGCTAACTATCGAGAGCGCCAACCTCCAGCACTATCTCGGAAGCTCGACAGCCGACGTATTCTCACTCAGCGAATCGGCCATCGCACGCCTCGCCGCCGCAGGCATAAACTTCATGACCTATAAGAACGAGGCCGGCGAGGTCAACCGTGTGCGCGTGAACTTCGAGGCTGACTTCACCAATAATCTCGTCAGCGGTCTCCACACCTTCAAGTTCATCGCCGGTGACAACGGCGACGGCACCGAGAAAACATCGGAAGCAACACTGTCGCTGCGCCTCAGCAATGCCGCTGTTGAGCTTCAGGAGGCCACCGACGTCAGCTACACAACCACGACATTCGTCGCCACCATCGTCAAGCCCGACGAGCTGACCGGCAATGTCGGCTTCAACTACCGCGAGAAAGGCGCCTCTGACTGGACATTCGTAGCCGGGACAAACAACGGCACGACACTGACAGCCACCGTCGACAATCTCAAGTTCGGCACTACCTACGAATATTGCGCTGTGGCCGGCGGCTACACCTCGCCCGCCAAAGAGCTCACCACTCTGACACCTCCGCAGCTGCCCAACGCCTCGTTCGAGCAGACAAGCACCGCCAGCGACAAGGCTCTCATGTTCAGCGCCGACCCCAACGACTTCTACTGGGACAGCGGTAACCACGGCTCACAGAAGATGCAGAAGAACGTTACCGAGGTAACCACCAAGTATTTTCACTCCGGCAAGCAGGGACTCTGCCTCCACAGCCAGTTCGTAGGTATCGGAAGCTTTGCCGGTAAGTTTGCCGCCGGCAACATTTTCGTCGGCAAATATCTTGCCACCGAAGGTATGGACGGCGTGCTCGGCTGGGGACGTCCCTTCAACTGCCCGATTCGCCCGAAAGCCCTGAAAGTATGGGCAAGATATGAGCCTGTGAATATCACGCATGATAACACCAGCGCTCTACCTTCTGTAAGCAAGGGTGACCCCGACAATGGTATCGTCTATATCGCTCTTGTCACTGACCAGACAATGAGCTACAATAGCGAAACCTGGCCGCAGATTGTCAAGACCAGCTCGTCAAGTCGACAGCTCTTCAACCCCTCGGGAAGCAATGTTGTCGCCTATGGCGAACATGTCTTCACGTCGGCTACGACCGAGTCGGGCCTCGTAGAAATTACCATTCCTCTTAACGATGTCAACCCGAACCTGACAGTCTCGAATATCATTATAGTGGCTTCGGCCTCGCGCTACGGCGACTACTTCGTCGGCGGCAACGGCTCGCTGCTCTACCTCGATGACTTCGAGCTCGTCTATTAACGAACGCTAATGTAACTTATGTGGCTGATGTGGCTGATGTGACTTATAAACATCAGATACATCAGCCACATCAATAACATCAATAACATAAACTTCCATCGCAATGGGCTTCCTGAAGATCGCGGGCGACTATACGTCGTGGAGCGTCTACCGCAAGTCGGTGATAATCTGCGATGTCACCGAGATGTTCATTAACCGCGCTCTTCCGCGCGGCTCGCGCACCGTCGACCAGATGCGTCAGGCTGCCCGCTCATGCAAACAGAATATTGTCGAAGGGATCAGCGACGGAACTATTTCCGCCGAGATGTGCATCAAGCTCATAGGCGTTGCCCGCGGGTCCGTAAGGGAACTCCGCGAGGACTATGCCGACTTTCTCAGACAGCATAAACTCGAGACATGGGGCAAAGATGACGCGCGCACTGTTTCGGTAAGAAACTACAGCCGCGACCACTACCGGCCCGAGGAATTTGTCGAGAAATGCGAAGCCCGCAGCGATGAGACGGTAGCCAACATAATGCTGACGCTGATCTATCAGATGGAGGCTATGCTCGCCAAAGTCCTCAAGGGGCTGGAAGCCGAATTCATTGCCTCAGGCGGCATCAAGGAGAATATGGCCAAGGCCCGGCGCAGCCGGCGAGGTTATTAGAGCGAGATGTTTCGGATGTATCGGATGTAACGGATGTAAAACATCCGAAACATCAATAACATCAATAACATCAATAACATCAGCTACATCTCCCACCGTCCGCCACAGCTTCTTGCAGCCGACAGAAAAAATTGCTACCTTTGCGGGTTAGATGAGGATAACACACGTATTCTGGGGCTTGAGTATCGGCGGTATTGAGACAATGCTCGTCAATATCGCCAACTGTCAGGCGCGAGCCGGAGCCCGCGTCAGTGTCATCATTATCAACGACCTCAACGAGCCGATGCTGCTCAGCCGCTTCGATCAGGCTGTCGAGGTTATCCGTCTGGGGCGCCGGCTCCACTCGCTGTCGCCGAATTTCGCTTTCAGGCTCAACGCCGAACTGCGGCGCCTGAACCCCGACGCCATCCACCTCCACCGCTCCGAAATTTCCTGTTTCATTGCGCGCCGCTGGCGCAGCCGCCTCCATTCGACTGTCCACGGCCTCACGGGCGGACGCCTCCGCCGCCGGGGAATCTTAGGGCGCATGTTTCCGCTGTTCAACTTCAGCTCGAACGGCAATGTGACCAATCTCCACCTTATTCCGAGGGTTTTCTCGATCTCCGAGACCGTCCGCGCCGACCTTCTCGCCAACTACGGCATAGAAAGCCGCGTAGTTGCGAACGGTATTACGACCTCGGAGTTCCTTCGCCGCGACGGGCATGCTCCGGGCCGTCAGATGAAGATCGTTCAGGTCAGCCGCCTCGATGTCGCCACAAAGGGCCAGGATCTGCTCGTCGAGGCTGCCGCGATGCTGCCCGACGTGTCGGTGGATTTCATAGGCGAGGGCCAGGGCCGCAAACAGCTCGAAGAGCTTATCGCGCGCCACGGCGTCGGCGACCGCGTCAGGCTACTCGGCAAACGCGACCAGTCGTATCTGCGGCAGCATCTTCGCGACTACGACCTCTTTGTTCAGCCCTCGCGCAATGAAGGCTTCGCGCTGACCGTGGCCGAGGCGATGGCAGCGGGGGTGCCTGTGGCTGTCAGCGCCGGACAGGGGCCTGCCGAGGTCACGATGGGCGACACATTCGGGAATGTCTTCGCCAACGGCGATGCCCGCGCGCTCGCCGCGAAAATATCCGACCTCAAGGCGAACTACGGCGATGCTCTCGAAAAAGCTGAGCGCGCCAGAAACCATGTTATCGAAAACTATGATGTCGACGTCACCGCACGCCGATACCTCTGTCTTTACGGAAATTAAAAAAACTCTTATATGCAAGCACTGATCTTAGCCGCCGGAATGGGCAAGCGCCTTGGCGAATACACCCGCAACAACACCAAATGCATGGTGGAAGTCAACGGCACGCACCTCATCGACCGAATGATCAAACAGCTCGCGCCGCTCGGACTCGACAGACTCGTGATGGTCGTCGGCTATCATGGCCGCGAGCTGATGGAATATCTCGGCAACGAGCGCTACGGCCTCAGAATCGAATATGTCGAGAACCCAGTCTATGACCGCACTAACAATATCTACTCGCTTGCGCTGGCCAAGGAATGGCTTCGCGCCGACGACACTATCCTGCTCGAGAGCGACCTGATATTCGACGACACGATGCTCAGCCTGCTTCTCGGCAATCCGCAGCCCAACCTGGCGCTGGTGGCCAAATACGAGAGCTGGATGGACGGGACTATGGTCAGAATCGACGAAGACCTCAATATCGTCAACTTCGTGCCAAAAGCAGCGTTCCGCTACGAAGAGACCTCCGACTACTACAAGACCGTAAACATCTATAAATTCTCGCGCGAATTTCTCAACGACAAGTATATTCCGTTTCTCGACGCCTACATGAAGGCGCTGGGCAACAACGAATACTACGAAAACGTGCTCCGCATAATAACCTTCCTCGGCGGCGGCGATCTGAAAGCTCTTCCGGTCGGCAATGTGAAATGGTATGAGATCGACGACAAGCAGGATCTCGACATCGCCGAGGCCATCTTCGCCGACGAAGACCACATTCTGCGCAAATACTACGGCCGCTACGGCGGTTTCTGGCGGTTCCCGGCCATGCTCGACTTCTGCTATCTGGTCAACCCTTATTTCAGCTCGTCGCGCATTATAGAAGAGATGCAGGCCTTCTTCCCCACCCTCATCGCCGAATATCCCTCGGGCATGAAAGTCAACACTCTGCTCGCCTCGAAATGCTGGGGTGTGGCCGAAAAGTATATCGTTCCGGGCAACGGCGCCGCCGAGCTGATCAAGGCTCTGATGGAGATTCTTCCGGGGACGCTCGGAATAGTGCGCCCCACCTTCGAGGAATATCCCAACCGCCGCGACAGCGCTACACTGGTGACCTTCACCCCCGACAATCGCGACTTCAGCTACGGCGCCGACGACCTCATCGACTTCTTCTCGCACAACCGGGCCGATACCATAATGCTCATCAACCCCGACAACCCGTCGGGCAACTTCATACCGAAGGCCGACGTTCTGAGGCTCGCCGGCTGGTGTGCCGACAACGGCGTCAGGCTCGTTGTCGACGAAAGTTTCGTTGACTTCTCGGAAGGCTGGCGCGACAACAGCCTGCTCCACGACGACATTCTCGAAGCCTACCCGACGATGGCCGTCATGAAAAGCATCTCGAAAAGCTACGGCGTTCCCGGCATACGCCTCGGAATACTCTGTTCGGCCGACGAGGCCCTGATCGCGCGCATCAAAAAGATGGTGAGCATCTGGAACATCAACTCGTTCGCCGAATATTTCATGCAGATATTCACCAAATACGAGAAAGACTACTTCCGCGCCTGCGACAAATTCATCGCCGAGCGCAACGACTTCGAGAAGCGGCTGCGCGAGATTCCTTTCCTGCGCGTGATCCCCTCTCAGGCAAACTATTTCCTCTGCGAAGTCAAAGCGCCGCTGACAGCGCGCGAGATAGTCATCGACACACTGAAGCGCCACGATATTCTGCTGCGCGACTGCTCTGACAAGGGGGGCCTCAATGGAGGTCAGTTCCTGCGTATCGCTGTGCGCGACCATGCCGACAATTCCCGTCTTATCGAAGCCCTTAAACAATTCGGAAAATGAAAATCTGTGTTTGCGGAGGGGGTAATCTCGGCCATGTCACGGCCGGATTTCTTGCCGCCCGAAAAGACTGCGAAGTAACCGTCATGACACGTCGCCCCGAACGCTGGAGCGACACCGTCGAAGTGACCGACAGCCACGGACGACTGTTTGCAGGACGGTTTGCCCGGGTGACAGCCGATGCTGCCGAAGCTGTTGCCGACGCCGACATCGTTATTCTCTGCCTCCCCGGATTCGCGATTGCCCCCGAGCTTAAGAAAATAAAACCGTGGTTGCGCCGGGGTGTTCCCGTAGGGTCGATAGTATCGAACACGGGGTTCTTCTTCGAGGCCATGGAGACACTGCCTGAGTCGACAACGCTGTTCGGATTCCAGCGCGTGCCGTTCATCAGCCGCATAACCGAATACGGCAAGAGTGCCGAGCTTAAAGGCTACAAGAGCCTGCTGAAACTCGCCGTCACGGGCTGCGACAGCAAACACGCCGAAGAACTCCGGGCCCTTTTTGAAAGACTCTTCGGGACTCCGACGGAGCTTCTCGACAGCTTCTATGAGGCAGCGCTCTCAAACAGCAACCCGCTTCTCCATCCCTCGCGCCTCTACACGCTCTGGGGCTCGTGGCGCCCCGGCATGACCTACGACAAAGTGCCCGAATTCTACGAAGGCTGGACAACCGAAGCCGCACAGCTGCTCATCGACATGGATCTGGAATTCCAGGCCCTGCTGCGACATATAGGCATCAAAGATGGAGCCGTTCCGTCGATAACCGACTATTACGAAGTCAGCGACGCCGCCACCCTGACGGCCAAAATCCGCTCTATCGAAGCGTTCCGCAATATCGCCGCACCCATGAAGCCTGCTTCAGAACCGGGCAGATTCGTCCCCGACTTCTCAAACAGATATTTCACGGAAGATTTCCCCTACGGGCTGCGGTTCATCATCGACACCGCCGCTAAAAACAACTTCCCCGTGCCGGTCATGAAGAAAGTCTATGACTGGGGAATAAGCTGCATCGGCCAATGACACCACTACAACTCTCCGACATAAAAAAGATACAGCTCGACATTCTGCGCACGGTCGACAGTTTCTGCCGCGAGCGCGGACTGCGCTATTCGCTGGCCTACGGCTCGCTGATAGGAGCCGTGCGCCACGGAGGCTTCATCCCCTGGGACGACGACATCGATCTGCTCATGCCGCGCGCCGACTACGACCGCCTCACCGACGAATTCAACAGCACCGCGCCGGCCGGCCTGAGGCTGCACTGCCTTGCCTCGGACAACAGCTATGCGGCCGTCTACGCCAAGATTGAAGACACCTCGACAGTGCTCGTCGAAAAGAGCACCACGAAGCCCATAGGCATAAATATCGACATCTTTCCTATCGATCCGCTCTTCGACAGCCGTATCGAAAGCGCCCGGTATGTCGACGCCATGAAGAGGCTGAAACTTCTCTACCGCTCGAAAATCGTCAGGCCGACCCAAAAAAATTCCTTTGCCAAGAAAATCGGAATAATCGCGGCGAAAATGGTGTCGCTCCCCTTCACCGCCCGCAGTCTTGCCCTGAAAATCGACAGGAAAATGCGCGGCGGACAACCGGGCGCGAAGTTTTCGGGATATGCCGGAAGTACGATAGGCTCACGCGACATCTTCGAAAGCACCCTTTTCGAGAATATCAGGAGAATCAGATTCGAAGATACCGAAGCTATGGCCATAGCCGGTTACGACACCTACCTGAGGGCCATCTACGGCGACTACATGAAACTTCCTCCCGAAGGAGAGCGTTGCTCGCCCCACACCATAGTTGAAGTTTACCGCAAATGAAGATACTGATAGCCAACAAATTCTACTATCGTCGCGGAGGCGACTGCATATATGCCCTCAATCTCGAGCAAATGCTTCGCGACAGGGGCCACGAAGTGGCGGTTTTCGCCATGGACTATCCCGAAAACCTTCCGACCCCATGGCAGAAGTATTTCCCGAAGAACATGACACGCCTGATGGCGCTGACGCGTCCGTTCGGATCGCGCGAAGTTCGCCGCAAATTCTCGGCGCTGCTCGACGATTTCGCCCCCGACGTTGTCCATCTCAACAATATCCACACCCATCTCTCGCCCGTCATAGCCGAACTAGCCCATGCGCGCGGCATCAGAACCGTGTGGACTCTCCATGACTACAAGCTTCTTTGTCCGCGCTACGACTGCATGCTCGGAGGGATGAATCCCTGCCAGCGCTGTTTCGGCGACAACAAGCGCGGCTGTCTCGACTACAGCTGCATAAAAGGGTCGAAACTGCAGTCGGCCGTGGGTTACCGTGAGGCCCGTCACTGGAGCCGCCGGCGTCTTGAGCGCGTTGTCGATATGTTCATCTGTCCGAGCGCCTTCATGGCCGAAAATATGAAAGCCGGAGGCTTTGACCCGGCAAAGCTGACAGTGCTCAACAACTTCATTGACACCGACAGATGGCTTGCCTCCAACGAGACAACGTCGGCCGACATCGACAGCCTCACCGCAGAGCCATACTACTGCTATGTCGGACGCCTGTCGCGCGAAAAAGGGGTGCGCACACTCGTCGAGGCCGCGGCAATGAATTCGCGCCGGCTTATTCTCATCGGGAACGGCCCGCTCGAAGCAGAGTTGCGCTCGAAAGCCGGACGTAACGTAGTGTTCGCCGGGTTCCGCACTCCGGCTGACGTCCGCGTTCTTGTCGGGCGTGCCCGAATGATGGTTCTGCCGTCGGAATGTTACGAAAACAATCCGCTTTCGGTTATCGAAGCCCAGATCATGGGAACCCCCGCCCTCGGAGCCGACATAGGCGGTATTCCCGAGCTCATCGAGCCGGGAGTCAGCGGCGACATCTTCGAATCGGGCAACCCGCGCGCCCTGTCGGAAGCAACCGAACGCCTTTGGGACATGACATTCGACCGCAACGCCATATCGCACAATGCCATATCGCGTTTTAACGCAGATACTTACTATAAAAAACTCACAAAACTTTATCATTAACACCAACAAACCTGACAAACATGAAATCATCCCGCGCCAATATGCTTCACGGCGTCCTTCTGATAGGACTGTTCTCGTGCGCCGCATTCTATATCGGCGGAGCGCAAATTTTCAAAGAGCTGTCGTTCAGCCCGATGATAATAGGTATCATACTCGGTATGCTCTACGCCAACTCGCTGCGCAACCATCTGCCTGAGACATGGGTGCCCGGCATTCAGTTCTGCTCCAAGAAGCTGCTTCGCCTGGGCATCATACTCTACGGTTTCCGTCTGACCTTCCAGGATATTATGGATGTCGGCGTTGCCGGAATAATGGTTGACGTAATAATAGTTATGGTGACAATCATCGGCGGCATCTATATAGGCAAGCTGCTGAAGATGGACTCCGACATAGCCCTGCTGACATCGATAGGCAGCGGAATCTGCGGCGCCGCCGCAGTCCTCGGAGCCGAGTCGACAATACAGACAAAGCCTTACAAGACCGCCGTCGCAGTTGCCACGGTCGTAATCTTCGGAACAATATCGATGTTCCTCTATCCTATAATGTATCGCGCCGGCTGGCTCGGCCTCGACGCCAACCAGATGGGTATCTATACCGGCTCGACACTCCATGAGGTCGCCCACGTCGTAGGTGCCGGCAACGCCATGGGAACAGAGGTGTCGAACGTCGCCATCATCGTCAAGATGATACGAGTGATGCTGCTTATCCCCGTGTTGTTCGCTCTGGGCTACTGGGTTGCTATCAAAGCCCGTTCGGCCGGAACGACTGCCCAGGGGGGCAAGATCGCCATACCATGGTTTGCCCTCGGCTTCCTCGGAATTATCATATTCAACTCGTTCGGATTTCTCTCACAGCCGGTTCTCGACATAATCGAATATATCGACACCTTCCTGCTCACCATGGCCATGACGGCACTCGGAGCAGAGACAAGCATCGACAAATTCAAGAAGGCCGGTGCCAAGCCGTTTATTCTGGCGTTCATCCTGTTTGTATGGCTCATCGCCGGCGGATGGGCGCTCGCCCGCTACGTTGCTCCCGCTTTCCTCTGAAAAAAAACAAGACAGGCAACCGATAGTGCGGCCGCGGAGTGTCCCGCGGCCGCTCGCCATTTTGTCGGGTCGCATTTTTTCGCTACCTTTAATGCGGCAAAATGAGACGCATAATTATCTTTCTCCTTATTGTCATATCACTGACACTGCCCCCGACAGCCGGGGCCTCAAGCCCTCAGCTGTTCACCGACCGTCAAAGCGAACTGCTCGACATATTCAACACTGCCGAGCAGACCATACGCCGCGACGGCAACTACTCGCGCGCCCTTGAGCAATATCTTGCTTTCATCAGAGGGGCCGAAGGGGATGTCAAACTCGAACGGCAGTTGCTGACCGCCTACATATCTGTCGCCGTAATCTATGGCTCATTCAACGACACCGACAACGCCATAACCTACAACAAGCTGGCCTATCCGCTGGCAAAAAAGCTCGGCAACAGAGAATTTACCGAACTGGCGCTGACCAATCTCGGCCAGAGCTATAAAGACAAACGCAACTTCGCCGCAGCCGACAGAACGGCCGACCGTCTTATGGCAGAATGCGGCCGGGTCAGCCATACAGCCTCATTCCATTACTCCATAATAAAAGGGGAAACGGCCCATCTGCAGAATCTCCATTCCGACGCTCTGCGCCACTTCAGGAATGCCGACAGCATCGCCCGACGCGAAAATCTGAGTCCCTACGAACAGTCAGCTCCGCTGTCGCTCATAGCCGAGCACTATCGGACAGTCGGCAAACCTGACTCCCAGCTCGTCTATCTCAACCGCAGCTGGGCACTTCTCGAAGACTCTCACGACCCTCAGCCGAAAACCGAAATAGCGCGCAGCCTGATGATTCTTCATACCCGTCTCGGCAATCTCGCCGAAGCGCGCCGTTTTCAGGATATATATTTCGGTCTGACAGACTCGCTCGTCAACCCCGTCCATTTTCTGAGCGTCTCAACCCACGATTCCCAACAGCGCATCGCCGCCAAAGGAACTGAGATCGAGCTTCTGAACCGCACGGCGTCTCTTCACCGACTGATAATCGGCATCACGGCAGCCTTTCTGATTCTGACGCTTATCTTTCTTTATTTCATTCTGCGGCAAAAACGCAATGTGACAGCCGCCTACAAAGCCCTCTACGAGAAAGACCGCCGGCTCATGGCTCTGCACGACAGGACTGAGCAGCCATGCGATACCAGCGACGGCTGCGACAACGACACTCAAATACCCGACAACGAGCAGAACCGCGACCTCTACAACCGTATTGTCAGCACAATCGAATCGTCGGCCGAATATCTCAACGCCGACTTCGGCCTGAGCAACATCGTCACCGCCGTAGGCTCGAACGCCACCTACGTCTCGCGCGTCGTCAAGCGCTATTCCGGACAGAATGTGCCGTCGTTCATCAACGAATACCGCGTTCGCGAGGCTTGCCGGCGTCTTCTCGACGACAAATACGGCAACCTCACTTTCGGCGCTATCGGCGAATCGGTAGGATTCAGCTCGCAGGTAAGCTTCAACCGCACATTCAAAAAGGTCACCGGCCTGACCCCGTCGCTCTATCGCAAAATGGCTGAAGCCGACCGAAAAGAGAGCGAACCGAACCGTGACAGTGAGCTCTGACAAGGCTCCGAAGAGGGTTTTCGGCTTTAATTTTTATCAGTTTTTAAAATTGTTTGACACTTTTATCGCTGACAATGGCGATATTAGAACCGGCGTCCTATATTTGCAGCAGTAAAGTCTCTCATTAATCTCACACCGAATGAAACCGAACATCCCAGTTATTCTATTGTTCGCCGGATGCATGATTCATGCTCCGCTCCGGGCCGACGACACCAAAATTGTCGTCAACTCCGCAACGGGCGAATCAACGGCAATCGACCTTACGACAGCGACACGCATAACCTTCAGCGCCGACCAGTCGAAGATGACCGTCGGCGGCGGCGAAGGAGCAGCTCAGAGCTTTAATATCGACGACATTTCGAGTATCGTCTTCACCATCGACTCGGCTGTCGACTCTCCCTCAACCGAAATCGGTGGCCTGACAATAGCCTCGGAGGGAGCTGTGGTCACTATTTCAGGACCTTCGGAAATAGAATATATGGCTGCCGATACTTCAGGTCACATCCACTTCGCCGGCAAAACCGACGAGCGCATCGAGCTCGACTTCGGGCCTCTCCCCGCCGGAATCTACATCATCAGAGCCAACTCTTCAACTTTCAAATTCATCAAACGCTAACCATCCCATGCGCCACCTCATCATAACCATCCTCGCCTCACTCTCTCTTATGGGAGCGATGGCTCAGAACACGCCCACGAAAGTACGCACTCTCGTCGTTAAGACAACCGACGGCAAATCAACGCGCTTCTCGCTGTCAGACATCAGCGAGCTGACATTCGAAGACGGCACGACTACCGTCACCACCTTCAGGAATCTGACACCTGATTTCTTCACTATCAGCGGACTCGAAGAGGGCCAGAAGCTGAACGCAGGCGAACAGGCCTCTGTCATAATCAAGGCAGCAGGCAACATCAGCACATTCGGGCCGGCTCTGCTTGAGCATATCCACCTCCACGTCAACGACATGGTTATAATGCCGCTCGAATCGGCCGGCTTCAAACCGGGCGACGAAATTGAGATTTCCTTCACCGTTCCCGAGGGAGACTGCAACATCGTGGCATGCTATGCCGGACAGCAGCAACTCATCGACAACGGCTTTACGATGACACTCGAGCCCCACCCCAACGCCACTCTCTACGGAGTTTCGCCCGACGCAAAATATAAATATTTCGACGCCTATATCCTCACCGACGAGGCATACGTCATCACCTCAGCCGAGTTCAAGATGGGCGACGGCGAATGGACCGACGTCGGTTCAACCAACGGATGCAGCATCTGCCGCGCTGACAACGGTGTCGACAACCTCTTCAAGATCAGCATACGCCCCGATTATCAGAACGTGACCGGCGACGTTAGCGTGCGCATAACCGGCGAGCAGCACGGACGTTACAAAATCACCTGGAAAAACGCCGATGCCAAATATATCGACCTCGAGAAGTCGACTCTGCCCGAGCGCTCGATCGACGGCGAGACTGTCGTAGCCGAGCTTTACGTCAACGACGGATACTATCTCAACGGCGCCACAGTCTCCGACGGAACTCAGGCCGAAATGATTTCTCGCGCCTACGTCCGCTTCACCATGCCCGAAAAGGATGTTACCGTAGATCTCGACTTCAAGGAAAAAGTTCCCGTCAGCACCCTGGGCGGCGACCATGTTGTAAATTCCGTTATCTACAATGCGCCCGACACCTACTATGGCGTTCCCACAACCGACGGAATCCCCGGCGAGGAAGTCTATCTCTTTGCTCAGATTGAAGACGGCTACAAACCGGCCAAAGCCACAACCGACGACGGCCATTTCGTTCGACTTCGTCTATTACGGCCCGAACCATCAGAATCTTCCCTACTATTGTCCTGTCACAATCAGCGAAGGGGCTACTTCGATGACAGCCTCGGTCAGCTGCGTCAGAGCGTGGAAAGTCAGCTCTCAGCAGGAGGTTGCCTTTGACGAGCCTGTCTACGGCGAAGGAGAGACCGTCAAGTTCGCCATGAAGGTGCCTGTCGGAAAAAAGATCTCGACTGTAAAAGCAACAACAGCCTCCGGCAAAGATGTTGCCGTGACGCTCGATGTTCCTTACGGATCGTTCATAATGCCGGCCGAGGACGTCACAGTGGCTGTCTCTTATGAAGATATATCGTCGGAAGACAAGGTGACCGTAATCGCCCACTTCGACGAAGACCAGTACAGCGTAAGCAGCTCGACCAACTGGGACTGGAACTTCAGCGAAGGATTCACCATGGACAAAGACGCCACTTTCTATATGACCGTCTACGACAACTACGGCGAGAACTTCTATGTCGGAGTTAAAATCGGCGACACAGCGACCTCCTATCCGGCAACAATGGACGAAGATTCAGGCGAATACTCTTTCGGAAAAGCCTTTGTGGCCACGGGAAATGTGGTTATCAAAGTCGGCCCCACCGAATCGTCGGTAGCTTTCTGAAGCCGCTTATATATCATCAGTCAGCATAACAGCAGGGCGCACCTATATAGAAAGGATGGCCATAGCCTTCCATTTCCCAGTTGGCAGGCACTT
>OGWR01001855.1_pt1 | contig 16270 bp, 10 predicted proteins | sample 1576061 | NCBI WGS metagenome assembly OGWR01 (sample SAMEA3541511, study PRJEB24748) | human gut metagenome | biome: human gut; feature: human-associated habitat; material: faeces | place: China | collected 2012 | reverse complement strand
AATCATGTATGGCAGCTATCACGCGCCCCGAGAACTGGGAAATCATCGTGAACTTCGCCGAGGCTCCGCGCGGCACCTACAAAGAGATCCGCGAAGCCCGTCCCGACGTCGCTACCGCCCGCAAAGCCCTCGCCGACTGGCTCGAGAACATCAGAATCGAGAACTGCACGCCTCAGACCTCCTACATCGAATCGATAAAGCTGAAAGCCCCCGCCCTCCCGAATCAGTAATATTGCGGATTTTGTTGTAACTTTGCGGGGTCAAAAAGAAATCAGCATCATGTACTACGTCGTCAAACGCATGGAAATCTCGGGGTCGCACAGGCTCGAGCTGTCATACGAAAGCAAGTGCGCCAACACCCATGGCCACAATTGGGTCATCACGGTTTACTGCGCCGCCCGGGAACTCAATGCCGACGGCATGGTCTGCGACTTCAAGCATATCAAAGACCTGATTCACGGCGCACTCGACCACCGTCATCTCAACGATGTGCTGCCGTTCAACCCGACGGCCGAGAACATAGCCCGATGGGTTGTCGGCCAGATTCCGCAATGCTACAAGGCGTCGGTTCAGGAAAGCGAGGGGAACATCGCCGTCTATGTCGACGACTCCTTCAACGGGCCGGCTCTATGACAGTAAACGAGATATTCTATTCGCTTCAGGGCGAGGGGCGCTTCGCAGGCACTCCGGCCACGTTCGTGCGCTTCTCGGGATGCAATCTGCGCTGTGACTTCTGCGATACCGACCATCAGTCGGGCCGGGAGATGACCGAGGCCGAGATTGTCGGCTGCGTCGGGGAATTTCCGTCGGAGCACGTAATCCTCACCGGCGGAGAGCCTGCCCTACAGCTCACCGCCCCGCTGCTCGGACAGCTCAAACGCGCGGGCAAGATCGTCCATATCGAAACCAACGGCACCGTTCGCCTCGCCGATAACGTGGCCGCCCTGATCGACTGGATAACCGTGTCGCCTAAATTCGGCATGATTCCTGAGATACAGCGCATCGACGAGCTGAAGGTTGTGTTCGATATGAACCACACCGACCATATCGACCACCTTGCCGGAGTCCGCGCCACCGACGATCAGTGTTACTATCTCCAGCCCTGCGACCGCAACGATGCCGCCTACAACGAACGCAATCTCGCGGCCTGCATCGACTATATCAGGCGCAACCCGCGCTGGAAACTGTCGCTCCAGCTCCACAAGCTGCTCGGCATCCGCTGACGTCCTCCCCGTCCCTATTTTTTAACCGCCTCTCTCCCGGGCCATTTTCTGGAATTCCGACGGAGTGAGGCCGGTCAGGCTCTTGAAAGTCTTGGAAAAAGTCGAGCGTGACTTGAAACCTACTCCCGCCACAATCGCCTCAAGAGTCAGGTGGCCGTAATGCTCAAAATCGACCATCCGACGGCGCGCCACATCAACCCTGAGCTCGTTGAGATACTGCGGGAATGTCTTTCCCATCTTCTCATTGAGCACCTGACTGACATATTTGGTGTTGGTGCCGCATAGTTCGGCAAGAGTGTCGAGCGTAAAGCCTTCCCGGCAGAAATTTGTCTCGTCGGCCATAACCCTCTGTATATCGGTTTCAAGCTGCCGCTTTCTATCATCGGTAAGGGAAGCCCCGGCATACTTCTGAGTGACCGCGCCATCACCGGCTGCGACTGCGGGCGCAGCCGATACCGGCTGCTGGACTGACTCGGCGCCCCGCGACTGCTCCATGACCTCGAGATTCATGTCGAAGAGGTCCTGGTTCTTGCGCCGCAGAACACGATTCTGAAACATCACATAGAGCAGCAACGCCGCAAGTGCCGCTCCGGCTACCGACACAATCCAGAGCGTTCGGGTGCGCAGGGCGTGACGCTCCTTGATTATATCGAGCTGCGACTGGAACTTCTGCGCTTGATGAGACGCTTCAAGATCGCGTATCTTATTGAAGTCACGCAGGTTGTAGACAGAATCGTTAAGCTCGAGATGGCGGTATTTATATTCCAGCGCGAGCTCATCATTGCCCAAAGCGGCATAGGTTGCCGACATCTCCTTATAGACCTCCATGCTCAATTCCCTGTATTTTCCACCGGCAGCGATGTTCTCGGCCTGATGGTAACAGGCAAGCGCCGAATCCGGCATTCCCATGTAACGGAATTCGTTTCCGCGCAATAATATTACAGAAAAACGTTCCCGGTCGGGTATCAGCATATCGCCGACATTCGAAACTGCCTCACGATAGATTTCCGCCGCTTTGCCATGCTGTCCGTCGAGCGAGTTAAGCAAAGCGCGGGCCATCAGCGACTGATAGCGGATCTCGCTCGCTTTCGAGCTGTCGCATCTGGTTCCGGCAACCTTGGCGAGATACGTTCTGAGCATTTCCTTAATCTCTTCGCGTTTTTCAGGCAGATTTCGGGCAGGAAATACATTGGCGAGGTTGACCACAGCTATCCCCGCATGGATTATATTGCCCCCTTTCATAGCCTTGGCAATCTCGGTTTTCAGAGCGTCGTAAGCTCTGGCATAGTCACCATAGAGCCAGTATATGCCGGCCAGATTAAGATATGCCGGCGAGTGAATCGAGTCGATATATTCGGTCGAGGAATAAAACTTTGAATAAGCATCGGCATAGTTGCCGCGCATAAACGATATTATCCCGAGGCTGTTCAGAGCCTCGCTGATATACTGGCGCTCTTCAGGCTTCAAGTTTCCGTCTCCGCGGTTGGCAAGCATTGTAAATACGGCCATCGCGGTGTCGGTCTCGTTACGGTTCAGGCATCGTCGTCCGATCCCGGCAAGCTGTTCAGAGGGAAGCTCCTTGTAGGCGTTATATATGCCCATGAAATCGGCCGGTTCTTTGCTTCCGGCAATTCCCGTCAGCGCTGAAACCGCCGAAACAATTATGAATAATAAAAGGCGTTGCATGAAATTAATACATTGGCTTACCGCAATTTGTTGGGGTGTTCACGTGTCTATTCCTGAATTGACACCATGTTTCCCGAGCGATTCTTGATGCCGGCCAGCCGTTTCTATAAATTTGCACAAAACTACAAAATTAACCTCTAATCCCAAAAAACAACAGAGATGCGAAAAATCCATTTGCTCAGCATCGCGGCACTTATCGCGCTGGGGGCTGCGGCAGCAGGCCCGCTCGGCATGATGCCCACCCCTCCGCTCGGACTCGACGCGAGGACAACAGTCAGAAAGGCCCCGCTGCGCCTGATCGACCAACCCGGTTATTATCTTGAAAACTTCGAAGATTGCCCGGGCAATCCTGATTTCACCTTCCCTCAGGGCTGGGTTACCACTCCCAATCCCGGCGACGGAGGCGACCTCTGGCGCGTTGGCACAATAACAAAGGAGGGCGAGCCGTTGCAGGGCCCCAGCGGCACAAAATATGCCTTCATCCTCGGAACCGGCACTCCCCACGACGCATGGGCTGTTTCCCCCGCCATAGCCATGGAAGCGGGCAAAGACTACGACATATCCTTCTACTCGGTAATGTTTTCGGGAGATAACGCCGAAGGATTCGAAGTCTCAGTTCTTTCGGCTCAGAATATCAGCTCCACACCGATAGCCAGATATGCCGTCACAGATGAAGACCGCGACAACCGTTGGTTCCGTTTCAAGGAAACATTCAGCCCTGCTGTTTCAGGCAACTATTACATTGCATTCCACAGTAATGCCGGAGGTGATCTGAACTACGGCACAGTTATCGACGATCTCAAGATAACCAACGGCTCCTACCCGGTGTTCAACGGCGACACATTCCTTGAAATGGGAGAGAAAGGCTCGCTCGATGCCGCCGGTGAGGCGACATATTACTTTCTGAACCTCGGCGACAGCCCGCTGACAGTCAGATTCGAGTCTCAGAGCGACGACATCACGGTAGTGACTCCGGAAGTTACAGCTGAGGCCGACGGAGAATACTACGAAGCCCGAATCAGGTTTACCGGCTCGACCGTCGGCGATTATACAGGATACGTTAAAGTGACGACCAATGATCCGTCGGCCGCACAGTTCAACCTGAAGGTCACGGCCACAGTCAGGGAATCAAGAAAGACAGGATATATTTTTGAGGATTTCGAGAGCGGAGGTCCCGAAGGGTGGACGCTTTGCAAAGGATCGGTAAACACATCTGATTATGGCGCCCACAACGGATCGGCACGCGCATTCTCGACATCTTCATATTACACTACGCTTGACGAGAACTCCGATGGCGTAGGATTCAAGACCCACTATGTCGAGATGGGCGCCGAGCCTGTGTTCAGGTTCTGGTATAAGCTCTATGAGCGCGACTTCTTTGGTCCTACCGGCGAGCCGACACCTGCCGACAAACCCCGGATGCGGCTGCTTGCCACTGATGATTTCGGTGCAACATGGAAAGAGGTATATCTTATGGAGCCCGGCGGCGAGCATGAGCATAAGCCGTCAGATGATTTTCAGGAGCTTGAGATTGCGCTTCCGCAGTTAGCGGGCAAGACTTGCTGTTTCAGAATGCTATTCACCCACTTCTCCGACGACATTATGGAAGTTATGATGAACCCGTTCGGAATTCTGGTTGATGATGTCGCAATCGGCACCCCCATCCCGCAAGACGCCAAAGCTGGCTATCTGAAAGGGGCCACAGAGGTGAAAGCCGGCGAGGCTCACGACTACACTGTCACCGTAACCAATGGCGGAACACAGGTTCTTCCCGAGGCTCAGGTCAATCTCACCGACGCCACCGACGGCACGATACTGAAGACTGCCAAAACTGTCGAGCTGCAACCCGGAGCATCTACCGACGTCACTCTCTCATGGACAGCTCCCGAGGCAGGCACCTACAAGCTAAAAGCCGTTATTGTCGCCGACGACGATGTCGCGCCTGCCAACGACAGCTCCAATATTCTCTACATATCCGCACTCCCTGTCGACAACAGTTCTGTAACCGTAGAAACCGGCAACGTAAAAACCAGTCAGAGTCTTCCGGTAAATTTCTACAGCGTTGAGAGCGAGGTCCAGAGCCTTTACTACGCCAACGAGATCGGCATGACAAAGGGGCAGATCGGTTCTATCTCGATTTTCCCATACATGACCGGCGATTTCCTGAGCGAGCCGTTTGAGGTTTACCTCTATGAGACTGACCGCGAGAACTTTGACGACGGCAAGTTTGAACCATATAAAGCAATGACCAAGGTTTTCGAGGGGCAGGCTCTGTTCGCCTCCGGCGAGTCGGAATTTGTTATCCCGTTCGACACCCCCTACGACTACAAAGGCGGCAACCTCATAGTCTGCACACGCAAACTCGGCAAAGAGTTTATCAACAGCAAAGAGTTCATTATCCATGAGAGCAACATCACCCGTTCTATCTACGCCGATACAAATGACGCCGGCAAGCTCGAAGACCAAAAGGACAATCGCCCCATACTCAGCAATGTTATAGCCCGCATGAAATTCAACCGCGTCATGGCTCCCTCAGGAACTGTCACCGGCAAAGTTTCCGATGCAAATGGGGCTGTGAGAAACGCCGATGTCAGAGTCGAGGGCACGCGCCTGCATGCGTTGACTGACGCCGACGGCAAATACACTCTCACAGGTGTGGCCGCCGGAGCACACAACCTTGAGGTAACCTGCCACAGATATTACGACAAGCCCGGTAACGCCGTCACCGTGACAGCCTCACAACAGGCCGTCAGGGATATCACAATCTCGACATTTCCGCTCTACACTCTTTCGGGACAAATCAGATCGGCCGCCACCGACGGGCCGATAGAAGGTGCCAGAGTCGACGTCGAAGGATATGATGACTTCACAGTTTACACAGATAAAGACGGTCACTATGAAATCAAGGATGTATGCGGAGAAGACGGCTTTGACTATATTCTGCGCGTTACCGACGGATATTATGACAATTATGCCAAATCAATAACCGTCAGGGAAAATGTCACAATCGACGCGGCTCTTACCGAGCGAGAACTCCCGGCGTCACATGTCGAGGCCTCGCAGACCGACGGCGAGATCAACGTAACCTGGCAGCAGCCGTTGCCCGAAATGGGATATGACGACGGTAAACCGATCGACCATATAGGCTATCCGAAAGGCTATCGGGAAATTATCATGGGTACAGCCTATCACGGGCCAATGGTTATCGAAGAAGTGCGCTGGTTTGTGTCAGACGACGAACCCCATGCCAATTTCAACGTGATTATCTTCGGACTCAACGCCGACGGCACCCCCAATTCCAAGGATATCATATACGAAGACTACGGAGTCGATTACGTCGACAACGACTGGACGGTCTATGCTCTCAGGAAACCTCTTAAGGTCGACGGATGTCTCGTGGCGATAAGCTGCTCGGGCTTCCTGGGGATAGGTGCGACAGCCATCACCGCTGAATATCCTCTCAAGCCGGGCATGCACTACTATGCCGGCGAAAGCTACCAGCTCGGCATATTTGACTTTGCCCTCGAGAACTACAACTACCACATCATGCTCCGCGCCTACGGCTACCGCCTTGATGCCGACGGCAAGCCTATAGTTTATCCGCGCGAACCATCAGCCGGCTACAAGCTTTACCGACTTCCGGCCGGAAAGGAGGATGCCGACAACTGGATTTCGATAGGAGCTTCCGCCGAGACTTTCCTGAGCGACACCACGCCGTTTGAGGACGGTCGTTACCGCTATGCCGCGGTGGCCTCTTACAAGAGCGGTGATGCCAAAGCTTCATTCAGTCCCGTCGTCAGGCTCTCCCACTCGGGGCTCCACAACCTGGGCGCCGATTCGGGTATCAGAGTCGAGGGCAACACCATAATCGCACCCGATGGAGCACAGATTTACACCGCCTCGGGAATATGCGTCAACGGCCGTGACCTTTTCCCCGGTATCTATCTTGTGAAGCACAACAACACTGTTAATAAGATCCTTATTAAATAAGTCACCCTTTTAAGTATAAAAACGGGGGAGGTTGCTATTGGAGCGCCTTCCCCGTTTTTAATCACATTTAACCGACCTTTATCAGTCAACCATTTTTAGGAAAAGACGCATTCATACGTCGCTTAACAAATCTGTTAAGTATATTTAACAATTGGGGGGGTATTTAGTGAATTTATGTATAATTTTGTCTCGCCTGTTCGGGGTACAGGCCATCATATGTAATCTTTTATTAATCAATTGAATAGTATGAATAAACTTTTACTTGCCTTACTTCTTCTCAGCTCTCTGCCGGTTATGGGTGCCGACCCTTCGACACCGGTCTACTTTGAAAGCGGCGATCTGAAATATCAGTATTTCGACGGAACAGAATATTATATCGGAGGCTACTCCAGATGGGACAACGGTGTAATGACAGAAATACCGAAAGAAGGAGATGTCTGCATTGTCTCTGTCAATCCCGACTACACGGGGACTGACCTCGTGATTCCCGAGACCGTTCAATATAACGGCAAGGACATTCGCGTTGTCGGCATTGACGCAAAGGCATTCGCAGACAACCAGACAATTACATCGGTTTCCTTCCCATCTACCTTTCCTCAGAAGTTCGGGGAGAACTATAGGTATTACGATGAGTCCAGTCCCTATTCTCAGAATGCTCCCCTGATGGGAGCTTCAGCTTTCGCCGGCTGCACGAACCTGAAAAAGGTTATCTTTTCCAACGGGCTTGCAGAGTTCTACAGCAAAGATCTTTTCACCGGCTGCCCGATCTCCGAAGTCGTAATTCCCGAGACCCTCACCAAATTCAACGGTTTTCTCGAAGGGTCGGCAGTTGAGACAATTGAAATCCCGGCTTGGGTGACCACTATCAGTTTCCAGAACTGCACAAAACTCAGAGAGATTCCCGCACTCCTTGGCATGACTGAAATTCCCCAGAGCTGCTTCTCGAACTGCGATGCGCTCGTAAATGCCGTTACGCCCGTTAATGCCACAAGCGTCGGGAACTACGCTTTCAAGGGTTGCGATAATCTGGAAAAGCTTGTGATAAGCGACAAGGTGACGGCTATCGGCATGGAAGCAGCAGCTATGTGTCCGAAGCTTGAGGAAGTGACAATCGGAAGCGGCGTAACTGAATTTGCCTCGGGCTGTTTCAACAATAGCGATGCAATAAAAAAAGTGTTTTTCATGCCGACAACACCTCCGCGGTTCTACCAGCTTGGAGCTCCGGGCATGTCGGGCAAAGATGCCAACATTTTCAGCACGACTACCTACGAGAACGCTACCGCATACGTCCCCAACGGCACCAGAGCCGCCTACATGGCAAAAGACTGGTTTAAATTCACCGACCACAACACCACAGGCGTCGGCAATATCGCCGCCGACAATACGGCAGCCCCCGCTGAATATTTCACAATTCAGGGCCGTCAGGTGGGCGGTGAAGCTCTGACTCCCGGAATCTACATCAAACGTCAGGGAGACACGACGACAAAAATTATCATCCGCTGACACAGCGGCACGCATCCCCACTGCGGCGCGCTCCCGACCTCGGGCAGCGCGCCGCTTCTGTTGATGACCTACAATAAAACCATAGGGAGAGACGATATGTTAGTAGTGTGAACGAAACAGTTTTTAAAGATATGACGAAATCAGACGAACAACGCGCTCTCGACTATCACCGCTATCCGCGCCCCGGAAAGACCGAGGTGATCCCGACCAAACCCTACGACACTCCCGACGACCTCTCGCTGGCCTATTCGCCGGGAGTGGCATATCCCTGCCTGGCAATCAAGGATGATGCCGACAGAGTTTTCGACTATACGAACCGCGGCAACCTCGTGGCCGTGATCTCCAACGGGACTGCCGTGCTCGGCCTCGGCGACATCGGCGCGAAAGCCGGCAAGCCTGTTATGGAAGGAAAAGCTCTGCTGTTCAAGATTTTCGCAGGGCTCGACGCTTTCGATCTCGAAATCGACGAGAAGAATCCGCAGGAGTTCATCAAGACGGTCGCCCGGCTGGCTCCGACTTTCGGCGGCATTAATCTCGAAGATATCAAAGCGCCGGAATGTTTCGAGATTGAAAAGGAGCTGCGCAACCGGCTCGATATCCCCGTCATGCACGACGACCAGCACGGCACCGCCATAATTTCGTCGGCGGCTCTCATCAATGCCCTCAAGCTTCAGGAGAAGAGTATAGGGAATGTGCGTCTGGTTGTCAACGGAGCCGGAGCGGCTGCCATAGCCTGCACGCGTCTGTTCTGCGAATTAGGGCTGCGGCATGAGAATATCGTCATGTGTGACAGCCACGGCGTGATCAGAAAAGACCGCGGCTCTCTGACTCCGACAAAAGCCGAGTTCGCCACCACGCGCGACCTCCACACTTTGGCCGACGCCATGAAAGGGGCCGACGTGTTTCTCGGGCTGTCGGTGGCCGACGTTGTCACGCCCGAGATGGTCAGGTCGATGGCCGACCGCCCTATTGTGTTCGCTCTGGCCAATCCCGAACCCGAGATTGCCTATGAGTCAGCAATCAAGGCGCGTCCCGATCTTATCTTTGCCACAGGTCGCAGTGACTATCCCAACCAGATAAACAATGTGCTCGGTTTCCCCTATATTTTCCGTGGCGCACTGGACTGTCGGGCCACGGAAATCAACGAGCCCATGAAAGTCGCCGCCGCCAAAGCCATCGCCGCACTCGCGCAGGAGCCTGTGCCCGAAGATATTGTCAAGGCTTACGGCGTTGGCGGGCTGACGTTCGGCAAAGACTATATTCTGCCGAAACCGTTCGACCGCCGGTTGCTGACGGTTGTAGCCCCGGCCGTGATCAGCGCCGCAGAAGAATCGGGAGTTGCCCGCAGAAAAATCGAGGACATGGCCCTTTATCAGGATAGGCTCCATGAGATTATCTGCTCCAACGATTCTCTGATCGCATATATGATAAAGGCTCAGGAAGTATGCTGCGTCCATTGACGCGCATACTCCTGCTCATCCTATAGAAGCCCCGACATCACTGCCGGGGCTTCCGCTTTGTATGATTGGCCGTTATTGCTTTCATAAATCAATATGATATGAGATATGCAAAATTACGCAGAAAAATCCGCCTGATTTTCAACAAATGTTGAAAAATATTAATTAAACCGTTGATCTGCCTATATTTTTCGTAACTTTGCAATTACTAAGGCATCCCCCATGGAAGAATCAGGTAATAAATTGGAACCGATTGACAATCGCAATAACACTTCGTTGTTGCCGATTGAAAGCCTAATTCATGTAATTCGTGGTCAACAAGTTATGATTGACAGTGATCTGGCCCGGTTATATGGAGTGGAAACTAAATATTTAAAAAGAGCTGTCAAGGCAAATATCAAGAGATTTCCACCAGATTTTATGTTTGAACTTGAATTGACGGAGTTCGACAGTTTGAGGTGCAAAAACTGCACCTCAAACACTAAACCACAGCGTGGCGGCACAAGATATATGCCGTTTGCGTTTACAGAACAGGGTGTCGCGATGCTCAGTAGTGTATTGAAATCAGATACCGCTATCGAGGTGAACATCCGCATTATGAGGGCTTTTACTGCCATGCGCAGTTTCCTGATTAATAATGCTCATGTTTTCCAGCGTCTCGAAACGGTTGAACATCATCAATTACTCTTGCAGGAGCATCTATCGGAACATGACAGAAAATTTGAAGAGGTGCTGTCGCGCCTTGACGACAAAGATTCCGAACCGATAGAGGGATTTTTCTTTGAAGGGCAGATATTCGACGCATATTCGCTAATATCTGATTTGATAAGGAAAGCCTCAAGGAGAATCGTTCTAATAGATAACTATGTTGACGACCGGATACTGAAAGTTCTGACAAAACGAGAGGAAGGAGTATCTGCGACAATCTATACCGACCCGCGCCATTCTCAGATCACCAATGATCTGCGCCGACATAACGCCCAGTATTCCCCCGTAGAAGTAATACATTGCACGAATGTGCATGACAGGTTTCTGATAATCGATGATACAGTCTACTTCATCGGAGGCTCAATCAAGGATCTTGGTAAGAAGATTGTCGCATTCAGTCAGATGCACCAGAATCCCGACATTATTCTGGCAAGACTTCGTTAATCCCCGCCGGGAACGATTCTCGTGCTACATCAATAGTATAAATCTACATATCAGTTAATAACTACTGACAGGGAGAGCGATTTAATTATCATGGCGATTAAAAGCGGGATTTTTCGGAGTTCCCGGCGCCGGTTCCACGGTAGCGGTCACGGGTTGTGTTGAAGCAACACTGGAGTGTGAGCATTACCGAGCGTCCCGGAGAGAAATTCTTCTGAATAATCTGCACGGCATCGCTATACATCAGAGCATTGTTGCGTGATGTGTCGAACAAATCTTTTGCTTCAAGACTGATACTTAAGGCGTTGTTGAGGAATCCTTTGTAAATACCGGCATCGACATACCATGGGGTGTTGGTCACTTTCACGTTGCTGTCCCATAGATGCGTCATCAGCTGGGCGTCGACATTGAGCCGGATATCAAAAGGAAGACGGATAGCATTCTGCCACTGGAAGAGAAAACCCGGAGAGTTCATTTTCATCGGCTCGCCTGCGACCGGAAGAGTTAGCCATTGCCTCATCATACCGACATTAACGCGAGGCTGCCATACTCCTACATTGAGCTGACCGCCCACAAAGGCCTGAAGACGATGGCGGTGGTCAAGGTTGGCCGTCCGGATAATGGTTGCCTCTCTGTCGACCCCATAAGGCTCGGTAATGAAATATACGCCATCCCGGGAATATGTATACGACACCTGAGCGAAGAATTGCCGCCACTGCGCCATATATTCCACAGTCTGAATTTTTGTCGGTTTCAGATACGGATTGCCGGTCTCGTAGGTCAACCGATTGATATAGTTGACGGCACCGTCGAGTTGCCCGTAGCCGGGACGCACTGTCTTGCCGGAATAGTTCAGTCCCATGCGGACATTTCCTATCTGCGTGTCAATGCTTAGCGATGGGAACAGATTGTAGTATGTCTTGCTCTGTCCGTCGCGGTGCTCTCCCATCTCGTAGTAATCGAACTTAACATGCTCATAACGGAGTCCGACGCCAACATTGAAACAGCCGAACGGCCTTGCGAAATCGACAAAAACAGCGACGTTACTTTCATCCACACGGTTGTCGGCATCAGGGACTTCGGGAATATTCGCGGTGAAGAGATTTGTGGTTCGCGTATCGGTATATTCCTCGCCAGAACTTATCTGCCCGTGCCAGAGGGGATGTCTTACGACCAATTTCTCGGCAAACATGCGGTTGCGGGTCGTGGATGTCGCGGTTACCATGCGGTCGTCTCCGGTTTCGCCGGATTCGTCGCTCAATGAATGCTCCATCTTCTTATTCCACAGATAATCGGCATTGAAGTCGAAGCTGAAGCTGCCGACAGCGCCGTTATAATACATGTTTATATCGTGGCACGGCAGAGACGTCGATCTGCTGTTTACATCGGAATTATAGCGGTCAAGCAACACTCCGTTCTGCCGGACTTCACTTGGAATTGTCCCTGTAGTATGGTGGCGGTTCCGGCTGTTCTGATAATAGGCGCCGATGCTGTGCTTTTCATTGAACATGAATGAGAAGCCGATTTTGCCTGTCATGTCGTTATAGGATTGCTTCCATATAGTACGGATCGACTGATTGAATATTCCGGCCGGAATAGTGGTCACCATGTCGTTCAAACGGTCGTTGCGGTTATTGCCGTACCACCAGCCATAGTTTGCAAACAGTTCGAGACCCCCGCTACGGTATTTCAAGTCAACGGAATTACCGGTGCGAAAATAGTGCTTAAAACCGTTGTCCACGCGGATTATGCCGCTGAATCCGTCGCCTTTCGGCCGTTTCGTGCGGATAATGATTACAGAGGTCACTCCGGCCGCGTAAGAGGCGCCCGGATTGGTTATTACTGAAACATTCTTTATATCTCGGGAATTAAGGCGGGATAGTTCCTGAAGGTCGTTGACCTTGCGGCCGTTGATGTAGATCGCCGGAACTCCTTTGCCGAATACTTCCAGTTTGCCGTCGTTATTCACCACCATCGGCACGTGATTGAGAACGTCGTTGGCCGTACCAGCGATGGCGAGAGAGCTTCCCTCGACATTGGTGATGAGCGCATTGCCTTTCATCGTTGTCGAAGGCCGGGAGGCACGTACCACTACTTCACCGAGCTGAACCGCTGCGGGGGTAAGGGAGATTATTCCCATATCGCCCGAAGCGCAGACTGGAACCTCAGAGGTTTCGTAACCGGCAAAAGAAACCTTTACGGAGAGATTGCCGCCGGCGTCGATAGGAATGAAAAAGATGCCTGCGCGGTCGGTAACTGTGCCTGTGACATAGGTCGAGTCGCGATACAGCACGACGTTGGCATAGTCGAGCGGAGTATTGTTTTCTCCGACAATTTTACCCGAAATTCCGCGGCCATAGACCGTCACCGAGGCCATAATCGCCATCAGAAGCGCAAGAAGATTTCTGCGGATTGCTGTTTTCATCTCACATCAGATTTTAATGATTTCCGATGCGAAATTATGCCTGAAAGGATTTTAACTCCAAATATAAAAATCTTAACGCACAAGATGCAACCCGCTGAAAATCAGAGGCCATATCTCTTAAAAGTCTTAATAACGCGTTGTCTGGTCTAAATGGATTCTTAATCCTTGTCGCGGTTCCTGAGGTATGCGACAATATCCTCCTTTTCGGGCACACCGAGTTTCTTTCTTATAGATGATTTACGGACATAGATTGTGGAGGTGGTCTGGCCGGTTATCACACTTATCTCCTTCGTTGAGAATCCGGCTACCATGAGAACAATTATCTGTTCCTCTTTCCGACTGAGACTGTCGCCATATTGCCGGTGAAGCCTACTGTAAAATCCGGAGTAGAGACCGTCGATCATTTCGAAAACCTTTTCCCAGTCAACAAGTCCGCCGTTGGTTTCGCCGTCGATGGCCGAGATTCGCCGGAGCATCTCGCGGTTCTGCTCGGTAGGAGTCTCGGCTACCATCTTGATTATGCCGAGATGCCTGAGCATTATGCCTCGCGCAGCAGCCGAATCAGCTTTTCCGGCTTCCGGCGCGGGAGCTGATTTATATTCGTCGACCATTTTCTGCAGCGCCTCGATGCGCTCTTCGTTATCCCGCTCACGCTGACGACGGCTTCTGATGATCCATACGCTCGCACTGAGTATCGCAAGAGCCGCGATACTTATTACAAGTATAATCACCGTCTTGTGCTGTGTTTCTGCTTTCAGGGCCAGGACGCGGTTCTGCTGATAAAGCGCATCTCTTTCCGACTCCCATTGCGACGCCTTCATCCGATTGAACCGTTCGTTCATGCGGTTATTCAGTCCGGCTATCTGCATAAGCTTTATGCGCCCGGTCCGCTTGAAATCAATAATGGCATGGAGCATATTGCTGTAACTGCGGAAGTAGGCATCGTCAGAGCCTCTCATTTTGAAGGCAAGACTGTCGGCTATTGCAAGATGTCGAGCCGCACGGTTAACATCTCCCCTGTTCAGGGCATTGATTGCATATTGAAAATTAAGCTGATCAGCCGCTTCGTTATCTGGGCCGACTTTTCTGAATATCTCATCGATAAGCCTGTCGCTCTCATCCTCGCGTCCCGACTCGGTAAGAAGCTGAGCCCGTTCAATCGTAAATATAAACTGCTTCTCTCTCAGGTTATGGCTGCGGGCATAATCAATGAATTCGTCCTCAAGGCATAGAGCGGAGTCCGTCTCGCCGGCATATAAATAGCCGCCCAAGAGCATATATCTGGCCTCCATTTTTTTCTCGGCATCGGTCTCAAGTTTATATAACCTCTTTGCCTGATTTATGATTTCCCGGCCCTGATACTCCGACGCCCCGAGCAGAACGCGGTATCTCAACGTCTCAGCCATCAGCGAGTCGGGCACGCCCGTCAACGACGCAAGAGAATCGATTTTTGCAATAGAGCCGGGTGTGTCACCCGCCCAGAACCTGTACCAGGCAAGAGCGATGCCGCTGCGGACATCTTTCACAATATCCTTTCCGCGATAATAATTGTGGGCGAACGTAATCAGGGAATCCCCGACCATGGAACGATGGCGGCTCATGTGGCCGTAAGCCTTGAGGTAATATAATTTTGCTCTTAAAGAGTCAGCTTTGAGGTCGGAGGGGTCTATTGACTCCAGAATCGCCAATGCGCTGTCGGGATATTCGGTAGCAATTTTTTCTGCCTCCGAAAGAATCTGCGTTTGTTTTGAATGAGAACACGACACACCGATACTCGCCGCGATAAACGCAACAAACATGACCATTAACGGGCATCTATGAAAAAACTTAATTTTCGTCATCTTTAAAGTCGGCCTCTACAAAGCCATCCGACCTACAAAGTTACAAAAAATGACGAAAAAAGAGGTAATGAAAAAGCCGTCTGATTATTAAACTTAAACAGGCGCCGGAGATAATCAAGAGTTCCAGAACATAATACTCTCATGGAATTTTTGTAATTTTGCAGTATATTATTCTGAAGAATGAGAAAAAGTGTTTTGAAGTACCTTACAGTCATTCTTGGACTGTATATATTATCCTTAGGTGCCGTCCTGTTTGTGAAATCAACATTAGGCATTCCTCCAATATCCTGCATCAATTATATTTTATCATTGCATACACCAATGACCCTTGGAATAGCGACATTCGTTGTCAATGTCCTGTTTATTCTCGTTGAACTGTTGTTACTGCGAGGTATTGGAACACGCCGTGATTATTTGGAAATACTGTTACAGTTGCCCTTTTCAGCACTGCTTGGTCTGTTTATGGATCTTAACATGGCACTATTAGCTTCTGTAGAAGTAAAAAGCTACCTCTTCGCTATCATTCTTGTATGTGCGGGTTGCTTCACACAAGCACTCGGCATAGTTCTTGAACTGAAACCAAATGTCGCCATGTTGAGTCCGGAAGGTGTAGTGAAATACTCTTCACGCAGATGGAGACGAGATTTCGGTCATCTGAAAGTTGCATTTGACATAAGCCTGGTTACTACGGCAGCAATATTGTCTTTGATAATGGCCGGACACATCGAAGGGCTGAGAGAGGGAACTGTTGTGGCTGCAATCTGTACAGGCGTGATAGTCTCTTTGATGGCGAGATATATTTTCACGCCCAAACGAATACACAATATAACCTCCTTACTTTGTGATTATAAAGACTGATATTCTTAATAAGAACAGCGAGAACAGGGCTGACCCGAAATTTTCGCCGATCATAGAGGGTCAGCGGATTTTCCCGGTGGGCAGACGTTGTCTCAGGAATAGAGTGCGGCCAGCCTGAACATGAAGAATTTTATATCG
>OGWR01001853.1_pt1 | contig 16277 bp, 9 predicted proteins | sample 1576061 | NCBI WGS metagenome assembly OGWR01 (sample SAMEA3541511, study PRJEB24748) | human gut metagenome | biome: human gut; feature: human-associated habitat; material: faeces | place: China | collected 2012 | reverse complement strand
CGTTTCTCAATGCTGGCAAAGCCAATTCCCGCATAGCGGCAGGAGAGGCCGATTCTACCAGATAATCTGGTTTTAATGCCAATAACTCTTCCAATTTGGCACAAGCAATGCAAGGCTTGCCATGTTGCTGCATTTTATTTACGATGTGCGCTGCTTTTGACGCCGTACGCGAATAGACACCTACCAGATTATAATCTGGTAATAAGCCTTTGACAACTGCATCCGCAACGATTTCTGCAAGTCGTCCACATCCTACAATGACTAATTTTTTCATGCAACAAAGATAATACTTTTATTGGTAAGAGCTTCGGTTGGTAATATGGTATTTATTTTCATCAGGTATGTATCCGGGGGTTGTTCCTTTAATTTATGAACTATTTGTAATAAGATTACGAAGATTTTCTCTACATTTGTCTTTATTAATCTTGTAATCTTCTATTAAAGTTTAATACTCCGATGAAAAAAAAGTACCTGATATTTCTTTTACTTCTCTCTTTTCCATTATATACCTGGGCCGATAAGACCTTGGACTCACTGTTGAATGTGCTTGATTTGACGATTCAGGAACATGAAATTTATGTGGTTCAACGTGAATCACGTATCAAGCACCTTAAAGAACTGACGCACGGAATAGAACCTAATTCCGCGGAACAGTACAATCTGAACAGTCAGATATACAAAGAATATAAAGCCTTTATCTGCGACTCTGCAATCCACTATTTGAATGAAAATATCCGGATTGCAGAGCGCTTGCGTGATACGGACCGGAAGATAGAAAGTCAGTTGCAGCTTTCGCTATTATTATCATCAACTGGAATGTATAAAGAGTCTCTTGATGTGCTGGAATCGGTAGATCGTCGGAAAATCATTCCTCGTTTAATAGCCGATTATTACACCTGCTTTGACCATGTGTATGGCGAGTTGGGCGTTTATACACAGGATAAAACCTTTTCGGGACGTTATTGGAGTATTTCACAGGCATATAGAGATTCATTATATGCTATATTGCCTCCGGAATCGGAAGAATACCTGCTGATGCGTGAAGCATCATTTCGCGATCAACGCCAGTATGAGGATGCCCTGAAAGTGAATGATCTCCGGTTGACGAAAATAGAACCATATACTCCCCAATATGCGATGGCTACTTATCATCGTTCTTTGATTTACAAGTACAGTAATGATAGTCTGGGAGAGAAACGGAATCTTTGTCTTTCTGCTATATCGGATATTCGTTCTGCCATTAAGGACCATGCTTCGTTGTGGATGCTTGCCCAGCTACTTTACGAAGATGGTGATATGGAACGTGCGTACCAATATATGCGCTTTTCGTGGAATGCGACCAAGTTCTACAATGCCCGTTTGCGTAGTTGGCAGAGTGCTGACGTGCTTTCATTGATTGATAAAACCTATCAGGCAATGATTGAAAAGCAGAACGACCGTCTTCAACAGAACCTGCTGCTTATCACTGCACTATTGGTGTTGTTGATTGTAGCTTTGGGATATATCTACCGTCAGATGAAAAAGCTGGCAGATGCAAGAAATCATCTTCAGGTAGCTAATAAGCAGTTAAACGGATTGAATGAGGAGTTGAGGCAAATGAATAGTTGCTTGTCTTCTACCAATATCGAACTCTCGGAGTCCAATCAGATTAAGGAAGAATATATTGCCCGTTTCATCAAGCTGTGTTCTACTTATATCAACCGTTTAGACGCTTACCGGCGGATGGTGAATAAGAAAGTGTCTGCCGGACAAATTGCGGAGTTATTAAAGATAACGCGTTCCCAAGATGCTCTTGACGAAGAACTGGAAGAATTGTATGCTAACTTTGATACAGCCTTTTTGCATCTCTTCCCTAACTTTGTGGGAAAATTCAATGACTTATTACAGGAAAATGAACAGATTTTACCGAAGAAAGGCGAGTTATTGAATACTGAACTGCGCATCTTTGCTTTGATACGTCTGGGTATTGAAGACAGTTCACAAATTGCGGAGTTTCTTCGTTATTCGGTGAATACAATTTATAATTATCGGGCGAAAGTAAGGAATAAAGCCCGTGGATCGAGAGAGGATTTTGACGATTTAGTGCGAAAAATTCGCTAATTCGGACTGTAAATCAACCACTTTTTTAGGTATACGTTTTGAATGTAAATGGGTGAAAATAAGTGGATTATCGTTTTGTATGATCCACTTATTGCCCCCTTCTTGTTAGCTCACTTTAATTTCTTTATACTTTTGACCTGTGCTTCGAAAGTAATGAGAATAGCCCATTGCTGACGAGCGTCTTATTATTAACTTTAAAACTTAGTACGCATGAAAAAAAACAGGCGAAAAATCCTTTCGGGGAGTCGCAAGATTTTCTTTGCTATCTTGGCAATGTTTTTATCTTTGAGTGCATCCGCACAGCAAATTACTGCATCCGGTCAGGTCCTGGATGCTCAAAAAGAACCGCTAATCGGTGTTAGTGTACAAGAGAAAGGTACGTCTAACGGAGCAATTACCGATTTAGATGGCAACTTCACATTAAACGTTAAGCAAAACGCCATTTTGATATTCTCTTATGTGGGTTATAAGTCGCAGGAGGTAAAGGCAGCCCAACAGATGAAGATCACACTTCAGGAAGATAATGAAGTGCTTGATGAAGTGGTGGTCATCGGTTATGGTTCGGTGAAACGGAAAGATGTGACTACCGCTATCTCTTCCGTATCTACCAAGGATTTGGATATGCGGCCTATCGTTTCGGCAGGACAGGCCATTCAAGGTAAGGCAGCCGGTGTCTCGGTGATTCAGCCTAACGGAACGCCGGGCGGTGAAATGTCTATCCGTGTTCGTGGTACTACTTCAATGAATGGTAGTAATGATCCGTTGTATGTAGTAGATGGAGTGCCTGTAGACAATATCAAGTTCCTTTCTCCGAATGATATTGAGAGTATGCAGATATTGAAAGATGCCTCATCAGCATCTATCTACGGTTCGCGTGCCGCTAACGGAGTCATTCTAATTACTACGAAGGCCGGTGCAGCCGGTAATGCCAAAGTTTCTTTGACAGCCCAGTTCGGTTTGAACAAAGTAGCCGATAAAGTAGAATCCCTGAATGCAGCACAATATAAAGAATTGCAGGATGAAATCGGACTAGTGTCTTTGCCGGACGGATTACCCGATCGCACCGACTGGTTTGATGAAACGTATACGACCGGAAAGACTCAAAATTATCAGGTAGCTGTATCCAATGGTAATGAGAAAATGAAATATTACCTTTCTGCGGGTTGCCTCAAAGAACAGGGAGTGTTAGACATCTCTTATTACAAGCGTTACAATTTCCGGGTGAATTTGGAAAATCAGGTTCGTAAATGGCTGACAGTAAGTGCTAATATCTCTTATTCAGATTATACAAGCAATGGAGGCGGAGCAATGGGAACAGGCTCGAATCGGGGTGGTGTTATTCTGGCTGTTATCAATACACCGACTTATGCACCGGTGTGGGATGCTTTGAACCCTAATCAGTATTACAATAACTTCTATGGAGTGGGTAATATCACCAATCCATTAGAAAATATGGCCCGCGCGAAAAATAACAAAGACAAAGAAAACCGCTTGTTGGCATCGGGTAATATATTGCTGACTCCATTTCCGGAACTGAAGTTTAAGTCTACTCTTACTCTTGACCGTCGCAACGCCGTTAATACCACTTTTCTTGATCCGATTTCTACTGCTTGGGGCCGCAATCAGTATGGTGAGGCTTCGGACAATCGGAATATGAACACAGTGCTGACATTTGATAATGTATTGACTTATAATAAAAACTTCAAGAAACATGGCTTGGAAGTAATGGCCGGTTCGTCATGGACGGATTCAGACTATTCAAATAGCTGGATCAATGGCTCCCACTATCGTAGCGATCAGATTCAAACATTGAATGCTGCCAATAAAATATCTTGGGATAATACAGGTACGGGTGCGTCCCAATGGGGAATTATGTCATTCTTCGGACGTGTAGCTTATAACTTCGACAGTAAATACCTGATAACAGCTAATCTTCGTGCCGATGGTTCTTCTAAATTGCATCCCGATCATCGTTGGGGCGTATTTCCTTCATTCTCTGCAGCCTGGCGTATTTCTTCGGAAAAGTTCATGGAGAACCTTACATGGATTGACGATTTAAAATTGCGCGGTGGCTGGGGACAAACCGGTAACCAGTCGGGTATTGGTGACTATGCATATTTGCAGCGTTACAATATCGGTCGTATCGAATGGTTTAAGAAAGGCGGCGAAGGTGATTCTACTGATTATGCAAATGCTGTTCCTACCATTAGCCAGGCCAACTTGCGTACATCTGATTTAACATGGGAAACCACGACACAGACCAATATAGGTCTGGATCTGACCATATTGAATGGACGGTTGACGTTTAATGCCGACTATTATTATAAGAAGACCAAAAACATGTTGATGAATGTATCATTACCTGCCGGTGCCGCAGCCGCTACGTCTATTGCCCGTAACGAGGGTGAAATGGTAAATAAGGGTTTTGAGCTTTCTATTAGTTCGAAAAATCTTCGTGGAGGAGCATTTACATGGGATACAGACTTCAATATCTCTTTTAACCGGAATAAATTGACAAAACTGGAATTACAGAAAGTTTATTACGATGCTAAAACTGCGGATGTGGTGAATGACTATGTGGTACGTAATGAGCCGGGCCGTGCTTTGGGAGGTTTCTACGGTTATATAAGTGATGGGGTAGATCCTGAAACCGGTGAATTGATGTATCGTGATTTGAACAATGACGGTAAAATATCATCTTCCGACCGTACCTATATCGGTGATCCGAATCCGGATTTCACCTATGGTATGACTAATACCTTTTCATGGAAAGGCTTTAACTTGAGTATCTTTATCCAAGGTTCTTATGGAAACGATATTTATAATGCTTCACGTATTGAAACGGAAGGTATGTATGATGGTAAGAATCAGTCGGCCCGTGTATTGAATCGTTGGAAAATACCCGGACAGATAACAGACGTGCCTAAGGCTAATTTCAAATTACTCAATTCTACCTATTTTGTAGAAGATGGCAGTTATCTAAGATTGAAGGATGTTTCCTTGTCCTACAACGTTAAAGGTAAACTATTGAAGAAATGGGGAATTACCCGTTTGCAGCCTTACTTCACGGCTACTAACCTGCTGACATGGACCAGCTATTCGGGAATGGACCCGGAAGTAAACCAATGGGGTAACAGCGGTACGGTACAAGGTATCGATTGGGGTACTTACCCTCATTGCAGATCATACGTGTTTGGTATTAATGTTGAATTCTAATGAAAGGAAAGATTATGAAACTAAGAACTATATTTTACGGATTAACCTCCGGCTTGCTATTGGGACTTTCTTCCTGCTCGCTGAATTATGAGCCATTAGACACCTATTCGGATGTGACGGAAGGAGTGACAAGTGATGGTACAAAAATCGTATTCAAGGATAAAGCTGCAGTTGAAAGTCATCTGATAACGCTTTATAATCAAATGCGCGACCGTCAGGAACATTGGTATGTGGATTTACTTTTGATTTCAGACTCTCATGCGGATAACGCTTATGCAGGTACGACGGGAGCGGAAGTTGTCCCGTTTGAGAATAACTCGATTGAAGGTTCCAATTCTGTGTTGGAACGTGACTGGAACCGTTATTTGGAGGATGTGGCCCGTGCCAATAAACTCATTTGTAACATTGACCTGGTGACAGATAATTCGTTGACTACTGCCGAACGGGCGCAATACAAAGCAGAAGCGAAGATATTCCGTGCCATGGTAATGTTTGACATGGTACGTCTGTGGGGTGATTTTCCGGTGATTACAACGGTGGCTGATGATATTACTTCTGAAAACATTGATGAGGTATATCCACAATATTTCCCCAAACAAAATACGGAACTTGAAGCTTATCAGCAGATTGAAAAGGATTTGTTGGATGCAGTATTGTATGCTCCAGACAATACGCCGGGGAATAAGACGTTGTTTTCCAAATCTGTAGCTCGTACCTTATTGGCTAAAATATATGCCGAGAAACCTTTGCGTGATTATACGAAAGTTATCCAATATTGTGATGAGGTGAAAGCAGACGGTTTTGATCTGGTAGATGATTTCAGTGATTTGTTTGGAATGAATGCTGCGGGAACAGATGCAAAGATGCGCAATACAAAAGAATCGATTCTTGAAGCACAATTTACATCCGGAGCAGGTAACTGGTGTACATGGATGTTCGGACGTGATCTCGTGAACTGGAATAACAATTTCACGTGGGCGAAATGGGTGACTCCGTCACGTGACCTGATTAGTGCTTTCAAACAGGAAGGGGATGAAGTCCGTTTCAAAGAATCAATAGTCTATTACGATTGTAATTGGAGCAACTATTATCCGTCTGATAATTATCCGTTCATGTATAAATGCCGCTCTGCCAACAGCAGTATCATCAAGTATCGTTATGCCGATGTCCTGTTGCTGAAAGCAGAAGCGCTGATTATGCAGGATACGCCGGATTTGGAAGGAGCCGCCGATATAATAGATGAAGTGCGCGACCGTGCCAAATTGGGAGCACTTCCCACCTCTGTCCGTTCAAACAAAAATGCCATGCTGAATGCTTTGCTTAAAGAACGTCGGTTAGAACTGGCTTTTGAGGGACAACGATGGTTTGATCTGGTCCGTCTGGACAAGGTAGAAGAGGTGATGAATGCAGTGTATGCTAAGGATTCAGGTCGCAAAGCGCAGATTTACACTTTTGATAAGAACTCTTATCGTTTGCCAATTCCGCAGTCGGTAATCGACGCGAATGATAAGATTCACCAGAATCCGGGTTATTAATTCAACTAAAAACATAGAAAACTTAAGATTATGATAGACATGAGAAATATAGCATTGACCTTTTTAGGATGCTTCACCATATTAGCTGCATGCAGCAACAGTGACGATGCGGAGAAACCGGTTACACCTGTTCCGACCGGAGATGTGACTATTTATGCAACCACTAGCAGCCTGACTCGCGATTTGACCCGTGATGCCGTTAATTTCAGCTCGAAAGATAATTTGGCACCTACTTCAATCACATTGAATCCGACTGAACAATATCAGACAATGGACGGCTTCGGAGCTGCTATCACAGGCGCCACTTGTTTTAATCTTCTGCAAATGAAACCGGAAGATCGTCACGCCTTCCTTACGGAAACATTCTCTGACGACAAAGGCTTCGGATTTAGCTATATCCGTATCTCTATCGGCTGTTCGGACTTTTCATTGAGCGAATATACCTGCTGTGATACGAAAGGTATTGAGCATTTTGCTTTGCAAAGTGAAGAGAAAGACTATATCCTTCCGATTCTGAAAGAGATTTTGAGCATCAATCCTTCTATTAAAGTCATTGCCGCCCCTTGGACTTGTCCAAAATGGATGAAAGTAAAGAGTCTCACAGATCTTACTCCGCTGGATTCATGGACAAACGGTCAGCTGAATCCAGCCTATTATCAGGACTATGCCACTTATTTTGTGAAGTGGGTACAAGCCTTCAACGCCGAAGGCATTGATATTTATGCTGTAACTCCCCAGAACGAACCGTTGAACCGTGGTAATTCCGCTTCACTTTATATGAGTTGGGAAGAACAGAGGGACTTTGTGAAAACAGCACTCGGACCTAAATTCAAAACAGCCGGACTGGCTACGAAAATTTATGCATACGATCATAACTATGATTATAGTGATATTGCAACGGAAAAGAACTACCCCGGTAAGATGTATGAGGACGCAGCTGCTTCCCAATACCTGGCCGGAGCTGCTTATCACAACTATGGCGGGAATCGCGAAGAGCTTTTAAATATACATAAAGCCTATCCTGAAAAGGAACTTCTTTTCACGGAGACTTCTATCGGAACATGGAATAGCGGACGTGATTTGTCGAAACGATTGCTGGAAGATATGAAAGAAGTAGCATTGGGTACGATCAACAACTGGTGTAGGGGAGTTATAGTGTGGAACCTGATGCTTGATAATGACCGTGCTCCTAACCGTGAAGGCGGTTGCCAGACTTGCTACGGAGCGGTGGATATCAGTAATAGCGACTATAAGACAATTATCCGCAACTCACATTATTATATCATCGCCCATCTCTCAAGTGTGGTGAAACCGGGAGCGGTACGTATCGGTGCATCCGGCTATGCTGATAGCAATATCATGTATTCTGCTTTCGAGAATCCGGATGGAACGTACGCTTTTGTACTGATGAATAATAATGAAAAGACTAAAAAGATAACCTTAAGTGATGGTAAGCGTCATTTTGCTTATGATGTTCCGGGCAAATCTGTGACTTCCTATCGTTGGGCAAAGTCGGAATAAGAACTTTAAAACGATCAAGACAATGAAAAAAAACAGTTATATTATATTGGCTTTGGCAGGAATGTTATCCATGAATTCCTGTAATGATGACGAATTCTTGCCCGGTAATCCGAGTATGGAAATCAAAGCAGAGAATACAGATGCTCTTTTTGGTGACAGTCTTCCGTTTACGATTAAAGCCTCGGATGTGGATGTGCCTCTTTCTACGTTGAAAGCACAGCTTTTTTATGGAGAAGAACAAGTGTCTGAAACGGTCATCCGTACAAAGACAAGCGGAAATGACTATACTGGTAAAATCTTTGTTCCTTATTATGCTAATATTCCTAATGGAAAGGCAACTTTGAAATATATTCTTCAGAACATTCATTTTACTACCACAGAAATGACGAAAGAACTCGCTCTGGCACGACCGGACTTCCCCTACCTGACATTAGTGGATGAGGAAGGAAAAGAGTACCGGATGGAACGTCAATCCATGTACAAGTATAGTGTGACAGGAGACTTCTCGCAAAAGATGAAAGCGTATGTCAAGACTCCGAAAGTGGGAGAGAATGGGAACGAATTGACCTTCGGCTGGGAGAATGGAACGATTGAAGCCGGTTCTACTAATGCTATCTCATTTTCTAATACGGAACCGGGAAATTATGCTATCAAGTTTAATACGTTGACTTACGAGGCAGAACCATTTGCCAAGTTAAAGGTGAACGGTGAAGATATGGAATTGGTAGAGAATGATATCTATGCAATCAAGTTGACTTTGAAGAAGAATGACATTCTAGCGTTTGAAGGGGTGCCTGATTATGATAATTGGTGGATAGACCAGGATTATTTTGAAAAGCAGGAAGATGGAACATTGAAATTCCTGCCGATTGACGGAAGTTACCAAATAACAGCCAATGGTAAAATGAAGTATTTCTCTGTCATTGCTTTGAAGAATGGTGAGGCTGCCAAGTTGCAGGATGATGGAACAGGTGCTATCTGGGCTATTGGAACAGGAATCGGTAAACCGTCGGTGGCACTTTCTGAAGTAGGGTGGACTCCGGAAAACGGTCTGTGTATGCCACAGCTTACTGCGAAGAAGTATCAACTGACATTTATAGCTGGCGTTACCATGAAAGTGGATGATATTAACTTTAAGTTCTTCCATATCAATAAATGGGACAATGGCGAGTTTAAGGGTGATGCTATTTCTACAACGAGTGAATTGGTTAAAATCTCATCGGACGGAAACTTGGGATTGGAAGAAGGTCAGAAGTTCGAAAGAGGAGGTATTTACAGGTTTACAGTTGATGTGACGAAAGGCAATACCAAGGCTGTGTTGACAGTGGAGAAAGTAGGGAAGGTAGATTTACCTGCACCGGATATTTTCTTTGGTAATGATAAGATGGAGGTGACAGATACTGATATATATAAGTCGGATCAGGCGTTTACACAAGGACAAATGATAACTGTTACAGGCATTGATAATTTGAATGAATGGTGGATCGATCCTGACTTCTTTGAGAAACAAAGTGATGGTGCATTGAAGTTCCTGCCGATTAACGGAGATTATCGGGTGACAGCTAATGCTGTTTTGAAGTATTTTTCTGTAATGGCTTTGAAAGATGGTAAACCGGCCAAATTGCAAGATGACGGAACGGGTGCAATCTGGGCTATCGGGAAAGGAATCGGTAAGCCTTCTGTTGCGTCTTCCGAAGTAGGTTGGGAGCCAGGTAAAGCGCTCTGTCTGGCGCAAGTTGCTCCTAAAAAGTATCAGCTAACCTTGAAAGCTGGGGAAACGTTGAAGACTAGTGGTGACTGGGAAGCGATTAGCTTTAAGTTCTTCTATCAGAATGATTGGGGAGATGAATTCAAAAATTATGCAAGCAATACTTTAGTGGAACAGCTTAAACTTACAGATTCCGGAAACTTGGAAATGCAGGATAATAAAGCATTTGAAGAAGGAGCTGTCTATCGATTTACCATTGATGTAACGAATGGCAATGCAAATGCTGATCTGAAGGTTGAGAAAATAAATTGATCTGAAGATTAATGCCGGATTTTTATTGAAACTATCCTGAAAGGGTATGATGAATTGTACCCTTTCAGGATTCATCTTTGGTCGGAATAATGTAAAAAACATTAATAAACCCGTCCGCCACTGGGAAATATCCCCCATTTAGGAGTCTATATAAATAAAGTATGAACTTATTTCTTATATCATAAATGAACATGAAATTCAAAGCAATGTTACTTGGCTTGTCTGTGATAACTGCGTTGCCTGCCTTTGCGCAGAAGCCCGTGTATCTGGATACCGGTAAGCCTATTGAAGAGCGAGTGAAAGATGCATTGAACCGGATGACCCTTGAAGAAAAGGTGAAGATGATTCATGCGCAGTCTAAATTTAGTTCGGCAGGCGTTCCCCGCCTCGGAATTCCCGAAGTATGGGCTACCGACGGTCCTCATGGTATCCGTCCGGAAGTGTTGTGGGATGAATGGGATCAGGCAGGATGGACAAACGACTCTTGTATTGCCTATCCGGCACTGACGTGTCTTGCTGCTACATGGAATCCCGAAATGTCGCATCTTTATGGGAAAAGTATCGGTGAAGAGGCGCGTTATCGCAAGAAAGATATCTTGTTGGGTCCCGGTGTGAATATCTACCGTACTCCCTTGAACGGACGTAACTTCGAGTATATGGGAGAAGACCCGTATCTGTCCGCCACTATGGTGGTTCCTTACATCAAAGGTGTACAAGAGAACGGGGTAGCTGCCTGTGTGAAGCATTATGCATTGAACAATCAGGAGTTCAACCGTCATACTACCAATGTGCAATTGAGTGATCGTGCTCTTTATGAAATATACCTGCCTGCTTTTAAAGCGGCTGTTCAGGAAGGTGGAACATGGTCGATTATGGGCTCTTATAATCTTTATCAGGGACAGCACGCTTGTCACAACAAACGTCTGCTTAAAGATATTCTTCGTGATGAATGGGGCTTTGATGGTGTTGTAGTGTCCGACTGGGGAGGTGTGCACAACACCGAACAGGCTATTCACAATGGTATGGACTTGGAATTTGGTTCCTGGACGAACGGACTGTCTGCCGGAACGAGAAATGCGTATGATAATTATTACCTTGCTTTCCCTTACCTGAAACTGATAAAAGAGGGTAAAGTAGGAACAAAGGAACTGGACGAAAAGGTTAGTAATGTCCTTCGTCTGATATTCCGTACTTCAATGGATCCGCACAAACCGTTCGGCTCTTTAGGTTCTCCCGAGCACGGACAAGCCGGACGTCAGATTGGAGAAGAAGGCATTGTATTGTTGCAGAACAACGGTAACGTATTGCCTATCGATTTGAATAAAACGAAGAAAATAGCAGTGATCGGTGAAAATGCGATAAAGATGATGACTGTGGGCGGTGGTAGTTCTTCTTTGAAAGTGAAATATGAGATTTCTCCGTTGGATGGACTGAAAAGCCGTGTGGGCTCAAAAGCGGAAGTGGTATATGCCCGTGGATATGTAGGCGATCCGACAGGAGAGTATAACGGTGTAAAAACCGGTCAGGATTTGAAGGACAACCGTTCGGAAGATGAACTGCTCGCAGAGGCTTTGCAAGTGGCTAAAGATGCCGACTATGTTATCTTCTTCGGTGGCTTGAACAAGAGCAATCATCAGGATTGTGAAGATTCGGACCGTGCTTCTTTAGGTTTGCCTTACGCGCAGGATAGAGTGATAAGCGAACTGGCAAAGGTGAATAAAAACCTGATTGTTGTCAATATCTCCGGCAATGCAGTGGCTATGCCTTGGGTGAATGAAGTGCCTGCTATTGTTCAGGGTTGGTTCTTGGGTTCGGAAGCCGGAACAGCTCTTGCTTCTGTATTGGTGGGAGACGCTAACCCTTCAGGAAAACTTCCTTTCACCTTCCCTGCAAAACTGGAAGATGTAGGTGCTCATAAACTGGGAGAATATCCGGGTAATAAAGAAGAACTGGCACAGTCTAAACATAGAGGGGACACCATTAATGAAATCTATCGGGAGGATATTTTCGTAGGTTATCGCTGGGCGGATAAAGAGAAAATCAAACCGCTGTTCCCGTTCGGACACGGATTGAGCTACACTACTTTCGCCTATGGAAAACCCTCGGCCGACAAGAAAACAATGACTGCAGATGATACCATTTCTTTCACAGTCAATGTGAAGAATACAGGCACTCGTGAAGGTCAGGAAGTTGTTCAGCTTTATATCAGTGATAAGAAATCCTCTCTCCCTCGTCCGGTAAAAGAGTTGAAAGGTTTCCAAAAAGTGAAACTGGCTCCGGGAGAAGAGAAAGCGGTAACGCTGACGATTGATAAGAAAGCATTGAGCTTCTTTGATGATGCCAAACACGAATGGGTGGCCGAACCGGGCAAGTTTGAGGCAATCATCGGTAGTTCATCCAGAGATATTAAAGGTACTGTACCATTTGAGTTGAAATAGGTAGATGTTTGGTTAGAGATCTTTTTTTAGGAGATGAAGGCGGTTCCGGGTACAGGAGCCGCCTTCTTTGTTTATAGTCAGGATAGAACTTACTACCATTCACCCTTAATTTGTATTATCTTCCCATATAGGAAAAAGTAGCTTTAAGTTCGATGAGAAAAGGATAAAATCGAATTTGTCCACAAACTGTGGACGATTTGCCTGTTCCGTATCGGGTGCTTACCTGATTTGAAGCAATTATATCCATTCTTCCTCCTCTTCTTCCTCTTCCTCAAATACTACTTCTTCTCCAGAATATTCTTTAAATAATTGTATGATAGTATCTTGTATGTGTTCATGGATATTTCCAACGATCATGATAAACTCTTGTTGTTCATCCTCTGTATGCAAACTCTTGAATTTTTTATCTCTCATCAAATCACTACATAAATCGCCTACCATATCGTCACGATCTTTATTGTTTGCAATAAATTTTTTCAGCCTAACAGTGATTGGAGTTATTACTAATAGTAAGGCAGGAAATAAGATCCTGCAATAATGATTTGTCTGACACCCGGGTCTCGTGCTACCTGACACCCGGGTGTCAGCATGGTCAACACCCGGGTGTTGGTATGTATGAGACCCGGGTGTCGTACAACTTAATTCTACTAAGTGGAATAGACGCAAAGCTATGCTGTTTTAGTTCTGTATAGCATATAAGTTTACTTCATGTTCGTACCAGTTTGAGACAATCATCGGTAGTTCATCCAGAGATGTGAAAGGTACTGTGCCGTTTGAATTGAAATAGGTTGATGTTTGGTTAGAGATTCTTTTAAGGAGATGGCGGCGAGTTTGGGTATTCGCAAAATGCTAAGTGGTTGTAACAAATCGACTTAGCGTTTTTTTATTACCTACATTTTCTCTGTGTTTGCAAAAAATAGTAAGAAAATAGTCGTTTCGCTTGGTAAAGTGTTGTATCATAAGTAATTTTGGGAAAAATAACAATCAAGGTAACCTATGATGGAAAAGGGTATTTGGCAGGAAATAGAGGAACTGTATATGGAGTTTCAGCAACTCGGTATCAGTCAATCGGTAGACTATGAGAAGTACTACCTCTATTCTCTTATTACCCATTCTACAGCCATTGAGGGTTCTACACTAACCGAAATGGATGCACAGCTTCTTTTCGATGAAGGTGTAACAGCTAAAGGAAAGCCGTTGGTATATCATCTGATGAATGAGGACTTGAAGAAAGCATACGAGCTTGCCAAAGAGGAAGCGCAATGTAATACTGCTATAACTCCTGCTTTCTTGCAGAAGTTAAATGCTACTTTGATGCGGACAACAGGGGGGATACATAATACAATAGGCGGCTCTTTCGATTCTTCCAGAGGAGAGTTTCGTTTGTGTGGTGTTACGGCTGGTGTAGGTGGGCGTTCTTATATGGGTTATCAAAAAGTATCTGCTAAAGTAGAGGGACTTTGCTTCCTGTTGCAGGAGCGGCAAAAGAGTGTGGAAACATTTCGTGAACAATACGAACTAAGTTTTAATGCTCACCTCAATTTAGTGACTATTCATCCTTGGGTGGATGGCAACGGGAGAGCAGCTCGTTTATTGATGAACTACATTCAATTCTGCTATCATCTTTTTCCCGCTAAGATTTTTAAGGAGGATAGGGCAGATTATATCCTTTCTTTACAACAAGCACAAGATGATGAAACCAGCCAGCCTTTTTTGGATTTCATGGCGGTGCAATTGAAAAAATCACTGTCTTTGGAAATTCAAAAATATAAAGCTTCTCACAATAAAGGATTTAGTTTTATGTTTTAATCTTGTAGGGCTTCTTTTGATAAGACTTCCACTCATTTGTATATTGTGTTGTTTTAAGTGTTAATACTTGAGTTATAGGCTATTAATACTTTGTATCTAGGTTATTAATACTTGAGTTGTTGGACATATATACCCAAGACGCAGGATATATATATCCAACGTGCAGGATATATATGCCCAATACATTGGATATATATACCCAACAAATTGGATGTATACACCCATTAATCTATATGATGTAAGCATCTCTATAGTGCTATCTTGTCATTTATCCTTCTGTTTTTTATCTTGTAAGCGTCTCTGCGATGTCGTATTGTTTTATTTTGTGAAGGAGGTGAAGGATGGCTCTTTCTGTATTTTGCATCCTCTCTCACCATAAAGTTTTGATTTATAGTCATTCAGCTAAAGGTGAAACCGGTGAACCTTCAAAATGAATCTTATAGTTGCAAGTAGTCTTTAGACGGTTCTGTCTTAAGCTTATTGCTGTAAACTTCAATTAATACTGATTTTCTTTTCTCTTTTCTGATTTTATATTCTATCTTTGCAATGCTCTTTATCAAAATCCACAGCAGGGAAGCCTGCTGTATCTAATGTGGCAAGCTTTTTTTATGCTTGTCCCATTTTCCTATATGGCGGTTTCGCACCCCCATGTAGGATGTTAATGCACCTACTGCCTGTTGTGGATGGTGAAGAGCAATGGGACAGGCGGAACCGCTTCTTTTATTCCTTAAAACTACCTTTCTGTATCGCCCCATTAAACTTAATTTATTCACCATTTAATTAAAATTCTTATGGAAGAAGTTTTAAGCAACCAGGAGGCCCGTCCGGGGGACGCGACGCAACTCATGCACGTTATCTTTTCATCCGATGATGAAATGATGTCTTTTTGGGTCAGTCCGAAAACCCTGTGGGTATGTTAAATCTACACTGTTAGTTTGCATAATCTAAAAATAAAGAATGGTATATCTCCGACTCCCCTAAACTGTGCTCTGAACGCTTTAATTTTTGCATTGAATGATTCAGCAAATGCATTTGTTTCCCTGTTAACGAAATAGTTTAGTATTGTTTCATAATAGTTCTGCATGGTATTTGTTACGGTTCTGAAACATCCGTATCCAAGCTTTTCTATTTTATTGTACCACAAGGCAAGCTTTCCACGTGCCACATCCTTATCATAGTGCTTATTATACACATTAGTCAACTCTATGGCTAAGTCGTAAACTGATTTCAATTCCGGATAATGTTCGAATATGATTTCCGCACGTATTCTTTGGGATTCAGTCCATTTACTAAAATGCTTGACAAGTACATGTTTAGCCCTTGCCAGCAGCTGCTTACGGGTATCGCCATTGGTATATCGAAACGGAACATACTCTATATTTTGCTCTCGGCACCGCTGAATTTCATCGTTCTCTAAATCCCGTGCCATCCAGCGGTAAGTAATCCTGAGTTCATCAATTGCCTCATAAAAGAGTTTCTGTACATGAAACCGGTCATTTGTCATAGTGGCGTTGGGGAAAGCCGTTCGGACAATCCGCATCATGGTCGGCGAAAGATCCAAAGTGACCTCTTTGACTGTCTTACGCTTGGAGACATGAATCATTTCAAGCACCTTTATGACGTCTTCAGACTTCGTGC